>Ga0068830_1022567_pt1 | contig 9838 bp, 16 predicted proteins | sample Hof3ISUMetaT_23_FD_68490 | JGI IMG/M metagenome (GOLD analysis project Ga0068830, IMG submission 68490) | Enriched soil aggregate microbial communities from Iowa State university to study microbial drivers of carbon cycling -... | ecosystem: Environmental > Terrestrial > Soil > Agricultural land... | reverse complement strand
GGCGTAAGGAGCGGTTATGGCTGCGAAAGGTACTACCAAGGCGAAAGCCGCGGCTGCATCGGTCGCAGCGTCCGGCACTCCAGATAACGGCGCTTCGGCGCCGTCTTCCTTGGAGTCGGGTGTGGTTGGCGTTCTGCCAGCCGCGGGCGCTGCAGGTGGTGAAGGCAATACAACTGGGGGCGGTGATGACAAAGCGAATGAAGCGGGTAAAGGCGTGGACATTGCGCCTGGCGCCGATGCTCCTGTGGGTGGTGGCGATGGCGCTGCTGGTGACGTTGGTTCAGCCGTACCTGGTGATGGTGCTGCCGGCGATCAAGGCCCTACTGACAGTGCTGGCGGCGTTACTGCTGGCAGCGGTGGTGCTGCTGATTTGTCTGGTGCTGCTGATAGCCGCGGTCTGGACGATGGCGCATCGCTGACCGACGCCGATCCTGAAGCTCTGGCTGCCCAGGCGGCCGCACAGGCCCTGTCTGCTGGTGGTGTGGGTGATGCCTTGCTGGCGCTGCTCGATACCGGCAAAACCGAGCAAACCCCCTCCGAAAACGGGCCTGCTGAGCCTGTAATTTCCACTGCATGGGCAATGCCTGAAATCGGCACTTTCCCGGCGCATATCACCCTTCAAAACAACACTCCGAGCCGCGTGGCGGTGATGAGAATTCGGCTTGAGCCCTATTCCAGCACTGAGGGTTCGATTGGCGCTGAAGGCTATGCGCAGCTCAGCAAGACCCTGGCAAGGCACGCACGCCTGGGCAAGTGGGACAACCTCTTAGGCGTACAGGTGAAGCATGACAGTAACGATTAATCGCAACAGCGGTGATGCACCGCGTGAGGTGGTGGAAAAGCTGGTGACCGGCCAGGCCTATCCGTTTCAGGCAACCCTGAAGCACTGCAACACCTTCCCGCTGGTGGTCCCGTCCACCGGCTATCCGGACGTTATTCCGCCAGGTACTGAAGCTCAGGTGCGTATTCGCAGCTTTGCCCAAGCCTGGGCGCTGGTGACCGACTTGGCCCAACTGGCCGTAACCGCCAACAACAACGCCGATGAATACGCCGTTATCACTCCGGCGATCGATACCACCCCCAAGAAGCCACGCAAGGCGGCCGCCGTCGCTGCTGAAGCCACCGATGCCCAGGAGGGCGTGTAAATGACCATTCCTTTTTCCCGTACAGTCGGTAAGCGATCCGGCGTACAGCTCAACCGCATCAGCGACAAGTCTGAGCAGCCGAATGCCGCCACCGTTGCGCACAACATGGCGATCGTCGGCCGCTTCGGCCGTGGTCGCATCGACCGTGTTTTTGCCGTAAGCCGTGGCCGAGAGGCCCGTGTCCTGGGCGCGCCTCAGTCGCTGGCAGTCAGCAAGCTGGGCGAAGCCTATGTGCACATCTACGAAGCCCTTAAAAAAGGCACCGTGCAGGCGATCGTGTCGCGCCTGGTCAGTGACGAAGCCAAAAACCAGTTGATGGTGGCCAGCAACGTCTCGACTACTGCTCAAGGCGCTGCAGTCTGGGCCCTGGCTGATGCCGACGTGGGCGCTACCGGTAGTTTCCTGATCGCCATCAAGCACCTGGAGTGCTTTTCCGACGGCGTGAAGGCCGAAATCCACGCCCTTCCGGCGGTCGATGCTGAAGGCGTGCCGGTCCCGTCGAAAATCATCGTGCTGCAGCTGCGCGACGTGGTGACCAATGAGCTCGTCTTGGGCCCGTACCAAGGTTCGCTTGACCCGGCCGCTCTCGATGAATTTGGCCAAAGCGCCTACATCGGTGACATCGTTACCCAGTCGACCGACCTGCTCGAAGTGGTCGAGGTAGCCGACAACGCCGAAGTTAGCGTGGATTGCGTTTTCTACGGCAAGAAGGACAGCAAGGATGCGTTTGCGTCCGCCACTTTGAAGTACTTCACCGAAGGCGAGTCGGTCTACTCCAATGCGGAAATGGATAAGGCGATCGATCGCGTGAAGCGTTCGCGCCCATCGTTCACCTACATCTGCAGCGGTGGCACCCAAAACATCGCGCTGATTTCCCGCCTGCTGGGCCTGGGTGACGCGATCAACAAACAGGTCGTTTGGGACATTCCCGGTAACCTGACGCCGCAAGGGGCTGTGACGTTCTATGCCTCCGTAGGCGGCGCCACCAACAGCCTGTACAGCCAGGCCTATTGGGCACCTATCAGCGCCAACAACCCAACGATCGGCGGCAAGGCGATCATGGGTACCTCTGGCCAACAGATCGGCTACCGCTGCGCGCGCAACGCTCAGACCAATGCCAAAGGCATCGCCCCGCGCAACTACCCGATCGCGGGCAGTGACTACGCGCTTGATCGCGTCAACATGACCCAGGTGTATGAGCCGGACGAAGAAACCGAGCTGGAAGATCTGGCGGCCAGCCGCATCAACCCGGTGATCTTCAAGGACTACCCGAGCGGCCCTAAATATGCCTGGATCGACTCGTTGACCGGTGCCCAGACCGAAGGCGCCAGCAAGCTGATCAACGTCACCGAAATGGCCACCTATGTGGATGACACCATGGCTGCAGCGGCTCAGGAAGCGCTTCAGAAGCCAATGGCCAAGGCCATCGACGAAATGACCAAGTTCGCTAAAACCTTCTTGGACGCGATCCAGTCGGCTGGCTGGTTGCAAGCCAGCAAAGAGCTGGATGGCATGAGCTACCAGGCGAACTTTGAGCCGAACGAGGCGCAGCCATTCGAGAAAATGAACATCAGCACCGCGATCTGCTACGACGGCACCAACCGCGTAACCGTCATGACGCAATCGATCGTTCGTGTTTAAGGGGTAAAAACATGAAATCTTTGTACCGTTCTGTTCTGGCCACCAATGTGGCGCTGGCGATGGCATTTGCCGCGCCAGCGCCGGCTGACAACCAACAATTGCCGAATGGCATGCTCGATGACGCCAACAACGGCGGAAACGCCGACCAGGGCCCGGGTTTCGTCATTACCGACGAAATGCGCCAGGAGGCCGCCGGCATCGTGGCCGAGTGGGCTGATTCCGAGTTGGAGAGTGACGAAGGCTATGCCGATCGCCTTTACGCCCTGATCGTCGGCGCCGCTGGTGGCGGTGATGATGAGGAGCTGACCGACGACGAAGCCGAATATGCCGCGATCCTGGCAGAGCTGGTGGGTGACTACCTGGAAGGCAAGAAGATTCCAGAAGACGACGTGGATACCTTGCTGGGTGGCGACCTGGAGGACAACGACGTGGCTGCCCGCATCCACGACGCGCTGCTCGACAGCATGCCGCAAGGCGATGAAGCCATGATGGACGACACTGAAAAGTTTGTCCTGGGCGAGAGCGACGAGGCCATGCTCGATGCCACTTACAAAAAAGTCATGGCCATCCGGGGTGGCAAGAAGGTCCGCATCAAAAAGCGCATCGCCGGCAAGGTTCGCCTGACCGCCGCGCAGAAAGGCGCCGTGCGCAAGATGCAACGCAAAGCCTTCTCCGGTGCGGCGAAGATGAAGCGCGCCCGCTCGATGCGCATGCACCGCAAAATGATCGGCGCATAACCCATGGCTGATTTTGGCTTTGATGGACTGGGCAAGACCGTAGGAGCATCCATCAAGGGTGTGACCGGCACGGTGGCCGGGAGTACGTCCAACAAGTTGCTAGGATCGGCCGCAACCTTCGCAGGCAAGGCCGGTGGCGGTATCGTCACCGGCGCCGTTGATGCTGGCGTGCGTACGCTTGACGGCTTTGTGGGAGGCAGTGACAACCGCAAGGCCATTGAGGGCGGTGTTCGCACGGTGACCGGCACCGTTCAGGATCTGTTCACGGGCAAAACCTCCGTGTCCGACGTGATGGGGCAAATCAGCGGCAAGGTTGAATCGTTGGTGGGTGGTGGTGACCCGGTTGGCAAGATCGGCAGTGTGATGGGGGGCGTCGGTGGCCTGGTAGGCCTGAAGTCGCTCAGCAGTGACCTGGGCAGTGACTGGGGCAACCTGTCGCCGCTGCTGCTGGCGCGCGTGTTCGTGTGCAATTCCAGCGGCGCAGCCGACATGCAAGAGTTTGCCGGCGTATACGGTGCCATGACTGAGGGTAGCGTAAGCATCCAACAGAATTGGCAATCGCCGTTTGAAAACACCGGACCGGAAACCAAAGCGCCGGCACTCGCTGGCATGTTGCAATCCGGATCCGCGATCCCCGTGCTTAACGCTCTGCAGGCCGTCAGCCCGTTTAAGGATGGCGCCGTGTCGGATGCACTCAGTGCAAGCTCCGACAAGCTCAAAAGCGTTATGCGCAGCCTGGAAGGGCGCACCGGGATCACCAAGCTCAACAGCCGCCAGGTGTTCTCGGGCATGCCGCCGGTGAAGTTCACCGCAACCATCCGGTTTCGGGCGATCGCAGATGCTCAGAAGGAAGTCATGGCGCCCCTTGCCCGGCTTCTTGAATGGACGTTCCCCCAGCAATTGGCAGAGGACGGCATTCTGTCTGAGGTGCTGCAGACCACGAAGGATATCGACTCGTTTATCAAGGCGCTGTTTCCGTCGACGGCCCCCAAGCTGGTGGGGCTGACATACGGCGGGAGCACCTACGCGCCGGTGGTGATTGAGAACGTGGATTACCCACTGGACGCACCGAAGGACGCCTACGGCAATTTTATCGACCTGCCTGTACAGATTGCGTTTGCCACCCTGACAGCCTTGGACAGGCCCGATATCAAGCGTTGGTTTAACCGCCGATAGTGCGCAAACCCCCTGAAATTAGGGGGTTTTTTGCGTGTGACGATGGCCCTTGTTTGTTCAGCCTACAGAGGGTTATCGCATGACCGTTTCCAAGATGGCGGTATTGAGCCGCACGTTCCAAAACACCAACGACATTGGCGCAAAGGCGGTGCAATCCGACTCCACGCTGGTGATCAAGGGCCACGAAGACACCTACTTGCTGCTTAAGCAGTTTCCGTGGCCTGTGGCGACCGTCTCCGACGTGATCGAGTACTACGGCCCGGTTGGCCAGAAGATGGTTCAGCCGCAACAGAACAAGACCAAGCAAGAAGGTCCGTTCACCATCTACGAAACCGTAGAAAACCACGCGGGCGAGTTCCTGAAGAAGCTCATCGAGCAGGGCGGCGAGTTCGACGCCACCGTTTACGCTGGTCGTCCGGACGACTACAAGCGCAAGGAAGAACTCAAGAAGTGCATCCTGGTTGCTGACACTCCAGATCGTGACTGGGAGAACGACACTTCTCCATTGATGATCAGCGGCACCATGCACTACCACTGGTTTGCGAACCAGTAATCATGAAAATCAGCCAATTAGTAGCCCAGTTTTTCGCCGTGCTGCCGATTGGCTGCGTGCTGGACGAAGACCAGGTAACTCGCAATTTGCGTGACGCTGTGCGCGCCTATTGCGGGTACCGACGCCTTACCAACTCGCAGCCCGACGACGGCGACATTCATACGCCGATCGATGAGGCGCCCAGCGCGACAGGCGCCCAGGACTTCGATCTAACCCCCAGTGAGCTGGTGCTGATCGAACCCCTCTGGCACCTGAAAAACGATCGGGAGAACGCCACCGCGTTCGAAGCGTCCCGCGGCCAGGGTGCTGACCCGTTCGGCAAGTCCGTGGCCGAGTGTGACGCCGCAATCAGCGACTACCTACTGGCCTTACCGGCCAAGACATTCAGCTTCGAAGTGAGGTCGATTTAATGGCCAACATCTTCGAACGCATGGCCTACCAGGGCATTGAGCGCATCACACCCAAGCTGGGATTGAGCGACAAAGCGCTCAAATACTCATCCGCGGCCCGCGATCTGCTGGGCGGCAATCTGTCGGGCGCGGGCAATAAGCTGCTCGATGCAGTGTATGGGCGCAGTAGCCGGTTTTCCGATGGCGGCACCGCCATCCTGGCGGGCGTGACCTGGGCCCAGCAAATCGAGATGTTCGAGGAGGCTTCCGGTGTCAATCGGGAGCGCACCAATCTATTCCATATCGGGGTGGCGCCCGTGGGCAAGATCCACGCGCCGCGCGTCAACCTGCTGGCCACCGAGGCGTCATACAGCGGCGTCCAGTTGGGCTGGGAGCCGGTCAAGATCGGTTCCGGCTTCACCCAGGCCGCTACCGGCGCCGAAGCGGTTGAATTGCGCCTGGTCTGCTACGACGTCGACGGGGAAATCAAAAGTTGGTTCGACAAGCTCAAGGCCACCGTGGCGCGCCCGGATGGCACGTATGGGTTGCCCACTGAATACGCCAACATCATCACCGTGACCCATGGGGCGGTGATGGAAGGGTATGGCTATGCCAACGGCTGGGCGATGGTCCCCGGCACCTGCGAAGTGAACCTGGCGCGCAGTACCGACGAGTTCACCGCCTTGAACCTCACATTCATCGAATTCGACTATTTCGGTAGCCTATGAAGTACATCGCCCCAATACACACCCTCCGCATTTCTGTCGACATGACAGAGATCGATATCGACCACTCAGAAGCGGTCTGCATGATCCCTGTTCAGTTCGAACAGCGCACTGCGACCGAACTACTCAAGGGCATCATTCGCCCGATCGAACGCGCTGGCGCTGTCGCGGATCCGCGTATGTGGTCGGTCAGTGAGCGCATGTATGTGATTGCCATGTACATGAGCGCCACCCGCGACGACGGGCCAGACTTCCCGATCGGCAAAGGCAAGTTCAGCGATTACCTGCTGGACGGCGCCGACTACGTGGCGGACGTGCCTTTTGAGAGCAATGGCAAAGAGTTGATTTACAGCCCACTCCATGGTTACCAGGCTGAAATTATCGAAACCATGATTGCGGGCGGCACCTACTCGAAAACCTCCTATAGCTGGTGGAAAGCCTGCATTGCGGCCTGTGTCCGCGGGGCTGATGAGGAGCCAATCCCCTACGTCGATGACGGCCAGTATGAAACCGAGCTGGCCAAGCGCATCGAATCGGTGGGCACGCTGGCGGACAGCGAGTTTGCTGAGCTCTTTGACTCCTACCTGGTGGCCGCGCAACGCGGCGCGCACATGCTCTACGCCATCACCAACGTCCATGGGGTGCTCGCTGCCCAGGTAAGCGAACCCGACGCGGAAAAGGGGGTGCCGGAGCTTGCACCGGCCCGATTTCCTGCCTTATCCGCAGTCAGCGTACGAGCGCGTCAAATTATGGGAGTCCTATAACGACGTGCGCGCGGAGCTGGCCCTGTACTTCGGCCAAGACCTGATCCAGTGCGGAAAGCTGACGTATTCGAGGGTGAAAAAGCTGTTCGACAGTAAGCCCTTCGACAATTGGCGCCAGGGGCGTGAGAACGAAGCAAAGGCCCGCACCGCAGAGGTATCGCGCCTGGACGCCATCATTAAGTCAATCGGAAACCTGACCCACCTCACCGCCGATATCGCCCGAAAACGCTAGGCGATCGGCGCAAACCCACGGACTTTGGCCCGCCGCGAGGCGGAGACAATGACGGTATCAGACCATGAATATTCGGGGCGCCAAGATGGCCGCGGAAGCGAAAAGAATCATCGATCACCCGGCCGCAAAGTGGCTGCTTGGCGCAACCCAGGCGCTGGCCGTGGCGATCATCATGGGGATCGGGAGTAGTGCTATCGACAAGCTCGACAGCATCATTTCAGCGATCAACGGATTCGGCAAAGACCTGGCGTTGTTGCAACAGCAAGTGAACCTCAACACCAGCGGGATCAGCACCAACAAGGCCGACGTAGAGACACTGAAAGTCAACTACCTGCGCCTTGATATGCGGGTTGAACAACTGGAGCGGGAGGAGCGCAAGAGTGGGCACTAAGCGTGTGAAGGGCTGGGCGCAAACGCTTAAGCCCTACAACACCCAGTTGATTGTCATGGGCATCGTCCTGGACGGCGTGATGGTGGGGTGGGCGTATATGGCCGGCCAGTTGCCCCCTGCGCTGTATGGCGTCGTGACCGGCCTCCTCAAGGCCGCGAACCTGGGCATTCACTTTGTAAACAAGAAGATCAGCGAGGAAACCGACAGTGCCGACAGTGAAGCCGACACAGAAGCAAGCTGAAGCATCCATTCGAAAGGTCGGCACCAAGACGAAGGCCAGCGCCCTGGTGCTGGCGATCGCGCTGGGTGCAGCGGTCAAGGAAGGCATCAGCCTGGACGTGTACGACGATGGCCTGGGCATCCCGACGGTGTGCTTTGGCCAGACCGGCAAGGCCGTGAAGTTTGGCCAGGCCCCGCGCGTTCTGGACGAGTGCAGCGAAGCCCTGCTGGCGCGGATCGAGGTCGGCATTGCCCACCTGGACACGAAGATTGGCGCCATCCGCACGCCGGCCGGGCCTATCACCTTCAACCAGCTTACAGCGGGTGAGCAAGAGGCCTTCCTGTCGCTGTATGACAACGTGGGCGACGGCAAGTACGGGGTGAAGGATGGATTATTTGCCCAGAAGACGGCCGATCGCGTGAGCATCATTGTGTCGCGGTTGCGCGCTGGCGATCGCTGGGGCGCCTGCATGGGCATTTTCGATTGGAAATATCCGCAGTGGCGCGGCATCCAGAAGCGGCGCCAGGCCGAGAACGCGACCTGCGTGCGCGACCTGGTGGCGGCCAAATGAATAATTTGACTGCGCTTGTCCTGGTCGTCCTGCTGGCCGCGGCTGGGGCCAAGTTGTATCACCTGGGCCAGGACTCACAGGCCCAGACCATCAGCGACCTGAAAAGCGACCTGGGCAAGGCAACCGGTAATGCCGAACGCCTACAGGACGCCCTGGCGGACGCGAATGCCAAGGTGCTGCAGTTCGAAGCCAATCAGAAGCCGGATCTGGCGAAGAAAGAAGCCCTGCAGGAGCTGGCCAAGGTCGAGGCGGGGAAGGGGGTGGTTCGAGTAAAGGCCGCTCAGGCTGTCACAACCAACACAGACGACGTGCTGCGCACGTACTGGGAATCGTATGGGCAATAGATCGATATTATTGGTAGTGGGCGCGCTGGCCCTGGTGGCCGGGTGTAGCACCGCGCCACCGGCGGTACCGGAGGTGCGGGTGGTAGAAAAGCTGGTACCACAGCGCTGCATCGATCCGATCGAAGTGCCCGCAGCACCGGTATATAAAACCGGTGTCGGGCCTTATGTTCCCGTCGAATCACCGAAGATCCTGGCGGCCGATTTCGAGGCCGCCAAGAATTACAGCGCTGAGCTCGAAGCCCTACTGCCGCCGTGCCTACGCTTGCCGGCACCGAATCCAACCCTAGATTCAACCACCGCCGGCGTCTTACGCGGCACCGTAGCGAACTGACCCCAATCGGCCATCAGTAAGCGACGTTTTTCGAACTGCGTACCACGCATGTAACGCTTGGTGGTCGCCGTTCCAACAACATGCGATAGCGCTTGCTCGCACACTTCCGATTCATGCTTAGTTTCTTCCTGAGCCCAGGTGCGAAACGTCGATCGGAAGCCGTGCGGGGTGCAATCCAGGCCCATCTTTTTAAGTAGACGGCGCAACGAGTTGTCTGCCATCAACTTGTCCATATTGCGACCCGGGAATATAAGCTCGCTATGCCCGCGAGTGCCTACATCCTTGAGGATGGCCATTGCTTCATCGCTCAGCGGAATAGTGTGTTCTTCGCGGTTTTTCATGCGGTCCGCGGGGATAGTCCACGACTGTTTTTCATAGTCGATTTCATCCCAACGAGCGCCCATAGCTTCATTCGTCCGTGTGCCGGTCAGAATGAGAAATTGCAGGCAACGAGCCGCGCGGCCGTCCTCATTTTCGAGTCTGAGCCAGAACGCTGGCAATTCACGGTAATTCATTCCATCGAGCGGGACCGGTACCGGGTAACCGCGATCGAGCAAGTTTTGTAGATGCCCACGCCACCGCGCCGGGTTATCACCATCACGGTGCCCGAGTGTTTTTT
>Ga0068830_1014114_pt1 | contig 9904 bp, 7 predicted proteins | sample Hof3ISUMetaT_23_FD_68490 | JGI IMG/M metagenome (GOLD analysis project Ga0068830, IMG submission 68490) | Enriched soil aggregate microbial communities from Iowa State university to study microbial drivers of carbon cycling -... | ecosystem: Environmental > Terrestrial > Soil > Agricultural land... | reverse complement strand
ACATTGATTTGCATCAGTAAACGACATTCATTTTCTTGCGACATTTGAAAACTTTGCTATAGATAAGCTCTCTTCGCTAACTAATGAGGCAACGGAATGTCAGTCGCAAAGAAAATGAGTGTGGGGCAACTGACGATGTTGACAGCGGTCAACATGTTGGGCTCAGGTATTGTGCTACTGCCCTCGAAACTGGCGGAAGTGGGGGCGATTTCAATTCTTTCCTGGCTGATCACGGCCACCGGGTCACTGGCACTGGCCTATGCCTTTGCGCGATGCGGGATGCTCAGCCGCAAGACCGGCGGCATGGGCGGATACGCCGAGTACACTTTCGGCAAGGCCGGCAACTACCTCACCAACTACACCTACGGCCTCTCGTTGCTGATTGCCAACGTGGCGATCAGCATTACCGCGGTCGGCTATACCCAGGAACTGTTCCACATCGAACTGGACTCACTGCAAGTGGGCCTGGCAACCATTGCGCTGTTGTGGATCACCACGTTCGCCAACTTCGGCGGTGCGCGGATCACCGGTCGGATCGGTGCAGTCACCGTGTGGGGCGTGATTGCGCCGGTGGTGCTGGTGTCCACCGTTGGCTGGTTCTGGTTCGACAGCAGCGTGTATGCCGCCGGCTGGAACCCGCACAACATGGGCTGGTTCGACGCCGCCGGTGCCTCGGTGGCGATCACGTTGTGGGCCTTCCTGGGCCTGGAGTCTGCGTGCGCCAACACCGATGCGGTGGAAAACCCCGAGAAAAACGTACCCATTGCCGTACTCGGCGGCACCCTCGGCGCGGCGGTGATCTACATCGTTTCCACCAACGTCATTGCCGGCATTGTCGACAACCCGGAACTGGCCACCTCCACCGCACCGTTCGGCCTGGTCTTCGCCAAGATGTTCACCCCCCTGGTGGGCGACATTGTGATGGCCGCCATGGTGCTGGCCTGCATCGGCTCGCTGCTGGGTTGGCAGTTCACCATCGCCCAGGTCTACAAAAGTTCGGCTGACACCGGTTACTTCCTGTCGATCTTCGCCAAGGCCAACAAGGCCGGGACACCCATTGCCGGCATGCTGGTGCTGTTGGCGGCGCAGACGGCGCTGGCCCTGCTAACCATCAGCCCGGACCTGAGCAAACAGTTCGACACCCTGGTCAACCTCGCGGTAGTCACCAACCTGGTGCCGTACATCCTCTCCATGGCTGCGCTGATGACCATGCAGAAAGTGTCCAACGTGCCGGCCGGCAAGGCGCTGGCCACCAACATCATTGCCTGGGTGGGCGCCGCCTACAGCTACCTGGCGCTCTACAGTTCGGGCGAACAGGCGCTGATGCTCGGCGGCGTGGCGACCATCTTCGGCTATACGCTGTTCGGCTTCGTCAACAACCGCCTGATTCGCCTCGAGGCGCTCAACAACAGCGTGCCGACACAGACCGTCAGCGCGCAGCACATCACGGGCAAATCCGTACCGGTGAACAGCTTGAACACAGTCACTCTGGAGGTTAACGCATGACGGAATATAGACATTCACTGGGGATGCTCGCGCTACTGGTCAGCAGCCCGGCAGACAAGCGCACGGTGTTTGGCCGAGCCCTGGATCAATTGGTCAGTGATGTGGAAGGACGTGGCGTCAGCGTACTGGCCTCGGAAAGCCTCAGCGACGCCGCGTCAATCCTGCGTTCGGACCCGGCCGTTCAATGCGTGCTGATCAGTTGGGAAATGGACTCAAGCGAAGGCCACGAAGACTGCATCAAATTGCTGGTCAAGCTGCGCGAACGCAACACGCGGGTGCCGGTGTTCCTGATCAGCGACCGGACCACCGCGTCGAGCATTCCGCTACTGGTCATGCAGCACGCCGACGACTTCATCTGGCTGCCGGAGGACACCAGCCGCTTCCTCAGCGGGCGGATCCTCGCGGCCATCGAACGCTATCGCCAGGCCGCCCTGCCCCCCATGTTCGGGGCATTGGTGAAGTTTGCCAGGTCCTATGAATATTCCTGGCACACCCCCGGTCATGCCGGTGGCACGGCGTTTCTGAAAAGCACGGCGGGCCGCGCTTTCTACGAGTTTTTCGGAGAGAACCTGCTGCGTTCCGACCTGTCGATCTCGGTCGGCGAACTGGGCTCGCTGCTCGATCACAGCGGCCCCATTGGCCAGGGCGAGCGCTACGCTGCCAAGGTGTTCGGCGCCCACCGCACCTACTACGTCACCAACGGTTCGTCGATGTCCAACCGCGTGATCCTGATGGCCAGCGTCACGCGCAACCAGATCGCCCTGTGCGACCGCAATTGCCACAAGTCCGCCGAGCATGCGATGACCTTGTCGGGGGCCCTGCCGACCTACCTGGTTCCAACGCGCAACCGCTACGGCATCATCGGCCCGATTCTCCCGCAAACCCTGAGCAGCGAAGGCGTGCAAGCGGCCATCGCCAACAACCCGCTGGTCAAGGACGGCATCGATCCCACGCCGGTCCACGCGATCATTACCAACTCCACCTACGATGGCCTGACCTACAACGTCACCCGCGTCGAAGAACTGTTGGGCCAGAGTGTCGACCGCCTGCATTTCGACGAGGCCTGGTACGGTTATGCGCGGTTCAACCCGCTGTATCGTGACCGCCACGCCATGCACGGCAGCCCGGACGATCACGACGATTCGAAGCCGACGGTATTCGCCACCCAGTCGACCCACAAGTTGCTGGCAGCCCTGTCCCAGGCTTCGATGATTCACGTGCGCAACGGTCGTAATCCGATTGAACACGGACGCTTCAACGAGTCGTACATGATGCACGCCTCGACCTCGCCCAACTACGCGATCATGGCCTCCTGCGATGTCAGTTCGGCGATGATGGAAGCGCCCAGCGGGCAGATCCTCACCAGCGAATCCATCGAAGAAGCCGTGTCTTTCCGCCAGGTCATCTCGCGCATGCACCACGAGATGCTGAGCAAGGATGACTGGTTCTTCAACTGCTGGCAGCCGCCGACCGTGCAAGTGGGCAATGCCACGGTGCCGTTCCACGAAGTCGATCCGCTGCTGCTCAAAACCGAGCCCAATTGCTGGGTACTCCACCCCAATGAGGTGTGGCACGGTTTCGGCGACATCGAGGAAGGCTACTGCATGCTGGACCCGATCAAGGTCTCGGTGCTCAGCCCCGGCATGGGCGACGATGGCAACCTGCTTGCCTCGGGTATCCCGGCCTGTGTGCTGACCGCGTACCTCGGACGCCAGGGCATCGTGGTCGAAAAAACCACGGACTTCACCATCCTGTTCCTGTTCTCCATCGGCATCACCAAGGGCAAATGGGGCACGCTGGTCAACGCGTTGCTGGACTTCAAGCGCGACTATGACGACAACGTCGAGCTGGAGCTGTGCCTGCCCGACCTGCTGGCCGGCAACCAGACGCGGTATGCCGGCATGGGCCTGAAGGACCTGGCTGACGAAATCTTCGCCGCCATGAAGCAACACAAGACCACCGCGACCATGGCCCAGGCGTTCGGTACCTTGCCGCAAGCTGTCTTCAGCCCGGTGGAGGCCTACGAGAAACTGGTACGCAACGACATTGAACTGGTCACCCTGGAACAAGCCGCCGGGCGCATCGCCGCCACCGGCATCGTGCCGTATCCGCCGGGCATTCCTTTGCTGATGCCGGGGGAGAACGCCGGGGCTGCCGACGGTCCGCTGCTGGCCTATCTCAAGGCACTGGAAGCCTTCGACAAATCCTTCCCGGGTTTCACCCATGACACCCACGGGATCGAAGTCGAGGGCGGGGTTTATCGGATGCTGGTACTCAAATAACCGGCCTGCCCCCCCTGTAGGAGCGAGCATGCTCGCGATGGAGTGTCAGTCGACATCAATGTGGCTGACCCACCATCGCGAGCCTGCTCGCTCCTACAGGGATCAACTTCTATGGGCAAATTCGATCACAGAGTTCTATGATTGAACCCCATGACCACCTCCGCTCCGATCCGCCAACCCTGCCCGCCCGGCGCCTGCGACTGCGGGCGTGACCCGTTGCTGGAAACACCGGGTGCGGACGTGCGCATCCTGTTCCTGACCCGCATGGAAGAAAAACGCCTGATCGAACGCCTGGAAAACCTGCAAAGCCTCCAGGACCTCGAGCACCTGCAACGGCGGATGTTCGAGCAACTGGGCATTCGCGTGGACATCGCCCCCGGTTTCAATGAAGTGCGCACCATGCGCGGTATCGGCATCCACATCGGTGAACTGCCAGGTTTGTGCCGCAAGACCCGGGCGGCGATCCCGGCGGCGATTCGCCGGGCCATGGAGAAGCGCCCGCAAATCGCCTTCGAGCTGCTCAACGCCAACGACCTGTTGCGCGACGCCTGATCAACCCCGTCGCTGTTCCATCATTGATACAGGCACCTGACCTTTCCCATGAAAGGGGATCGGCGGTCGTACGTGAAGTGCGCCGCACTGCTATGCCTTCTGCAGGGAGCAATCGTTTCAAGCCAGGCAGGATGCCCCTGGCAGGCAAACGTGACCGTGGTCCCGGCGCCAACCCGGTGCGCGAAGACAGGCAGGTGCCAGTCCCTGGAAGGAGGTGGCAAATGTTGTTCATCGTCAGCTGGAAAATCAGTTCGGCCAACCGCAACAGTGCGATCGAACGCTTTCTCAAGACCGGTGGCGCGCCACCGGAAGGCGTCAAGATGCTCGGACGCTGGCACGCCGTAGGAGGCGCCGCCGGCTTCGGCGTGGCCGAGGCCAATGATCCGGCATCGATCCAGAAGTGGGTGCTGCAATGGAGCGACCTGATGACCATGAAGGTCAAGGTGGCGTTGACCGATGAACAGGTGGCGCCGTTACTGGCAGCCACCACCGGCAAGTAAATGGCATCGAGGCGGCCAGGCCTGCTCGACGCCCGCGTGCGCCGCAGGTCAGTCCCCCTTTCTTGTCCGCCATGTGGCGGGTCGGCTCCTGTTCTCGAGGCGGCCCGCCCTGTAGACGGCCGGGTACGGCGCACTCCAATAACTGGAAATTTCGCCATTCGAACCTACTCTCTTCGCGGGGGTTGCGTGTCCGGCGTGGTCGGGTTCCCGACCCTGGACATGGCAGCAGGCAACCCGAAGGAGTTCACATGCAGATAAAAACTTGCGCCCTGCCCGCCTTCACCGTGCTTGCGCTGTACTGCCAGCAAGCTCAATCAGGCGGCATCATGCTGTACGAAATCGGCACCGATAACACCGGCCTGGCCAACGCCGGTGCCGCCGCCCGGGCCCAGGGCCCTTCCACCATCGCCAGCAACCCGGCGGGCATGAGCTACTTGCCGGGCACGCAGATCACCGGTGGCCTGCAGGTGCTATACGGCAAACTCGAGTTCAATCGCGACGGTGACACCAATGTCCCGGGCAGTGGCAGCGGCAATGCCCTCGATCCGATTCCCGGCGGCAGTTTCTTCGTCACCCATGAGCTGGACGACCATTGGAGCATCGGCTTCGGTCAGTACGCCGACTTTGGCCTGGCGGTCAATTACGACAACGATTGGTCCGGGCGCTACTTCTCGCAGAACGCCAGCCTCGGCGGCCTGTCTTTCGTGCCCAGCGTGGCGTATCGCTTCAACGAGCAATGGTCGGTGGGTGTCGGCGTCAAGGCCATGTACGGCATGCTGCAAGCCCAGACCGCCATCGACCGCTCACCGTTCGGTTTTACCGACCGCGGCGACGGCCAGTTCAAGTACAAGGACGAGGACTGGGGCTTTGGCGCGAATGTGGGGGTGATCTACGCCCCGCAAAGCGGTACGCGCATTGGCCTGACCTACACCAGCAAGGTCGACCTGGATTTCGAGGACGGGCTGGACGTCAAAGGCAATGGGCCGGCATTGGACAGGCTCAATGGCCTTAACACCCAGCTCGATTTGACGGTGCCGCAAACCGTGACCCTGAGTCTGTTCCAGCAGCTCGACCGGCAATGGGCCTTGCTGGCCTCGGTCAACTGGCAGGACTGGTCGCAGTTCGGCGAGGTGGGCGTACAGGTCGACACCACCGCCTTCGACGCTCGCACAACGACCATCGACGCCAACTACAAGGACACCTGGCAACTGGCGCTCGGTGCTCAGTACCAGGCCACGCCGCAGCTGCTGTGGAACGTTGGCGTGGCGTACGACAGCAGCGCCGTTTCGGACAGTAATCGCACATTTACCGTTCCAATGGCCGAATCCTGGCGAGTTGCCACAGGAGCCACCTATGCTGTGAACAAGGACACCGATGTCAATGTCAGTTGGGCCTTGGTCTATCTGGGTGATATGCCAGTGGACCAGACCAAGTCAACGTCGGGCAATCGAACGTCCGGACAGTTCGACGACGCCTGGATCTCAGCCATTGCCGCAAACATGACTTGGCGTTTCTGATTGTTTTGAAAAAAAAACGATTTTATCCAAGGAGCACACAGCACTATGAACCTGACCCGAAAATTGCTCGTCGGCACTGCCCTGGCGGGGCTCCTGCTCGGCGGTTGTACGTCGAAAGTCACTGAGAAGGATCAGTACTCAGGCTACTTGTCCAATTACAACAACCTGCAGGAAGTCGAAACGCCCAGCGGTGGCACGGCGATGCGTTGGGTGAGCCCGTCGTGGAACGCGGATGCCTATGACACGGTCGCGTTCAACCGTCTGGAAATGTATCCGGCACCCAAGCCCAATGAACGGGTCAACCAGCAGACCCTCGCCGACATTCAGAACTACATGAACAGCAAGGCCAAGGCCACGCTGGGCCAGAAATACCGGGTAGTCTCCAGTCCGAATGCAGCGCCGGCCGGCTCAAAAGTCCTGGTCATGCGTGCTGCCATCACTGGCGTCAGCGCCTCCAACGAAGGCATGAAATGGTATGAAGTGGTGCCTATCGCCGCCGTTGTCGGGGCGACCCAAGCAGCCACCGGGCACAGGGATCAGGACACCGAACTGTTTATCGAAGCCGAGTTCATTGACGCGAAAAGCAACCAGACCGTGGCCAAGGTCGTGCGCAAGGTGTTCGGCCAGCAGCTTTCAAACGAAAGCCAGAAAATTACCGCCCAGGATTTCAAGGCGGCGATCGATAAGCTGAACACCGACCTGCAGGCGTTCATCAAGTAACCGGAGTGCCTTGCTGCTTTCTGTAGGCGCGAGCATGCTCGCGATGGTCGAGAACGATAACGCTGGAAGCCTGATACCCAGCGGCGTTCCCTTTCTCCGCCAGCATGTTCGCCCCTACAGAAGCTGAAGCACGCGATATTATTTTTTCATCCCCACCCGCCGGCGCATCTCGGCAGTAATCGTCTGCCGGGTTTTCTTCATGTCCGCCCAAGGCCCGTCGCCCACTTCGGCCAGGCGTTCATGCACGTTGTGAATGTCCCACTGGTTACCGCCCTTGAGCTCGGCAATCTCTTCACGGTAGATCGGCACTGATACCGGCAGGCCTTCGCGGGTGCGCGCGGCGTAGGCGCAGATGGTGGTAGCGCCAAGGCCGTTGCGCAGGTAGTCGATGAAAATCCGCCCCACTCGATTCTTTGGTCCCGACACCGCGGAAAATCGCTCCGGCAACATCTTGGCCATGTGGCTGACAACGGCGTGGCTGAATTCCTTGACCTCGTCCCAGCCGAGCTTGCGGGTCAGTGGCACCACCAGGTGAACACCCTTGCCGCCGCTGGTCTTGAGAAACGCCTTGAGCCCCAGTTCATCGAGCACGGTCAGGGTCAACTGGGTGGCCTCGACCATGCGTTTCCAAGGCAGGGCCGGGTCCGGGTCGAGGTCAAGAATGAAGCGATCGGGTTTGTCGAGGTTGTCCGAGGTGGCATTCCAGGTGTGCAGTTCGACGGTGCTCATCTGCACCGCGCCGATCAAGGCTTCGGCATTGTTGATGACCATCATCGGCTGGCCCGTGAGCTTCTGGTCGAGGGTCGTGATGCCCGGGATCGCCAGGCGTTCGGCGTTTTTCTGGAAAAACAGCTCACCGGCGATGCCATCCGGCGCGCGCACCAGCGCCACCGGGCGGTCCTTGAGCTGTGGCAGGATCCACTCGGCGACGCTGGCGTAATACTGCGCCAGTTGCACTTTGGTGGTGCCGCTGCTGGCGTCGATGACCCGGTCCGGGTGGGTGATGCGCACCTTGCCCTGGTCAAGACCGATTTGAGACGGCGCAGGTTCGACCTTCTTCTTCGCGGCCGAAGGCTTGGCGGCGGCGGTTTTTTTCGCGGGGGCAGTTTTCACGGCAGTCGGGCGCTCCTCGGTAATGTCTTTGGCAGGTTTGTCGTCACGCAGGCCATGGAACACCGCATGGCGCACCGAGCCGTCCTTGGTCATTTCGGCAAAGGCCACTTCCGCCAACAGGCTGGGTTTGAGCCAATGCACCGCCTTGAACTCGGCACCGCTGGGCGGATTGACCACGGCGGGCTTCTTCGTCTGCAAGGGTTTGAGCTGGGCATGAATGCTGTTGAGGGTCGCTTCGGTGAACCCGGTGCCGACCTTGCCTGCGTAGCGCAGCTCACCGCTGTCCCGGTCGTGCAGCCCCAGGAGCAATGCGCCGAAGGCACTGCGTGAGCCCTTGGGGTCGGTGAAGCCGACCACCACGAATTCCTGTCGATGCTTGCACTTGAGTTTTACCCAGTCACTGCTGCGCCGCGAGACATAGGGCGATCCCAGGCGTTTGCCGATCAGGCCCTCCATCCGCATTTGGCAGGCGCTGTTGAGCAAAGCCTCCGGGTCTTCCCCGAAGGCCTCGGAGAAGCGCAGCAGCGGGTCTTTGCTGGCCTTCAACACCGTCGCCAGCGCGGCGCGCCGCTCCTCCACCGGCACCTCGCGCAGATCCACGCCGTTGAGGTACGGCAAGTCGAACAGGTAATAGAGGATGTTGCCGCTGCGGCCGGCGTCGAAAGCGTTCTGCAAGGCCTGGAAGTCCGGCACGCCCTGCTCGTCGGCCACCACCATTTCGCCGTCAAGCCAGGCCGATTCCAGGCCCAGGCCGGCCAGTGCCTTGGCCTGGCCGGGCAACTTGTGGGTCCAGTCATGACCGTTGCGGGTGAAAAGCCTGACCTCGTCGTGGTCGATGCGCGCCATGATCCGGTAGCCGTCGAACTTGACCTCATAACTCCACTGACCGCCCGGGGCTTTTTCCACCAGCGTCGCCAGTTCCGGTTTGATCTGGGCCGGCAATTTGGCTTTGTGCGCGCCGGTCAGTGGCGCGGACTTTTCCTTGCCTGTCGCTTTGCGCGTTGGCGCCGCCAGCGGCTTGATGGCCTTGGCCTTGGCTGCCCTGGATTGGGCTGCCTTGGGCGCTTTGGCTACGATGGTCCGTTCGCTGATCACGCTGTCGGGCTCGGCGGTGACCACATCGTATTCACTTTCCGGCCGGGCGGCACCGTCCTGATGCTTGATCAGAAACCACTGCTCCTGCTTGCCCGGCATGTGCGTGCGCACCAGGTTCCACAGGCCGGCGAGCTTCTCGCCTTGCAGTTCGAACTTGAGTCGACCCTTGGCGTAGGCCTTGGCCGGATCGTCCTGGGGAATCCATATGCCACGATCCCAGACGATGACATCGCCCGCACCGTAGTGGCCCTCAGGGATACTGCCTTCAAAGGTGGCGTAATCAAGCGGATGATCTTCAACGTGCACCGCCAGGCGCTTGACCTTGGGGTCCAGCGACGGCCCCTTGGGCACCGCCCAACTCTTGAGCGCACCATCGAGTTCCAGGCGGAAATCGTAATGCAGGCGCGAAGCATCGTGCTTCTGGATGCAGAACTGCAAGGCATGATCCCTGGCGTTTTTTCTGCCCGTTGGCTTGACGGCGGCCGGTTCCGATGTCGCCGAAAAATCGCGCATGCGGTTGTAGTCATCGAGATTCTTGTTCATGGCTCACCCGCGGTTCGCTGCAGGGCGCTGAATCAGCCCTTCCCTTTCTCAGCAGAGCGAGTCCCCGCCAGAAAAA
>Ga0068830_1002099_pt1 | contig 10003 bp, 8 predicted proteins | sample Hof3ISUMetaT_23_FD_68490 | JGI IMG/M metagenome (GOLD analysis project Ga0068830, IMG submission 68490) | Enriched soil aggregate microbial communities from Iowa State university to study microbial drivers of carbon cycling -... | ecosystem: Environmental > Terrestrial > Soil > Agricultural land... | reverse complement strand
CACCATGTTGTTTTCGAGGATATTGGCGCCTGGGAACAGCCGCAGCACCGCCATCGAGATGACGGCTGCGGGAATCGCCGAGGAGAAGGTCAGCCCGACCTTGAGGCCGAGGTAGATATTGGAGGCGGTGAATACCACCGTGATCAGCGCCCCCAGGATGATGCCGCGCAGGGTCAGCTGAGGCAGGGAAATATCGTCGGCAACGCGATCTGCACGCAGCATACCGGCTCCTTTCTTGCTGTTCTTGTGTCGGCGCAATCACGGGCGCCGCGACCGCAGGGGCGCGGGTACTGCTCAGATTGTCAGGCGGGCCGGGATTCCTCGCCGAGCCATTCGACCACCGGGATGGTAGCCGGCAGCAGCGGTTCGACCGTCACCGGCACGGTCTGCCATGAAAAGGCCTGGCCTTCGCGTCCGACGGGATCGCCGCGCCAGGCCGTGACCTTGCAGAAATGCAGCCGCACGTAGGCGTGCGGGTAGTCGTGTTCGAGCACGTGCCAGCGCACGCAGGCGGTGATATCGAGGCCCAGTTCCTCATGGAGCTCCCGTGCGAGCGCGGCTTCCACGGTCTCGCCCGGTTCAAGCTTGCCGCCCGGGAATTCCCAGTAACCCTCGTACGGCTTGCCTGCCGGGCGCTGCGCCAGCAGGAAGCGGCCATCGGGCCGCACCAGCACGCCAACGGCCACCTCGGTGACCGGGCGTGCCTGGCCGTCCGGGGACACTCCCGTGCCAGCGCCGCTCATGCCTGGGGTTCCACGCCGGCCACGAACGGCTTGCCGTGCTTGCCGCCCCAGTCGCGCGCGAACTGCCACGCCACCCGGCCCGAGCGCGAACCGCGCTCCAGCGCCCAGACCAGCGCATCGCCACGCGCAGCGGCAATGTCGTCCGCCGTGCAGCCGAAGTGCCCCAGCCAATGGCCGACGATGGCCAGGTACTCGTCCTGCTTGGGCGGATAGAACGACAGCCACAGGCCAAAACGCTCGGACAGCGAGATCTTCTCCTCGACCACTTCGCCAGGATGGATCTCGCCATCCTCGGTATGGCGGTAGGACTCGTTGTCCTTCATGTATTCCGGCAACAGGTGGCGGCGGTTGGACGTCGCGTACACCAGCACATTGTCCGACTGCGCGGCCACCGAGCCGTCGAGCGCCGACTTGAGCGCCTTGTAGCCCGACTCGCCATCCTCGAACGACAGGTCGTCGCAGAAGATCACGAAGCGCTCCGGACGCTGCGCGACCTGCTCGACGATATCGCCAAGGTCGCCCAGGTCGCTCTTGTCCACTTCCACCAGCCGCAGGCCATCCTTGACGAAGGCATTGAGGCAGGCCTTGATCAGCGACGACTTGCCGGTGCCGCGCGCGCCGGTCAGCAGCACGTTGTTGGCCGGCAGCCGGTTCACGAACTGGCGCGTGTTGCCGACGATAGCGTCCTTCTGGCGCTCGATGTTCTTGAGGTCATCGAGGTGGATCGGCGGCAGCTGGCGCACCGGCTGCAGGTAGCCGATATTGCCGAACAGGCTCTGCCGCTTGCGCCAGCGGAACGCTACCGCCTCCTGCCAGTCCGCTTCCGTCAGTTGCGGCGGCAGCCACTGTTCGAGTCGGGAGAGGAAGTTGTCGAGGCGGGAGGCGAGGTCAGACATGGCAGCAGCGGAGCGTCGTTGAACAGGGGAGATGGTCAGGAACGGTAGTCGGCGTTGATCGACACGTAGTCGTGCGACAGGTCGCAGGTCCACACCGTGGCTTCGGCATTGCCGCGGCCCAGCGCGATACGCACGGTGATCTCGGTCTGCTTCATCACCCGCTGGCCATCCTCTTCGCGGTAGTCGGGGTTGCGGCCGCCGTCGCGGGCCACCCAGACGTCGTCGAGCCACAGGTTGACGCAGTCGACATCGAGGTCGTCCACGCCGGCATAACCGACGGCAGCCAGGATGCGGCCCAGGTTAGGGTCCGAGGCAAAGAACGCCGTCTTGACCAGCGGCGAGTGGGCCACGGCATAGGCGATCTGGCGGCACTCGGCCACGTCCTTGCCGCCTTCCACGCGGATGGTCATGAGCTTGGTGGCGCCCTCGCCGTCGCGCACGATCATCTGCGCGAGTTCCTGCGCCAGGCTGGTGACAGCGTCGCGCAGCGCCTCGAAGGCCGCGCCTTCGGCGCGCTCGATGGCGGCGCCCGACTTGCCCGTGGCGATCAGCACGAAGGAATCGTTGGTCGAGGTATCGCCGTCGATCGTGATGCTGTTGAACGAGTGGTCGGCAGCATGCGACACCAGCGCCTGCAGCACCGGCTGGGCCACGCCCGCGTCGGTGGCGATAAAGCCGAGCATGGTCGCCATGTTCGGGCGGATCATGCCGGCGCCCTTGCTGATGCCGCTCAGCGTGACCGTCTTGCCGTCGATCTGCACCGTGCGCGACGCCGCCTTGGGCTGCGTGTCGGTGGTCATGATCGATTCGGCGGCGGCCAGCCAGTTGTCGGCCTTCGCGTTGGCCACAGCGGGTGCCAGGCCTGCCAGCAGGCGGTCCATCGGCAACTGCTCGAGAATCACGCCGGTCGAGAACGGCAGCACCTGCTGCGCGGCGATACCCAGCTGGCCGGCCAGCACATCGCAGGTGGCGCGGGCGTTGGCAAGGCCGGTCTCGCCGGTGCCGGCATTGGCGTTACCGGTATTGATCACCAGCGCGCGGATGCCCTTGCCACCGGCCAGGTGCTCGCGGCATACCTGTACGGGGGCCGCGCAGAAGCGGTTGCGCGTGAACACGCCGGCCACGGTGCTGCCTTCCGCGACGCGCACGACCAGCACGTCCTTGCGGTTGGCCTTGCGGATGCCGGCCTCGGCCCAGCCGAGTTCGACGCCGGCAACGGGTTTCAGGTTTTCTGCCTGCGGCAGCGGAAGATTCACGGGCATATCGGTTCCTGTCCTGTAGTCCTGCTTGATCTGTCTGTTCAGTCGTCAGACGAACATGCCCGCTTGGCGCGGGCATGTCGTTACCTCTGCGCCCCTTCCGCCGTGGCGGCAAGGGCTGTCGTGCATGGTCCGGCTGGCGCCAGGCTCAGCTCAGCTTGCCGTGGCACTGCTTGAACTTCTTGCCCGAACCACACGGGCAAGGATCGTTGCGGCCCACCTTGGCCATCCCGGCCGCCGCCATTTCCGCAGCAGCCACGGCGGCGCCGGTGCGCGGCGACGGCGCGTCTTCCACGGGCTCGCGGCCCTCGGCGAACTCGTCGTGCTTGTACTGCACGTTCTCCAGGTGCGACAGGCCTTCCTCGATCTGCTCCGAAGCCTGTTCCAGCTCTTCCGGCGACTGGATCTGCACGTTGAAGGTCACGCGCGTGACTTCGTTCTTGATCACGTCGAGCAGGCGCGCGAACAGTTCGAACGACTCGCGCTTGTACTCCTGCTTGGGGTCCTTCTGCGCATAGCCGCGCAGGTGGATGCCCTGGCGCAGGTGGTCCAGCGCGGCCAGGTGCTCGCGCCAGTGCGTGTCGATGCTCTGCAGCATAACCGAGCGCTCGAAACCGGCAAACGATTCGCGGCCCACGATGGCAACCTTGCCTTCGTAGCGCTCCTCGGCGGCCTTCAGGATCATGTCGAGGAGTTGTTCGTCCTCGATGCTCTGGGCGCCTTCGATGGTCTGTGCCAGCGGCAGCTCCAGGCCCCAGTCGTCGCGCAGGCGCGCTTCCAGGCCCGCGATGTCCCACTGCTCTTCCATGGTCTCGGCCGGCACGTGCTCGCGGAACAGCTCGATCAGCACGCTTTCGCGCAGGTTCTTGACCATTTCGCCGACGTCATTGGCTTCCAGCACGTCGTTGCGCAGCTTGTAGATTTCCTTGCGCTGGTCGTTGGCGACGTCGTCGTACTGCAGCAGCTGCTTGCGGATGTCGAAGTTGCGGCCTTCCACCTTGCGCTGCGCCGATTCGATCGAGCGCGTGACGATGCCGGCTTCGATCGGCTCGCCCTCGGGCATCTTCAGGCGTTCCATGATGGCGCGCACGCGGTCGCCCGCGAAGATGCGCAGCAACTGGTCGTCCAGCGACAGGTAGAAGCGCGACGAACCCGGGTCGCCCTGGCGGCCGGCACGGCCGCGCAGCTGGTTGTCGATACGGCGCGATTCATGGCGCTCGGTGCCGACGATATGCAGGCCGCCCGCGGACTTGACCTGTTCGTGCAGCGACTGCCATTCGTCTTTCAGCTGCTGGATGCGCGCAGCCTTGTCGGCGTCGGACAGGTTGGCGTCCACCTCGATGAACCCGGCCTGCTTCTCCACATTGCCGCCGAGCACGATGTCGGTACCGCGGCCCGCCATGTTGGTGGCGATGGTGATCATCTTCGGGCGGCCGGCCTGGGCGACGATCTCGGCCTCGCGCTCGTGCTGCTTGGCGTTGAGCACCTGGTGCGGCAGCTTTTCCTTGTTGAGCAGGTCCGACAGGTATTCGGAAGTCTCGATCGAGGTCGTGCCGACCAGCACCGGCTGGCCGCGCTCGAAGCAGTCGCGGATGTCGCGCACGACGGCGGCGTAGCGCTCCGTCGAGGTCTTGTAGATCTGGTCCTGCAGGTCCTTGCGCTGGGCCTGGCGGTTGGTCGGGATCACCACCACTTCCAGGCCATAGATCTCCTGGAATTCGTAGGCTTCCGTATCGGCCGTGCCGGTCATGCCGGCCAGCTTGGTGTACATACGGAAGTAGTTCTGGAAGGTGATGGTCGCCAGCGTCTGGTTTTCCTGCTGGACGGACACGCCTTCCTTGGCTTCGACGGCCTGGTGCAGGCCGTCGGACCAGCGGCGCCCGGTCATCAGGCGGCCGGTGAATTCGTCGACGATGACGACTTCGTCGTTCTGCACCACGTAATGCTGGTCGCGGTGGAACAGGCTGTGCGCGCGCAGGGCGGCGTACAGGTGGTGCATCAGTGTGATGTTCTGCGGTGCGTAGAGCGACTCGCCCTCGCCGATCAGGCCCTGCTGGGCCAGGATCTCTTCCGCTTTTTCGTGTCCGGCCTCGGTCAGGTAGACCTGGTGGCCCTTCTCGTCCACGAAGTAGTCGCCCGGCTTTTCCACGCCCGTGCCGTCGGCCTTTTCCTCGCCGATCTGGCGCTCGAGCAGCCTGGGGATGCCGTTCATGCGCTGGTAGAGATCGGTCTGGTTCTCGGCCTGGCCCGAGATGATCAGCGGGGTGCGGGCCTCGTCGATCAGGATCGAGTCCACCTCGTCGACGATCGCGTAGTTCAGCGGACGCTGCACGCGTTGCGACGGGTCATAGACCATGTTGTCGCGCAGGTAGTCGAAGCCGAACTCGTTGTTGGTGCCGTAGGTGATGTCCGCGTTGTACGCGGCCTGCTTCTGGTCGTGCGCCATCTGCGACAGGTTCACGCCCACCGACAGGCCCAGGAAGTTGTACAGGCGGCCCATCCACTCGGCGTCGCGCTGGGCCAGGTAGTCGTTGACGGTCACCACGTGCACGCCCTTGCCGGTGATGGCATTGAGGTACACGGCCAGCGTCGCGGTCAGCGTCTTGCCCTCGCCGGTGCGCATTTCGGCGATCTTGTTGTCATTGAGCACCATGCCGCCGATCATCTGCACGTCGAAGTGGCGCATCTTCATGACGCGCTTGCTCGCTTCGCGGCACACGGCAAACGCCTCTGGCAGCAGCGCCTCGAGCGATTCGCCGCCGGCGTGGCGCTGCCGGAAGGTCTCCGTCATGCCGCGCAGGTCGTCGTCGGAGAGCTGCTCGAACTTGGGCTCCAGCGCGTTGATCTGCTCCACCGTGCGGCGGTATTGTTTGATCAGCCGCTCGTTGCGGCTGCCGAAGACTTTCTTGAGAAGGCCCGTGATCATCGAGTGCTTTCACCTGCGCGGACCGGTCCGGCGACCCGCGTACGGGCGGCCCCGGCCGTGCCAGGCATGGATAGATTGGCGCGAAACGCCGAGTTTATCATGTGCCGGGGTCGCGGCCGGGACGGGACGTGCCGTCTTGCCAAAGCCGCGCGGGTCCCGGCGGGACGTTGATTTATCTGCAGATCGGGATGGATCGGCAAGGTTCAATCGGAGGCCCCCGGAAGTGCGCTTCCGCGGGCGTGGCCGGCCCTCCACATGGGCCAATCCGGGGGCGCGCCACGGGCCAGCTTGCTAGAATGCCCGCATGCGCCTGTTCACCCACCACGCCCTGCAGACACCGGCGGCCAAGCCCCTGAACGACTGGCTGGCCAAGGCCGGCCCGGTTTCCGCGCTGATGCAGACCGCGCGGGAACTCGCGTCGCTGGAAGCGGAGGTGCTGTCGCTGCTGCCGCCGACCATGCGCAACGGCATTGCCGTCGCCGGGGTCAAGCGCGATGGCCGCGGACCGCAGCAGGAACAGGTCCTGCTGTTGCTGGCCGCGCACGGCGCGGCGGCCGCGCGGGTGCGCCAGGTCGTTCCGACATTGCTGACCCGCCTGCAGGAGCGGGGTTCGCAGGTGACGGCAATCCGGGTACGGGTACAACCTGAGGCAACGCGCCACAGCGACTGGGACACCGGCCCCGTGGTGCGGCCGCGGACCAACGGACAGATGTCGGCGGTCGGGCTCGCCAGCCTGGACGATTTGGCGCGCAGCTTGCCGCCATCGCCGCTGCAGGATGCGTTGAAGACCCTGCTGTCGCACCATCGGCAGGATCCGAAAAACAAAAAACCGGCCTGAGTGCCGGTTTTTTGTTGCCACCGCCTGCCGCAATCAGGCAAACGCAGGCTGAACCTGCGGCAGGAACGCGGCGGGTGCGTCCTCGACACGGTCGAATGTGACCAGTTCATAGGCTTCCTGGTCCGCCAGCAGCGCGCGCAACAACTGGTTGTTCAGGCCGTGGCCCGACTTGTGCGCGACATAGGAAGCGATCAGCGGATGGCCGACCACGTACAGGTCACCGATCGCGTCCAGGATCTTGTGGCGCACGAACTCGTCGCCATAGCGCAGCTCTTCGTTGTTGAGCATGCGGTGCTCGTCCAGCACGATCGCGTTGTCCAGGCTGCCGCCACGGGCCAGGCCCATTTCGCGCAGCGCCTCGACCTCATGCGCAAAGCCGAAGGTGCGGGCACGGGCGATCTCGCGCACGTAGCTGGTGTCGGCAAAGTCGATCGCGAAGTTCTGGCCGGTCTTGTCGACCGCCGGATGGCGGAAGTCGATCGTGAACGAGAGCTTGAAGCCGAAGAACGGTTCCAGGCGCGCCAGCTTGTCGCCCTCGCGCACTTCCACGGCCTTCTTCACTTTGATGAAACGCTTGGCGGCGTTCTGCTCTTCAATGCCGGCCGATTGCAGCAGGAACACGAACGATGCCGCGCTGCCGTCCATGATCGGGATTTCCTCGGCGTCGACGTCGACATAGAGGTTGTCGATGCCCAGGCCAGCGCATGCGGACATCAGATGCTCGACCGTGGAAACGCGCGCGCCATCCTTCTGCAGGACCGAGGCCAGGCGCGTGTCGCCGATGGCGCTGGCGGCCACGGGAATTTCCACGGCTTCGGGCAGGTCCACCCGGGTGAACACGATACCGGTGCCAGCCAGGGCCGGCCGCAGGGTCAGCGTCACTTTGCGACCCGAGTGCAGACCGATACCGACCGTCTTCACCAGGGACTTGATAGTGCGCTGTTTGAGCATGGCAGCCTCAATATTATTAAAACCTATCAGGTTTTTTAGTCGATTAAGTGATTTTACCACTGCTAGGGAAATCCCGCTAAGCCTCTTTGTTTCGGTGTGTTAATCCATGCACATGAAGTTAAAGATACTGCACACCGAGTTGAGGATGTGTGTCAGGCGCGCAACGTCTCCAGCATGGATTCCGCGCTGCTGACCTTGAATTCGCCTGGCGCTTCGACTTGCAGGTGGGTCACCACGCCATCATCGAGCACCATTGCGTACCGCTTGGAGCGCACGCCCATGCCGCGCGCCGTGAGGTCCTGGTCCAGGCCCAGCGCACGCGTCCATTCTGCGCTTCCATCGGCCATCATGCGCACCTTGCCTTCGGTGTGCTGCTCGCGGCCCCAGGCGCCCATCACAAAGGCGTCATTGACCGACACGCACCAGACCTCGTCCACGCCCGCGTCGCGCAAAGACTGCGACTCGGCGACATAGCCTGGCACGTGCTTGGCCGAGCAGGTCGGCGTGAATGCCCCGGGCAAGGCAAAGACCACGATCTTGCGGCCCTTGACCAGGTCCGACACGCGGAACGCATTGGGACCCAGCGAGCAGCCTTCGCTCTGGGTATCGAAGAATTCTTGCAGCGTGGCGTCCGGGACGCGTTGTCCGACAGCGATCATGGTGATTGGCAACCTGTCAAAAGGAAGGGAGAAAGCGGGGAAGACCTGCCGGCAATCATAGGCTCCCGGGCGCGCTGGTCCAAGACCGATGACATCCGGTGGCAATTCGATACAGCTTGCTACAAAACGTCCGCGCGACGCGCCTTGCAGCGCGCCGCGCGGACGACGGCACATCCCGACCGGGAGGGCGGGAACCAGTCCGGGGAGGCGGCCAGCGGCCGCCCGTCCCGGCGACAGGATGTGAACGGAGGCGGTTCAGCGCGGACGCGGCATCACCGGCAGCCCGGGCGGTTCACACGGTCCATGCAAGGCACGCGCGGATAGGGAGCGCTCGTGCTTCGCGACAAGGACGCGCAAGCCGTCAGGGATCGGCCCTGCGATGCTGGATCCGGCCGTCCCGGCTCAGTCTGCCTGCTTGCGCAGGAAGGCCGGGATGTCGTACGTATCGACACCCTTCTCCTGCAGCGCAGCCACGTGGGCCGACGCCGATTCACGCGAGCTGCGCCACACGGCCGGCGTATCCAGGCCGCTGTAGTCCGGCGAGCTGTGCTGCACGGCGGCGGCAGCCATGCCGGCCATCATCTGCACCGGGATGTTGTCGGTGCCGGTCTTGAGCAACGTCATCGGCTGCTGCTTCTTGGCCGAACGGCCCAGGCCCGTTGCCACCACGGTCACGCGCAGCGCATCGCCCATGGCGTCGTCATACACCGTACCGAAGATCACGGTCGCGTCTTCCGCGGCGTAGCTGCGGATGGTGTTCATGACTTCCTTGGTTTCCGACAGCTTGAGCGAACGGCTGGCGGTGATATTGACCAGCACGCCGCGCGCGCCGGACAGGTCCACGCCTTCCAGCAGCGGGCTGGCCACGGCCTGCTCGGCTGCCAGGCGGGCGCGGTCCACGCCCGACACGGTCGCCGTGCCCATCATGGCCTTGCCCTGCTCGCCCATCACCGTCTTCACGTCTTCGAAGTCGACGTTCACCAGGCCGTCCACGTTGATGATTTCGGCAATGCCGGCCACCGCGTTGTGCAGCACGTCATCCGCGCACTGGAAGCACTTGTCCATCTCGGCGTCATCGCCCATGACTTCGAAGAGCTTCTCGTTGAGCACCACGATCAGCGAATCGACCGAGCTTTCCAGCTCGCTCGAACCGTGTTCGGCCACCTTGGCGCGGCGCGCGCCTTCGAAGTCGAACGGCTTGCTGACCACGCCCACGGTCAGGATGCCCATTTCCTTGGCCACCTGCGCCACGATCGGCGCGGCGCCGGTACCCGTGCCGCCGCCCATGCCGGCAGTGATGAAGACCATGTGGGCGCCGCGCAGTGCATCCGCGATCTGCTCGCGGGCCTGCTCGGCGCAGTTGCGACCGACTTCCGGCTTGGCACCAGCGCCCAGGCCGGAATTGCCCAGTTGCAGCACGCGCGAAGCGGTCGAACGCTTCAGTGCCTGCGCGTCGGTGTTCATGCAGATGAATTCCACACCCTGCACGCCGCGGCTGATCATGTGCTGCACGGCATTGCCGCCCGCGCCGCCCACGCCCACCACTTTGATGATGGTGCCGTCCATCACTTCCGTTTCGATCATGTCAAAGTCCATCACTGCCTCCGAGAAAAATCAGTCCCCAGACTTTGCAGCCTCCCCGCCGCAACCCCTGGTTCCTGAACAAGAAACCGATTAAATGAAATTGTTCCCATCAACGCGCCATCTCTGCCGTGGTAGACACGATCGTCA
>Ga0068830_1005055_pt1 | contig 10185 bp, 8 predicted proteins | sample Hof3ISUMetaT_23_FD_68490 | JGI IMG/M metagenome (GOLD analysis project Ga0068830, IMG submission 68490) | Enriched soil aggregate microbial communities from Iowa State university to study microbial drivers of carbon cycling -... | ecosystem: Environmental > Terrestrial > Soil > Agricultural land... | reverse complement strand
TGCCTGCGCCGCTGGTACTGGCCGATCACCCGGCACTGGACTTGCTGAACACTCGCATGATGGTCGACGGCCAGCGGCGAGACCTGCTCGGCACCGATGCCGAGGCGGCGGCGTGGCTGCAGCAGATTGGTTTCGGTCCGGCGATAGACGTGGAGGGGGGCGACGGGCATTTGCTTGCACGATTGCGCACGCTGCGCGACAGCGTCGAGGGCCTGCTCGCCGCCCGCCGGGAAAATCGCCCGGCGGATCCGGCGACGTTGAATGCCTTTCTGTTGGCGGCGGTGCCGCAACTGGTTTGGGAGGGGGGCGACGCGCCGGTACTGGATCGCTTCCGTCAGGGCGATGCCGCCAGCCAATGCCTGAGCCGGCTGGCTTACGCCGCTGCCGAGTTGTTGGCTGAAGGGGATTTCAATCTGGTGCGCAAATGCGAAAACGCGGAATGTTCATTGATGTTCTATGACCGCACCAAGGCGCACAAACGGCGCTGGTGCAGCATGGCGCTGTGCGGAAACCGGCATAAGGTGGCCGAGTTCCGCAAGCGGCGCCAGGGTGCAACCCCGGGTTAGGGCACCTGGCTGTGGACCTGTCGGTTAGCGCACCAGGCAAGGTTGCTTGTTGTTGAAGCGCCAGCCCGGAATCAGGAACTGCATCGCGACGCTGTCATCCCGCGCGCCGAGGCCCATGCCTTTATACAATTCGTGAGCCTTGGCCACGGCGTCCATGTCGATGTCTACGCCTAGGCCGTGGCGGGTTGGGACCTTGACGTAGCCGCCTTCGATTTTCAGCGGTTCCCGGGTCAGGCGCTGGCCGTCCTGCCAGATCCAGTGCGTGTCGATCGCGGTGATCTCTCCCGGTGCGGCGGCTGCTACCTGGGTGAACATGGCCAGGGAAATATCGAAGTGATTGTTGGAGTGCGAGCCCCAGGTCAGGCCCCATTCGTGGCACATCTGGGCAACCCGCACTGAGCCTTGCATCGTCCAGAAGTGCGGGTCGGCGAGCGGGATGTCGACCGATTGCAGCTGAATGGCGTGGCCCATTTCGCGCCAGTCGGTCGCGATCATGTTGGTGGCGGTCTTCAGTCCCGTGGCCCGGCGGAATTCGGCCATGACCTCGCGGCCCGAGTAGCCGTTTTCTGCACCGCACGGGTCTTCGGCGTAGGCGAGGACGTGATGCTGATCGCGGCACAAACGAATGGCTTCTTCAAGCGACCATGCACCATTGGGGTCAAGGGTGATTCGTGCGTCAGGAAAGCGTTCAGCCAGCGCGGTGACTGCTTCGATTTCTTCATCGCCGCTCAACACACCGCCCTTGAGCTTGAAATCGTTGAAGCCATATTTTGCGCTGGCTGCTTCTGCCAGGCGCACGACGGCTTCGGCGGTCATGGCTTTCTCATGACGAACCCGGAACCAGTCGTCTTCAGCGTCGGCCTCGTTACGGTAAGCCAGGTCCGTGACATGGCGGTCGCCGATGTAGAACAGGTAGCCGAGCATCTTCACCGCATCGCGTTGCTGCCCTTCGCCGAGCAATGCAGCCACCGGCACCTCGAGGAATTGACCCAGCAGGTCGAGCAGCGCGGCCTCCATCGCTGTCACCGCATGAATGGTGATGCGCAGGTCGAAGGTTTGCAGGCCGCGACCGGCCGCATCCCGGGATGCAAAGGTGCTACGCATCTGGTTGAGGATGCGTTGGTACTGGCCGATGGGCTGGCCGACCACGAGGGCGCGAGCGTCTTCGAGGGTCTCACGGATGCGTTCGCCCCCCGGAAATTCGCCCACGCCGGTATGACCGCAACTGTCCTTGAGAATGACAATGTTGCGGGTGAAGAATGGTCCGTGGGCGCCGCTCAGGTTCAGCAACATGCTGTCGTGGCCCGCAACGGGTATGACTTGAAAATGGGTGACGACAGGTGACTGGGTGGCGTTGGCAGTGTGTTCAGCGTTCATGGCAAATTCCTGCAATTAAGGTCGTTCAGCGATCAATGGGGGTCAGTGGGATTTGCTGACTGTCGCACCCGTTGGCATAACGTTTGACGGCGTCAACAGGGGGGAGGCCTTCGGCGCGGTCCTGGCGAAAAACACCAGTATCGCGGCGAGCACCGAGGTGCCGGCCAAACCATAGAGGCCGCCCTGGATCGACCCGGTTGTCTGTTCCAGGAAACCGAAGGTCGTGGGTGCCACGAAACCGCCCAGGTTGCCGATCGAGTTGATCAGTGCAATGACGGCGGCGGCGATGCGAGCATCCAGATAGCCCTGGGGAATTGGCCAGAACAGCGATGACGCCGACTTGAAGCCGATGGCGGCAAAACAGATGGCAACGAACGCGAAGATCGGCCCGCCGGTGGTCGACAGGAACATGCCGGCCGCCGCCACGAGCAGAGCGGTGGCAACCCAGGCTTGCTGAAACTTGAACTTGCCCGACAGCGCTGCAAAGGAGTACATGGCGATGATCGAGATCAACCATGGGATCGAGTTGAAGAAACCTACCTGTACATCACTCAGGTCACCCATCTTCTTGATGATGCTGGGCAGCCAGAAAGTCGCGGCATAGATCGTCAGCTGGATGCAGAAGTACAAGGTGCAGAACAGCAGGATCTGGCGATCTTTCAGGAGTTTGCCAATGGTCGGTTTTACGCTGGTCAGGGCTTCACGTTCGCGTTGCTCCTGATCGATGGCGCCGACCAGTGCATCCTGCTCCTGGCGCGTCATCCACTTGGCGTCGTGGGGTTTGGAATCGAGCCAGAACCAGACGAAGAAGCCGAGGAAGACCGAGGCCAGGCCTTCTATGGCGAACATCCATTGCCAGCCGTGAAAGCCAAAGCCTTCGATTTGCAACAGGGCACCCGACAGCGGACCGGAAATCAGCGAGGCAACGGCTGAGCCGCTGAGGAAAATGGCGATGGCTTTACCGCGCTCGATGCCTGGCAGCCAGCGAGTGAAGTAGTAGATCACGCCAGGGAAGAAGCCTGCTTCGGCCACGCCCAGCAAGAAGCGCAGGATGTAGAAATGGGTTTCGTTCTGGATGAACGCCATCAGCGTGGCGACGATGCCCCAGGTGAACATGATGCGGGTCAGCCAGATGCGGGCACCGACTTTTTGCAGCAGCATGTTGGAGGGCACTTCGAACAGTGCATAGCCAATGAAGAAGAGGCCTGCGCCCAGTCCGTAGGCGGCAGCGCCAATGCCCAGGTCATGTTCCATGTGCGTGCGCACGAAGCCGATGTTGACCCGGTCGATGTAGTTGAGGATGAACATGATCACGAAAAGCGGGAGCACATGTCTCTTCACTTTGCTCACGGCGCGCGCGAGAACCGAATCATTTTCTGGAACGACAGATGCGTTGCTTGAATTGTTCACAATTCAAATCTCCCACTGATTATTTTTATGCGGGTTTGAGCGTGATAGCGGCGGCTTGGCCGCCGGTAATTGCAGTCGATCTACCAGGCGTCGAGTGCCTTGGGCAGGGCCGCGTCGGCGTCGGTCAAAGGAAAAGACAGGAGGTCTTGCAAGAGGATGGACGTGAGTGCTTGAGGGTTCATGGGATTCGCCTGCATCGATGGTTTTTGTTGAGATGTCTGGAGCGGATAAGTTGATAGACATCATACAAGTGCTTTTTTAGCGCCGCAATGCGGTGAACGGTGTTTTGTTTGCATAACGATGCGGAAAAATAACTTTTTTGGTTATTTATGGCAGTGTTTATTGGGCTTTTACTGCCGAGTTGGGGCGAGTCCGAGGGGCTGGACTTGTCATTTAGCTGATGGGTGTCCCGAGGTATTCAGAGTGCTTAAAGTTATGTTGTCATACAAGTTGTCGTCTTTGATGATGTGGCGTAGCGTGGGTACATTCGCATTTCGCCAGTGAGTCTCCGGCGGGTGTTAAGCTCTGTGAAGCAAAATTCCGTGGACTCGAACCTATGCAAATTGAAGGCGGAACCCCTGTCCGCAGACGCCCCAATAATCTGGCTCAGGGCGTGGTCGAAGCACTGACCCAGCGCATTTTGCTCGGCCAATTGAAGCCAGGCGAAAAGCTGCCTTCGGAATCCTCCATCGTTCTTGAACATGGCGTGAGCCGCACCGTTGTCCGGGAGGCCATCTCCAAGCTGCAGGCTTCGGGGCTCGTCGAGACACGCCACGGAATCGGTACATTCGTACTGGAGCAACCCTCCCAGCCAGGGCTGCGCCTGCATGTGGATACCGTTGCCAGTGTCCGCAGCATGCTGGAGCTGAGATTGGGCCTGGAGGTGCAGGCGGTTGCACTGGCCGCCATGCGCCGAACCGACGATCAGCTCGCGCGCATGCGCCAGGCCTTGAGTGATTACCAGGCGTCGCTGGCGAACAACGATAGTTGCGTCGAGCAAGACAAGCGCTTTCACCAGATCATTGCCGAGGCGACCGGCAATACGTTTTTCACGGAAATCATGCAGCACCTGGGCAATGCCATGATTCCTCGTACCCAGGTGAAGGCCGACGAGCGTGGTGGCGCCGATTTTTCGCAATTGGGCCAGCTGGCGAATCTGGAGCATGAAGCGATCTTCAACGCGATCAAGCGGCAAGATCCCGATGCGGCTCGGGCTGCGATGGTGCTGCACCTGACCAACAGTCGGGATCGGTTTTCGGGGAGTTGAAGGTTGGCCGGAAACCTGGCAAGGGAGTTTTCACGCCCTCACCCGTGTCTTAGCCCCGGCACTGCGCCAGGCTTTTCACCTGTCCCGAATCCGTCTGGTTTTCGTCACTCAACCAGCGTTCGAACCCTGCGCCAATCGCCGGCCACTCCGAATCGATGATCGAATACCAGGCGGTGTCGCGGTTCTGCCCCTTGACCACCATGTGCTGGCGGAACACCCCTTCGAAACTGAACCCAAGTCGCTCGGCCGCGTACCTGGAGCGGGCGTTGGCGTTGTTGCATTTCCATTCAAGGCGTCGATAACCCAGGGCAAAGGATTCCCTGGCCAGCAGATAAACCGCTTCCGTGCTTTTCGGTGAGCGCTGCATCGGCGCGCCGAAGGTCACGTGGCCGATCTCGATACGGCCCTGGGAAGGGACGATCGACATCAGGCTGAGGATGCCTTGCACCTCGCCGCTGGCACGGTCGACCACGCTGAAAAAATACGGGTCGCTGTGGGCTGCATGATTATTCAGCCAATCGTTGAATGCGCTGCGTTCAGGGAAGGGACCGTAAGGCAGGTAGTCCCACAGCTTCGGATCGGCGCCGGGGCCTTGCAGGGCCTTGAACAGGTCGTCGCCATGGCGCGCCGGGTCGAGTTTTTCCAGGCGAATGAAACGCCCTTCGATCAATTGGACCGTCGGGGCCGGGACGCCTTTCCAGTCGGCGAGTGAAGTCAACATGCTGTTCTCCTTAACGTTATAGGGCTTTGCGAAACTGGATGAAACCCGGACGCTCGGCGATGCGCTCGTAGAGCTGGATCGCGGTGGCGTTGGTTTCGTGGGTCAGCCAATGCACTTTGCAGCAACCGTGCGCCTTGGCGGTGGCGTAGACGTATTCGATCAGCTTGCGGCCAACGCCGGTGCCACGGGTTTCGGGCGTCACCAGCAAGTCTTGCAGGTAGCAGGCGTTTTCGATGCTCCAGTTCGATCGATGGTAGATGAAGTTCACCATGCCGACTGCCTTGCCATCGATCCACGCCAACGCCGAATGAGTCGGTTCGTTGGCATCGAGCAGGCGTTGCCAGGTGCTTTGGGTGACAGCCTCAGGCAGTTCGGTGTTGTAGAAACGCAGGTAAGCGTGCCACAAGGGCAGCCACGCCGCGTGATCGTCGGCGCTGACCTGGCGAATGTCGATCTGACTCATGTGAAGTTCCTTAACGCATCAAGTGGGCGAGGGCCTGATCATGCGCATCGGGGCTGGCGGCGAGCCCCTCGCGCACGCCGGCGATGTCTGCGGCACTGCGGTTCTGGCTGAGCTTGCGCTTGCCTTCCAGGCGCTGGATCGGCAGGGCAAACCCGACGATGGCCTTGAGCATGCCGTCGATGTAGTCGGTGGGGGCATCGGCAACGGTCCAGGGTTGGGCGCGACCGGTCTCGTGACGATCGGTCAGGGCGCTGACCAGCTCGAGCAGGCGCTCGGCGTCCGTGAACACGTCAGCCGTGCCGTAGGCGTGCACCGCGACGTAGTTCCAGGTTGGCACGACTTTGCCGTGTTCGGCTTTGCTCGGATAAAAACCGGGGCTGACGTAAGCGTCGGCGCCGGCAAAGATCACCAGGGCCTCGGCGCCTTCCTGCAGTGCTTTCCACTGTGGGTTGGCCTTGGCGAAGTGGCCGTAGAGGGTGCCATTGGGACCTTGCTCCGGGCGCAACAGCAGTGGCAGATGGCTGGCTTGCAGGCCTTGCTCGCCGTGGGTGACGAGCATGGCCAGGCGGGTGTCGAGCATCTGCCGGTGCAATTCATCCAGATCTTTGATGGCAAAACCGCTGGGGGTGTACATGGAAAAACTCCTTGGCGAATGCCTGCATCCTAGGCAGTCTATTGGTCTGTTGTAAGAGCCATTAATGACGAATTTCATAGGTCCATTGTCATGACGGATGCGCCGCTTTCCTTGTCGTTCAACCCGGCGGGTATCGAACTCGATCGCCGTCAGGGCCTGAGCCGTCAGCTTTACCAGGCCTTGCGCCTGCGTGTGCTCGATGGACGACTGGCCAGTGGCACGCGGTTGCCGGCCAGCCGTGATCTGGCGGCGGCCCTGGGGATTTCCCGCAACAGCGTGGTACGCGCCTACGATCAGCTCTTTGCCGAAGGGTTTATCGAGGGGCGGGTAGGGGACGGAACCTATGTCGCGCAACTACCGCAGACCGCGCTCCCGGCAAAAACACCGGGTAAAAAAAAACCTGCCGCCTTATCCACGAACTGGCTGGACCTGCCTGTGGTTCCATCCGCCAAGGCGACTCGCAGCGCAGCGCTCGGACGCGTTGAAAAGAACCATCTGGCCCTGCCGCCCAGTGGGCCGCCTCGGGCATTCCGGGTGGGGGTACCGGCGTTCGATCTGTTTCCTTTCGAGGTATGGGCGAAGCTGAATGCAGCGTTCTGGCGTAAACCGGATTTGCAGCAACTGTGCTACGGCGATCCGGCGGGCGACGAGCGACTGCGCGGGCTGATTGCCGCGTATTTGCGCAGTTCTCGCGGCATGCAGTGCACGGCCGAGCAAATAGTGATCACCAGCGGCGCACAGCAAGGCATCAGCCTCTGTGCGCAGCTGCTGGTGGAGCCGGGCGATGGTGTGGCGATTGAAAATCCGGGGTATCGGGCGGCGGGGCATGCCTTCGCCGTGGCCGGTGCGCAATTGCATGGCGTGGCCGTGGACAGCGAGGGTATCGACTGTGCCGAACTGGCCGGGCTCAGCGACTGCCGGCTGGCTTATGTCACGCCGTCGCACCAGTACCCGACCGGGGTGGTGATGAGCCTGGCACGGCGCCTTGAGTTGCTGGCCTGGGCCGAACGCAACCAGGGCTGGATCGTCGAGGACGACTACGATGGCGAATACCGCTACAGCGGCGCACCCCTGGCGCCGTTGGCCGCCCTCGACCGCCAGGGGCGAGTGTTGTACGTCGGCACGTTCGGCAAAGTCGCCTTCCCGGCACTGAGACTGGGGTACCTGGTGCTGCCACCCGGCCTGGTCCAGGCTTTCTCGCAACGGCGCGCGGTGGACGTTCGGCATTCCGAAGTGAGCACCCAGGCGGTCATGGCCGAGTTCATGGCCGCCGGCCATTTTCAGCGGCACATCCGCCGCATGCGGCGAGCGGCGCTCAGCAGGCGTAACACGTTGCTCGCCGGTTGGCCTCAGGGCATCCCCGGCGTCGGCAGCCTGCCGAGTGTCGCGGCAGGTCTGCATCTGACGGTGGCGGTCGACTCGCAGGCACGTGAGCGCGAACTGGTCGAGCAGGCTTGCAGTGTCGATATCGAGATCAACGCCCTGAGCAGCTACTGGTTGCCGGACTCGTCGACACCGCCGGACTTGCGCGCCGGGCTGGTCCTGGGTTTTGCAGCGGTGCCCGAGGCGGCAATCAGCGCAGCACTGGGGCGTCTGGAAAAGGTCTGGCGTCGCTGAGCCATCAAGTTGCCGTTGTCACCGTTTCAGGCTCCAGGTCGAGGAACAGTTTGCGCAGCAACGGCTCTTCAATCTTTCTGAACACGCCATCGATGGGCTCCAGGGTACTCAAGTCCTTTTGCAATTCGGGTGTCAGCGTTTTCAGATAGTCCTCCGACACTTTCAAATGGGCCGCCGTCGGCATGTTCGCCGGGCTTTTCAAGGTTTCGTAATGAAAGTGCGCAACCCACAGCGGCTGGTTGCGGGTCTTGTCGACAATCCGGTATTCCTGGAAAAAGTCGCCCAGGCCCCGGGTCCGGATTCGCCCTCGGGGGTCGCGGCTGATGTCGATTTGGCCGTTTTCATGCATCCATTTGAAAATGCCTTGGGTCGGTTTACGCCGACTGTAGAGGCTCGCTCGTACCTTGATGCCTTCCAGGCGAAGTCGGCGGGCCGCCTCTCGCAGTTCCAAGCCCAGGTTGGCGACGGGAGGCGGGGTGCCCTTGGCTTTGCTGATGTTGGCCAGGGCCTGATCAACGCTGTTGGCACTCTGTTCCAGCTTCAGAGCCTGCTGATCGAACAGGTCCTGTATGTCGGCCGGAATGCGCCTGGGCAGGAAAGCATCCTTGCGAGTGCGCTCCATGAACTTTTCCACATCAAGGTTGAGTTCGGTGCCGGCCTCGATGATGTCCAGGTCACCCAGCGCCGAGGCGGGTTGCTGATAAATAGCCGGTGTGAGGGGCTGCAGCGGTTCCTCGCTCGAGCTTTGCGCCTGGTTTCTGACGGGGTCCCGTGGCCGGGTCCTGCGCACTTTTATCGCTGGCCGTGAGGGGCCGGGACGATCGCGATCAACCGGCCCCGGCCGTGCAACGGGTTCGGGTTCCGGGAGCAGGGCCTGGAGGCGATTGTGTGCCAGTTGTGCGAACTCATCGATGAGCGTGCGCAGGTGATTGAGCCGGGGCGGCTTGACCAGCCCGGGATAAGCGTCGGGCAACTCCCGGATACGCTGTTCGGCGTCGGCAAAAACCTCCATGAGCCTGCTCAGTTCTTCGATTCGCCCCTCCAGACGGGCAGGGGCTTCGCCGGCTTTCGAGAGTTCGATAACTTTGATCGCGGCCTTGGCGGCACTCACGACCACTCTGCCTACCGCGACACGCGCCTGTTGCATCAGGGGGCTGGCCTGTTCCTGCAGGCACAGCTCCTGCGCCATGCCGATCTCGTTGGCCTTGAGATCCAGCGCTGAAAAGGAAGGGGCCACCTTGCTGCAAAGCCGCGCACTTTCAACACCCGCTTTTCCCGCGGCACGCATACCCTCGAGGGTCGAACTCCACAGCGTCAGCTTTTGTTCCATTTCCTGGCCGATGTCGGTGGCCAGCTGGATCTGTTCGACGTAGGTTTGTCGGGGCACCGGTTCGGCATGCCCGGGATCGGTCATGACACTGATAGCCTTGCCATAGGCGGCTCGTTTGATGACAAGCCATAACGACAGATTTTTCTGTAGCGCACCGCTCATGCGCAGCAACTCTTGCTGGTAGTTTTCCGACCCGCCCAGCTCGCGCCATTGGCGCAATTGTCCCAGTGCCTGGCGATACTCGTCGATCGCAGTGTCCAGTTTTTCCACGTACACCGCCATCAGTCGATCGTAGTCCTGGGCGCTGGCCTGCTGTGCATCGGCATACCGCTTTTTCAGTTCGGCTTCCTTCACAGGTTCCAGGTGCCTGAAGGCCTTAAGGGCCTTGTCCAGGCGCTCGAAATCAACGGTTGCCTGGAGGCGGCTGAGGGCATTCCCACCGCCCCCTCGCAAGCGCAGGCGAAGATCGAGCACCCATTGGCCTTTGCCGCTGTCCAGCAGCAGCGGTCCGGTTCGGGCGGGCGCATCCGGATGGACAATTTGGATCTGCTGTTCGCCACTCACGTTGACGCAGAACCACCGCTCACCGACCTGGGCATAATTCCTGTTGTCATGCTGGTAGATATGAGGCGGCGCCGGCCTGACCGTGGTCACTTGCTCGCTGGAGAGGTCGGGAGCGACGACTTTGAATGTGTCCAGATAGGCACCCAGCGCTGTCGGCGTGCGCCGGGGCACCGAACCGGCTACGTCCGGCGAGGCGTAATGGTTCGGCGCATGTTCCGGCGCCAGCGCCACGGGAT
>Ga0068830_1024158_pt1 | contig 10227 bp, 7 predicted proteins | sample Hof3ISUMetaT_23_FD_68490 | JGI IMG/M metagenome (GOLD analysis project Ga0068830, IMG submission 68490) | Enriched soil aggregate microbial communities from Iowa State university to study microbial drivers of carbon cycling -... | ecosystem: Environmental > Terrestrial > Soil > Agricultural land... | reverse complement strand
CCTGCCGTTGAGCTGAAAGGGCGAGCTGCCGGCCTTGTCGCCGAACATTTGCGGCAACACTTCATCATGTCGGGGCAGCGGCACGGTACCAATGGGTTTGAGCTCCTCGGCCATGTCCTTGGGCAGACTCAAATCCAGGTCGGCTGAAGGAAGTGGGGTTTTCGCCACCTCGCTGGCAGCTTTCGTCTTGGAGGCGATCGGTGGGCGCTTTTTTACCGCCGTCGCCTTTTTATCCGCGGCTGTCTTTTTGGCAGGGGCGGCTTTATTGGCAGGAGCGGTTTTCTTCGGGGTTGCCCGGGAATCACTGGCGGCGGGCTTTTCCTGCACGGATTCGGCCATCACGGACGCCGGCTGGACACTCACTGACAGGCAGATCAACAGCCAGACTGCAGGAAAAATCGGCTTCATGTACCCAACGACGTAAACGGCGAAAACGACAGAGGTGCCTATGCTCGCCTGTTGCGCGCCCCGTGACAAGCACGGACGGAAAACGCCCCGTCAAAAGCCGCCGGCCATTTCCTGGCAGAGCTGGGTGGCAAGCATGCCCAGGGTCATCAATGCACGTTCGGCTTCGCGGTTCCACGGGATGCCGCAGTTGAGCCGGATGCAGTGATTGAACTGCTCGGTATTACTGAAAATCAGCCCCGGCGCAATACTGATGCCCTGCTGCAACGCGCGCACATGCAGTTCCTGGGTATTGACCCGTCCCGGCAGGCTCACCCACAAGATGAAACCACCGGTAGGCCGGGTCATTTGCGTGCCTTCGGGGAAATACTGCTGCACCGCCAGCTGGAAAGCGCTGAGGTTCTTGCGGTACTCCTGGCGGATGTAACGCAAATGGCGGTCGTAACCGCCGTTTTCCAGATAGGCGGCAATGCCCATCTGCGTAACGCTGCAGGCCGAATGGGTACTGAAGGTCTGCAAGCGCTGAATCTCCTGCTGGTACTTGCCGGCAATCATCCAGCCGATCCGCACACCCGGCGACAGGGTCTTGGAGAAGCTGGAGCAATAGATCACCCGATCGAGCCGGTCATAGGCCTTGAGCGATTTGGTGCGGCCCTGCTCGAACATCAGCTCGCCGTAGATATCGTCTTCGACTATCTGGATATCGAAGTCCGAGGCCAGGCGCAGCAGTTGCTTTTGCCGCTCTTCGGGCATGGTGCCGCCTAACGGGTTACTCAGACGCGTGGTCAGCACCAGCGCCTTGATCGACCACTGGTTGGCCGCCAGTTGCAGGGCTTCCAGGCTCATGCCGGTGGACGGGTCGCTGGGGATTTCAATGACCTTCAGACCCAAAAGATCGGCCAGCTGCAGCAAACCGTAATAGGTCGGCGACTCGGCCGCGATCAGGTCACCGGGCCGGGTCAGCACGCGCAAGGACATCTGCAAGGCGTCGACACAGCCGTGGGTGATCACCACTTCAGACGGGTCGACCACCACGCCGGCATCACGCATGCGGATCGCCACCTGTCGGCGCAAGGGTTCGAAACCCGGGCTGAACATGTAGCTGAACGCCCGCGGGCTATGGAACCGGGTGACTTTGGCCAACTGCTGATGCAGGGCCCGCACCGGCAAATAGTCGACGCTGGGCACCGCAGCACCCAGTGGAAAAACGCCTTCGCGGCGCGATTCGACCAATACCTGCTGAATGATGCTGCTGCGGGTGACCAGGCCTGGACGTTCGACCCGGGCGATGTCCGGCGTCGGGGCCGTCAGCGCCGGCGTCTGGTGCACGTAGTAACCGGACTGCGGCCGCGCACGGATCAGCCCCTGGTCTTCGAGGTTGGCATACGCCTGCAATACCGTGGCATGGCTGACGTTGAGCTGCGAACTCATCTTGCGCACCGAAGGCACGCGCTCTCCCGGTTGATAGACACCACGGCGGATGTCTTCGGCCAGTTGCTGAGCAATACGTTGGTAGAGCAAGAGGTTGGTCATGACGCAGCACTCGATTTCACGGGCATTTTATTCTTGTGTGAAACATTACCGGAACAGTTTAGAAGTGTACTGGGACAGTTGCCACAATAGTCGACAGTACAGTGCAGTGTCAGCAAAAACTGTACTGTTTTTTCGCAGAACGCGACCTGATTGGCAGGCGCAAAAAAACCCGGCGCTGTCAGGCAGGCCGGGTTTTTGCAGGCGTTGTCGAGTGAACCGAGGCTGCGAGCTTGCTAGCGGGCGGCGCCCAACTGGCCTTTTTCGTCGGAAAACACAATTTCCACCCGACGGTTCTGCGCCCGGCCCCGTTCGGAGGCGTTCGCGTCGACCGGGTACTCGTCGCCATACCCTTCAACCAGGATGCGCTTGTCGTCGATGCCCAGGTCCATCAGCACATCCGCCACCGATTGCGCACGGTCACGGGACAGCTTGAGGTTTTCCTGCTTGCCGCCGGTACTGTCGGCGTAGCCTTCGATGCGCACCACGCGCTTGGGGTTGAGCTGCAGGAACTGCACAATCTTCAACACCACGCGGTTGGCGGAGTTTTTCAGCTCTGCCTGGCCGGTGTCGAACAGCACATCGCCCAGGGTCATCACCAGGCCGCGGTCGGTCTGGGTGGTGGCCAGCGCAAGGATCTGCTCTTCCAGCCACTTGCCCTGCTGCTGCACGCTGAGCAATTTCGATTCGCGCAAGGCCAGTTGCAGGCGCTGGCGTTCCAGCTCGAGCTTGGCCGCGCGCTCTTCGTTGAGCACCTGATTGGTGTGCTCCCGGGCGATTTCGCTGTAGCGCTGGCTCAGGTAAGCGTAATGCACCACATCCGAGCCGCTGCCCCAGTAACTGGACAAACGGTCGGCACGGGCCAGGGACTCACCGGCGCGAATCACGTCCTTGGGGGCGATGCGCAGCACGTTGGAGTCTTCCTTGACCTTCTGGAAGTCGGCGCCCGCCTGTTGCAGCGCCGCTTCGCCTTGCTGGCCGGCGCAGCCGACAAGGCTGGCGGTTCCTGCCAAGATCAAAGCGCCGAGAATGTTGGACTTGAGGCTCATTGGGCAGCTCCCAACTGCTTTTGCAGGCGGGCAATGCGGGTATTGAGCACGTTCAGCTGTTCTTCACTCTTGAGGGTCAGGACCCGGGCCTCGGCCAGGCGCGCGTCCAGCTCGGCCTGCTCGGCACGCATCCGCGCATTCCTGAAAGACTGGTCGGCCATGCTGCCCTTGGCCCGGTTGTACTTGTCTTCAGCCAGTTTCATTTCCGGCACTTCGTCGGCGGTGGCACCCACGGCCCTGGCTTGCTCGACGGCCTGTGCGGTCAGGCGCATTTGTTCATTCGGCGCCGGATCGGCTGCACAACCCGCCAGAGCCAGAACGGCCAGGGCAGCGAAAAGAGGTCGAATACTCACTAAAAATCCCTACTGTTTTGGGGTACTGACAGGTGGCTTCTGCCGTTGGGAAAGTTGCGCGTTCCAGCGCTCGATATTGCGCAACAGCACGGCCTCCGTCAGTCCGGACGCGGGCAATTCTGTCATCTTTTTGGCCAACTGTCCGCGCAACCACGGATCGTTGCACGCGGAGTTGTGGGAAACCGCCAGAAACAGCCCCGGTTTGTCGACCGGTTGCGCGTGGGCGATCAGGTCGTTGGCCATGCCCAGTGTCTGCGCCATCGCCATGCCGGAGTAGCGCCCTGCCAAGACATACTCCACCTCCCCCAGGAGCAGTTTCTGAAAGGCCTGGGTCAGGTTTGGCGTACGGGTGAGGGTCAATTGCTGCTCGGCGAATGTGGCGAAAGGCGAGGTCAATCGGGACTTATCCGACAACGCACCGGTATGGCCGTGCAGGTCCTGGACTTCGTTGTAGACCAGCGTCGAATCCTTGCGGGTCCAAACCAGATAATCGTTCTCCAGCAACGGCGGATGAATGTAGTCCAAAGACTCCAGCTCGCTGACCGTCAACGGAGCGTCGGCCAGCATGTCCATGCGCCCGCTGCGCACCTCCTCCAGGGCTTGGGAACGCTTGCCGGCGTAAAGCAATTCGACCTGGATACCCATCTGCCCTGCTACCTGCTGCAACAAATCGGCACTGGCGCCAATCAGGTGCTTGGGATCTTGCGGGTCTTGCCACAGGTACGGTGGCGCATCCGGGCTGCCGGTGACTACCAGGCGTTCGCACTTGCCGGCGGCGATCGACAGTGCTGGCAACAGCGCCAGACCCAGAACACTCCACGCGAGACGCAGATCCATAGCAGCACACTCCCGTTGAGACCGTTTATATCCCTGTAGGAGCGAGCCTGCTCCGGGCGGCGTTCCGACGATGGTCGTGAACGATAGCGCATGAAGTCTGGCACCACGCGGTGCTCTCTGGTTTTTCGCGAGCATGCTCGCTCCTACAGGGGAAAAGCCAAAAAAAAACGCCCCGAACCAGTCGGGGCGTTTTTCCGGAGGATGCGGCCTCAGGTCATTGCACGTTAGCGAACACCATCCTGGCGCAATGCCGCCGGGGTGAAGTCGCTGGTGGTGGCGGTGAAGCCGAAGTCATATGCCGACTTCTCTTCGTTCTTCATGCCCAGTGCCAGGTAACGGCCCGATTGCAGGTCGTACAGGGCTTCCAGGGTGTACCACGGTACCTGGACGTTGTAATAGTTCTGGGCATGCGCTTCGGCCACGCGCCAGAGTTGATTACGACCGTCGTAGTGGTCGATCACCGCCGCCTGCCAGGTGTCTTCATCGATGTAGAAGTCACGCTTGGCGTAGATGTGACGCTGACCCTCCTTCAAGGTTGCCACCACATGCCATACCCGGCGCAGCTCGTAGCGAGCCAGGTCCTGGTTGATGTGGCCGGCCTTGATGATGTCGCTGTACTTGAGCTTCGGATCGTCGAGCTTGTAGGCGTCGGAAGCGATGTACATCTCTTTCTTGCCTTCGAGCTTCCAGTCGTAACGATCCGGCGCACCGTTGTACATGTCCAGGTTGTCGGAGGTACGCAGGCCGTCTGCAGCGGTACCCGGGCCGTCATAGGACACTTGTGGCGCGCGACGCACACGACGTTGACCGGCGTTGTAGACCCATGCCGAGCGCGGTTCTGCCACTTGGTCCAGGGTTTCGTGTACCAACAGCACACCACCGGCCAGGCGTGCCGGCGCGGTCACTTTCTGTTTGAAGTAGAACAGGATGTTGCCCGGGTTCGCCGGATCGTAATCCTTCATCTTGTCACGGAACACGAACTGGTCCTGGAAGTACACCAGGCTGAACGAACCGTTCGGCTGCGGCGTGGCTTGGGTGACCAGTCGGGTTACGCTGCCGCCGCGATAGCGGGTGATGTGGTTCCAGATGACTTCCACGCCGCTTTTCGGAATCGGGAACGGTATCGCGGTTTCAAAGTTTTTCAGCCCGTTACCGCCGGATACCAGCTCGGTGGTGGTGGCGTTCTTCTTGATGGAGGCGAACACCTCATCGGGCACGGTGGCACCGCGATGGGACGGGTAAACCGGCATCTTGTAGGTTTCAGGGTAGCGTTTGAACATCGCGTATTGGCCCGGAGCGAGCTTGGCCTTGTACTGGTCGACGTTCTGCGCGGTGATGGTAAACAGCGGTTTTTCGCTGGCGTACGGATCGGACAGGAAACCCTTGCTGTCGACGCTGCCGGCATTTTTCGGCATCGGTTTCCAGGCCGGGATCGAACCGTCGGCATTGCCCGCCATTTCGGCGCCCATCGGGGTCAGGCTCTTGCCCAGCTTGTCCGCTTCGGCCGCCGGGACCGCCGCCATGACGCTGGTCGCCAGCAACGACAGTCCCAGGACACCGGCGTGGAACAGACTCTTGGTTATTTTCATGTGTGTACTCGTCCTGAAAATAGTGCTTAGAAGTTCACGCCGAAGCTGAGCGCAACGAAGTCGCGGTCATCCACGGTGGTGTACTTGCCGTCGAAGAAGTTGGTGTATGCCAGGCTTGCGGTGTAGGTGTTCTGGTACTCGGCATCGACACCCAGGCTGACCGCCTTGCGACCTTCCTCGAAGTTGCCGCCTGGGCCAGGGGAGTAACCTTCCACGTCGTGGGACCAGGCCACGTTCGGCTTGAGGTTCACACCGGCGAATACGTCGTTGTATTCCCAGATGGCGCGACCGCGATAGCCCCAGGAGTTGGCCGTGGTGAAGCCGTCGTTTTCGCAGTAGCGACTGACGTTGTTTTGCGGCCCGCCCGCCAGGGTGCCGCTGTTCAATGTCACGCACTGGTTGTTCGGCAATGGACCAGGGCCGTAGCTCGGGTCGCGGCCGTAACGCGCCTTGGAATTGCTTTCCAGGCCGCCGACGTGGGTCCAGCCGACTTCACCCACCAGGGTCAGACGTTCGGCGCCCATCACCTGGTCGAAGAAGTGGGTCAAGGTCGTTTGCAGCTGGGTCACTTCCTTGCGGCGATAACCTTGCTGGTCCTGCCCTGGCGTGCCCTGAAGCACGGAAACGTTAGGGTTCAGCGGTGTCAGGCCCGAGAACAGGATGTCGGTGGTGTTGAGCTGCACCGGTGCATTCGGCCGGTAGCTGAGTTCACCACTCCAGGCGGTGCCGCTAGGCAATGTGGTGGAGAAGCTCAAGCCGTACAGGCGGATATCTTCAGGGTACTCGACGTAGTAGCTGGAGTTACCCGCGACCACCAACGGCAGCAAGGTCGGTGCCAGGCCCGCCGCGACACCCAGTGGCAAACCGGCACCTACCAGCCCGCCGACCAGACCTGCGCCGCTGTAGGCGCTCGCCGGTGCCCCATGACCGCTGAAAATCGGCGCTCGGCTGTGGTAGTTCATGAAATAGGCACCGAATTCGGTGTCCAGCGGATCGAACATGTACTTGAAGGACACACCGAACTGGCCACTGTCACGGGCATCGCGATCCGGGCCGCGACGAACAATGACGCCTTCATCCGGGTTACCCCAGGTCACGCCTCTGGCAGCCAGCGTGTTGATGGCCGCGTTACGCGCCCCGGCCGGCAGCCCCGCCGCCGCCAGAGCGTTGTTGAGACCGTTCTGGGTGCGCAGTACCGCCAGGTTTTGGTCGCAACCATCGGCGATCACGTCGGGTTGCGAGAAGAAGGTGCCGCAGTTGTCGGCAACCGTCTGGTCCCATTCGATCTGGTAGAAGGCTTCGGTCGAGAGATTTTCGGTGAGGCTCTGGGACACGTAGAACATGTTGACCGGGATCAGGCCTTCCTTGATCTCGGCACCGGGACGACGGAATGCGGACACATCGATCGGGTTGATCGAGTTGATACCGCCGCCGATGAAGGTACTTTCACCCCAGCTCACCACTTGCTTGCCCAGGCGTACGGAGCCTGGCTGATCGGCAATGGCGTAGTTGTGATAGACGAAGGCGTCGAGGATTTGACCGCCAGCAGACTTGGCGCCTTCCTTGCGATTATCGTCGCTGATGTCCTTGAACGGACGGCTCTCGTCCTTGAGTTCAAAGTCGTACCAGTATTTGCCACGGACGAAAATACCGGTGTCGCCATACTTCAATTCAAGGTCATGGATGCCCTTGAATATTTTCGAGAAGGTTTCACCGCTTTTGAAGTTCAGGTGACCGTCGTCGGAAGTCTGGGACAGGCCGCGACCGCCGTTGTTGACGCCGATGAGGTTTTTGTTGGCGCTTTCAGTGGACCAACTCGCGCCGATCGACAGGGAAGAGTCGAATTGGCCTTCGATTTCACCGATGTTGAAACTGACGCCGAATGCAGGCCCGGCGAGCGTAGAAGCAAGGCTGACGGCCAGAGGCAGTTTAGCCCGGCGCCAGAACTGGTTTACTGATGTCATCGACGCTACTCCATGTGCATTTTATTGTTATGGCAAATAGCACTTCTAAAAACGCTTGGATAACAGGGAGCCATGGCTTCCCAAAGTCATTCCAAAGTTGCATCGCCCCGGTTTGTGCGTTTGCTCCGTTCTTAAAAATCCTTGAGCGGACTATAGCCAGCAGGTAGTAGTGCTTGATCCCTCTAAAGTGTGATTTGCACCTGCCAGCCACTCTGGAACAGTCCTTTGCCATGCCGACACCTGTCGGCACGGCAAGAATGGCTGAAAATTCTGATTTAACAAGCCAAGCGCTTGCTTGGTGGGGCTGGCGTGCCCTTTTCGGGCACGCCGAGGGGCGCTCAAAGCGTCGAGAGGAAGGTGCTGTTGGTGGCCTGCCATTCAATGATGTCGACGCGAATTCGCTTCTTGTCGAGCTTGCCGACACTGGTCTTGGGAATTTCAGTAACAAGGGCGATCTGACTCGGAATGGCCCACTTGCTCAGGTGCCCCAGTTCCACGAACGGCTTGAGATGCTCCTTGAGTTCACGGGCACCGATGGCATGGCCCTCGCGCAGTACCAGCAAGGCGAACGGCCGCTCGCCCCACTGCGGATCGGCAATCCCCACCACTGCTACTTCGCGTACCGCCGCATGGCGACTGATCAGGTCTTCGAGGTCCAGGGAGGAGATCCACTCGCCGCCGGTCTTGATCACGTCCTTGATCCGGTCGCGAATGTCGATCACACCCATGCTGTCCAGGGTCGCCACGTCCCCGGTGTGCAGCCAGCCACCGGCCCAGAGCTCGGCGCCCTTCTGCGGCTCGTTGAAATAGCCCTCGGTCAGCCACGGCGCGCGCAACACCAGTTCGCCCTGGGTTTCGCCATCGGCGGGCAGGAAGTTGCCGTCGGTGTCGACGATCGCCGCTTCCACCAGCGGCCCTGGCACGCCGGCCTTGATCCGGTAGGTGGTGCGTTCATCCTCGGTGCCGGCCATGAGCTCGTCATTGAGGTGCGCGCACGACACCAAAGGCCCGGTCTCCGACATGCCATAGGCAGCGGTCAACTGTATGCCCTTGGCTTTCGCGGCTTCGTACAGGGTACGGTTGAGCGCGCTGCCACCGATGACGATTTTCCAGCCACCGAAGTCGGTGTCCTGGGCAGCCTTGGCATTGAGGACCATTTGCAGGATGGTCGGCACGCAGTGCGAGAAGGAAACCTTTTCCCTGCGCCACAACTCCACCAGGTACTCCGGGTCGTAGCGCCCCGGATACACCTGCTTGAGCCCGAGCATGGTCGCCACGTAGGGCAGGCCCCAGGCATGCACGTGGAACATCGGCGTGATGGGCATGTACACGTCATTGGTGCCCAACAGACGTACGCTGTCGATCGCCCCCATGATCGTCGATACCCCCATGGTGTGCAGCACCAGTTGCCGGTGGGTGAAGTACACGCCCTTGGGGTTGCCGGTGGTGCCCGTGGTGTAGAACGTGGTCGCCACCGAGTTTTCGTCGAAGTCCTGGAAGTCGTACTGCGGGCTTGCCGCCGCCAGCAATTGCTCGTACTCACCAATGAGGTTCGGCAGGTCGGCGGTTTTTTCCGGCAGGTCGGTCAGGAGCAGGGTTTTCTCGACCGAGGTCAGGTTGCCGGCAATCGCGTTGTACAGTCCGACGAACTCGCTGTTGACCAGGACATAGCGGTCCACGGCGTGATTCATGGTGTAGAGGATCTGCTCCGGCGACAGGCGCACGTTGATGGTGTGGATCACCGCGCCGATCATCGGAATGGCGAACATGCACTCCAGGTACCGGTGGCTGTCCCAATCCATCACCGCCACGGTATCCCCGGGCTTGACCCCGGCGGACGTCAGCACATTGGCCAGCCGTGCGACCCGTTCGATCAGGGTCGGATAGCTGTAGCGCAACTGGTCGCGGTAAACGATCTCGCGGGTTTTCTCATAACGCGCGCCGGACATCAGCAGCCGTTTGATCAGCAGCGGATACTGGTAAGCGCCTTCGGCTGGGGGGATAACGCGAGTCTGCAACATAAGAATCCCTTTTCTGACTACTCGGTCGTGGCTGTAGAGTGAGCACTGTAGTGCCCCTGATCGCCCGCCAAATCAGCCAAAGGGATGATTTGCAGCACCGCGCGAATACCGGCATTGCGCCAGCATTCGCCGGTCATCGTGAACCGTTACGCTCAGTGCATCTCGGTCAACGCGAGTTTCACGCCGATGGCGATCAACACCGCGCCCATGGTCCGGTCGAACCAATGCCCCATGCGAGCGAAACCGGCGCGTACGCGCTGCTGGCTGAACAACAGGGCCACCAGGCAAAACCAGATGGCCGTCGCCACCGCCAGGTAAACCCCGTAACCGGCCTGCACGGCCAGTGGCGTATGCGGATTGATCACCACGGTGAACAGCGACAGGAAAAACAGCGTGGCTTTCGGGTTCAGGCCGTTGGTCACGAACCCGGAAGCGAAGGCGCCACGCGCGGTGCGCTCGCCGGCTTCCTTGTGCAGATC
>Ga0068830_1010716_pt1 | contig 10268 bp, 11 predicted proteins | sample Hof3ISUMetaT_23_FD_68490 | JGI IMG/M metagenome (GOLD analysis project Ga0068830, IMG submission 68490) | Enriched soil aggregate microbial communities from Iowa State university to study microbial drivers of carbon cycling -... | ecosystem: Environmental > Terrestrial > Soil > Agricultural land... | reverse complement strand
AATGTTCATCACTGCGCGCTGAAAGCATTCATTGACCGCGCTTCGGTTCGCTGGCACGCAAGGCCGGTGGCTTTCATCGGCTACGGCGCAACGTCGGGTGGGCTGTACGCGATGGAACAGCTTCGCCAGATACTGGCCGGACAACACGCGGTACCGATCTGCCATTTCGTGTCCATCCCTGATCCCAGGGTGCTAACCGATGGGGATGGCGTCATGCATCAGCCTGATCAAGCCAGGATTCCAATGGCTCGAATGCTGGTAGAGCTGTACTGGTGGGCCAGAGCCCTGAAGTCTGCGCGGCAACAGATGCCTTATGCACTGGTGAGCTAAGCCTTGGTGCAAAGGTGTCACCGCAGAATTGGGCAAAGGATACGCAGTATTCGACTAACGCAAACGCGTTGCCCGTCCCTAACCTTGTTTCCACACCCCCATCCCGGGCGAACAGAAGAGGAAACCGATCATGTTGAACATCAAGGACAAAGTCATCGCAATCACCGGTGCGAGCAGCGGTATCGGCGAGGCTACCGCGCGACTGCTGGCTAGCCAAGGTGCGAAAGTGGTGCTTGGCGCGCGTCGTACCGACCGACTTGAAAAGATTGCCGGCGATATCAACGCCAGCGGCGGCAAGGCTGAATTCCGTGCCCTGGACGTCACAGACAGAAAGGATGTACAGGACTTCATCGACTTCGCCGTTACCCGTTTCGATCGGGTCGATGTGCTGGTCAATAACGCGGGGGTGATGCCACTTTCCAAACTCGAGGCACTCAAGGTGGATGAGTGGGACCGTATGATTGACGTGAATATTCGCGGAGTTCTGCACGGAATCGCTGCCACGCTGCCGCTGATGCAGCGCCAACGGACGGGGCAGATCATCAATATCGCCTCAATTGGTGCCTATGCAGTAAGCCCGACTGCGGCGGTCTACTGCGCCACCAAGTACGCCGTGCGGGCCATTTCCGAAGGTTTGCGGCAAGAGGTGGGCGGCGATATCCGGGTTACCGTCATCGCCCCGGGCGTCACGGAATCCGAGCTGGCCGAGAGCATCTCGGATGAAGGGGGGCGCGCAGAGATGAAAGAGTTTCGCAAGATCGCGATTTCGGCCGACGCCATAGCGAGAGCAATTACCTATGCCATTGAGCAACCTGCGGATGTGGATGTAAGCGAGCTGATCGTTCGGCCGACGGCGAGCCCATTCTGACGAGGCAGGCAATTGCGAGGTGACCAGCGTATTGGCCGCGGCTTCGCGGACCGAGGTCGTTCAACCGATTGAATTCACCAGGGTTGATGTTGAAATGGTTTCCTCGGCTAATCGGCCAGGGATCATCTGCACCCCAGACGCTGTCTTAACAGCGGGCAGGCCCAAGGGGGAAACCATGACCACACAGAAAATCACCATCAAAGACCTGCAGTTGAACGTTTCCATCCGCGGCCAGGGCTCACCGCTGCTCTTGCTCAACGGCCTGGGCGGTTTGATCCGTACCTTCGACCCCCTGCGTGATGAACTGGCGGACTACAGGACCATTACGCTGGACGTGCCCGGGGTCGGCAAATCGCAAATGCCCCGCTGGCCGATGCGCCTGCCGCGCCACGCCGACCTGATCGCGGAGTTGCTCAAGCAATTGGGCATCGACCGGGTGGACGTGTTCGGCGTGAGTTGGGGCGGTGCACTGGCACAGGAATTCGCCCTGCGTTACCCGGGCATGGTGCGCCGGCTGATTCTCGCGGCCACCTCGGCCGGCCCGGCGATGCTGGTGAAGCCCGCCGACATCCTGGATTTTTTTGCCAGGCAAAAAAGCGCCAGGCTGCGCAAGCAAGAAGGCTCGCGCCATTCACTGCAGACACTGCTGCGCTTCGGTGTGATGAAGGGCATGCTCACGGCCAACCCGCGAACCTATTACCACCAGCTCACCGCCCTGGTCGGCTGGACCAGCCTGCTGCGCCTGTTCCGTCTGCGCCAGCGCACGCTGATCCTCACCGGCGAACGCGACACCCTGGTGCGGCTGTACAACGGCCACATCCTGCGCCGCACCATTCGCCGTGCCGAACTGCGCGTGCTGCAGGGCGAGGGGCATTTTTTCGTGGTGACCAGCGCCAGGCGAACCGCCGAAGCGATACGCGAATTCCTCAACCGGCGGCACAGCGATGAAGAGACTCGATTAACACCTTACACTTCCCCGCCCGGCACAACTAAACCGTTGGCACCGTCCCGCCATCAATCACAAACTCTGTTCCCGTGACAGACGCCGCCCGTGGTGACGCCAGGAATCCGATCAGCTCGGCAACCTCTAGAGGCTTCGCCGGCCGGCCAAGGGGGATGCCGCCCAGTGCCTGCATGATGATCTGCTTGCCGCCTTCATAATCAGTTCCTGCTTGCTGCGCGAGTCGTTCGGCGAGTGCGACCGACGCCTCGGTTTCAACCCAGCCCGGGGAAACCCGTACGACGCGCACACCTTTGGGCGAAACCTCTTTCGACAGGCTCTTGCTGTAGGTCGAGAGTGCAGCCTTGGCCGCGGCGTAAGCGGTCGTCGATTCCGGCAGCGGCAGCTGGCTCTGGATAGAGGTCACGTGGATGACGACCCCTTCCCCGCGCGTCAGCATGCCCGGGAGCAAGGCGCGATCCAGGCGCACGGCCGGCAACAGGTTCAGGTTAAGTTCACGTTGCCACTGCTCCTCGTCCAGCGCCGCGAACCCGCCGCCGGGAGCCGACGAACCGCCCAGGACATGGATCATGATGTCCACGCCGCCCAGCCGCTGTTCGGTCTCGGTCACCAACGCGTCACAGCCTTCCCGGGTAGAAAGATCCGCCGCCACCAGCAACGCTCCGGGCAGCTGGATGTCCACCTGCCGCGCCGCGATCATCACCGTCGCGCCTTCGGCCAGCAACAGGTCGACCACTGCCCTGCCGATCCCTTTGGTGCCGCCGGTGACGAGGGCTCGCTTGCCATTCAAATTGAGGTTCATTTCTCTGTTTCCCGGATGAATAAGTCAAAGTGATCTTGCTGCCTGGCTGATAGTTTGTTCAACTGGGACAAACCTTCATGACCCATCCGGAATTTCAGGACAATCAATGTCACTCGCACGCTTGGGCCTCAGTGAGCTGGACGCGGTTCTGGCAGTCGCACGTCGAGGCTCGTTCCGGCAGGCCGCCATTGATCTCAATGTCTCGACCACCGCGCTGAGTAGCACCATTGCCCAGTTGGAAGCGCGCCTGGAATCGCGGCTGTTCAACCGCACGACTCGCAGCGTCGCCATCACCGAAGCAGGCAGGGTATTTCTGGAGCAAGTGGGGCCTGCCCTGCAGGATTTGCGCGCAGCGCTGGACGCCGTGCGATCCCACAACGCCGGACCCTCGGGCACGCTGCGTATCAATGCCTTCGCCAGCGCTGCCCGCTCGGCGCTCCTGCCACTGGTGATGAAGTTCCTTGCGGATCATCCACAGGTACAAATCGACCTGGTCACCGAAGGCCGACTGGTCGATATCGTCGCTGACGGCTTCGATTTCGGCGTGCGCTCGCAAAGCCTGGTTCCCAGCGATGTGATCGTGATCCCCATCGGCCCACCGCAACGCTACGCCGTCGTCGGCTCCCCTGCGTACTTCGAAAAACATGGCACACCGCGAACGCCGTCAGACCTGCTCCAGCATCGATGCATCAGGGTACGACTACCGAACGGGGCGATATTCCCCTGGTATTTCGAACGAGATGCAGAGGTGACCCGCCTTGATGTAAACGGACCGCTTACGCTGGACGAATCCAGCGTGGCCAAGGTGGTGGTGCGCGAAGGCATTGGGCTTGGCTTTTTCATGGAGCAGGACGTTCACGATGAAGTAGCCGCCGGACAGTTCGTGCGAATTCTCGAAGACTGGACGCCGCCCAGAGACCGGCTGTGCCTGTACTACCCGAACCGCCGCAACCCTAGCGCGGCCGTCAGGGCATTCATCGAGCTGGCCCGGGCCAGTGGGGTTTGATCCGTTCACAACACTTGAAACCACTGATTGCCAAAGTACTCAGGATCCGAAAATAGCTCACTCGGTCGAAGGGACGGATGCTTTGCTGCCCAAGCGAATCAGTTCATTGGAGAAACACAGGCCGAGGATGATCAGTGCCGCGCCCGCGTACAGGCTTTCTCGCGGTACTTCATTGAGCGCCATAAACGCCAGCAGCGCGGCGAACAATGGCTCGGTCAGCTCCAGCGCTTGTACTTGGGATGGCTTGAGATACTCGATGGCCTTGGTGGTGCAGAAGAAGCCCAGGATTGTCGGCAGCGTGGCCAGCGCCAGCAGCGCGGCGATCGCCAGCGGCGACAACTCGCCGATCGCGAAACCATCGGCCGCAGCCGGCATCAGCAGATACAAGCTGCCGAAGAACAACAATTGTCGGGTGAAATGCAGCCCACCCGACACTCCCATACGCTTCATGGCAACCGAAAAGGCTCCATAGCCGGAGCCGGCCATGGAGGCGAGCGCAGCACCTTGCAGGGTAAAACCCTGTTGCAGGTCACCGCCGAAGATCACCGAGATTCCAGCGATTGCCAGTGCAGCGCCAACCATAGCGTTCGCGGTGATGGCATCCTTGAGGAAAATGCGCCCCAGAAGGATCGAGGAAATGGAGGCACTGGCCATCAGCACCACCACTACACCTGCCGCAGCGTAGTGGCGATAGGCAGACGTTTCGAAATGGAACAGCACAAAGATGCCAAGGAATGCGCAAATAGCCGCCTGAGTCCATTTGGCCGACGCCGCCGGAAGCTTGACGAAAAACAGTAGGATCGAAAGAAGTACGCAACCCAGTACGGTCTTGATGACAGCGACACTGCTCGCGGTGAAACCATTACTCATGAGTACTTTGCTGAGTACACCGATCGTTGCGTTCAGCGCCGCAGCGGAGAGTGCAAACATGAGGCCTTTTCTGAAAGTAGATTGCATTGATGACGATCCCTGTCGCTGAATTGTCGTTCGATGAAATGGCGGGGCTAACGGCTTTGTCGCGCCCCCCCCAAGGTAGAAGTCAGAGGGCCTGGCCCCTGGCTATGCAATATGAGTTGACGAACATTGCAGTGCGCTGCAAAGACTGACGTATATCCGGTTTGGCTATTCCATGCCTGTTGGCAAATTGCTCGACCGCCGCGGTATCAAAACGAGTGGTCTGGATAAAGTCCAAGGCTTCGGGTTTTGTATTCAAAAACCGCGCGATGGGAGGAATACTCAGTAGCAACTTCAGTAATCGGAGTGAAATGTAATGCTTGGGAGACTTTAGATCCAAAGGTTGTGCTACCTGCACCAGGAGTTCTCGCAAGTTGGGCGTTTGGCCATCGAGCGCCAGCAGTTCCTGGCCCACCATGGCAGGATCAAAAGCACAAACCGCCACCAGTTCAACCAGGTAATCGACGGTGACCAGTGGCAGCCAGTGCTTGGCGGTACCGGGCACTGCAGTCAGCTTTCCCTGCACAAGGTTGCGTATCAGCTCCACCAGCGGCTGACCGTCAAGGATATGCCCCGTGCGGCTGTGGCCACAAACCGTCGCGGGGTGGACAACGGTAATCTCCCCGCCCACGGCGGACATGACCTCAAGGGTCGCAAAATGTGCTTCCAGCTTGCTGCCCTCGTAACCACCGACATGTCGGTAGACGGCAGGCCAATGGGTCAGTTGCGGATAACGAGGATCAATTCCGATGCGTTGCAGATGTTCATGATTTTTCAGCATGTAGCCGCCGATCATCACTAACCGGCTTTTTTGCTCAGCCGCCAACAGCGCCACGCGCTTTGCCCCTTCCACATTCACCGCACGAGAATGCTCCACTGAAAGCCCCCATGCGAAGTGGGCGCCCAGGTGGAATATAACGCTGGCGTGCCTTAGCACTTCTCGGTCGGCCAGACTCAGTCCCAAGTTGTCCCGTTCCAGATCGCCCGCTACCGCAAATACCCGGGCTGCGCACCCTCCCAAATTGTCGACTTGCTCCCTCAGTGCGGCCAGTCGCTCCGGGCGACGCATCAACACCCGAATGGTGTGACCTTTTGCACTCAGGCACGCCACCAGATGTTGCCCGATGAAGCCGGTACCCCCGGTGACAAAGCACTCCACGCCCATTTCCCTATTCCTTGTTCGAGGTGAGAAAGCAAGCGTAAACTATCGACCCAACTCTATGGTCAAGCGGTGTTTTCATGAAAATCGGCGAACTCGAGGCACGGAGTGGTGCCAGCCGCCATACGCTGCGTTACTACGAGCAAATCGGCCTCATCTCACCGCTGCGGCAAACTAACAACTATCGCGTTTACACAGCGCAAACTCTGCAGGATCTGGACTTTATCCAGCGCGCGCAAAGCATGGGGTTTTCCCTGGGAGAAATAGGCGAGATTCTGGATGCGCAGCGCAACAAGCTAATCGATTGTGCTGATGGCGCTAAGCTAATTGAGAAGAAGATGGAGGAAATCAAACAGAAAATCGCCAACCTCCAAAGCATTTATCGGTATCTGGATGAAGAGCGTGCAAACCTCGAAGCCAGTGCTGCCAAGCAACTTGAGCTTCAGCAGTTGAACAACTCTTACTGAAATTGTCAGCCTCCGGGCGCGAAAAGCGAAAAGACCGAAAAGGGGACGACCGAAAAGCGACCGGCTAATGGGCTTCCCCTTTTTGCTTTTTGGTCGCGATGGAGAGCCGGCGCCGATGAGGGGTGCCGACAAGTACAAGCTGGCGGAGGTGGGTAGGCCGGCCGGTTGATTTCAGGATTTATCATCCCCTTCACCAATCGACTGCATTTGAAGGACTTCTGCCTGTCACGAAGGGTCGTCATCGACCATTAGAAGTCCGTCGCAGGGGCTCGCCGAGTCAAGGACGACTCAAAGATGCCCGGAGATAGCCCAGGCAAATCGAGAGTCACCGGGTCTGATTCGACGGATAAAGACCGGCAAGCCGCGCTATCACAACCCCAACGTAGAAGACCCCTGAAAACTCTTCGACCATCACAAGTGAGCGGGCGTGGTTGCTCATCGGGAGAACATCACCATAACCGGTGGTCGTGAGTGTCGTGAGGCTGAAATAAATCAGTTTGAAGAAAGTGCCGGGCTGTTCGAAGTCAAGGTGGGCAGGGCCGAATGAGCCAGCGCTGGATATCTCGACCAGGGCATAGACGAAGGACCAGACGAAGGCCAGCATGATGTAACCCGCAAGCGCGCCGTGCAGCTTGTCGGCGGTAATTGGCCCGCGCTTGAGAATATAGCGAAGCACTTCGATGAACGAGACGGCAAGAGACGCCGCATACGCTATCCCGGCAAAGAAAAGAATCGAGATGCTCTCAGCCCACAACGCCGACCATTGAAGGCTAACCCCGAGCAACGCCAGGCCCAGTTTGAGGATGAATCCCCGCCGCGTCTGCCTGGTGGCAAACGCGCCCACGAGCAACACGATTGAAAATAGAATACCGAGCAAGGTGCGAGCCAATATACCTTCCTCAAGAAAGGGAAACAGGAGGATCAATCCTAGTAAGAGCAGCAATAGATGGGTGCAGGGCCCTCGCCCTATTACCATCTGACCTAAATCCTCGTCGGATTCGGCTTTATCTTGCGGATTTGTCATAGATGCTTCCCACAGACCAAAACAACGCTCGGGACCTGTCGCTGCACGGTTGAAACCTGACCTGGCTTTAGAAGAGTCGGCCATGAAATTCTAGTCGCGAATGCATGTGAGAGGATTCAGCCTGACAACCTTGGGTTGTTTTCTGCCCTTCGGGACGGGCAGCCATCGGCCGTTTCTGTTGAAAAAGTCAGTGCTTCCAGACTGCCCACGGCGATGAAAGGTATTAAGCCCCGCATCGAGTCATACGACCTCCACCCTTTTAACCAAGGCACCCAATCACTGCCTTTAAGCCTCAAAATAAAGCTTAATGCCCTCCCAACCTCTCTTGCCGAACCTACCCGAACAGGGTACAAACCGACCAGTTGTACGACAACATAAAAAATCCCACGCCCTATTCGAATGGGCCCTTTCGAGACCTGCCATGCCACGCCCTGCATTTGCGCAAACCGTACCGCCACCCTTCCCCCGCCATTTAGCCGTAATCATTCTTTTGTGCATGGGCTGCGCGTTCGCCGGTAACCATGTGGCGGCGCGGGTCGCTTTTGATGATGGCGCGGGTGTGTTGCTGGCGATTTTGATGCGCTCTGGCGGGACCTTGCTGGTGCTGGCGGGCCTGGTGCTGTGGCAAAGACAAAGTCTGCGCCTGCCGACGGGTGCATGGCGCTGGCAATGGTTGTTGGGCTTTTTGATCACGGCGCAAAGCCTGTGCTTGTACTCTGCCGTCGCACGGATCCCGGTGGCGATGGCGCTGCTGGTGGTCAACGTGTTTCCCATCCTGTTGGCGTTGCTCACTTGGGCGATGGGAGGCCCGAGACCGACCGTACGCGCCGCTATGTTGATGGGGTTGATTCTGGTGGGGCTGGTCTTCGTCCTGGACGTCCCGGGGCGCCTTTCGACCACGACCAGCGTCGGCCCGCAATGGCTGCTGGGCGTGGCACTCGCGTTCTGCGCCGCCAGCGTGTTCGCCTGCGCACTGTGGATTACCGACCACAAGTTGTCTCAGGTACGTGGTTCAGTGCGCAGCCTGTTAACCATTTTCATCGTCTTCAGCAGCGTCAATCTGGCAGGACTGACTGGCGCCCTTCCAGGCGGATTCAACCTGCCCGCAACCTCGACCGGGTGGTTCGCTCTCACCACCTTGGTCGTGCTGTACGGCACCGGTTTTATCGTGCTGTTCATTTCTGTGCCTCGACTGGACATGCCACGTAATGCGCCGGTCATGAACATAGAGCCGTTGGCAACGTTGCTGATGGGCTGGATTGTGTTGGATCAAATGCTCAGTGCGGGGCAAATTCTGGGTGGGCTGCTTGTGATCACCGGCATCGTTTTGCTGACGTATCGCAAATCAGCTATCAAGGCTGACGCCAAAGCTGTGGTGTGAGAATGCCTCGATGAAAGCTCTTCACAGGCGAGCCTTGCCAGTTTTTTGCGCAGCATGAGTTTCAACCGTCGCCTGCCCTGCGCGACAGGCAAATATCGGCCAGAAGCAGTCGTTCCAGACTGTGTACAAAAAAATGTGACGATTCACTTGATATATAAGACGCAACGTTTAACGTCAGGCTGCCGTTGCCCTGCCACAGCCAACCGCTGAACACCTGGCTGTGATCGTCCGGCGACACCGTGGTCAGCGCTTTGGTGTGTTTCGGTGCTGCGACCGGCTCCATATCCAACCACAGGGCATCGGGCAATTCCGTTTGCTTACTGGTGGATACGGGCTTCAGCAAGATCGCCAGGGCCGCCACCCTCCACAGCATTATTCCTGTTGGTATTAGTAAACGCCCAAACACAGTCGCGCCCCTGCCGCTGCAAAACGGCGGCAGGGCCGTGGGTTGGAGCGCCTTGTTGGGCTTTCTTAGCCGGGTAGCTTGGCCGCAAGGACGTCGACCTTCTCAATTGACGGCGGTTCGGCAAACAGCTCGGCAGCCTTTGCCATAAGCGCCGCTGCGACCTTGCCCGAAAGATGAGCCTGCCGGCCTGCTTCATCCGGGAAGGCGTCAAAGATGCCAAAGGTGGACGGCCCCAAGCGGATTGCGAACCAAGCCGTAGTGGCTGGCTCTTTCTCCACTATTGGAAGGCCACCCAAGAGAAAGCTCTCTACCTCTTTCTCTTTCCCGGGCTTTGCTTCTAGACGAACGAACAACGCTACTTTGACCATGACGTGTCTCCTGTTGTTACGACTACGGCATCATGCGCCATGCTTTCAAGTAAGCCCAACGCGATATTCGTCAATTTGCCGCCCAGGTTCAGCGTGTCGGGAATAAGGGGTAGCGTCCAATCATTTTCACAGTCGTGAGAAACGGACAAAAACGGTCGGTGACAATATTTGTAACGGGAGTTGATCCATGCGAATGGACTTCCAGTCACTCCCGACCCGATACCTTCAGCCTCAACCAAGGTGATACTCACGCCTTTACTAGCCAGGTGATACGCCAGCGAAGCGCCCACTATGCCGGCACCTATGACAACAACTCGTTTGTCCTGAGCATTTCTCCTATCAACCCCCATTCTGTCGACCTGCCCACGGTAGGACGGATGGGGGACTTCACCGCATGAAACCCTGATTGTTCAGAACGCGGTTTCGGTGTCTGCCTCTGGTCGATTTCTGCTTGTCGTATCGAGCAGCAATTGTCCTCCGGAAAGCAGAAGTACATTGGTCTGAAGTGGCGAAACTGCCGCCAAAACCATCGGGTAAAAAAA
>Ga0068830_1020713_pt1 | contig 10343 bp, 9 predicted proteins | sample Hof3ISUMetaT_23_FD_68490 | JGI IMG/M metagenome (GOLD analysis project Ga0068830, IMG submission 68490) | Enriched soil aggregate microbial communities from Iowa State university to study microbial drivers of carbon cycling -... | ecosystem: Environmental > Terrestrial > Soil > Agricultural land... | reverse complement strand
GCGTTGGCGCCATCGACTTCGAAGCGCTCGTTGTCGCTGCGATGACCTTCCACCAGGCCCAGGTCATGGAACATCGCGCCGACATACAAAAGCTCCGGGTTGTAGGCCAGTTGCTTGCGTTCGCCGCTCAGCGCCCCGAACAGGAATACCCGGCGCGAGTGGTGGTAGAGCAGGTCGGATTCGATGTCACGGATGTATTCGGTGGTGGCTCTGGCCAACGCGCTGTCGGGGATCTTGATGCCGGCGATGGTGGTGCTCATGGGCTTTTCCTCAAAGTTGACGCCGGGGCGGCGCTGAGGGTTAAAGTCTGTTCGCGGACCTCAAGCGGGACAATCGATCCATGGCTGCGATCCTTGCCAATGAGCATGCATATCGCGCCAACCTCGCGGACCCTGCAGGAGCGTTGTAACCCATGCCATGAGAGGCGCTTTGAACCATGAGCAAAACCGTTGCCATCGTCGTGTTCGCCGGCGTCCAGTCGCTGGACGTCACCGGCCCCATGGATGTGTTTTCCGAAGCCAATCGCTTCCTCGCCCCCGAGGATCACTATCGGCTGCAGGTGATCGGCGTTGAGCGCGGGGTGATGGCGTGTTCCAACGGTTTGGCCTTGAGTGCCCATCGGCATTTCAGCGAGGCGCTGCAGTCTTATGACCTGCTGCTGGTGGCCGGCGGACCGCAATTGCCCTTCGTGACGTTTGGCGCGACGTTCGATGCCTGGCTGCGCGATGCCTGTGCGCGGGCGCAACGCTTTGGTTCGATCTGTAATGGCGCCTTCATGCTCGCCCGGGCGGGATTGCTTGAAGGTCGCAAGGTGACCACCCATTGGGGGGATGCTGCTGCCTTGGCGGATTTGTGTCCGACGACTCAAGTCGAGGCCGATCGACTTTACGTTCAGGACGGCGAGCTATTCACCTCGGCGGGGGTTACGGCCGGGATCGATCTGTCGCTGTATCTGCTGGGCCGCGATCACGGGCCGGACGTGGCCTTGAGCGTGGCGAAACGCCTGGTGGTTTTCACCCAGCGCTCGGGCGGGCAGTCACAGTTCAGCCCGTTTCTGACGCCTCACGCTGAGCCGACCTCCGCCGTTGCGAGGGTTCAGCAGTACGTGTTGGCGAACCTGACGGGTGACCTGGCCATCGCCGACCTGGCCAACGCTGCCAACATGAGCGCACGCAACTTTTCCCGAGTATTTGCCAGGGAAACGCAAATCACCCCGGCCGAGTTTGTCGAGCGGGCGCGGGTGGATGCGGCGCGGGTGCTGCTGGAAAGCACCGCCGCGCCGCTCAAGACCGTGGCTTACCAGTGCGGTTTCCGCGATGCCCAGCACATGCGCAGCGTGTTCAACCGCAGGCTGGGGGTGACGCCGCAGCAGTTTCGGCAGAACTTTGCAGCGATGGTTTGAGCCATGGGTTTGTGCTGTTCTTGAGGGCCTCTTCGCGAGCAAGCCCGCTCCCACAGTTGACCGAGTTATTCAGGCGGGCTCGGTCCAATGTGGGAGCGGGCTTGCTCGCGAAGGCGTCAGTCCGGTCAATAGAGATTCATTGTCCTGACCGCGCCGGCAGCAACTTCAAAGTACTGCGCGTATTCGCTGTCACCTCTTCATCATTGAGATGCGCCTGAAAGTAAATCCCCTCGATATACGCCTCAGCCTGATCGTCAAAGTGTTTGTCGAACGGCACGCCACTCTGGCCGACCGGGTTGACCGTCAAACTGTGCGCCGGGTCGGCGAAGTCGATCAGGCGCCGGGTCGACGGGCCGTACGTCACCGGCCACGGTGCCGGGCCGATCTTGGCCGACAGGTTGTTCGGCACTTCATGGGTGCCCGGGGCCGCGAACGGACCGATATTAAAGATCCGGTCCAATGGCTTTTGCTGCCCCAGCGGGTGGCCATGGGTCAGCGTGTGCGCCTTGCCCCATTGCCATTTCGAGAAATCGGTACCCAGCGTGGCCTTGAGGTGGGCGATGCTGGCCTGCCACGCGGCCTTGACGGTCTCGGCGCGGGTTTCCTTGCCAAGGGTATTGCGGTTGTCCCACCAGGGCGAGTCCGGCGTCGCCGCCAGGCGCGGCAGGGCGGCATCGATCACCCGGGTTGAAAGCAGCGTTTCGAAGAAGTCATTGCCCAGTTCGTCGTGCATGGTCGCGTCAGCCAGGTTGAACAGCAGCTGGTTGAACAGCGTGGCGCTGGTGGACTCGAGCGGGTAGTCACCTTTCCACTGGGCCAATTGCTCCACCAGCTTTTGCTCTGCAGGATCGCTGACCACTTCTCGCAGGGTCGGCAGCAGGGGCGCCAACAGGCGCGTGCCATAGGCGGTGGTGGTGCCCAGTTGCAGCTCTTGGCTGCTGTCCAGATCCCACTTGACGTTCTTGTCGCTGAGCTGACGATTGAGCTGCTGGCCCCGATCGGCGAGGTTGTAATAACCGGGGATCTCCATCCCGGTCGACGACAGCGGCTGGAAGTTGGCCGAGACGATATAACCCCGTGCCGGGTTCTCTTCCTGCGGGTTGGCGCTGAACGGGTAGAAGCCGTCCTTGTCGGCGTCGGTGCTGCTGCCATCGAGGATAAAGCCCGGGCGCACCCCGGCTGGGCGCTTGGGCAACTGTGCCGCGGCCCACCAGCCTATGTCGCCCTTGGCGTTGGCCCAGACGATGTTCAGGCCCGGAGCCTGGACCTTGGCGGCAGCGCCACGGGCCTTGGCCAGGGTGTCGGCGCGGTTGAGCTGGTAGAAGCCTTCGATGATCGGGTTCTGGCTTTCGAGAAAACCCCACCACATGGCGATCGGCGTCTTGCCGACGCTTTTGCCCAGCGCATCGTTGACGATCGGACCATGGGGTGACTGGCGCAGCGTCAGGGTGACCGGTGCCTGGCCCTTGACCGCGATCTGTTGTGTGCTGCTGACCATGTCCACCCACTTGCCGTGATACCAGACCTGATCGGGATTGTCCGGGTTGACCTTCTCTGCAATCAGGTCGAGGTCGTCGTTCTGGAACATGGTGATGCTCCAGCCGAAGTCCCGGTTCAGGCCCAGCGAAGCGAACGGCATCAAGGCCTGGTAATGGCCATAGAGCTCGAAGCCCGGCGCCGAAAGCTGTGCTTCGTACCACACCGACGGCGCGGAAAAGCGGATGTGCGGGTCACCGGCCAGCAGCGGCTTGCCGCTTTTGGTGCGGTTGCCGGCAACCGCCCAGGCATTGCTGCCCTCGAACTGCGGCAAGCCATTGTCGGCCAGGGCCTGCTCGCTCAGGCGCGCGAGGGCGTTGAGGTCTTTCCAGTCGGCGTTGGCCAGGGTCGACGTGGCTGGGCTGTGGTGGTTCGCCAGCACGCCCTTGGCCTGCCAGTCGAGATCGAAGACGCTCAGGTAGTCGGCGCCCAACTGGTCGCGCACGTAGGTCAGCAGCGGTTCGGTGCGAAACGCCGCGGCAAAACTGTAGGCCATGTAGCCGGCGATGCTGATGGTGTCCTGTGCCGTGAACGGGCGCTTGGCAATGCCCAGCACATCGAACTCCACGGGCTTGGCATGACTGTCCTGGTACTGGTTGATGCCGTCCAGGTAAGCCTGCAGGGCCAGGAAGGCGGGCGATTGCTTGTCCATGTTCGCCAGGTAGGTTTCGGCGCGTTCGCGAATGCGCAGGCTGCGCATCAGCTTGTCGGTGTCGAGCAGTTTCGGCCCGAGCACTTCAGCCAGTTCGCCACGGGCAAGGCGACGCAGAACCTCCATCTGGAACAGGCGATCCTGGGCATGTACATAACCGAAAGCGCGGTACAGGTCGGTTTCGTTATCGGCACGGATGTGCGGGATGCCGCGCTCGTCATAGCGCACGGTGACCGAACCTTGCAGGTGCTGCAGTTCCACCATGCCCTGGCGTGATGGCTGCTTGCTGTAGACGTACCAGCCGGCCCCGGCGGCGAGCGCGACGATCAGCAAACCGAGCGCGGTCAGGCTACGTTTCATGGTGACTCCTTATTGTTATCGGTGACAGCAATTCCCTGGCGAGACTGTTTAACACGACAAGCCGCTTTGGCCCATCGCCCGTAGGATGGATTCTCGCTGGCTGTCTGCGTTACCTCGTCGGGGTGACAGGCCAAGGGCAGTAACATCCCACGGCCAGCGTGTGCGTGGCACTCACTTCGCGACCTTCGTTCAGCGCTTGCAGGATCGGTTCGATAAAGCTGTTGCTGGAATTGCAGGTCAGGCCTTCGCTGTAGGGTCCGAAATAGGCCAGCCTGCCATTGCGGTCCCAGATCGCCACGGCGGGGCTGGCGGGGATCTGTTCGGAGCCGGGCAGGACGTCGATGGTTTTCAGGCTGCTGAGAGTGGCGGGCAGTTGGCCGTGGCTGCCGATTCTTTGCACCGCATAAAACTCCACGCCGTGCGGGACATAGCGCTCGACCAGTTCGCTCAGGTGCTGTTGATTGCCGACATTGCACGGGCAGGCCGGGTCCCAGAAATGCACGAGGCGGATGGCGCCGGGTCCTGCAAGGTTGTCGGGCAGGCGCAACGGATCACCGGAGAACATCGCCGTGTGCTCGCTGAATGCCCGCAGATAGCGACCCTGGAACCAGTCGTAGGCGGCCCACAACACCCCGGCACACACGAGGGCGAGCAGGCTGGCGAGCAGGGCGGCGCGATAGGGCGAGCGCATGGGGTCACTCCTTGAGGGTCGGCTAGCTTGCCATGCTTGCCGCGACAGATGAATATCGCAGGTTCATAAAGTCCGCTTCGCGCTCTGGAATGCCCATGTCAGTGACCTTCGACCCCAATCATCTGCGCGCCAGCCTGCGGCCTCTGGCACAAGGGCAGCCATTGTCAGCGCAGGCCCAGGCTTATCAACGGTTTTATGGGCTGGATTTTTCCTCGCGTAACGTTCGCAGCGCCCTGGGTTGCTTTCAGGTCGATGGCTACGAGGTGGTCAGCCAGGTCTGGTGGCCAGAGCAGGCGAAGGCGACACTGTTTGTCTTCCACGGCTTTTACGACCACACCGGGCTGTACCGGCATGTGATCGAATGGGCGCTGGAGCAGGGCTTCGCCGTGATTGCCTGCGATTTGCCGGGCCATGGGCTTTCCAGCGGCGAGCGGGCGAGCATCAAGGACTTCGCCGAGTATCAGGACACCCTGCAAGGATTGTTTGCCGAGGCGAAATCCCTCGACATGCCACAACCCTGGCACCTGTGCGGGCAGAGTACCGGCGGGGCGATCGTGATCGATCATGTGCTCAATGCGGGGGCCAGCAGTCCGGCCCAGGGCCAGGTGATCCTGCTGGCGCCGCTGGTGCGGCCTCGGGCTTGGGGCTGGTCGCAGCTGAGTTATTACCTGCTCAGGCCTTTCGTCAAAGCCATTGCCCGACGCTTCAGCGAGAACTCCAACGACCCGGAGTTCTTGCCGTTCCTGCAGGCCGACCCGCTGCAGCCGCTGCGGCTGCCGACGGCCTGGGTGGGGGCGTTGGCGCGCTGGATCAAGCGTGTCGAAGCTGCGCCGGCCAGCACCCGGAGACCGCTGATTGTGCAGGGGCAGGCGGACATGACCGTGGACTGGCAACACAACCTTGAAGTCCTGCGGGGCAAGTTTGATCGGCCGCAGGTATTGATGCTGCCCGAGGCGCGGCATCATCTGGCGAATGAAACGCTGGTGTTGCGGGGGGAGTATTTCGGGTTTTTGACCAAGCGGATAAAGGGGCGGAATCTTTAGCAACCCTGCTCGCGAAAGCGGTCCAGCGGACGCTGATAATTACTGGCTCAGGTTGGAAGTACTCTGCCCCACCGCCAACCCCGCCCGAATCGCCGCCAGCGCCGCCTGGTAATACGCCTTGCCTTCAGCCGACTCGGCAAACGTGGCGAATTCTTCCAGTTCCTCATCCGACAGGTCGCGATAGACATAGAGCAATGTGTTGTTCAGGTCGCTGCCGATCTGGTCCATCAGGCGCTGACGCTGTCCGTTCAGCATGCTCTGGGTCTGGCCGGCGCCGAGCAGGCCGGGGATCATCGAACTGAGACTGTCGGCCGCGACACCGGCAATCGCCAGGCTGACTTCCGCGCCGGCCTCGCGAGCAGGCAGGGCCTGGGCCAGGTGGCCGATGATCAGCAGGCGGCTGTCGCTGGCCTGCATCTTGGGCAGCCCCTTGGCGTTTTTCGCCAACTGATCGCGGCGGGTCGCGAGCAATTCGGCCGCGACGATTTTCTTGCCCAGCGGCGATTGGAAGAACGCCAGCGCCGGCTTTGGGTCGGCGAGATTCTTGCGCAGCTGCGCTTCGGCACGCTGGTCAACGGCGTTGGGGGCGAAACGCTGGTTGCTGTTGTCGATCAGCGCCTGGAAAACCGCCGGTGGCAGGCTGCTTTGGTAGCGCTGTTGAGCGGCCGAAAGGGCGTCGTTGAAATGCGCGCGTTGTTCTGGCCAGCCGGCGACCTTGTACAGTTGGTCGTGGCCGTCTGCCCAGGCGGGCATAACACAGAGCATCAGCAGGGAGAAAAGCAAACGGCGCATAGGGACTCCTGTCAGCAGGCGACTATTCTCCGTGTGGCATACGGTCTTGTCGAGAATTCGTATCAACCCGCTGCGTGGCTCTGTCGGATTTCCAGGCGCAGGAATACTATGCGCGCCATGCAAATACCTTCTGATCACCCGCTGCTGTTACGAATCGTCGACGACCTGGCCACCAACGGTTGGTCGCAGCAGAATATTTTCCTGTCTCAGGATCTGACCCGAGCGCTGGCGGCCGAGTGCCGTAAACGTGCGGCCGAGGGTGAACTGGCCCCGGCCGCCGTGGGTCGAGGGCCTTCGTCTGAGATACGCGAGGGCATTCGCGGCGATCATATCCAGTGGATCGAGCCCGGCCAGGCCGAGGTCTGCGACAGCTATCTGGGATTGATGGACAGCCTGCGCGAGGCGCTGAACCGTGGCCTGTTCCTGGGGCTGGAGGATTTCGAGAGCCATTTCGCGATGTACCCGCCCGGTGCTTTCTATCTCAAGCACGTCGACCGTTTTCGTGACGACGACCGACGCATGGTGTCGGCGGTGGTCTACCTCAATGACGCCTGGCTGCCCGAACATGGCGGTCAATTGCGCATGTACCTGGACCAAGGCACGCAATACGATGTGGTACCCGTCGGTGGATGCCTGGTGGTGTTCCTGTCGGGAGAGGTCCCCCATGAGGTCCTGCCTGCGAGTCGGGAGCGCCTGTCGCTGACCGGCTGGTTCCGGCGTCGCGGCAACGAGCCGTTCTGATCATGCAAAAAATACTGGTAAGCCGCTGCCTGCTGGGGCACCGCGTACGTTACGACGGCGGGGCCAACGGGCCGTTCGATCAGCTGCAACAGTGGCTTGATGAAGGTCGGGTCGTGCCATTGTGCCCGGAAGTTGCCGGCGGCCTGCCGACGCCGCGGGCAGCGGCGGAAATTCCCGGCGGGCAGGGCGGTGAAGTGCTCGATGGCCAAGCGGCGGTGATCACCACCGAAGGCGAGGATGTCAGTGCGCAGTTTCTGTCAGGGGCTTATCAAGCACTGGAACTGGTGCAACAACACGACATACGCATTGCCGTGCTCAAGGCCAACAGCCCCTCGTGCGGCAATCTGTTGACCTATGACGGGACGTTCAGCGGAGTAAAAGTCACGGGCGAAGGGGTCACGGCGGCGCTGCTCAGGCGCCATGGGGTGCGGGTCTTCAGTGAGCTGCAGCTCGCCGAAGCGGCTGAATCTCTGGCAGCACTCGACTGACTACTAGCACGGAGCAAATGTGGGAGCGGGCTTGCTCGCGAAGGCGTAGCGTCAGCCGACACTCATATCGCCTGACCCACCGCTTTCGCGAGCAAGCCCGCTCCCACAGGGGTATTCCGTGAATTCAGGGCTTCGGCACTCCACTCGAATCCTCTCGAAGCCACTTCTTCTCCAGCGCCTCCAACCGGCCATCGTCCTTGATCCGCTGCAACGCGCTTTCCAGGCTGGCGTGGAACGCCGGATTACCCTTCTGGAACGGAATCGCCAGGCTGACGGCCTGGACGGTTTTCGGTTTTTCTTCCGTTAACGACTGCACCAGCAATATCGAGCGCGGCTCATCTTTCTGCGCGATCAATTGCGCATTGGTCTTGATGTAGGGCTCGCTGAAATCGAAACGATCCGCGAGCGCCGGGGTCTGTGCAATGTGATTGATGGCGATGTCGTATTTGCCACTTTCCACGCCGGCCAGCAGATCACTGGAATCGGTAACGACAAAATCGGCACGCACCTCCAGTTCGTTGGCCAGCAGTTGACCCAGCTCGACTTCGAAACCTGTGAGCCTGCCGTCCTCCTTGAAACTGAAGGGGGGTGTATTGGCCTCAAGGGCAATGCGCAGTTCACCGCGATCGTTCACGTCGTCAATCAGTTCGGCATGAGCCAGCGGGCTCAAAAGGGGTAGCAGGCAGATCAGGCCAGGCAGAAAACGCATGGTCACTCCTTTGAAATCATTATTGCGACGCTCTGGATCAGGCTCGCTTTGCTATGGTTGTCGAGTGCCTTCGACAACGATTGACCATGAAGTTGTGATGGTCACGCGAATTTTACGGAAAAACTGGAGAAGAGAATGAAAACCTTTATGTCACGTGCTGCTTTGACTGGCCTGCTGATGGGTGTGTCGGTATTGGCCAGTGCGGCTACGCCGGCCCCCAAGGGTGCTGAAGTGTCCATCGTTTCTCCCGAAGACGGTGCCACCGTCCCACAGACTTTCGTCGTCAAGTTCGCAGTCGAGAACATTGCACTGGCTCCAGCGGGCGATACCACCAAGAACACCGGTCACCACCACCTGCTGATCGATGTTGACAAGCTGCCGGCCGCCGGCCAGGCGATCCCCAACGATGCCAACCACCTGCACTTCGGCAAGGCGCAAACCCAGGCTGAAGTGAAGCTGACACCGGGTAAGCATACCTTGCAGCTGGAATTGGGCGACAGTGGTCACATGCCATTCGATCCGCCAATCGTGTCGGAGAAGATCACCGTCACTGTGAAATAAAAAAAGGGAGCCCCGAGGGGCTCCCTTTTTTACAGCACTGGACGCCAACAATGACGTGTCCAGTCTCGGTGCTCGCGTTGCCTGCACGTTTTTCGCGAGCAGAGCTCGCTCCTACAACTGCTCTTAGAACAGCACGCGGCTACGGATAGTGCCGTTGACGTGTTGCAGCTTCTGTTGCGCCAGGTCCGAGTACTCGGCGTCTACGTCGATCACCACGTAGCCGACTTTCTCGTTGGTCTGCAGGAACTGGCCGGAAATGTTGATGCCGTTTTCGGCGAAGACCTTGTTGATCTCGCTCATCACACCCGGGATGTTCTCGTGGATGTGCAGCAGGCGGTGCTTGCCAGGGTGAGCTGGCAGGGCTACTTCCGGGAAGTTCACCGACGATACCGACGTACCGTTGTCGCTGTACTTGACCAGTTTTTCTGCCACTTCCAGGCCGATGTTGGCCTGCGCTTCTGCGGTGGAACCACCGATGTGCGGGGTCAGGATGACGTTGTCCAGGCCACGCAGCGGGCTTTCGAACTCTTCGTCGTTGGAGCGTGGCTCCACCGGGAATACGTCGATGGCTGCGCCGATCAGGTGCTTGTCCTTGATCGCTTCGGCCAGGGCGTCCAGCTCGACCACGGTGCCGCGCGCGGCGTTGATCAGGATGCCGCCTTTCTTGATGGCGCGGATTTCCTTCTCGCCGATCATCCACTGGGTGGCAGCGGTTTCCGGAACGTGCAGGGTCACGATGTCGGACATGCCCAGCAGTTCGTGCAGGTTGCCGACCTGGGTGGCGTTACCCAGTGGCAGCTTGGTCACGGTGTCGTAGAAGTAAACCTGCATGCCCAGGCCTTCGGCCAGGACCGACAGTTGAGTGCCGATCGAGCCGTAACCGACGATGCCCAGCTTCTTGCCGCGGATCTCGAAGGAGTTGGCCGCGCTCTTGATCCAGCCACCACGGTGGCAGGATGCGTTCTTCTCAGGGATACCGCGCAGCAACAGGATCGCTTCGGCCAGCACCAGCTCGGCAACGGAGCGGGTGTTGGAGTATGGCGCGTTGAACACGGCGATGCCGCGCTCGCGGGCGGCACTCAGGTCGACCTGGTTGGTGCCGATGCAGAAACAGCCGACAGCCACGAGCTTCTTCGCATGATCGAAGATCTCTTCGGTCAGTTGAGTGCGCGAGCGAATGCCGATGAAGTGAGCATCTGCGATCTTTTCCTTGAGCTGGGCTTCCGGCAGAGAACCTGTGAGGTACTCGATGCTGGTGTAGCCCGCCGCCTTGAGGACGTCGACAGCCGATTGGTGGACGCCTTCGAGAAGAAGGAACTTGATCTTGCTCTTATCGAGAGAAGTCTTGCTCATCTGCGTAAACCTGTA
>Ga0068830_1015559_pt1 | contig 10372 bp, 9 predicted proteins | sample Hof3ISUMetaT_23_FD_68490 | JGI IMG/M metagenome (GOLD analysis project Ga0068830, IMG submission 68490) | Enriched soil aggregate microbial communities from Iowa State university to study microbial drivers of carbon cycling -... | ecosystem: Environmental > Terrestrial > Soil > Agricultural land... | reverse complement strand
GCCCTGGAGAAACCGAAGCGTTTCTTCGGCGCCGCGCGCAACATCGAAGAAGGCGGCTCGCTGACCATCATCGCCACCGCGCTGGTTGAAACCGGCTCGAAGATGGACGAAGTGATCTACGAAGAGTTCAAGGGCACCGGCAACATGGAGCTGCCACTGGACCGTCGTATCGCCGAGAAGCGTGTGTTCCCGGCCATCAACATCAACAAGTCCGGTACTCGTCGCGAAGAGCTGCTGACTGCCGACGATGAGCTGCAGCGTATGTGGATCCTGCGCAAACTGCTGCACCCGATGGACGAAGTGGCGGCCATCGAGTTCCTGGTCGACAAGCTGAAAACGACCAAGACCAACGACGAGTTCTTCCTGTCGATGAAGCGCAAGTAATACGCTGTTGTTTGAAAAAAGCGCCCCATAAGGGCGCTTTTTTTCGCGACGGATTATTTGTATCTGGATTGAAATGCAAGTGGCTGATAACTTTCGCGCTTTCCAAGGACTCTGTATCCAGAAACGAGAAAGGTCATGCACACGTTTGGCAATCGCCGTGATATCGACGGATTACGAGCTCTGGCGGTTATTCCCGTCGTACTGTTTCATTTCGGATTCAGTACATTCAGTGGCGGCTTTGTCGGGGTTGACGTTTTTTTCGTCATTTCCGGCTTCCTGATCACAACGATCCTGTTCCGCGAAATCAGCGCTCAGCGCTTCAGCTTCATTGATTTCTGGGCACGCCGTGCCCGCCGCATCATTCCTGCCCTGAGCGTGGTCATGCTGGTGACGCTGGCATTGGGCTGGTTGCTGCTGACGGCCAAGGACTTCGCCGAACTCGGGCGAACAGTGCGCTATCAGTCGCTGTTCATCTCCAACATTCTGTTCATGCGCGAGGACGGCTACTTCCAGCCAGCCTCGGATCTGAAGCCGCTGCTGCATACCTGGTCGCTGGCGGTGGAAGAGCAGTACTACATCTTCTTTCCGCTGTTGATGGCGGTGCTGATCCGCTATTTCCGCCATTGGCGCTGGATGCTGTTCGCCGTGTTGCTGGTATCGTTCGGCTTGAACATCGCCAACATCGAACACAAGCCGGAATTCACCTTCTTCTCGCTGCCTACCCGGGCCTGGGAGTTGCTCTGCGGCGCGATGCTCGCGGTAATTCCGGCGCCGAAGCAGGCGGTGCGTCCGTGGTTGTATCAGGCCGTGGGGCTGGCCGGTCTGGCGGCAGTGCTGGTCGCGGTGTTCACTTTTGACAAATCCACCGTGTTTCCGGGCTGGGCAGCCTTGTTGCCGGTGTTGGGGACGACGGCGCTGATCTGGTCGGGCGCGCAAGGTGCGAGCCTCACCGGGCGGCTCTTGAGTCTGCGGCCGTTGGTCTGGGTCGGCTTGCTTTCGTATTCGCTCTATCTTTGGCATTGGCCGGTGTTTGTCTACGCCAACGCGATTTCCATCGATGGCATTCAGCCTGTTGAAGCAATCGGCTGGATAGCCTTGGCGCTGGGCCTGGCCTGGCTGAGTCTGCGCTATATCGAGCTGCCGTTTCGCGAAAAACGCTTGCTCGCCTCGCGAAATGCAGTGCTGGCAGGCGGTCTGGCCGCCATCGTTGCACTCGTGGCGACGGGGTCGGCGATCCGTTCCGCCGACGGTGTCCCTCAGCGTCTGACCGGTAAAGCGCTGGAGTATGCACAGTCCCGTGAGTGGCATGCAGGGCAGATGAAATGCATGCTGGTGACTCAGGATAAAGAGCTGGACAAGGCCTGTCTGGTGGGTGGCAACGAGGATGTTCCGGCCACTCAATTGTTCTGGGGCGACAGCCACGCCGCCGCCTTGCTGCCGGCCATCGAGAATAATGCCCGTCGCGAGGGGCGTCCGGTTTGGCTGTACAGCATGAGCGCGTGCCCGCCGATTCTCAGCGACGATCCGCGTCAGCGCTGCAAGGATTTCAACGAACAGACCATGGAACGTGTGCGCAGCCTCGGCATCAAGGATGTGGTGCTGGCGTCCAACTGGAGCCTTTACGTTTATGGCCGCGAAGACGGCGATAAGAAGGTGCTGCTCAATTCGCAAGACGATACCGTCCAGGCCGAGCAACGCATGGCCGCAGCGCTGAAGGCGCGAGTTGCCGCATTGAGGGCAGCGGGGGCGCAAGTCTGGCTGTTCAAGGAGGTGCCGCTGCAACGCAAAGGCACCATCAACCGCTTGACCAGCCTGGCGCGGATCGGAAGGTCCGCCGAAGGGCTGGGTCGTCCGCTTGAGGAACATCTGGCGCGCCAGCATTTCCTCAGCAGCCTGTTCGACTCCATGAGCGCCGCTGATCCGGGTGTGCACGTGATCGATCCAACCCCGCTGATGTGCGGCAATGGCGTCTGCGGCATCGAGGTCAACGGCCATTCGCAGTACAAGGATGAGGATCATCTTTCGGACGCGGGGAGCTCCCGGCTGAGCCCGCTGTTTGCACCTCTGCTGCTGGGGACGAGCCACAATTGAGCGAGGCCTGATGCTGACGGGCTGCTGTTTGCCCGTCAGAGCAGGTAGGATGTACGCCTATTTTGAGGGTGCCATCGTCAATGAAATTCAAGGATCTTCGGGATTTCGTGCAGCAGCTTGAGCAGCGCGGAGAGTTGAAACGCATCCAGATTCCCGTTTCGCCGGTGCTGGAAATGACCGAGGTGTGCGACCGCACGCTGCGGGCCAAGGGCCCGGCGCTGTTGTTCGAGAAGCCGACCGGTTACGACATCCCGGTGCTCGGCAACCTGTTCGGCACGCCCGAGCGGGTGGCGATGGGCATGGGCGCCGAGTCGGTCAGCGAGCTGCGCGAAATCGGCAAGCTGCTGGCGTTCCTCAAGGAGCCGGAGCCGCCGAAGGGCTTGAAGGACGCGTGGTCGAAGCTGCCGATCTTCCGCAAGATCATTGCGATGGCGCCGAAAGTCATCAAAGACGCGCCGTGCCAGGAAGTGGTCATCGAAGGCGATGACGTCGATCTGGCGATGCTGCCGGTGCAGACCTGCTGGCCGGGCGACGTGGCACCGCTGATCACCTGGGGCCTGACCGTCACCAAAGGTCCGAACAAGGATCGGCAGAACCTTGGCATCTACCGTCAGCAAGTGATTGGCCGCAACAAGGTCATCATGCGCTGGCTCAGCCATCGTGGCGGTGCGCTGGATTTCCGTGAGTGGTGCGAGAAGCACCCGGGCCAGCCGTTCCCGGTGTCCGTGGCCCTGGGTGCGGATCCGGCGACCATTCTCGGCGCGGTCACCCCGGTCCCGGACAGCCTCTCCGAATACGCCTTCGCCGGCCTGCTGCGTGACAGCCGCACGGAGCTGGTGAAGTGCCGCGGCAACGACCTGCAAGTGCCGGCCACTGCCGAAATCATCCTCGAAGGCGTGATCCATCCGGGCGAGATGGCCGACGAAGGCCCATACGGCGACCACACCGGTTATTACAACGAAGTCGACAGCTTCCCGGTATTCACCGTCGAGCGCATCACCCACCGGATCAAACCGATTTACCACAGCACCTACACCGGCCGTCCGCCGGATGAGCCGGCGATTCTCGGCGTGGCATTGAACGAAGTGTTCGTGCCGATCCTGCAGAAGCAGTTCCCGGAGATCACCGATTTCTACCTGCCGCCGGAAGGCTGCTCGTACCGCATGGCCGTGGTGACGATGAAGAAGTCGTATCCGGGCCACGCCAAGCGCGTGATGCTGGGTGTCTGGTCGTTTTTGCGACAGTTCATGTACACCAAGTTCGTTATCGTCACCGACGACGATATCAACGCGCGGGACTGGAACGACGTGATCTGGGCCATCACCACGCGCATGGACCCCAAGCGTGACACAGTGATGATCGACAACACGCCGATCGACTACCTCGACTTCGCCTCGCCGGTGTCGGGACTCGGCTCGAAGATGGGCCTGGACGCCACCCACAAGTGGCCGGGCGAAACCACTCGCGAGTGGGGCCGCGTCATCGTCAAGGATGACGCCGTCACCCAACGGATCGATGCCATCTGGAATCAGTTAGGAATAGATTGATGCGTGTAACCCTGCAGCCCTCCGGAGCGGTGCTCGAGATACGGCCCGGAGAGCGGATTCTCGATGGTGCGCGGCGCCTGGGCTACGAATGCCCGCAAAGCTGTCGCAACGGCAATTGTCACGTGTGCGCGGCGCTGCTGGTGGAAGGCCGGGTCGCGCAGGCCGGCAAGGTGCACGACCACGGCGAGTTCTACACTTGCATAGCGGAGCCGCTGGAAGACTGCATCGTGCTGTGGGATGGCGTGCTCGCGCTGGGAGAACTGCCGGTGCGCAGCGTGTCGTGTCAGGTCATCGAATGCCGGGACGTCGGTGGCGATACCTTTCGTGTGCGGCTGCGGGCGCCGGCCGGCAAGCCGCCGCGCTACCACGCTGGCCAGTATTTGATGATCGAGCGCGAAAACGGCGAGAAGTCGGCGTTCTCCATGGCTTCGGCGCCCCACGGCGGTCGCGATCTGGAAATCCATGTGCTGGCGCGCGAATCCAGTGCGCTGAGCCTGATCGATCAGCTCAAGCGCAACCCGATGGTGCGGGTCGAACTGCCGTTCGGCGATACCCACCTGGCGGAACTGCCGGACGGGCCGCTGGTGCTGATCGCCGCTGGCACCGGCATGGGTCAGATCCACAGCCTGATCGAACATTGCCGAGCTTCGGGCTTCAAACATCCGGTGCACTTGTATTGGGGCGTGCGTCGTCCGGAAGATTTTTATGAAATCGAGCATTGGGACGAATGGCTGAAATTGCCCAATCTGTTCCTGCACAAAGTCGTCAGTGACCAGTGCGGCTGGGAAGGGCGTTGCGGGATGTTGCACGAAGCCGTCTGCGAGGATTTCCCCGATTTGAAGCCGCTGCACGTCTATGCCAGCGGCTCGCCGGCCATGGTCTACGGCACGCTGGATGCGCTGGTGGAAGCGGGGATGGACGCTCATCAGATGCGCGCGGATGTATTCGCTTACGCGCCCCGCTCATAAGTTCGTTATAACTCTCCATATAGCCGATCGGTATTTATGTAATTGCATAAATGCCGGTAGGTTATATATCCATTGGGCAATCAATTAAGAACTGTGCCATGGCACTCAAATTGCCTTAAAACATATGTGCCTTATTGTTACAGCGGTGCGTTCTATTAAGTAATTCTTCACCCGCGGGGAGCTGAACGCTATTCGCCATGAGCGCCATTGAAAACGCTTTTCTGAACCTGGCTTACCCTCCGCGGCTCGATCTTGGGCCGCAGCTGACGCACGAACAACTTCTCGCTTCCATGCAATCGACCATGGCGCGCCACAAGGGCGGGCCGGTGTGGCTGTTCGCCTACGGATCGCTGATCTGGCGGCCGGAATGCACAGCCGTCGAGCGAGTGCGTGGGCGCGTGCATGGCTATCACCGTGGCTTGTACTTGTGGTCCCACGAGCATCGCGGCACGCCGGAAATGCCCGGTCTGGTCTTTGGTCTGGATCGTGGCGGCTCGTGCAGCGGCTTCGCCTACCGGTTGCCGGAAGACAATCTGGACAGCGCGCTGTATGCGTTGTGGAAGCGCGAAATGCCGTTCCCGTCCTATCGGCCACACTGGCTCAACTGCCGACTCGAAGATGGCAGCCAGGTTCAGGCGCTGGGATTCGTGTTGGAGCGACACCTGCCCAGCTATGCCGGCAACTTGCCGGATCATGTGCTGAGCCAGGTGTTCGAAAGCGCTTGCGGGCGGTACGGCACGACTCGCGATTATGTCGAGCAGACCGCTCACGCCCTGCGCAGCCACGCCATGCCAGACCGGAATCTGGAGGCGCGGCTCAAGCGCTGTAAGTCAAAAGCCGATCAGGCGACTGCTTCGCGGCTCTGACTGGCGACTTGCTTGTGCCACAGGGTCGGGGCCAGGAAGGCCATCGACAGCAGGCAAGCGCCCACCAGCAGCACGAAACCGCCATCCCAGCCGAAATGGTCCACGGTGTAGCCCATTGCTGCACTGGCCGCGACCGAACCACCCAGATAACCGAACAGACCGGTGAAGCCCGCAGCGGTGCCGGCGGCTTTCTTCGGCGCCAGTTCCAGCGCCTGCAGACCGATCAGCATCACCGGGCCGTAGATCAGGAAGCCGATGGAGAACAGCGCGATCATGTCGATGGTCGGGTGGCCGGCCGGGTTCAGCCAGTACACCAGGGTCGCGACGGTCACCAATGCCATGAACACCATGCCCGTCAGGCCACGGTTGCCACGGAAGATCTTGTCCGACATCCAGCCGCACAGCAGCGTGCCCGGAATCCCCGCCCACTCGTAGAAGAAATAGGCCCACGAGGTTTTATCCACGGTGAAACCCTTGGCTTCTTTCAGGTAGGTCGGCGCCCAGTCCAGCACGCCGTAGCGCAGCAGGTAGACGAAGACGTTGGCCATGGCGATATACCAGAGCATTTTGTTGCGCAGCACGTATTTGACGAAGATTTCCTTGGCGCTGAATTCGTCTTCGTGGCTGGCGTCGTAGCCTTCCGGGTAGTCGTTCTTGTACTTCTCGATCGGCGGCAGGCCGACCGATTGCGGGGTGTCGCGCATGGTCACGAAAGCGAACACTGCTACCGCCAGGGCGACGGCAGCCGGGACGTAGAACGCTGCGTGCCAGTCGTTGAACAGGCCCATGCCGATCAGGAACAGCGGGCCGATCAGGCCGCCACCGACGTTATGCGCCACGTTCCACACCGACACCACGCCGCCACGTTCCTTCTGCGACCACCAGTGCACCATCGTGCGTCCGCTCGGCGGCCAGCCCATGCCCTGGGCCCAGCCGTTGATGAACAGCAGGATGAACATCATGGTCACGCTGGAGGTTGCCCAGGGCGCGAAACCGAAAATGAACATCACCCCGGCCGAGACCAGCAGGCCGAACGGCAGGAAGTAACGCGGGTTGGAGCGGTCGGACACCAGGCCCATGAGGAACTTGGACAGACCGTAGGCGATGGCGATGGCTGACATCGCCAGGCCCAGGTCGCCACGGCTGTAGCCTTCGTCGATCAGGTACGGCATTGCCAGCGAGAAGTTCTTGCGCAACAGGTAATAACCCGCATAGCCAAAGAAGATGCCGGCGAAGATCTGCCAACGCAGGCGTCGGTAGGTGCTGTCGATTTTTTCTTCAGGCAATGGAGCCTGATGTGCGGCAGGACGAAAGAAAGCAAACATTCAAGAGCTCCAGATTTCTTGTTTTGACTGCGGATGCGAATGTTACAGTTTCGTTACCGAAAATAGCACCGCTTCCCATCGGCAAAACAGTGGAAATGTTGGATGTCGCGCGTTCCTTTATGAACATGTCGCTCAGATATAAGTGCAGGGCGTTGTGGGAAAGGTTACCTCGGCGTCTTCCTGCGGGGTTCCAGTGCGTTGTAGGGCAGAACTCGAGGAAATGTCCTGCTTCCAACGCAGAAGCGACGACGTTCTGTTTTGGCTGGCGGCACCTTAACCTTTTCGCAGATGCCTGATCGGGCATTCGGGTCGCAAGGGGAGGGGTTATGCCGTGGTGTGTGTTGTTGATTTTGCTGTTGGTGGCCGCCAGTTCCAGGGCGGCTGAAGTGTTCTTGATTCCGGAACATAATCCGAAACCCATCTACCCGCCGGGACTGCAACGGGCCGGGTTTACCGGAGGAGTCAAAGTAAGCTTCATCGTCAGTGCGGACGGCGCAGTGAGTAAGGTCGGAATTTTGAAAAGCGATCATGCCGAACTGTCCGATGCGGTGAAAAACGCTCTGGCGCAATGGCGCTTTAAACCGTGGACTGTTGAAGGAGAGCGCCCGCCAGAACAGGAAATCATCGCGCCGATGACGTTCGGATTCGATTCTCCTGAAGGCGTGAACCTGTGGCTAAAAGATCTCAAATGTCGTGAGTTCAACAGTTTGCTGGCGCATTACCCAAAACATTCCTGGATGGATGCTGCACCGTTTCATTACGTGCGCGGCTATCTGGCAAGTACGTTTTTCCAGAGGCAGATCCCAATGGAGCAACGTTTGGCGATGATAGCCAAAATGAACAAGCGTGTTCCCGGCATTGTGATGCGTTGCCAAAAGAGTCCAGGCCTTAAGTACGTAACCCTTCTGCCGGAAGACATTCGTAAGGTTTTATGAGAACAGCGCATGCCTGTCTGGTCAGGTGTATGACCAGACAGCTTTTTCTGTTTAGCGCACGCTGACCACCACCTTGCCCACGGCCTTGCGCTGCCCGAGATCATTGATCGCCTGCGCGGCATTGCCCAGCGGATAGACCTGCGACACCAGCGGCTTGAGCTTGCCCTCGGCAAACCAGCCGAACAATTGCTGGAAATTCGCCGCGTTGTCCTGCGGCTGGCGCTGGGCGAAGGAGCCCCAGAAAACGCCGAGCACCGCCGCCCCCTTGAGCAGGGCGAGGTTGACCGGCAGTTCGGGAATGCGTCCGCTGGCGAAGCCGACCACCAGCAGGCGGCCGTTCCAGGCGATGGCGCGGATGGCCTGGTCGAACAGGTCGCCGCCGACAGGGTCGTAGATCACATCCGCGCCCTGGCCGTCGGTCAGGCGCTTGATTTCGTCCTTTAGGCTGGTTTCGCTGTAGTTGATCAGTTCGTCGGCACCGGCAGCCTTGGCCACCGAGAGTTTTTCCGCGCTGCTGGCGGCGGCGATCACCCGGGCGCCCATGGCTTTGCCGATTTCCACGGCGGCCAGGCCAACGCCGCCGGAGGCGCCGAGTACCAGCAGGGTTTCGCCCGGTTGCAGATTGCCGCGCTGCTTGAGGGCGTGCATCGACGTGCCGTAGGTCATGCTGAAGGCGGCGGCGGTGTTGAAATCCATCGATGGCGGGATCGGCAGCACGTTGTAGCCCGGCACCGCGACCTGCTCGGCGAAGCTGCCCCAGCCGGTCAGGGCCATGACCCGGTCACCGACTTTCAGGTGACTGACCTTTTCCCCCACCGCGCTGACCACGCCGGAGGCTTCGCCACCCGGCGAGAACGGGAAGGGCGGTTTGAACTGGTACTTGCCCTCGATGATCAGCGTGTCCGGGAAGTTGACCCCGGCGGCGTGCACGTCCAGCAGGATTTCATTCTTCTTGGCGACAGGACTGGCGACGTCTTCCAGCACCAGCGATTCGGCAGGGCCGAAGGCTTTGCACAGCACGGCTTTCATCAGGGCTATTCCTTTGGGAGTGATGGCCGATAAGTGTAGGTGTGGCAGTCAACGGGTCAACGAGCATGCCCGGCCCTGATAGTCCGCCATAAGCTTGTGCTTGCGCGGCGGGTCGTTATGCTAGGCCGCAAACCGGATAAGGAGCGAATTGTGAAAGCGTGGATCATGTTGTTGCTGGCCCTGTCTCTGCCTGTGGCAGCGCTGGCCGAAGAAGCCAAAGAGGGCGAGGCGCCGAAGGTCAACTACATCACCCTGAGCCCGCCGTTCGTGGGCAACTACGGGCTCGATGGCACTCCGAAGCTCAAGGTCTACAAGGCCGACGTGGCACTGCGGGTGACTGGCGAAGAGGCGACCAAACTGGTCAAGGCCAACGAGCCGCTGATCCGCAATCAACTGGTGGCGCTGTTCACTCAGCAGACCACCGATGCGATGGGCAGCATCGAAGGCAAGGAAAAACTGCGTCAGGAAGCTTTGAAACAGACCCAGCAAGTGATGAATGACGAGACCGGCAAGCCGGTGGTTGAAGATCTGTTGTTCAATAACCTGATCATTCAGTAAGGCATTCGTTGTCCGGGCGGTCCCCATCGCTAGCAAGTCGAATCGTCGCACCGCAGCTCCCACAGGGATTTTTAGTGAACACATTATTTGTGACCACCAGAAATACCTGTGGGAGCGGGCTTGCCCGCGAAAGCATTTTGTCAGGCGAAGGATGATTCAGGGTTTGAGCGCCATCACCGCCGCCCACTGCTCGGCGGTCACCGGCATCACCGACAGTCGCGAACCCTTTTGCACCAGCGGCATCTCGGCCAGCGCGGTCTGCTGCTTCAGATAATCCAGCTTCAAGACCCGGTTGAAAGTCTCCACGTGGGCGACATCGATCGCGCTCCAGGCGTTTTTCTCCGGCGTGGCTTTCGGGTCGAAGTAATGGCTTTCCGGTTCCAGTGCGGTGGGATCCGGGTACGCCGCTTCGATTATTTTGCCGATTCCGGCAATGCCCGGCTCCGGGCAGCTGGAATGGTAGAAAAAGAACTCGTCCCCCACCGCCATGGCGCGCAGGAAATTGCGTGCCTGATAGTTGCGAACCCCGTCCCAGCGCGCTTTGCCGAGCTTTTCCAGGCCCTTGATCGAGAGCTCGTCGGGCTCGGATTTCATCAGCCAGTAGGCCATGGTGTGTGCTCCTCAAGCGGTCATTGGGCAGGTTGTCCGGCAATTTTATGACAAACCGAC
>Ga0068830_1013053_pt1 | contig 10553 bp, 18 predicted proteins | sample Hof3ISUMetaT_23_FD_68490 | JGI IMG/M metagenome (GOLD analysis project Ga0068830, IMG submission 68490) | Enriched soil aggregate microbial communities from Iowa State university to study microbial drivers of carbon cycling -... | ecosystem: Environmental > Terrestrial > Soil > Agricultural land... | reverse complement strand
TCCATTTCGGCACTGCAAAAGTCGTGGCGCGATTACTCGATGTCGACGGCTTCCGTTTCTTCAGCGCGGTCAACCAGTTCCATGTAGGCCATCGGAGCGTTGTCGCCCTGGCGGAAACCCATCTTCAGGATACGGGTATAGCCACCGTTGCGTTCCTTGAAACGCGGGCCGATTTCGGCAAACAGCTTCACGACCAGATCGCGGTCGCGCAGGCGGGCAAACGCCAGACGCTTGTTGGCCAGCGTGTCTTCCTTGGCGAGCGTGATCAGCGGCTCGACGACACGGCGCAATTCTTTCGCTTTGGGCAGCGTGGTTTTGATGGCTTCGTGGGTCAGCAGCGACACGCACATGTTGCGGAACATGGCTTGGCGGTGGCTGCTGGTGCGGTTGAGCTTACGAAGACCGTGACGATGACGCATGGTAATTCCTTGTAGATGAATCTATGGTGCGGACGTTGCCGCAGGATCCAGCTCTTCTATCAGCTTGCTTGCGCGCGCTGCGGGCCGGGATAGTGCCCTGGTGGTTGCCTACCAGGGCGCATAATTGTAGTACGCATCGGGCCTGGATGGGCGCTTAATTGCCCGCCCAGGCCCGATGTTGCAGAACTCAAACGTTGCCGGGCAAGACACCATGCGGGGCGGATCGCCCCTGCACTGTCTTGTCCGGCTGCGCCCATTCCTGCCGAACGCCTTATGGGCGCTCGAGGCCCAGCGGGGGCCAGTTTTCCAGCTTCATGCCGAGCGTCAGACCGCGCGCTGCCAGCACTTCCTTGATTTCGTTGAGCGACTTGCGACCCAGGTTCGGGGTCTTGAGCAGCTCGTTTTCGGTACGCTGGATCAGGTCGCCGATGTAGTAGATGTTTTCGGCCTTCAGGCAGTTGGCCGAACGCACCGTCAGTTCCAGATCGTCGACCGGGCGCAGCAGGATCGGATCGATCTGCGGCGTGCCACGGGCAGGCGCTTCGATCGTTTCGGTCGAACCTTCCAGCGCCGCGAAGACCGACAGCTGATCCATCAGGATACGGGCCGACTGGCGAACCGCTTCCTCGGGCGAAATCACGCCGTTGGTTTCGATGTCCAGTACCAGCTTGTCCAGGTCGGTACGCTGTTCCACACGGGCGCTTTCGACCGTGTAGCTCACGCGGCGGATCGGGCTGTACGACGCGTCCAGCACGATGCGGCCGACGGCGCGCGAGTGGTCTTCGGCAAAGCCGCGCAGGTTGCCCGGCACGTAGCCGCGGCCCTTCTCGACCTTCAATTGCATCTCGAGGCGACCGTTGTCGGTCAGGTTCGCGATGACGTGGTTCGGGTTGATGATTTCGACGTCGTGGGACAGTTCGATATCGGCCGCGGTCACGACGCCTGGGCCTTGCTTGCGCAGGGTCAGCGCGACTTCATCGCGGTTGTGCAGCTTGAACACCACGCCCTTCAGGTTCAGCAGGATGTCGACCACGTCTTCACGGACGCCGTCGATCGCCGAGTATTCGTGCACGACACCGGTGATCTGCACTTCGGTCGGCGCATAGCCGGCCATCGACGACAGCAGGATGCGGCGCAGCGCATTGCCCAGGGTATGACCATAGCCGCGTTCGAACGGCTCCATGATCACCTTGGCGTGATTCGGACCGACGCCTTCGACGTCGATATTGCGTGGCTTCAGAAATGCGGCATTCGCCATGAACGATTCCTTATCAATACCCTCGGCTCGTTACACCGATAAGGCTGGGGAAATACGCGTTAGCGTGGGCCCGAAAATGGGCGTGCAAGCAAGCTTGCGGATGGGCGTGCAAGCGAACTTGCGGGTCGTGCGGTAAGGCTTGTCAGGACTGAGGCCCCGTGCGGCAACAGGTGCCGGACGGAGCCTTTCAGAAAACCAAAAACCGCGCCACCAGGGCGCGGCTGTCTGGCACTGTCTCGGATTAACGCGAGTACAGTTCGACGACCATCGATTCGTTGATGTCGCGGGCGACGTCAGCGCGGTCAGGAACCTGCTTGAAGGTACCTTCGAGCTTGTTGGCGTCGACGCTGACCCACTGCGGCATGCCTTGCGAGGCGGCCAGGGTCAGGGCTTCTTGAATACGGGCTTGCTTCTTCGCCTTTTCGCGGACAACGACGACGTCGCCGGCCTTGATCTGGATCGACGGCACGTTGGCGGTCACACCGTTCAGTGCGAAAGCCTTGTGGCTGACCAACTGACGCGCTTCAGCGCGGGTCGAGCCAAAACCCATGCGGTACACCACGTTGTCAAAACGCGATTCCAGCAACTGGATCAGGTTTTCGCCGGTGTTGCCCTTGCGGCGGTCGGCTTCTTCGAAGTACTTGCGGAACTGCTTTTCCATGATGCCGTACATGCGCTTCAACTTTTGCTTTTCACGCAGTTGCAGGCCGTAGTCCGAGGTACGCGAACCGGAGGTGCGACCATGTTGACCAGGCTTGCTTTCCAGCTTGCACTTGGAGTCCAGCGAACGGCGCGCGCTCTTCAGGAAGAGGTCGGTGCCTTCACGACGGGACAGCTTACATTTGGGGCCAATATAACGTGCCACGATATTCCTTTTCTCTGTCAGGCCAGGCGGCTTACATGCGCCAGGCGAGGAGTTTGCCTGTAATGGGTACGGTCGTTTTCACGAGCGCGGCAAACAGTGGTCTTGCATTCAGGCGATCTCGGCGACAAGGCCAAGGCGCCCCCAACAACTTGCGTACAGAGCTTGGCAGAGCCAGGCTTAGATACGACGACGCTTCGGCGGACGGCAGCCGTTGTGCGGCACTGGCGTGATATCGGCGATGCTCGAGATCTTGATGCCCAGTGCGTTCAACGCGCGGACGGACGATTCGCGACCTGGGCCTGGACCCTTGATACGCACTTCGAGCGTCTTGATACCGTATTCCAGCGCAACGCGGCCGGCGGCTTCAGCAGCAACCTGCGCTGCGAACGGGGTCGATTTACGCGAGCCCTTGAAGCCAGCACCACCCGACGTCGCCCACGACAGAGCATTGCCCTGGCGATCGGTGATCGTGATGATGGTGTTGTTGAAGGACGCGTGGACGTGCGCGATACCGTCCGAAACGCTCTTCTTGATTTTCTTGCGAACACGCTGCGAAGCATTGTTGTTCGGTGATTTCGCCATTTTTCAATCCTTGACTGGGTGACAGCCGTCTCAGCTCCAGGTATGCCGTCTGCACGGCGACCCGGATCCGAAATTACTTTTTGAGCGATGCGGCTGCGCGACGCGGACCCTTGCGGGTACGAGCGTTGGTGCGAGTACGCTGACCGCGCACTGGCAGACCGCGCTTGTGACGCAGACCACGGTAGGAGCCGAGGTCGATCAGACGCTTGATCGACAGTTGGATCTCGCGACGCAGGTCACCTTCAACGGTGAATGCGTTCACGTGTTCACGAATCCGCTCGAGTTCAGCGTCGTTCAGATCCTTGACCTTCTTCGAGCCGAGCACGTTCGCCGATTCGCAGATCATGCGAGCGCGGGTACGGCCGATGCCGAAGATTGCCGTCAGACCGATTTCGGTGTGCTGATGCGGCGGAATGTTGATGCCAGCGATACGGGCCATAACGTTTCCTTGAATACCTAAACCGTAGGACGGAACCTGAGGTTCTTAGCCCTGACGTTGCTTGTGGCGCGGGTCGGTGCAGATGATCCGCACTACGCCCTTGCGCTTGATGACCTTGCAGTTACGGCAGATCCGTTTAACTGATGCCATTACTTTCATGATTGACTCCTAGTCTTTCTTCAGCGCACCGGCTGGTTCCCGCCCTTGAAGTTCGCCTTCTTGAGCAAGGAATCGTACTGGTGCGACATCACGTATGCCTGTACCTGGGCCATGAAATCCATGGTGACCACGACGATGATCAGCAAGGACGTTCCGCCAAAATAGAACGGGACGTTCCAACGCAAAACCAGAAACTCTGGCAGCAGGCACACCAACGTGATGTAGATGGCGCCAGAAAAGGTCAGGCGCATCAGGATCTTGTCGATATACCGCGCTGTCTGCTCACCGGGACGGATCCCTGGAACGAACGCGCCACTCTTCTTCAGGTTATCGGCGGTCTCGCGGCTGTTGAACACGAGGGCCGTATAAAAGAAGCAGAAGAACACGATCGCGATGGCATACAGCGAGATGTACAGAGGTTGTCCGGGAGACAGCGCGCCGGCCAGGTCTTTCAACCACCGCATGCCATCACCACTGGAGAACCAGCTGGCCACCGTTGCCGGAAACAGGATGATCGACGATGCAAAGATCGGCGGAATCACCCCAGCCATATTCAACTTCAGAGGCAGATGCGAGCTCTGGCCGCCGTACACACGATTGCCCACCTGACGCTTGGCGTAGTTGACGACGATCTTGCGTTGTCCGCGTTCCACGAACACCACAAAGGCCGTAACCAACACCACCAGGACGATGATGAACAGCGCGGACAGGACTGCCATGGCGCCCGTATTGACCAGCTCGAACAATCCGGCCAGCGCATGCGGGAGACCCGCGGCGATACCCGAGAAGATCAGGATGGAAATACCGTTGCCCAGACCACGTTCCGTGATCTGCTCACCCAACCACATCAGGAACATCGTTCCCGTGACCAACGAAATCATCGTCGTGACGCGGAAGACCATGCCCGGATCAATGACCAATCCAGCTTGCGACTCCAGGGCGACAGAGATACCTACCGCCTGAACCATCGCCAACGCCAACGTACCGTAGCGTGTGTACTGCGTGATCTTGCGTCGCCCGGCCTCGCCTTCTTTCTTGATCGCTTCCAACGACGGCACGATGACCGACATCAGCTGCATGATGATCGACGCCGAAATGTACGGCATGATCCCCAATGCAAAGATCGAGAAACGCGAAAGCGCACCGCCCGAGAACATATTGAACAGGCCCAGAATGCCGCCCGAGTTCTGATTGAACAGGGAAGACAACTGGACCGGATCAATCCCCGGAACGGGGATGTGTGTACCGATCCGGTACACCACCAGGGCGAGCAACAGGAAAACCAGCCGACGTTTCAGATCGCCGTACTTGCCTGGTTTACCCAGTGCGTTCGCATTAGCCAAAGCTTAGCCCTCGAGTGTCAGACCAACGAGCCGCCGGCGGCTTCGATCGCTGCCTTGGCGCCGACCGTTGCCGTCAGACCCTTGAGCGCAACCTTGCGGGAGAGCTCGCCGGACTTGATGACCTTGACGTACCGTACGGCCTGGCCAACCACGCCGGCCTGCTTGAGCGCTTGCAGGTCGATGTCATCGACAGGCAGGGCTTGCAGATCGGACAGGCGAACCTGCGCGTACAGATGTTGACCGAGCGAGGTGAAACCCCGCTTGGGCAGACGGCGGTACATAGGCATCTGACCGCCTTCGAAACCGACCTTGTGGAAGCCGCCCGAACGGGACTTCTGTCCCTTGTGGCCGCGACCTGCCGTCTTGCCGAGGCCGGAACCGATACCACGGCCGACCCGACGCTTGGCGTGCTTGCTGCCGATAGCCGGCTTGAGCGTATTCAATTGCATGCTAGACCTCTCAGGCTTCCGACACGGTGACCAGATAGGCCACCTTGCGGATCATCCCGCGGACTTCGGGCGTGTCTTGCAGGACGCGCGTGGTGTTGATGCCACGCAGTCCCAGGCCACGCACAGTAGCGCGGTGCGACTCGGGCGTCCCGATAGGGGAGCGCACGAGCGTCACTTTGACGTTCTTGGTGTCTGCCATGGTTTACCCCAGGATCTCTTCGACGGACTTGCCACGCTTGGCGGCGATATCCGACGGGGTCGAGCACAGGCCCAAACCGTTGAGCGTGGCGCGAACCAGGTTGTACGGGTTGGTCGAGCCGAGGCTCTTCGCAACCACGTTCCGCACGCCCAGGACGTCGAAAATCGCGCGCATCGGGCCGCCGGCGATAACGCCAGTACCTTCCGCAGCGGGCGACATCAACACCGTGGAGGCGCCGTGCTTGCCAACAACCGTATGGTGCAACGTACCGTTCTTGAGCGGCACCTTGATCATGCGGCGGCGGGCTTCTTCCATTGCTTTCTGGACAGCGACCGGCACTTCACGCGCCTTGCCCTTGCCCATGCCAACGCGTCCGTCCCCGTCGCCGACTACCGTCAGCGCCGCGAAACCGAGGATACGACCACCCTTCACGACCTTCGTCACGCGGTTGACCGCGATCATCTTTTCGCGAAGACCGTCGTCACGCTCTTCCGACGCGGAATTCTTGCCTTGCATCTTGGCCATGTAATCCTCGCTTAAAACTTCAGGCCGGCTTCACGCGCGGCATCGGCCAGGGCTTTGACGCGGCCGTGGTAACGGAAACCCGAGCGATCGAACGCCACGTTTTCGATACCAGCTGCCTTGGCCTTCTCGGCCACGCGTTTGCCTACCAGGGTTGCTGCGGCAACATTGCCACCCTTGCCGGAGTCGCCCGAAATCTGCTGGCGGACTTCCGGTTCGACGGTAGAGGCGCTGACCAGCACCGTATCGCCTTCGGGAGAGATAATGTTTGCGTAGATGTGCAGGTTCGTGCGGAACACCGACAGGCGATGCACACGCAACTCGGCGATCTTTTTGCGGGTTGGAACCGCACGACGCAAACGAGCTTGCTTTTTGTCCATGATTCGTCCTTGCCAGCGCTTTATTTCTTCTTGGTCTCTTTAATGACGACCTTTTCGCCGACATAACGTACGCCCTTGCCCTTGTAGGGTTCGGGTTCACGGTATGCGCGGATCTCGGCTGCCACCTGACCAACTCGTTGTTTGTCGGCGCCCTTCAAGACCACTTCGGTCTGCGTCGGGCATTCGACCTTCACACCAACCGGCATCGGGTGCACGATATCGTGCGAGTAACCCAATTGCAGTTTGATGGAGTCGCCTTGTGCCTGGGCACGGTAACCCACGCCAACCAGGCTCAGGCGACGTTCGAAACCCTTGCTGACGCCAGTGACCATGTTGGCCACCAGTGCGCGTACGGTTCCGGACATGGCCTTCGCTTCGCGCGAGTCATCGGCTGCGGCAAACGTCATCTTGTTCGAATCGAGGTCGATCTTGACCTGGCCGGTCAGCGCCTGGGTCAGCGAACCGAGAGGACCCTTGACAGTGATCTCTTGGTCATTGATGCTGGCCTCGACGCCTTTCGGCATTTCGACGGGGTATTTAGCAATACGTGACATATCGAACTCCTTAAGCCACGTAGCAGAGGACTTCGCCGCCCACGCCGGTGGCGCGTGCCTTGCGATCTGTCATCACGCCACGCGAGGTGGAGACGATGGCCACGCCCAGGCCGTTCAGGACCTGAGGAATGGCGTCATGGCCTTTGTAGATACGCAGGCCCGGCTTCGAGACGCGGTCGATGCGCTCGATAACGGGACGGCCTGCATAGTACTTCAGGGTAATTTCGAGTTCCGGCTTGCCACCGTTCGGGTTCACCTGGAAACCGTCGATGTAGCCCTCGTCCTTCAGCACAGCGGCAATGGCCGCCTTCAGCTTCGAGGAGGGCATCGTCACGGAAGCCTTGTCTACGCGTTGCGCATTACGGATGCGCGTCAGCATATCGGCGATCGGATCGCTCATGCTCATAAATGCTCTCCTACCAGCTTGCCTTGGTCATGCCCGGAACTTCACCGCGCATAGCCATCTCGCGCAGCTTGTTACGAGCAAGACCAAACTTGCGGAATGTGCCACGGGGGCGACCGGTCACCGCGCAGCGATTACGCTGGCGGGTGGGGTTGGCGTTACGGGGCAGCTGCTGAATCTTCAGGCGTGCCTGGTAACGTTCTTCGTCTGTCTTCGACGTATCGTCGATGATCGCTTGCAGGGCGGCACGCTTAGGGGCGTACTTTGCTGCCAGCTTTACGCGCTTTGCATCGCGATTGATGAGTGAGAGCTTAGCCACTACACACCCCTTAGTTACGGAACGGGAAGCGGAAGGCTGTGAGCAGCGCTTTTGCTTCGTCGTCAGTCTTTGCCGTGGTCGTGATGCTGATGTTCAGCCCACGAAGCGTGTCAATCTTGTCGTAGTCGATCTCTGGGAAGATGATCTGTTCTTTCACACCGACGTTGTAGTTACCGCGGCCGTCGAATGCACGACCCGAAATACCGCGGAAGTCCCGAACGCGGGGAAGAGCAACCGTCACCAGACGATCGAGGAATTCATACATGCGCTGACCGCGCAGGGTCACCATGCAACCGATCGGGTAATCCTCGCGGATCTTGAACCCGGCAATTGCCTTGCGCGACTTGGTGATGACCGGCTTCTGGCCGGCGATCTTGGTCAGATCGCCAACAGCGTGCTCGATGACCTTCTTGTCGGCGACCGCTTCTGAGACACCCATGTTCAGGGTGATCTTGGTGATGCGGGGCACCTGCATCGTGCTTTTGTATTCGAACTTCGCGAGCAGATCAGGAACGATCTTTTCACGGTAAAAGTCTTGGAGACGAGCCATTTCTATGTTCTCCGTTTACGCTTTCGAGCCAACGGACTCGCCGCTGGAACGGAAGACGCGCACGCTCTTGCCGTCGACTTCCTTGATCGCCACGCGGTCGGCTTTGCCGGTCGCAGCGTTGAAAATCGCCACATTCGAGATGTGGATAGGCATGGTCTTGTCCACGATGCCGCCCGGCTGGTTCTGCATCGGGTTCGGCTTCACGCTTTTCTTGACGACATTGATGCCTTCGACCAACACGTGGTTTTCGTCGACACGAGCCAGCACGACGCCGCGCTTGGTCTTGTCTTTACCAGTGAGAACGATGACTTCGTCGCCTGTACGGATCTTGTTCATCTTGACCCCTTACAGCACTTCGGGCGCCAGCGACACGATCTTCATGAACTTCTCGGTACGCAGTTCACGCGTAACGGGTCCGAAGATACGAGTACCGATGGGCTCGAGCTTGGCGTTGAGCAACACGGCGGCATTGCCGCCAAAACGGATAAGCGAACCGTCTTTACGACGAACGCCCTTGGCGGTGCGAACCACCACGGCGTTATAGATTTCGCCCTTTTTAACGCGCCCACGCGGAGCCGCATCCTTGACGCTGACTTTGATCACGTCGCCGATGCCGGCATAGCGGCGCTTGGAGCCGCCGAGCACCTTGATGCACATAACTGAGCGCGCACCGGTGTTGTCGGCCACATCCAACTTGGTCTGCATTTGAATCATGGTTTACCCTATTCCAACTTAACCCGAAGCATTCCGGAACCCAGTGCGCAACCTTGAAGGTAGCTACCAGATCCCACAACGCAGCCGATCAGTTTTGGTCCCGTAAGACTGCCGACTGATGCCGACCGCCCTGGGTTGAAATTCCTGATGCGAAGGTTTGCACCTACCGCTGCCTGCTTGTAGACCACCGGCACCGTCTGGACATGCTGTCGTGGACGAAACCGCTGGGCTGAAGACCTGGCAGTAGACACTGGCCCCTGCTTTTCTGCCCTGATGTGTTCCCGCCTAGAGAGGCTGTGACGCCAGACCAGAAGGAAGCCAATGAATATAACGTGATCTGGCGGGCATGGCAATAGCTGGGGCGCGAATAGTTTGTGCGGCGGCAACAACATCGCGGCGAATCACGGATGAGTAGCTCGCCCCATCGGTTCAACCGCAAAAAGGATAGATGCGGCCTGGGTGTTCTGGCAGACTCTGCAGCGCGGTCTGAATGACCCGCCGCTGACGCTGACTGACTGACGGGACCGCTTTCCGATGTCTGTTCATGCGACGGTGCCCTGCCAGGGTGGAGACTTTGGCGCCGACTTCTACCAGGAGTACCGCAATGACTGACAGCAGCAACCCGAAGCCCATCATCGACCTGACCGAAGAGGATCTGGACAAGATCATCGGTGGCGCCGGCACGGGCGTGACCGCCCAGAACATCCAGGGCATGGATCTCGAGACCGCCCTGATGGCGGTGCAGTCGCAGCGCGCCACCCTGCTTGAAACCCAGCTCAAGGATCAGATCGCTTTGGTGCAGGAGAGGAACGATACGGTGTCGCACCTGAACCAGGCGGTGGGAACGCTGAACACGGCTGCCTCGTCGTTCCATTCGGGCGACAGCGCCAGCACCCAACTGGGCGCACATCTGACCGGCGACGCCAAGACCGCGTTGATCAACAGCACGATTACGTCGTTGAAAGATCACGGCGTGAATATCACGGAACAAGAAAAAGACGGGTTGACCAAGGGCGAAGTCGAGTCCCTGTTGTCGGGCACCAAATCCCAGCTGGATTCCATGACCAATTCCCAGCAGATGGACATGCTCCGCCTGCAGTCCATGTCGAACAAGCGCAACGAAGCTTTCGACGTGATGACTAACTTCGTCAAGAAGATGCAGGAAAGCCGCAGTTCCATCATCGGCAACATGCGCTGAAGCCCTGTGTCGGTTGCTTATCTGCACAACACTGCGTGCATGTAGGAAACCGGCAGCGAATCTGGCAAACTGCCCTGGCCGCGGTCGATCCGACCGCGCCAGAATAAACGCGGGTAACGAGTTACCCGCGTTTTGCTGCTGTCCGCAGTTCAGACGGCATCCCCCCTTCCCCCGCACCCTTCCTAGCAGACAGGCACGAC
>Ga0068830_1002278_pt1 | contig 10557 bp, 10 predicted proteins | sample Hof3ISUMetaT_23_FD_68490 | JGI IMG/M metagenome (GOLD analysis project Ga0068830, IMG submission 68490) | Enriched soil aggregate microbial communities from Iowa State university to study microbial drivers of carbon cycling -... | ecosystem: Environmental > Terrestrial > Soil > Agricultural land... | reverse complement strand
GTCGAGCACGATTTCGGCCAGCGGGATTTCGTACGTCAGGTGCACCTGGCGGCCGTGGTAGGCCATGTTCAGCTGCGTGCCGCGCTTGGCGGTACACAGCGTCATGACGGGGCCCACGTATTCCTGCGGCATGAACAGGACGACGGTCACGATAGGCTCGCGAATGTCGTCCAGCTTGCCGACCTCGGGCATCTTGGACGGGCTGTCCACCATCACGACGGTGCCGTCGCGCTGCACGACTTCGTACACCACCGACGGCGCGGTGGTGATCAGGTCCATATTGAATTCACGTTCCAGGCGTTCCTGCACGATTTCCATGTGCAAGAGGCCCAGGAAGCCGCAGCGAAAGCCAAAGCCCAGCGCCTGCGACACTTCCGGTTCGTACATCAGCGCCGCGTCGTTCAGCTTGAGTTTTTCGAGCGAATCGCGCAGCTGGTCATATTCGCTGGATTCGACCGGGTACAGGCCGGCGAACACCTGCGGTTTGACTTCCTTGAAGCCCGGCAGCATTTCGTCGGCCGGCTTGGCCGCGTGCGTGACGGTGTCGCCCACCTTGGCGTTCTTCAATTCCTTGATGCCGGCGATGATGAAGCCCACTTCCCCTGCCGACAGCTGCTGGCGCGGCTGCGACTTGGGGGTGAACACGCCCAGGTGCTCGCTCAGGTGCGTGGCACCCGATGCCATCAGCAGGATCTTTTCCTTGGGCTTGAGCACGCCGTTGATCACGCGCACCAGCATCACGACGCCGACATAGTTGTCGAACCACGAATCGACGATCAGCGCCTGCAGCTTGGCATCGGGGTCGCCCTTGGGCGCCGGGATGCGTTCGATGACGGCTTCGAGGATGTCATCGATGCCCATGCCGGTCTTGGCGCTGGCGGGAATCGCGTTTTCGGCGTTGATGCCGATGACTTCTTCGATCTCGCGCTTGGCGCCTTCGGGATCGGCCTGCGGCAGGTCCATCTTGTTCAGGACCGGCACCACTTCAACGCCCAGTTCGATGGCGGTATAGCAGTTGGCCACGGTCTGCGCTTCGACGCCCTGCGAGGCGTCAACCACCAGCAGCGCGCCTTCGCACGCCGACAGCGAGCGGCTGACTTCGTACGAAAAGTCGACGTGCCCCGGGGTGTCGATCAGGTTCAGGTTATAGACCTTGCCGTCGCGCGCCTTGTAGCTGAGCGACGCGGTCTGCGCCTTGATCGTGATGCCCCGCTCGCGCTCGATATCCATCGAATCGAGCACCTGGGCTTCCATCTCGCGGTCGGACAATCCGCCACAACGCTGGATCAGGCGATCGGCGAGCGTCGACTTGCCATGGTCAATGTGGGCGATGATGGAGAAATTGCGAATGTGCTGCATGCGATCCGTTATGAATGAGGTAGCGGGCGGCGAAAAAAGGGGGCGCTACGCGCCCCGCCTGCGTGGTGTCGACCGGAAAGCCGGTGGACACCCGCCAATTTCCTGCCGCGACACGGCATTTTAGCCTTGCGCGGCAATGTGTGCCGGTTTTGCCGGCCGCAGGCGCCCTGGCCCTAGCGCGCCGGGCGCAGCGGCACCCATTGCGTCAGCTCGTCGCGGCGCACCAGCACGCCGTGCACCTTGCCCTTTTCGAGCTTGGCGACGATGCCGTTGAACTGCGACACGCCCGTGATTTCCGTATTGTCGAGCGCCAGCAGTATATCGCCTGCCTTGATCCCGGCACGGGCGGCCGCGCCGTCCACCGCGTCAACCTGCACGCCGCCGCGGATCCGCAGTTCCTTCTTGCGGGCGGCCGGCACTTCTGACACCACCACGCCCAGGGCGTTGGTCTTCTGCGCCGGAGCCGGTTCCTTCTCTTCGCCACGCCCTGCGGCCGACGCGGTCTTGTCTTCCAGTTCCGCCACCGTGATGGTCAGGTCCTTGGTCGCGCCACGGCGCCACACCTGGATCGTGGCCTTCGAGCCGGGCTTGGTTTCGCCAACGGCACGCGGCAGGTCGGAAGACCGGTCGATCGTCTTGTTGTTGAACTTGAGCACGACGTCGCCCGGCTCGATCCCGGCCTTTTCGGCAGGGCTGCCCGGCTCGACCATGCCGACCGATGCGCCGGCAGTGCGGCCCAGGCCGATCGCGTCGGCGACTTCCTTGGTGACTTCGCTGATCTGCACGCCGATACGGCCCCGCGTGACGCGGCCCGTGGTGCGCAGCTGTTCGACCACACGCATGGCGTCGTCGATCGGGATCGACAGCGAAATGCCCATGAAGCCGCCGCTACGCGAAATGATCTGCGAGTTGATGCCGACCACTTCACCGCGCATGTTCAGCAGCGGACCGCCCGAGTTGCCAGGGTTGACGGCCACGTCGGTCTGGATGAACGGCAGGTAATCGCCGGTATCGCGGCCTTTGGCGCTGACGATGCCCGCGGTCACGGTCGAATCCAGGCCGAACGGCGACCCGATCGCCACGACCCACTCGCCCTTGCGCAGCACGCTGGGGTCACCGATCTTGAGCGGCGTCAGGCCGGTGGCGTCGATCTTGATCAGCGCCACGTCGGTGCGTTCGTCGGACCCGATCACCTTGGCCTTGAATTCGCGGCGGTCGGTCAGGGTGACGTAGATATCGTCGGCGTCTTTCACCACATGGTGATTGGTCAGTGCGTAGCCGTCCGCCGAGATGAAGAACCCCGAGCCCACGCCACGCGGGACTTCCTGGCCTTCACCACTGTCCGGGACCTGGCCGCGCGGCGTGCGCGGGGCTTGCCCGCCGCCACCACCACCGCCACCGCCACCGCCCGGCGGATTGAAGTCCGGGCCGAAGAACCAGCGGAAGAGTTCATACGGGTCTTGCCCGCCCGGCGCACCGGGGACGCCGGACGGACCGCGCGCCACGGCTTTCGACGTCGTGCGGATGTTGACGACCGCGGGATCGGCCCGGTCCACCAGGTCGGTAAAGTCGGGCAACCCGCGCGCCTGCGCGTGCACCGTGGGAGCCACGCCGACGAACAAGGTCAATGACGTTACGACGGCCAACAATGCCTTGCGCATATCGAGACGCGCCATCGGCAAGGACAACTCGAGCATGAAACACTCCGGCGAAGAAGAGAAAGCGGATACGGGTCAGCTGGACGGCAGGCGCACTGCGCCCGCCGGCTCAGGGACGACGCGAGACAGGGTGATAGTCGACGGACGCGGCAACGCGCTGAATGGTTCCCAGCGGAGCTTCGCCGAGCACCGTGATCCAGTAATCACCCAGCCTGCGGCCCACCACGTGAATGGCGCCGCGGGAACTCGACCCGACCTGTTGGGGATGTGCGTTGCTGAAGGGCTCGATGAAGATGGAAATGGCGGCGAGCCCGTCGGACAGCATGATCTGCTTGACGTTCTGCTTGCCGCCCATCGAGCGCTGCAACTGCGTGACAGTATGGAAGCCCGCGGTTTCGGCCACCGACCAGCCATTGGCGGCCAGATCGGTCGGCGTCAGTTGCGCGCGGATGACTTTCCAGTCCTTGGTGGACCACTTGGGCTTGAGCTGGGCGGCATCCACGTCGGACCCCACCTGCAGCGTCATGAACGCCACCTGCTCGACCACGCCGGCTTCGCTCGACAGCGTCTGCGCACGAAGCAGCAGGCCGGAGCTGGTGTCCGCACAGAGGCGGTAGCCGTAGCGGTCGTTATCCTTGGGCTGGACGTTGATGACCTGACAGTCCCGGTCGGCAACGCGTTCGGACTGGGGGTCCACCGTGACGTTGTAGTTGGCGGCCAGTTGATCGGCCTTGCCCAGCATCAGCCCGGGAAACCGGTCGCGCGTGGTGCGCTTTTCGACCAGGATCGCCTTCTTGGCGGGTATCAGGCACTGGATATCGTCGTTTTCGCGCAGGAATTCGAGCGGCTGCCCATCGAGAATCTCGAGGCGCTCATGCTCGCCCTTGCTGTCGGCGATATGCGTGACGCGCGACGATTGCATCGACGCGCCCTGCTGATAGGTGAAGACACCCGTGTAATTCAGCTGCTGCGCCGAATTCTGGATACGTTGGAGCAACGAGACGTTGGCCGCCGCGGCGGTATCGCCCTGCCCCTGCCCTGCGATCCCCTGTGCGTGGACCGCTACCGCCAGCACGCAGGTCAGCACCGCCACGAAGGGGCGTGCCGACTGCAACACCGGCTGAACCCTGCCGATCCGGCTCGCCGCACTCGATATCAACGCTGTCCTGCCTCGGTGTCGTAAGAGGTCGTCGAAACTTCGCGAATGGCGCTTTTGCCCGAGACCTGACGGTGTGCGTCAAGGTAGTCGGCCAACGACAGGTCCGCCCCGGTGGATCCGTCCATGGGCACGATCCCGCCGTTCTGCGGCGCTGCGGGCGCCACTGGCGACGACACCTGCGACACCATGCCCTGACCGGGAATGAACGACGATGCGGTGAATTCGGCAGTGCCCGGCGCGGTCGGCTGCGAGCCGAAGTAAGGCTGCGCCATCCACGTCACGGACGCCACGGCGGCCGCCGCCGCCAGGCCAGGCAGGCCGTAACGCGTCATGAAACGGCGCTGCGGCGCGCGGCGCGGCGCGGCAATGATCGGGGCTTCCTGTTCGAGCGCATCAAGGAAACGGGCATGGAAACCGGCGGACACGGGCTGCGCCAGGTCGGGCGTGCGCAGCACGTCGCCGATCAGGTGGTAGGCGTCCCAGCGGGCCAGGCCGTCGGCGGTCGACAACGAGGCCGGAAGGCTGTCGTCATCGAGTTCGGCTTCGGCGTCGATGTACGCGGACAACCATTCGGCCGACGACAGGGGATCTGACGAAGACAAATACGGCGCTGCCGTTGCGCCTTCAGCGTGAGTCGGACGTTGTTCCCGACGCGGTGTTACCTGCATTTGTTTACCCTCCGCCACCGGCGCCAACCGATGTGCTTGTTGCCAGTAGTGCTTGCCTGCACCCTCGTGACGTCAGCCGGCCTACCACCGCTTGTCGTCCTTGGTGCCCAATAATGGCCTGAGCCGCGTCGCTATCGCTTCGCGCGCCCGGAAGATCCGGGACCGCACGGTGCCAATGGGGCAGCCCATCGACTGAGCGATATCTTCATAGCTCATGCCTTCGATTTCACGCAGGACGATCGCGGTTCTCAGTTCCTCGGGCAAAGCCTCGATGGCAGAGTTGACGGTTTCCGCGATTTCCCGCGAGGCCATCATCGATTCCGGCGTGTTGATATCACTTAGGTTGTCGGTTTCGTCGAAAGTTTCACCGTCTTCGTTTTCATATTCAGATGGCGAGCTTGGACGACGCCCTGACGCCACGAGATGGTTCTTCGCGGTGTTGATGGCGATCCGGTACAACCAGGTGTAGAACGCGCTTTCACCGCGAAATTGCGGCAGTGCGCGGTAGGCCTTGATGAATGCTTCCTGGGCCACGTCTTCGACTTCGCCCGGGTCCCGGACGAATCGCGACAGCAGGCGCAGGATCTTGCGCTGATACTTCAGCATCAGCAGTTCGAACGCTTTTTTGTCCCCGCGCTGGACGCGGGCGACCAGTTCGGCGTCGATTTCGCGTTCCGTCATGACGTTCCCAGCAGGCGGGGGTCGGCGGCGGATGCAGGCACGACGAGGCCATCGGGGCGCTGCGCCAGCCAGCCCGCGGCAATGCGCAAACGGCGCCAGACGGGGGCGGAGACGCTGTCGGACCAGATGGCCAGGCGAATCGGGCCGTGCCGGGCGTCGCCGGCTAGCGACATCCAGCCAAACGGCGAGACGGAAATGGAATGGGGGGTAAAACGGAACCAGCCGCGGGCTGACTGAAGATGCCAGTGGCCTCCGGCGTCGATGGCCAGGGCGGTGTAAGCGCCTGGAACCGGGCGGGACGGCCGGCTGGCCGCCGCCAGGCCGGCGGCAGCCATGGCCAGGGCCACGACCCACGCGGTGGCCTGGCCGGCGCCGATGGCGATCACCACCCAATACAGGCTGATCGCCACCGCGGCCGACGCCGCCACCGTGGCGAGCCGGACCGACGTCTCTGCACGCAGAGACGGTACTAACGACGTATGAACCTGCAAGCCGGCAAACGCCGCGGAATCGTTCAAATCAGACCTTACGCACGATCATGGTGCCGTTGGTGCCACCGAAACCGAACGAATTCGAGATCGCCACGTCGATGTTCATCTTCCGGGCTTCGTTCGCGCAGTAGTCGAGATCGCACTCGGGGTCCTGGTTGAAGATGTTGATCGTCGGGGGCGAGATCTGGTGGTGCACGGCCAGCGCCGTGAACACCGCTTCGATACCGCCCGCGGCACCCAGCAAGTGGCCCGTCATCGACTTGGTCGAGTTGATCACGAGTTTCTTGGCGTGGTCGCCGAACGCCAGCTTGATCGCTTCGGTTTCGTTCCTGTCGCCCAGCGGGGTCGAGGTGCCGTGCGCGTTCACGTACTGCACTTCGTCGCCGTTGAAGCCGCCATTGCGCAGCGCGTTCTGGATGCCGCGGCGGGGGCCGTCGCGGTCAGGCGACGTGATGTGATAGGCGTCGGCGCTCATGCCGTAGCCTGCCAGTTCGCCGTAGATCCGCGCGCCACGCGCCTTGGCGTGTTCGTATTCTTCCAGCACCAGCACGCCGGCGCCTTCACCCAGCACGAAGCCGTCACGATCCTTGTCCCACGGACGCGACGCCGTGGTGGGGTCGTCGTTGCGGGTGGAGAGCGCGCGAGCCGCAGCGAAACCACCGATGCCCAGGGGCGACACGGTCGATTCAGCGCCACCCGCCAGCATGATGTCGGCGTCGCCGTATTCGATCAGGCGGCCGGCATCACCGATGCAATGCAGGCCGGTCGTGCATGCCGACACGATCGAATAGTTCGGACCCTTCATCCCGTAGCGGATGGAGATCTGCCCCGAGATCATGTTGATGATCGACGCGGGCACGAAAAACGGAGAAATCTTGCGAGGACCACGATCCACGAAATCCTGGTGGGTCTCTTCGATACGGGGCAGACCGCCGATGCCGGAGCCGACGACCACACCGATACGGTCGGCGTTTTCTTCGGTGACCGTCAGGCCGCTGTCTTCCCAAGCCTGGACGCCCGCCGCCACGCCGTAGTGGATGAACGTATCCATCTGACGGGCTTCTTTGGTGGACAGGTACTTGGCCAGGTCGAAATTCTTCACTTCACCCGCGATATGGCAGTTGAAGTCGGTGCTGTCGAAACGGGTGATACGGTCGATGCCGGACCGGCCGTTGACGATGTTGTCCCATGCAGTAGCGATGTCGTTGCCCACTGGGGAAACGATACCGAGGCCGGTGATGACGACGCGTCGCTTCACTGAAGACTCCTCAAGTGCGCGGAGAAAAAAGCGCGTTCGGCAACAGCCCAAACCGCCAGAGACGGGAATGAGGCCGCGCGCGGCCGAGCCGCAATAAAAAGATGAAGGCGGCCAACGGGCCGCCCCCTGTCATGTGAATGACGGATGCTTACTTCTTGATGTTCGAGCTGACGTAGTCGATCGCCTGTTGAACAGTCGTGATCTTCTCGGCTTCTTCGTCTGGAATCTCGGTTTCGAATTCGTCTTCGAGGGCCATCACGAGCTCAACCATATCGAGCGAATCGGCACCGAGGTCGTCGACAAAAGAAGATTCGTTCTTGATCTCGGCTTCGTTGACGCCGAGCTGCTCAGCGACGATCTTCTTGACGCGCTGTTCGATGCTATCCATGGAGATCCTCCAAAAGGGTCTATTTATCTTACTGATTATAGCCAAGCTCGCTTGGGATCAAGCGGACCGGCCGGGACAAATACATATCGCGGATGCAATATGCGGTAACTTAGTTCATGTACATGCCGCCGTTCACATGCAGCTCGGTACCGGTCACATACCCTGCGGCCGGGGAAGCCAGATAGGCCACGGCGTGGGCGATATCTTCCGGGCGGCCAAGGCGGCCCAGTGGAATCTGGCCCAGCAACGCGCTGGTCTGGGTATCGCCCAGCGACTTGGTCATGTCGGTATCGATGAAGCCAGGCGCCACGCAGTTTACGGTAATGTTCCGGCTGCCGAGTTCGCGGGCGAGCGCGCGTGTCAGTCCTGCCACACCGGCCTTGGCCGCCGCGTAGTTGGCCTGGCCTGCGTTGCCGCTGGCGCCGACCACCGACGTGACGTTGACGATGCGGCCCCACTTGGCCTTCATCATCCCCCGCATGACCGCACGGGACAAGCGGAAAACGGCGCTCAGGTTGGTGTCGATCACGGCCGTCCAGTCGTCATCTTTCATGCGCATCGCGAGCGTATCGCGGGTGATGCCGGCATTGTTGACGAGAATGTGCGGGCCGCCCGACTCCTTGACCAGCGCGTCGATCAGTGCATCGACCGCCGCGGCGTCATTGACTTCCAGCACCACGCCGCGGCTGCCGTTCTGGCCGGCCAGCGCTTCGGTGATGCCCTGGGCGCCGGCTTCGCTGGTGGCGGTGCCGATCACGCAGGCGCCGCGTGCTGCCAGTTCGGCTGCAATCGCCTTGCCGATACCCCGCGATGCGCCGGTGACCAGCGCGACCTTGTCCTGCAAATCCATGTTCTTTTCCTTGTAATCGAGATCAGGCGGCCGCGTCGGGCGTATTGACCGCGGCCAGGGCGGCGGCCAGCGACGCTTCGTCGGTGATCGCCAGACCGACCATGCTGCTGTCGATGCGCTTGACCAGGCCGGCGAGCACCTTGCCCGGGCCGCATTCGACGATATGGGTCACGCCCGCTTCCTTCATGGCCTGGATCGTCTCGACCCAGCGTACCGGATGCCAGGCCTGGCGGGTCAGGGCATCGACGATGGCGGCCGGTTCATCGGGCGTGGCGACGTCGACGTTGTTCAGGACCGGGATCATCGGGCGCTTGACCTCGATGCCGGCCAGGGCCTTGGCCAGGACGTCGGCCGCGGGCTGCATCAGGCTCGAATGGAATGGCGCCGACACCGGCAGCGGCAACGCGCGCTTGGCGCCGGCAGCCTTGGCGGCTTCGCAAGCGCGTTCCACGGCGGCCTTGTGGCCGGCGATCACGACCTGGGCCGGGGCATTGAAGTTGACGGCTTCGACAATCTCGTCGTCGGCGGCGGCGCTGCAGGCCAGGCGCACGGTGTCGTCATCCAGGCCAAGAATGGCGGCCATGCCACCGGTGCCGACCGGCACGGCCGACTGCATGGCGTCGGCGCGCACGCGCACCAGGCGCACCGCGTCTTCCAGCGTCAGGCTGCCCGCGGCAACGAGCGCGGCGTATTCACCGAGGCTGTGGCCGGCAACCAGCGCAGGCACCGGGCCGCCCGCGGCGCGCCAGGCGGCGTAGAACGCCACGCCGGCCGTCAGCATCACGGGCTGGGTGAACGTGGTCAGGTTCAGCTGGTCGGCCGGGCCTTCGGCCATCAGCTTGCCCAGGTCGTCGCCCAGCGCAGCGCTGGCGCGGGTCACGACGTCCTGGACGGCCTCATTGCCGGCAAAGCCATTGAGCATGCCGACGGCCTGCGAGCCCTGTCCGGGAAATACAAAAGCGATTTTCATGAAATGACGATTCCGTGTCGTTCTAGTTTTACATGCGGGCCAGGACGGCGCCCCAGGTGAAGCCGCCGCCCACGCCTTGCAGCATGACGAGCTGGCCCGGCTGGATGCGGCCATCACGGCGCGCGACATCCAGCGCCAGCGGCACACTGGCGGCCGACGTGTTGGCGTGGCTGTCGACGGTCACGACCACGCGTTCCAGCGGGATGCCCAGCTTGCGCGCGGTGGAATTCAGGATACGGACATTGGCCTGGTGGGGGATCAGCCAGTCGACGCTGTCGAGGCTGACATTGGCTTCGTCGCAGACTTCGCGCGCCACCTTGTCCAGGACCGTGACGGCCTGCTTGAACACGGCCTGCCCTTCCATCCGCAGGAAAGGGTCGCCGGTCACTTCGCCATAGGCCACGTTTCCGGCGGCGCAAAGGATCTTCATCTGGCTGCCGTCGGAATGCAGCTTGGCCGACAGCACGCCAGGTTCGTTCGACGCGCGCAGGACGACCGCACCCGCGCCGTCACCGAACAGGACACAGGTGCCGCGATCGTTCCAGTCCAGGATACGCGAGAAAACTTCCGTTCCGATCACCAGCGCGCACTTGGCGCGGCCCGCCTGGATGAAGCTGTCGGCGGTAGTGAGCGCGTACACAAAACCGCTGCACACGGCCTGCACGTCGAAGGCCGCGGCATTCGATGCACCGAGCTTGGCCTGGATCAGGCACGCCGTGCTGGGAAATACGAAATCGGGGGTCGAGGTGGCGACGATGATGAGGTCGACTTCGGACGCATCCACGCCGGCGTCGGCCAAGGCGCGTACGCAGGCCTCGAAGCCGAGTTCGCTGGACGTGACGCCCTTTTCGGCCAGGTGCCGCTGCCGAATGCCGGTTCGTTCGACGATCCACTGGTCGGACGTTTCGATGCCCCGTTCGGCAAGGTCCCTGGCCAGCTGGTCGTTCGACACGACGCGCTCGGGCAGGAAGCTGCCGGTGCCGACGATCTTCGACCAGCGCGCAGGCGCGGCGGCCCGGGCAAAGTCGGACGCGGTTGCACTCATGCATTATCTCCGTGCGTGGAAGTCTCCAGC
>Ga0068830_1019113_pt1 | contig 10774 bp, 5 predicted proteins | sample Hof3ISUMetaT_23_FD_68490 | JGI IMG/M metagenome (GOLD analysis project Ga0068830, IMG submission 68490) | Enriched soil aggregate microbial communities from Iowa State university to study microbial drivers of carbon cycling -... | ecosystem: Environmental > Terrestrial > Soil > Agricultural land... | reverse complement strand
GCAGGAAAAGAGACGGTATTCACTATTTACGATGGCGCGTTTTCCAAATTGGTGGATGGAGGCGAATTGTGGGTCGTCATACAGAAGAAGCAAGGGGCGCCTTCGACAATCGCTCATCTGACGGAGCTATTCGGCGATGTGGAAACGGTGGAGAAGAAAAAAGGATATTTCATACTAAAAGCCCGGAAAATCTTGACTTGAGTATTTTGTTGTGCTAGTATTGTAAAATGCATAAATAATATAATGCGGTCGTGTGCCCTTTTGCATAAGTTTTGGAAATCTAAGGCATACTGGCAATGGATAAAAGATTGTTAAACCGAAAATGAGCTCTTGCCAGAACTCGTTTTCTTTTTGTTTTTTCGATATCATACACTATTTTTATGATTTCGCAAAGGACTAATATTGTTTTGAGGGGTGAAAGAGTTGACAGGTCATTTAGTTCAGTATGGTCAACACCGTCAGCGCAGAAGTTTCGCGCGGATCAATGAAGTTCTCGAGCTGCCGAATTTGATTGAAATCCAGACGGCATCTTATGAGTGGTTCTTGGAAGAAGGATTACGGGAAATGTTCCGTGATATTTCTCCGATCCAGGATTTCACAGGTAATCTTTCGTTGGAATTCATTGATTATCAACTTGGTGAACCGAAATACCCTGTTGATGAATCAAAAGAGCGCGATGTAACTTACGCAGCACCGTTACGCGTAAAGGTGCGCTTGCATAACAAGGAAACAGAAGAAGTGAAAGAACAGGACGTTTTCATGGGCGACTTCCCGCTTATGACGGAAAACGGAACGTTCATTATCAACGGTGCGGAAAGGGTTATCGTATCCCAGCTCGTTCGATCCCCGAGTGTCTATTACAATGACAAGACGGACAAGAACGGTAAGCGCGGATTTGCAGCGACTGTCATTCCGAACCGTGGTGCGTGGTTGGAGTATGAGACTGACGCAAAAGATGTAGTCCACGTCCGGATCGACCGCACTCGTAAATTGCCTATTACTGTACTTCTTCGAGCACTCGGCTTTTCAACGGATCAAGAAATCATTGATCTGATCGGAGACAATGAGTATTTGCGCAATACGCTAGAGAAGGATAACACGGAAACTTCAGAAAAAGCTTTGCTTGAAATCTATGAACGTCTCCGTCCTGGCGAGCCGCCGACATTGGACAGCGCGAAAAGCCTGCTATACTCTCGCTTCTTCGACCCAAAAAGGTATGACTTGGCGAATGTAGGCCGTTATAAAATGAACAAAAAGCTTCATTTGCAAAACCGTCTGTTCAATCAAACGGTTGCAGAAACACTTGCAGATCCTGAAACAGGTGAAATTCTAGTTGAGAAAGATCAACTGCTAGACCGTCGGACATTGGATCGTCTCTTGCCTCATCTTGAAAAAGGTGTCGGCATCCAAGAATTATCGCATGTTGGCGGGGTTCTCGAAGACGACATCACAATCCAGACTATCAAGATCTTTGCTCCGAAGAGTGAAGAGAAGCAAGTGATCAATGTCATCTCGAATGCAAGCATCGATGAGTCGGTGAAGCATGTGACACCTGCTGATATCGTCGCTTCGATCAGCTATTTCTTCAACTTGCTACATGGAGTCGGAAATACAGATGATATCGACCATCTTGGAAACCGTCGTCTGCGTTCGGTTGGTGAATTGCTGCAAAACCAATTCCGAATCGGATTATCGCGTATGGAGCGTGTCGTCAAAGAACGTATGTCCATCAATGACACACAATCGATCGTACCTCAGCAATTGATCAACATCAGACCGGTTATCGCTTCGATCAAAGAGTTTTTCGGTAGTTCGCAGCTCTCCCAATTCATGGATCAGACGAACCCGCTTGCCGAATTGACGCATAAGCGACGTCTGTCTGCACTAGGACCTGGTGGTTTGACGAGGGAACGTGCGGGAATGGAAGTCCGCGACGTCCACTATTCCCACTATGGCCGTATGTGTCCGATTGAAACGCCGGAGGGTCCAAACATCGGATTGATTAACTCCCTATCGACGTTTGCGAGAGTGAATAAGTTCGGTTTCATTGAAACTCCTTATCGTAAGGTTGACCCTGAAACTGGGCGCGTCACTAAGCAGATCGATTATCTGACTGCTGATATAGAGGATAACTATGTTGTTGCACAGGCGAATGCGCCGCTTAACGAAGACGGTTCCTACGTGAACGAAGAAGTTGTCGGACGTTTTCAAGGGGATAATACAGTATTCAAGCGTGAACAAATCGACTATATGGACGTATCTCCTAAACAAGTCGTCTCTGCGGCGACTGCATGTATCCCGTTCCTCGAGAACGATGACTCCAACCGTGCCTTGATGGGTGCGAACATGCAACGTCAAGCTGTACCTTTGTTGAATCCGGAAGCTCCATTTGTCGGTACGGGTATGGAACACGTGTCAGCGCGTGACTCCGGTGCTGCCGTAATTGCGAAATACCACGGTATCGTTGAGCATGTCGAGGCGAAGGAAATCCGGATCCGCCGTATTGAAACGGTGGACGGCAAAGAAGTGAAGGGCGACTTGACGATTTATCGGCTTGAGAACTTTATCCGCTCCAACCAAGGGACTTGCTATAACCAACGTCCGATCGTCAGCGTCGGAGATCGTGTGAAACCGCGCGATATCCTAGCAGACGGACCATCGATGGATAGCGGGGAGCTTGCATTGGGTCGGAACGTCCTTACAGCCTTCATGACTTGGGACGGTTACAACTATGAAGATGCCATCATCATGAGCGAACGTCTTGTGAAAGATGATGTCTTTACATCGATTCATATTGAAGAATACGAATCGGAAGCAAGGGATACGAAACTCGGGCCTGAAGAGATTACGAGAGACATCCCGAATGTCGGGGAAGAAGCTCTTCGCAACTTGGATGACCGCGGAATTATCCGTATCGGGGCAGAAGTTCGCGACGGTGATATTCTCGTCGGAAAAGTTACGCCTAAAGGGGTAACAGAACTGACAGCTGAAGAAAGACTACTTCATGCCATCTTCGGTGAAAAGGCACGAGAAGTGCGCGATACTTCATTGCGTGTTCCTCACGGTGCGGGCGGAATCGTCCTTGACGTGAAAGTGTTCAATCGTGAAGATGGAGACGAATTGCCACCGGGCGTCAACCAGCTCGTTCGTGCGTATATCGTACAGAAGCGTAAAATCTCCGTAGGGGATAAGATGGCTGGACGCCACGGTAACAAAGGGGTCATTTCGCGTATCTTGCCTGAATCGGATATGCCATATCTTCCGGACGGAACACCGATCGACGTCATGTTGAACCCACTTGGTGTACCATCCCGTATGAACATCGGACAGGTATTGGAGATGCACCTCGGAATGGCTGCGCGGAATCTTGGCGTTCATATGGCTTCGCCGGTATTTGACGGAGCGAACGAAGAGGATGTCTGGACGACGATGGAAGAAGCAGGCATGAACCGTGACGGAAAGACGATCCTTTATGATGGTCGATCAGGCGAGCCGTTTGATAGCCGAGTATCTGTCGGCGTCATGTATTTGATCAAACTCGCACATATGGTCGACGACAAGCTTCATGCTCGGTCGACAGGACCGTACTCGCTCGTTACGCAACAGCCGCTCGGAGGGAAAGCCCAATTCGGCGGACAGCGTTTCGGGGAGATGGAAGTGTGGGCGCTTGAAGCTTATGGTGCCGCTTATACACTGCAAGAAATCCTTACCGTCAAGTCAGATGACGTCGTCGGCCGTGTGAAGACATACGAGGCGATCGTCAAAGGTCAAAGCGTCCCTCAACCGGGCGTCCCTGAATCGTTCAAAGTATTGATCAAAGAACTTCAGAGCCTTGGGTTGGACGTGAAGATGCTGACAGAGGAATTCGAAGAAATCGAAATGCGCGATCTCGATGATGACGATGATATGCAACCAACAGACGCATTGAATCTCATGGCTGAAGATCAAACGGTTTAATTAAAACCAATTTGCACAATTGAATAGGGGAGCTCAGAACGCTCCTCTATTTTAATGATAATGATGAGAGTCCATCGCGGAGATAAGATAAGAGGGAGGTAGGCTCCTTGATAGATGTAAACAATTTTGAGTATATGAAAATCGGCCTTGCTTCACCGGATAAAATTCGTTCCTGGTCTTACGGTGAAGTGAAAAAACCCGAAACGATCAACTATCGTACGTTAAAGCCCGAGAAAGACGGTCTGTTCTGTGAACGGATCTTCGGACCTACAAAAGACTGGGAATGTCATTGTGGAAAATATAAGCGCGTCCGTTACAAAGGTGTCGTCTGTGATCGATGCGGTGTCGAAGTGACAAGGCAAAAAGTGCGCCGTGAACGTATGGGGCATATCGAACTTGCAGCGCCGGTTACGCATATTTGGTATTTCAAAGGCATCCCGAGCAGAATGGGTCTCATTCTCGATATGACACCACGTGCTTTGGAAGAAATCATTTATTTCGCATCTTACGTTGTCGTCGATCCTGCGGATACGCCGCTGGAACGGAAGCAATTGCTTTCCGAGAAGGAATTCAGGCTTTACCGTGAAAAGTACGGCTCGAAATTCCAAGCGCTCATGGGTGCTGAAGCGATTGAACAGCTTTTGATGGCGATTGATTTGGATAAAGAAACGGAAATGCTGAAGGAAGAATTGAAGACAGTACAAGGTCAACGCCGTACACGTGCGATCAGACGCTTGGAAGTCGTCGAATCTTTCCGTAACTCTGGAAATCGTCCAGAATGGATGGTTCTTGAAGTGTTACCGGTCATCCCTCCTGAATTGCGCCCGATGGTCCAGTTGGATGGCGGACGTTTTGCAACATCCGATTTGAACGATCTTTACCGTAGGGTTATTAACCGTAACAACCGTTTGAAGCGTCTTCTTGACCTCGGTGCGCCTGGCATTATCGTGCAGAACGAAAAACGTATGCTTCAGGAGGCCGTCGATGCGCTCGTTGATAATGGGCGGCGCGGACGTCCGGTTACAGGACCAGGGAATCGTCCGTTGAAATCCCTCTCCCATATGTTGAAAGGGAAGCAAGGTCGCTTCCGTCAAAACCTATTGGGTAAACGGGTCGATTATTCAGGTCGTTCGGTTATCGTTGTTGGTCCGAATTTGAAAATGTATCAATGTGGTCTTCCTAAGGAAATGGCAATCGAACTTTTCAAACCTTTCGTCATGAAAGAATTGGTCGAACGCGGTCTTGCTCACAACATTAAAAGTGCGAAACGTAAAATTGAACGTTTGCATTCCGAAGTTTGGGATGTCCTTGAAGACGTAATCAGAGAGCATCCGGTCTTACTGAACCGAGCTCCTACCCTTCATAGACTCGGAATCCAGGCATTCGAGCCGATGTTGGTGGAAGGACGTGCCATCCAGCTTCATCCACTCGTATGTACGGCCTATAACGCCGACTTTGACGGAGACCAAATGGCTGTTCACGTTCCTCTTTCGGCAGAAGCTCAAGCTGAGGCACGATTGCTTATGCTTGCTGCACAAAACATCCTGAACCCGAAAGACGGAAAACCGGTCGTTACTCCATCCCAGGATATGGTGTTGGGCAACTACTACCTTACGTTGGAAAGAGCAGGGTCCATCGGCGAAGGGGCTATTTTCAGCAATATGAACGAGGCTTTGATTGCATACCAAACAGGCCATGCTCATTTGCATACAAGAATCGCAATCCAAGCCGGTTCTCTGAACAACCCGACATTTACAGAAGAACAGAACCGCAAGCTTTTATTGACGACGATCGGGAAGCTCATTTTCAATGAAATCCTTCCTGAAACGTTCCCATACATCAATGAACCGACAAATCACAATTTGCAAATTGAAACGCCGGATAAATACTTCATCGATGGAACGGTCAATGTCAAAGAACATATTCAGAATGCGGAGATCGTCCTTCCGTTCCGTAAAAAGATTCTCGGAAATATCATCGCGGAAATCTTCAAGAAGTTCCACATCACGGAAACTTCAAGAATGCTTGACCGGATGAAAAACCTAGGATTTAAATATTCAACTCGCGCAGGCATCACGGTCGGTATTTCAGACATCGTCGTATTGCCGAACAAAGATGAAATCCTGCAAGAGGCTCAAAATAAAGTGGATAAAGTGACGCAGCAATTCCGCCGTGGTCTTATTACGGAGGAAGAGCGCTATGACCGTGTCATTTCCTACTGGAGCAATGCGAAGGACGTCATCCAGGATAAACTGATGGACTCTCTTGAAAATACAAACCCTATTTACATGATGAGTGACTCAGGTGCCCGTGGTAACGCGTCCAACTTCACACAGCTCGCGGGAATGCGGGGATTGATGGCCAACCCGGCAGGCCGGATCATCGAATTGCCGATCAAGTCATCATTCCGTGAAGGATTAACAGTACTCGAGTACTTCATTTCCACGCACGGTGCCCGTAAAGGTCTTGCGGATACAGCGTTGAAAACTGCTGACTCCGGTTACTTGACACGACGTCTCGTTGACGTTGCGCAAGACGTTATCGTACGCGAAGACGATTGCGGAACGGACAGAGGTCTGAAAATCAGTGCACTTACTGAAGGTACAGAAATCATCGAAACGTTGGAAGAGCGTATTGAAGGCCGTCATACGAAGAAAACGATCCGTCATCCGGAAACGGGCGAAGTGATTGTTCCGAAAGATGGTCTTATCACTGCCGATCTTGCGAATGAAATCATCAGCGCAGGCATCGAAACAGTTACAATCCGCTCCGCGTTCACTTGTAATACAAAGCACGGTATTTGTAAAAAATGTTACGGCATCAATCTTGCGACAGGCGAAGCGGTCGAAGTCGGCGAAGCGGTCGGTATTATCGCTGCGCAATCAATCGGTGAGCCTGGTACACAGCTTACGATGCGTACATTCCATACAGGTGGAGTTGCCGGGGATGATATTACATCCGGTCTTCCGCGTATCCAAGAAATTTTCGAATCGCGTAATCCGAAAGGGCAGGCGGTTATTTCAGAAATCAAAGGTGAAGTCGCTGAGATTGATGAAATTCGTGAAGGTCAAAAAGAGATTACCATTAAAGGGGATGTCGAGACACGTAAGTATCTCGCACCTTATAATGCCCGTTTGAAAGTTGCGGTTGGCGATTTGATTGATCGTGGAGATAGTATTACAGAAGGTTCGATTGATCCAAAAGAGTTGATCATCGTAAAAGATGTTGCAACTGTTCAAGAATATCTTCTTAAAGAAGTACAAAAAGTATACCGTATGCAAGGTGTTGAAATCGGTGATAAGCACGTTGAAGTGATGGTCCGCCAAATGCTTCGAAAAGTGCGTGTCATCGAAGCTGGCGACACGGATCTACTTCCGGGCTCGTTGCTCGATATCCATCAATTCGCCGAAGCGAACGCCAAAGTGTTGAAAACCGGTAAAGTGCCAGCTACATCACGTCCGGTCATTCTCGGTATTACAAAAGCATCGCTTGAGACGGAATCCTTCCTATCGGCAGCATCCTTCCAAGAAACGACTCGCGTCCTAACCGATGCAGCGATCAAAGGAAAAACGGATGAATTGCTCGGCTTGAAAGAGAACGTCATCATCGGTAAGCTTGTTCCAGCCGGAACGGGCATGCAACGCTATCGCCAAATTCAGATGGAACAAGACAAAGAGGCGACAGCAGCGGTTGTCGAATAAATAATTAGGTGGGGAGAGAAAAAATCCTCTCCCCATTTTTTATTAATTGTTGACATGCTTCTTTACAGATGATAATATACAAAAGGTTGATAGTTGAATGTCTGTACTTTGGAGGATGTGCAAATGTCTTATGAAAAAGTCGAACAGGCAAAGAAGACAATCATCGGTACAAAGCAAACAGTGAAAGCGATAAAATCTGGCGTAGTGAAGGAAGTCGTCATTGCGAAAGATGCTGAACAGAAGCTGATTGATCCGGTAGTCGGAGAAGCAGCCCAGCATGGCATCCAAGTAAGTTATGTCGATTCGAGGGAAAAGCTCGGTCAGGCATGCGGCATTGAGGTCGGTGCGTCCGTCGTCGCCATTACTGTATGATGGTTTTTGTGTGATGAAACACACAAAGACTTTGTTTTTACCCCAAAAATGAACCACCTGGATGTGTGGTCTTACAAAAAGCACAGTGAAAGGAGGAAATCCGATGCCTACAATTAACCAATTGGTCCGTAAACCTCGTAAATCGAAATCGGACACTTCCAAGGCACCAGCACTCGGAAAAAGCTATAACAGCTTCAAAAAGTCGATGACAAATGTCAACTCGCCACAAAAAAGAGGTGTTTGTACTCGTGTGGGTACAATGACTCCGAAGAAACCGAACTCGGCTCTTCGTAAATATGCGCGTGTTCGTTTGACAAACACTTTAGAAGTAAACGCATATATCCCTGGTGAAGGTCACAACCTTCAAGAGCACAGCGTTGTTCTTATCCGCGGAGGACGTGTAAAAGACTTACCGGGTGTTCGTTACCACATCGTACGTGGAGCGCTTGATACTGCTGGAGTTACTGGCCGTATGCAAAGCCGTTCACAATACGGTGCGAAAAGACCTAAAGAAAAGAAAAACTAATATCGGAATGATTATTTCGAAAGGAGGAAAACAATATGCCTCGTAAAGGTCCTGTTGCAAAACGCGACGTATTACCGGATCCAATTTACAATTCGAAGCTTGTTACTCGTCTTATCAACAAAATGATGGTAGACGGTAAAAAAGGTACATCTCAAAAAATCCTCTATGGTGCGTTTGAACTTGTCAAAGAACGCTCAGGTAAAGACCCTATAGAAGTATTTGAAGCAGCATTGAACAATGTTATGCCAGTGCTTGAAGTACGTGCTCGCCGTGTCGGTGGTGCAAACTACCAAGTTCCGGTTGAAGTTCGTCCTGAGCGCCGTACAACTCTCGGATTGCGTTACCTAGTGAACTACTCCCGTACACGCGGTGAGAAAACGATGGAAGAGCGTCTTGCGAATGAAATCCTTGATGCTTCCAACAACACAGGTGCATCCGTGAAACGCCGTGAAGAAATGCATAAGATGGCAGAAGCGAACAAAGCATTCGCTCACTATCGCTGGTAAGATCGGACGGTTTATCTATATTTGCGCTTAGGCGTGATTGATTGACACCTTAATCCGAAACGGAAGGAGTTATACAAAATGGCTAGAGAGTTCTCCTTAGAGAATACTCGTAACATTGGTATCATGGCTCACATCGACGCCGGTAAGACGACGACGACCGAGCGGATCCTTTTTTACACAGGTAAGATCCATAAAATTGGAGAAACGCACGAAGGGGCTTCCCAAATGGACTGGATGGAGCAGGAGCAAGAGCGTGGAATCACGATCACATCTGCTGCGACAACAGCTGCTTGGAAAGGCCACCGTGTAAACATCATCGATACTCCTGGACACGTAGACTTCACAGTTGAAGTTGAACGTTCACTTCGCGTATTGGATGGTGCTGTAACAGTTCTTGACGCTCAATCGGGCGTTGAACCACAAACAGAAACAGTTTGGCGCCAAGCGACAAACTACAAAGTTCCACGTCTTGTTTTCGTTAACAAGATGGACAAAACAGGTGCAGACTTCCTTTACTCTGTAGGCACTCTTCATGATCGTCTACAAGCGAATGCTCACCCGATTCAACTTCCGATTGGTGCTGAAGATTCATTCAGCGGCATCATCGACCTCGTTGAAATGAAAGCTACTTTGTACGGTAACGACCTTGGAACGGATACGTCAGTTGAAGAGATTCCAGAAGAATACCGTGCGCAAGCTGAAGAGTACCGTGAGAAATTGATCGAAGCGATCGTAGACTTCGATGAAGATCTAATGGAAAAATACCTCGGCGGCGAAGAGCTGACAGTAGACGAAATCAAAAATGCAATCCGTAAAGCGACACTTGCTGTAGAATTCTACCCTGTTGTATGCGGTACGGCTTTCAAAAACAAAGGTGTTCAATTAGTCCTCGACGCAGTTGTTGACTACTTGCCATCACCGATCGACATTCCTCCAATGATGGGTATCAACCCTGATACAGAAGAAGAAGAAGAGCGTCATTCCAGCGACGAAGAGCCGTTTTCTGCTCTAGCGTTCAAAGTTATGACAGACCCTTATGTTGGTAAGCTTACATTCTTCCGTGTATATTCTGGAGTCCTTCAATCGGGTTCATATGTACAGAACTCTACTAAAGGTAAGCGTGAGCGTGTAGGACGTATCCTACAAATGCATGCGAACTCCCGTGAAGAAATCGCTGAAGTACATGCTGGCGAAATTGCAGCGGCAGTCGGTTTGAAAGATACTGGAACAGGTGACACGCTTTGTGACGACAAAGCTCCAATCATCCTTGAGTCCATGGAATTCCCAGAACCGGTTATCTCTGTTGCAATCGAACCGAAGACAAAAGGCGACCAGGACAAGATGGGTACGGCTCTTGCGAAACTTCAAGAAGAAGACCCTACTTTCCGCGCGCACACTGACCAAGAAACAGGCGAAGTCATCATCGCTGGTATGGGTGAGCTTCACCTTGATATCATCGTTGACCGTCTACGCCGTGAGTTCAAGGTAGAAGCAAACGTTGGTGCACCACAAGTATCTTACCGTGAAACATTCCGCAGCTCTGCTGAAGTTGAAGGTAAGTTCGTCCGCCAATCCGGTGGTCGTGGTCAATACGGTCACGTTTGGATCGAGTTCTCTCCAAACGAAGAAGGAAAAGGTTTCGAATTCCAAAACGCTATCGTCGGTGGTGTCGTTCCTCGTGAATACATCCCATCCGTTGAAGCTGGTCTTCG
>Ga0068830_1010178_pt1 | contig 10820 bp, 8 predicted proteins | sample Hof3ISUMetaT_23_FD_68490 | JGI IMG/M metagenome (GOLD analysis project Ga0068830, IMG submission 68490) | Enriched soil aggregate microbial communities from Iowa State university to study microbial drivers of carbon cycling -... | ecosystem: Environmental > Terrestrial > Soil > Agricultural land... | reverse complement strand
CGAGCATGCTCGCTCCTACAGGGAGCTGCGATTAACAGGCAGGTTTTCGGTATATTCCTTTTCTTTTTTCAGCCCGGTACGCCCATGTCGTCCCTGACACCCTTGAATCACCTGATTACGCGCTTTCAAGAGCAGACACCGATCCGCGCCAGTTCCTTGATCATCACCCTGTACGGTGATGCCATCGAACCCCACGGCGGGACTGTCTGGCTGGGCAGCCTGATCCAGTTGCTCGAACCGATCGGCATCAACGAGCGGCTGATCCGCACCTCGATTTTCCGCCTGACCAAGGAAGGCTGGCTGACCGCCGAGAAGGTCGGGCGGCGCAGTTACTACAGCCTGACCGGCACCGGTCGCCGGCGTTTCGACAAGGCGTTCAAACGGGTCTACAGCACCAGCATGCCGGCCTGGGATGGTTCCTGGTGCCTGGTGATGCTGTCGCAATTGACCCAGGACAAGCGCAAACAAGTGCGCGAAGAGCTGGAATGGCAAGGTTTTGGTGCGATTTCGCCGGTGGTGCTGGCCTGTCCGCGCAGCGACCGTACTGATGTCAACGCGACGCTGCTGGACCTGGGCGCCCTGGAAGAAACCATCGTCTTCGAAACCACCGCTCAAGACGTACTCGCCTCCAAGGCCCTGCGCCTGCAAGTGCGCGAAAGCTGGAACATCGAGGAACTGGCGACCCACTACAGCGAATTCATCCAGCTGTTCCGACCGCTTTGGCAAGCACTGCGCGAGCAGGAAAACCTGCAGCCGTCCGACTGCTTCCTGGCGCGGATCCTGCTTATTCACGAATACCGCAAGCTGCTGCTGCGCGATCCGCAACTGCCGGACGAGTTGTTGCCCGGCGACTGGGAAGGGCGAGCCGCCCGACAGTTGTGCCGCAACATTTACCGCTTGATCTACGCCAAGGCTGAGGAATGGCTGAACAGCGCACTGGAAACCGCCGACGGACCGCTGCCGGATGTGGGCGAGAGTTTTTATCGACGCTTTGGCGGGTTGAAATAACCTGTCGATGGTCAGGGAGAGTCGCTGTTCAGGAGAACCTGCTGATTGACGTAGACAATAAAAATAAGCCTGCGTGAGGCCTGACATGATTTCTACAAACGCACAGCGCCAGGATGGGTTCGATCAGTGGATCCATCAGATCAACCAGATCTGTGGCGCCTTCAACGCCCAACCCCTGGGCACCGACTTTGCCGGGCAGATTCGCGAATACCGCAGCGATGCCCTCAAGCTCAGCTTCGTTGACGCCTGCCAGGCGCGGCTGTACCGCACGCCGCAGGAAGTCGCGGCGGGCGAGGGCGGCAAGTATTTTGCGGTGTTCCAGCTCGATGGCACCGCGGGCATGGCCCAGGGCGACGACAGGGTGCTGCTGTCCGCTGGGGACATCACTCTGATCGATGCCGCGCGGCCCAGCGATTTCACCTACAGCGAAAACTCCCGACAGTTGTCGCTGATCCTGCCGTATCAACTGGTCGAGCAAACGCTGCACTTCAACCCGGTCAAGTGCGGCCACCGGATTGCCGCGACATCGCCCATCGCCATGCTCTCGCACCGTTTGATCCTCGATGCCACGCGCCAACAGAACCTCAGCCGTCAGGAAAGTGAAGCGACCCTGGAGGCCATCGTGAGTCTGCTGCGCCCGGCCATCAGTCAGCGCGACGATTGCACGGATCCGCATGAGCGTACCTTCCGCAAGACCCTGAGTTTCATCGACCAGCACATCCGCTGCGAAGAGCTGTGCCCGGAATGGCTGGCGCGGGAAGTCGGCATGTCGACCCGTGGCCTGTACCGCATGTTCGCCAAGAAAGGCCTGGTGGTGGCGCGCTACATCAAGAACCGCCGGCTGGACCTGTGCGCCGAGTCCCTGCGTCAATCGGGCAAGGAGCAGAAATTGTCGGTGCTGGGGTATTCCTGGGGTTTTTCCGATTCGAGTTACTTTTCCACGGCGTTCAAATCGCGCTTCGGCATTGCGCCGGGGGAGTATCGCAAGCGGCATGCGTGATCGTTTTCATGAACATTGATTAACCCTGTGGGAGCCAGGCTGTGACTAGGGGATTTATCTGTGGCCAGGGGATTTATCTGTGGCGAGGGGATTTATCTATGGCCAGGGGATTTATCTGTGGCGAGGGGATTTATCCCCGTTGGACTGCGCAGCAGTCCCATATTTCAAGGGCCGCTTCGCGCCCCAGCGGGGATAAATCCCCTCGCCACAGCCCGCTCCCACAGGTTTTTGTGCCTTGCCTGGTTATTTCGGCGAGTTGAGATTCAGCGTCGGCGTTTCATCGAAGAAATTCCACGGCTTCAGCAGGACATGCACCCACTCGGTCGGCATGATCGGCCATTCTTCGGCCCGGGCGATGTGGGTGGTGCCGGTGGTCAGCCAGACCACGTCGTCGGTGTTCTCGATGGAATGGTTATCCTGGGTGAATTGCCCCAGTCCCGAGTCTTTGTCCGAGCGGTTCGGGTACTTGCCTTCCGGGTACTTTTCCTCCGGGTTGTATTGCGTCACCCACAGCTGCTTGTCCATGAAACTCAGTCGATGGTACAGCCATTCGTCCGTTCCGAAGTTGGCGCCCTTGGCCACCGGGTGCGTGCCGCCGGCATAGGGAATCAGTTGGTAGGACACCGGGTTGCCGACCTTGTTTTCCTTGCTCAAGTTGCTCAGCAGGCGCACGGTCGAGGGGTCGAATTTCTGCGCGGCCTGTTGTTCGGTGCTGACCACGCGGGTTTCGGTCTGCATGGTGCTGGTGCGCGGCCCGCCACGGTCGTTGGGCAGTACGACGGGGTTCACTTCCACCAGCGAATTGCTTTCGCCATCCACGTCCATGTCCAGGCGGAAGTTATAGATGTGCTGGTGCGTGGTGCCGACGATGTTGTGGTCCAGCAGGGTGCCGTAGCGCGTGTCTTCCTTGGCGGTTTCTTCGTGCATGGTTTTGGATTTCACACCCTTGACGGCTTCGATGCCGGTGGCGCCGGCGTCGATGCCGATCGTGCCGTTCTGCTGGAAAACCCAGTCGAAGATGTAGTCATAGTTGCCGACGGTACTGATCCAGCGCACCACCAGCTCCCGGCGTTCGGTGCTGAGGTTGGGCTGGCCCATTTCCTGGTGTTTGTATTCCGGGCCGGCATAGCGCTCGAACACCGCCATGGCCCGCGGGATCGCGGTCGGTGCGCCGGTGTAGTCGGCGATGGTGGCGTCCAGCAGCACGGCGTTTTCCGGGGCGTCTTTGCCACGGGCGATAGGCGAGGTGAGGGTGCCCATGCCGTAGTCGCCCGAGTCGAGGTAGGCCTTGAAGTACCAGCCGACATCCGGGTCGCCATAAGGCACGATCATCCCGCCCAGGGAGCCTTCGTACATGATCTTGCGCTTCTTGCCCTTGTCGTCGTAAGTGACCGTGGACAGGATCGGGCCGACCCGCGAATCGAGGCGAACGTGGAAGTCCCAGTTCTGCCAGTGAATGCTATTGCCGGTGATGGTGTAGTTCTTGCCTTCGGGTTCGATGATTTCCAGTGGCTTGACCGCCACGCCCTTGCGCCCGCGTCCGTCGTAGGGTGTCGGTTTCATCGGGACCGGAACCAGCGCCTGGTCTTCGATCTTGATCAGCTTTTTCTGTTCCAGATCGACAATCGCCACCAGGCCCTCGATCGGATGCGCCCAGTAGTTGCCGTCATCGACATTGAGGTAGCTGACGATCTTCAGCAGGCGCTTGTCCTGGGCCAGCCCGTCCTTGCCGTCGAAGTAACCGACGGTCAGCGGCGTGGCGACGACCTTCTTCACATCGTTGATACCGCGCTTGGCCAAGGCTTGCGCGTATTCGGGGCTGGTTTCGACGGCGGTTTGCACGGTGGCGAAATCATCCAGCAGTACCATGCCGTGGGCGCCTTCGATCGGCTTCCAGGATTGCAGCGCCTTGCTGTCGAGATCCACCAGCGCTTCGATTACATGCTTGCCGTCGAGCACGACGATGTTGGCCTGGCGCGGCTGCGTCACGTTTTGCCCGGTGTAGACGAAGTTCCACACCTGATCTTTCGGGGGGGCCTTGAGCGAGACTTCGGTGAAGCGAAACCCTGGCTTGTAGTGTTCCGATTGCTTGACGATGTCCACCGCCACGGTGATTTCGTCCGCACTCAGGGGGTTGAGCGGGTTAGGACGGGTCTCCACGACAAAGGTCGTGTCCAGGCCGGACTGGAACACCTGGTTGATGAAGTCCTTGGACATGTAGGCCGTCTTGCCCTTGAACACCACGGGCACCGTCAGCTCCATGCGCTTGCCATTGAGCATGGCTACTTTGCTGTCCGGCTTGACCTTGAGGTAGACACCGTCCTTGGCAATGGTGAACAGGTTCGAGTAGTCGTCCCATTTGACCGTGGCGCCAAATTCCTCAAGGCCTGCCTGCAGCGGCACCATTTCGGCTTGAGCTCCGTGGGCCTGGGCATTGCTCATGCACATGGGCAGGCCGAGGACGCTCAGGGAGATGGCCAGGGCGAGCCGGGCGAGCGGTGATCTTTTTGGCGATGCTTTGGCGCTGGACATGGGTGCATTCCTGGGGAAAAGCCGTTGACTGGCATGGTTGCACTTTGCAACAGTCCGTCAATGCCTGCATTGGGTTTCCTGCCAGATTGCTTTGACTGCCTGCCTGAATCAGGATCTGTGGGAGCCAGCTTGCTCCGACAGTTGCAGCCGATTAGTTACGCATCGCCAGGTACGACTTGCGCAGGTCGCTGGCCCAGCCATCGAGCACGCCCTTGACGTTTGCCGTGGTGATCACCTGTTTGTCGTTTTCCAGCGGTATTCCCGTGCCCTTGCGCACCACTTTGGCGACTACGGTCCTGGTGCCGCCATCGAGAAAGGCGACCTCGGTGGCAATTTCACTGTCCTGGTCACGGATCCCGGTGGCGGTGCTGACACCCGCGACAACCAGGGTGATCGGCAGCCATTCGTAAAAGCGCAGGCCCTGGGTGCGGGCCGTCATTCCCGTGATCGCCGGCCGCACGATCAGGGTATTGGGTCCCGGGGTGGAGACCACCTTCAAGACCTTGCCCAGTTCGTGCTTGAGCACCGCATCGTAGTACCAGGCGGTGTCGCCCAGCGTGGTCTGTGGCAGGCGCTCGCCCGGTACGGGCTGCGGGTAGTACTGGCTCGGCTCGATGTATACCTGCGTGTATCGGTCGAGCTCAAGCGTCGGGTTCACCCAGCTCAGCACCGGTTGACCGGAGGGTGACTGGTGCTGCGTCAAGGCGCTGTAGTCGTTCAGAAAGCCTGTATAGGTGTCCGAGGTGGCGACTTGTTTGTTGCTGCACGCCGAGAGGACGAGGGTTGCGGCAGTCAGTAGCGGCAGCGAGAAGCGCTTTCTCATCAAGGGGTTCCTGAGTGGTGGGGGGAGACTGGCAAGTCTTCCGAGCATTCGATACGCAGGTCGCCATTGGCCATGATCCACTGGGTGAACTCGGCAATCGGAACGCGATGGATGTATTCCACCCAGGTACTGGCGGTCGGGCTGTAGCGCTCGAAATAGCGGCGCAGTACGACATGGGTCCGATCATCGGTCAGTGCCAGGCATGACTGCTGGAATAAAATCGGCTCCTCGTGTCCTGGTGCACTGGTGCGCTGATTGAGGATCACTGTATGAGCGCTGTCGGTTGTCTCGGTCGCGTAGGTGCTGTTCGAACCCTGCATGGAAGACCTCATGAAATGGAGTTGGCGCAGGGTGCCGCAGGGGGATTGCCACCGTATGTCCGATTGATGTCAGGCGCGTAGAAATGTTGCTCGATTGAAATATATGACCCTGACAGCGGAATGGTTTTAGATACGCTCTTTTTTGGCCGTGGATCCCCTGAACGTGAGCAGACTGCTGATCGTCGACGACGATGTGGAAATCCTCTCCTTGCTGAAGCAGTTCTTTGTTCAGCATGCCTACGAGGTGGACCTGGCCACCCATGGTGAAGCCATGTGGGCGGCGATCGAAAAAAACCGCCCGGACATCATCATCCTGGACCTGATGCTGCCCGGCGAAGGTGGCCTGAGCCTGTGCCAGAAATTACGCGCACAGACGGATATTGCGATCGTCATGCTGACCGCCATGGGGGAGCTGAGCGATCGCATTATCGGCCTGGAACTGGGCGCCGACGATTACCTGACCAAACCGTTCGACCCTCGGGAGCTGCTTGCCAGGCTGCGCGCCGTGCAGCGTCGCGCCGGCGAGAAAAGCCCCGGACGCGAGCCCTTGCGCCCGATGATCACCTTCGCCGATTGGCACCTGGACGTCACCTGTCGCGAGTTGCGTTCGCCCGAGGGCGTGATGATTCCGTTGTCCGCGGGCGAGTTCGATCTGCTGGTGGTTTTTCTCGAGCACCCACAGCGCATTCTTACCCGCGAACAGCTGATCGACCTGGCCCGTGGCCAGGGCCACGATGCCTATGATCGCAGCATCGATGTGCAGGTCAGTCGACTGCGCCGCAAGATCGAACCGGACAGCAAGCGCCCGGATCTCATTCGCACGGTGCGTAACGGGGGGTATATGTTCTGCGCCAAGGTGACCCGCTCATGATCCGGCGCCTGGTCGCTCGAATGGTCCCTCGCGATACCCTCAGGTCGCGCATTGCGCTGACAATCGTCGCGGCGATGCTCGCGTCCCTGGCCCTCAATGGCCTGTTCGTGCAGCTGGCCGGCACCTGGGGCCGTCCGCCCATTGACCGCACCGGCCTGCTCGAGCAAATGGCCGCGAATGTGCGGGTGATCGAGGCAGCGCCTGTGCCGTTGCGCTCGTCGTTGGCCACTGCCGCCAGCCATCCGATGCTTGAGGTGGTCTGGCACGAACGACGGTCCGACTTCCATTTACCCTCGGGCGGAACGCCGGTGATGCCCGAACATTCGCCGCTCCTGCAATTGCTGGGTGATGTCCGCCGTGACATTCAGGTCTTTAACCCCAGCGACTGGCCGGACGAAAGTCCCCAGGCGCACTACGTGGCACTCGTTGAGTTGCGCGATGGCAGCTGGCTGTCGTTCACGCCCCCGGAACGCAGCTGGGGGCTCGACTCCAGCGTAAGGATCGCGATCATCGTCGCCCTGGGACTGGTGGCGACCCTGCTGGTCGCCTGGATTGCCACGCGACAGCTGGCCAGTCCGCTGCAACGTTTTGCCAGTGCGGCCCGGCGCTTTGGCGATGACTTGCGCGCGCCGCCGATCAAGATCGAAGGCCCCCATGAAATACGCCAGGCCACCATTGCCTTCAACACCATGCAGGCGCAGATCCGGCACTTTCTCAGCGAGCGTACGCAGATGCTCGCGGCCATCTCCCACGACTTGCGCGCGCCCTTGACGCGGATGCGTCTGCGCAGCGAATTCATGGACGACCTGGAACAACAGCGCAAAATGGTGCGCGACATCGAAGAAATGCAAACGATGATCAACGCGGCGCTGGGTTTTTTCCGTGATGAAAGCCACGGGGAGCACGCCACGGCATTCGACCTTTCGGAATTGCTGCAAACGATCGTCGATGATTTTCGCGACCAGGACATCGTCGTCCACTTCACGGGTCCCGCTCACCTGGTGTACGACGGCCGCCCGCTCGGGATCAAGCGCGTGATCGTCAACCTGCTGGAAAACGCCGTGAAATATGCACATGAACCGGCAATCGAGCTAAGGCATGAAGGGCGAATGGTCTGCATCGAAGTGAGTGACGAGGGCCCCGGCATACCCGAGTCCGCCCTCGAACAGGTGTTCGATCCCTTCTACCGGCTGGAGACCTCACGCAACCGGGATACCGGTGGCGTGGGGCTGGGATTGTCTGCTGCGCGGGCGATCGTTCGAGAGCAGGATGGGGAGCTGACACTGCGCAATCGCAAAGGCGCAGGGCTGGTGGCGCGTGTGGAACTGCCGGGTACTCGCGGCGCGAAGGCTAATGAGCGTTAGCCTTCGCGCCGCTCAGCCGCAAACCGTTGCCTTGGGTTAATAGGAAGCATTACTATTCACGCTCTCGTCTCCACAGCACGCCGCAATGACCCCCAAGCTGCCCCGCAGACACGGCTTTTTCGAGCATTACGAAGAGTTGGTTGGCACCTGGACCCGTCGCCTGAGAAACCGTCAGCAGGCCGAGGACCTGGCCCACGATACCTTTGTGCGGGTGCTCGAGTCGGATTCGGCGGCGGTGCAGCAACCCCGGGCCTATTTGCACCAGACCGCGCGCAACATTGCGGTGGACGGCTATCGGCGTGAGGATCGGCGGGGCGCCATGGAGTCAGGGGCGATCGATCTCAGTGTGGCGTCGTCCGGCGACCCGGAGCATTACATGCAGGCGATCCAGTTGGCCGATTCCATCGAACGGGCGCTCGCCGAGCTGCCGGTCAACTGCCGCAAGGTGTTCGTCTGGCAGAAAATCGAAGGCCTGACCCAGGCTGAAATCGCCGAACGCATGGGGCTGTCCAGGAACATGGTGGAAAAGTATATGATTCGCACCCTGCGGCATCTGCGCGACCGCCTGGACGGGTTGCAGTCATGATGCAGTGTGGTTATTCATCCCCGGCCCAACAGGAACTTCCATGATGGATACTCGTGATTGTGCGTGCGGGCAAACAAGGGTTCGCGATGAAGCGGCGCGCTGGTTCGTGCGTTTGCAGGAACCCGCCGTGGAGGTCGATGCTCATCGCCAATTCGATCGCTGGCTGAACCAACACCCTCAACACCGGGACGAATTCGCATTGCTTCAGGGCCTGTGGACAGCCGCCGACCTGGTGCCGGCGGCGCGTCTGCGAGCGTTGTGCGAAGAAACACCGTCACGCAGCAAACGTCGACCGATATTGCGCTATGCCGTGGCCGCCAGTGTGTTGGCGGTGGCAGCCGGGTTGGCGCTGTTCAGCGGTTTGAATCAACCGTCGCTGTACACGGCGCAGTTTTCCACGGCCGTGGGCGAGCGACGCCAAGTGGCCTTACCGGATGGCTCGGTGGTCGATCTGGATAGCCGCAGCCGTATTCAGGTGCGGTTCGAAAAGGATCGTCGTGCCATTGAACTGAGCGAAGGCGAAGCGATGTTCAGTGTCGAACATGACACCAGCCGACCCTTTGTGGTCGAGGCGGGCAGCGGCAAGGTCACCGTCACCGGCACCCGCTTCGATGTGCGCCGGGGCAGCGCTGAAACCCGGGTCGTGGTGGAGCAGGGCACGGTCAAGGTGCAGGGGCACGACGCCGCCAGCGACGATTTCGTCAGCCTGACCGCCGGCCTTGGCACCCATGTCGATGCCGGGGGCAAGGTCGCGGTGGCCTACGCGGTCGATCCCGCCGAAATGACGGCCTGGCGCAACGGCAAACTGGTGTTCGACAACGCTAGCCTGGCCGATGTTGTCGAGCAAGTCTCGCGTTATCGGGACAAGCCGCTCAAGGTCGGCAACGGGGCAGTGGGTGACCTGCGCCTGACCAGCGTGTTCAAGTCCGACAACACCGACGCGTTGCTCAAGGCCTTGCCAAACATCCTTCCGGTGGCGGTGCGCACCCTCGCTGACGGCAGCCAGGAAATAATCTCAAAATAAAATTCAGGTTTTTTTCGAGTTCATCGTCTTCCTGTTCAACTGCAACTGGTTTGCATTAACAAGCGCACACTCTTGCGATCTTCAGGACTACGTTCGACGTGAAAAAGACCACTGCTAAAAACAACAAATCCCCTTGGTTGCCGCTGGCGCTTGCGCTGGCGGTCAGCCTGGCGCTGCCTCAGGCGTTCGCTGCCGACGCTATCCGCATCCCGGCGCAACCCTTGGGGCAGGCCCTGAGTCAACTGGGCCAGCAAACCTCGCTACAGGTTTTCTTCAGCCCGGAACTGGTGGCTGGCAAACAGGCCCCGGCGGTGGAGGGCAATATCGCCCCGGAAGAGGCGTTGCGCCAGTTGCTGCAAGGCAGCGGCCTGCAATACCAGATCAACGAAGGCTCGGTGACGTTGCTGCCGGCCCCGGCCGCTGTGGCCAACGGCCCCCTGGAGTTGGGCGTGACCGACATCAAGGTGGTGGGTGACTGGCTCGGTGACGCCGATGCCGCCGTGGTGCAGAACCATCCCGGTGCCCGTACCGTGATTCGCCGCGAGGCCATGATCGAGCAAGGCGCCATGAACGTCGGCGACGTACTCAAGCGTGTGCCGGGCGTGCAAGTGCAGGAGGCCAACGGCACTGGCGGCAGTGATATCTCGCTGAACGTCGGTGTTCGCGGGCTGACTTCGCGCCTGTCGCCACGCTCGACCGTGTTGATCGATGGCGTGCCGGCGGCTTTTGCCCCCTATGGCCAGCCGCAGTTGTCCATGGCGCCGATTTCCTCTGGTAACCTCGACAGCATCGACGTGGTGCGCGGCGCCGGCTCCGTGCGTTATGGGCCGCAGAACGTGGGTGGGGTGATCAACTTCGTGACCCGTGCGATCCCGGAACAAGCCTCGGCTGAAATCGGCAGCACCCTGGAAACCTCCCAACACGGTGGCTGGAAGCACATCGATACGCTGTTCGCCGGCGGCACCGCCGACAACGGCATGGGCGTGGCGCTGTTGTATTCCGGGGTCAACGGCAACGGTTATCGCAAAAGCAACAATGGCAATGACATCGACGACGTGATTCTCAAGACGCACTGGGCGCCGACCGATGTGGATGACTTCAGCCTCAACTTCCACTATTACGATGCCAAAGCCGACATGCCCGGCGGCCTGACCCAGGCCCAGTACGACGCCGATCCGTTCCAGTCCGACCGCGACCATGACAACTTCAGCGGCCGCCGCAAGGACGTGTCGTTCAAGTGGGTTCGGCAACTGGACGAGCGCACCCAGGCCGAAGTGCTGACCTACTACTCC
>Ga0068830_1005625_pt1 | contig 10874 bp, 9 predicted proteins | sample Hof3ISUMetaT_23_FD_68490 | JGI IMG/M metagenome (GOLD analysis project Ga0068830, IMG submission 68490) | Enriched soil aggregate microbial communities from Iowa State university to study microbial drivers of carbon cycling -... | ecosystem: Environmental > Terrestrial > Soil > Agricultural land... | reverse complement strand
TCCTGTGACGCTTCGCATCACCGTTGCGCACGGCTCAATTAATGCGTCGTCAGCGGAACGCGGAGCGTCCCTGGCGGCATTCCCACGCAGAGCGTGGGAACGATCAAGGCGCCCTCAGGTTTTTCGCGAGCATGCTCGCTCCTACGGGGGAGGAAAGGATGACGCGGGAAGCCTGGTTCTTCGCGAGCAAGCTCACACCAGGCAAAAAAGACGGCGACTGCTGGTACAGTCGCCGTGAAAAACCGGTGTTGTCGACACCGGTCGAGAACACCGCCGCAGCCAGGAGCCAACCGCGGTGCAGCCCTCTTCCAGAAAGCGTCTTGCGTCGGCTGTCAAAGGCCCCAGTGCAACAGCAACAGCACCAGCACGACGAGGAACACCGTCTCCCCCACCATCAGCAGGATCGGCTTGATGCCCACCGCCGCCAGTTCCTTGAGCTGGGTCTTCATCCCCAGGGCGCTGATGGACACCACCAGGCACCAGCGCGACAGTTCATTGACCGAACCTTGCACCGCCGGGGCTATCCACCCGGTGCTGTTGATGCACGCCAGGATCAGGAAACCGACGGCGAACCACGGCAGCAACGGCGGCCGCTTGCCGGTCGGATCAGCGCCTTGCATACGGGTGATCATGGCGGCGGTGACGATCACCGGCAGCAGCATGGCGACGCGCATCAGCTTGACCACCGTGGCCGTGTCACCCGTCTCGGTGGACATGCTGTAGCCCGCGCCGACCACCTGGGCCACGTCGTGGATGGTCGCCCCGAGAAACACCCCGGCCACCTGTGGCGACAGCTGCAGCCAGTTGGCGATCATCGGGTAGACGATCATCGCCAGCGTCGACAACGCCGAGACACCGATCACCGTGAACAAGGTCGCGCGTTCTTTCTGCGGGTGGTTCGGCAGCGCCGCCGCCAGCGCCAACGCGGCCGATGCACCACAGATGGCCGTGGCCCCACCGGTGAGCATGCCGAACAACCGCTGGAAGCCCAGGGCCTTGGCCGCGATCACCGACACGCCGATGGTCACCACCACCAGGATCACCACCAGGGCCACCGGCTTCCAGCCCAGTGCGGCCATCTGTTCGAGGGTGATGCGCATGCCCAGCAACGCCACGCCGATTCGCAACACGGTGCGCGCGGTGAACTCGATGCCGGCCTTGCAGGCACCGTCACCGGCGAGGAAATTCAGGGCCATGCCCAGCAGCAAGGCAAACAGCATGACCGGGGCACCATAGTGCTCGGACAGAAACGACGCGGCAGCCGCGACAATCAGACTGACGATAAACCCCGGGGCCAATTCGCGCGTGCGGCTATGGATACGGGTCAGAGCAATGGCGCTCATGGCGCGGTCTCCTCGGGAACAATGACGATAAACGCCTGGCCGTCGATGATCTCGACCGGGTAGTTGTTGACTTTAACTTGCCTGGAATTGAGCAGGTAGCCGCTGTGCAGATCGAAGCGCAAACCATGGGCGCAACATTGAATCACCCGCCCGTCGAGACGCCCGCCACACAACGAGGCGCCCTGGTGCGGGCAACTGTCGTCGATGGCGTACAACTGCCCGTCGACGTTGAACAACGCCAGGCTTTTGTCCTCGAATTCGAACAGCGCCCGGCCACCGGACTGCGGGTGTTTCCCGGCAGGTACGGGAATGCGCCGGGTCATGCCGGCTGCCGCTCGCGCTCGCGTTCCTTGAGTGCTTCGTGCATGGCTCCGAGCAGCGCCTGGGCAGGTTGTGCACCGATCACCGTCATGCGGCGATCGAAGCGGAAACCGGGCACGCCACTGGTCGCACCGGGCGATCCTGCAAATGGCGTGGCGCCGCCCTTCAGGCAATCGAGCACCAGGTCGGTATCGACGCCGCAGGCGCGGGTAATGTCGAGCAAGGTCTCGCGGCACCCGAGGTTTTCGCGCTTGCGGAAATAAGCGGCGAACAGCCGTTCGAGCAACATTTCACGCTGGGCAGCATTGCCCACTGCGTTGACTCGCTCGAACAGGCGATGGGCGTCGGCGGTGTTGGGCATCGTCTCGATCTGGCTGAGGTCGATGTTCAGGCCTACCGCCGCCGCAGCCTGTTGTACCTGGGCCTGGCGCATGGTCATGGCGTCGGCGTTACCCAGGCGCTTGCGATAGAAATCGGCAAAGGGCTCGCCGTCTACCGGCAACTGCGGCAGCAACTGCACGCCATGCCACGCCGTGCTGATCTGCACATCCGGATGGCGACTGCGAAACTGAACCAGCGCATGCTCCAATTGGCGTTTGCCGATCAGGCACCAGGGGCAGATAAAATCGAAAAAAACATCAATCTGTAAACGACGACTCACAACTTCACCTCTAACCCGGCTTGACCGACGGGGTCAGGCACGCTCTGACCCTGCAGGCGGGCAATATCTTTGTGGTAATGACACTTGGCGTAAAAGAACACGGCCGCTGCCCCGAGGCTGACCAGTGGCACCAGCTGGAAAGCGGCATGCAGGCCGATCAGGTCCGACACCCTTCCGGTGATGAACGGCCCCGGCGCCAGGCCCAGCATGTTGTTGGCCAATGTCAGCGTGGCGAAAGCCGTGCCATGGACCGAGTAATGGGTCAGGTTGGCAACCATCGCACCAGCGGGCCCGGTAGTGCCGGTGGCAATCAGCATGCCCAGGCAGATCAGCGCCAATTGCAAAGGCCCCGCCGACAGCGCGAATGCCGCCGACAGCAGCAGGCAGCTGCCCAGGCAAAAGGCGATGGCCAGGCTGACCTTGCGTTCCGGCGAATTGCGGCACAGCCGATCGCTGAGCATGCCGCACAGGATCATCCCGGTGCCGCTGCACAACACGATGATCGCGGCCATGCCGCCAGCCTTGTCCGTGGGCATCTCGTAATAGCGATTGAGGTAGCTCGGTATCCACACCATCACGGTGCCGCCGACGAACAGCTGCAAGCCACTACCCACGTAGGTCGCGACCACCGAACGGCTGGACCACAACGTGCGTAGCGGACGTTTGACCGCCGCCACTTTGTTCGCGATCCCGGCTGCACGCTGGGGCGCAATGCGCGCTTCCTTGACGATGATCGGGTACAGGATTGCCAGCAGCAGGCCAAACAACGCCATGCCGGCGAACGACCAGCGCCAGCCGAGCTTGGCGGCGATGGCACCGCCCAGCGCCATGCCCAACACCGAACCGAACATCCCGCCGGCCATGAAGGCACTGGCCAGGGTGGCCCGCATGTGTTTCGGAAACACCGAAATCACCACGGCGATGCCGACGCTGCCATAAGCCGCTTCGCCAACCCCGACCATGAACCGTGCGATGAACATTTGCTGATAGTCCTGCGCCAACGCGCAACCCAGCGTGGCCAGGCTCCACAGCATCGCCATCAGCGCCAGGCTCTTGACCCGGCCGAAGCGGTCGGCCATCAGCGACAGGGGAAATGTCAGCAGGCCGACCATCAGGGCGACGATGCCACTGAGCAGGCCAAGCTGTCCGTCGCTCAGGGCCCATTCGCTCTTGAGCAGCGGGAACACCGCGTTCAGCACCTGGCGCGACATGTAGTCGGAAATCAGCAGGCCGAACGTCAGGGCGAAGACAATCCAGGCATATCTACGCGCAACGTTGACGCAACCTGCGTCGTCATCGTCGGCGATTGGGTGAAAGGCCATGCAGCCTCCTCAAAGCTTTTATTTATTGTTGTTATCAAGCGTTTTGCAGTGCGCACGCCAAGGCACGGCCTCGCGCGCGCACCACCGGTCAGCCGCGTTGCGGCACACCTTTTTGCCCAGCCTTGCGGTTGGGCGACATTCCGTTGGCCAACAGGGTTTGTTCGATGCTGTCGTACTGCACACCGATGCGATAGATCTCACGGGCTTCCTTGCCGGTGGCGATTTCGCGACCCAGTTCGTGGGCAATGCGTACGGTTTGCTTGATCTGCGCAACCGAGCCGAAACGCTCGCCCTTGTGATCAATGATAGTGTCTTCGTTGCCGACGCGTGGATGCAGGCCCATGGACATGGCCATGGTGTTGAACGGCAGCACGTTCTTGAGCAGCGATTCGGAGGTCAGGGTGCAGCCGTCCGGAACGCGGTGGATGAAATTGAAGAAGTTGAACGGGTTCGGACCGTCGAAACCACCGCCGATGCCGATCCAGGTCAGGTTCAGCGGGCCCTTGTAGATGCCCTTGCGCACCAGGCGCTCCAGGGTTTCGTAGGCATGAATGCCGGTCAACTGGAAGTGCGGCTGGATGCCGTTGTCCATCAGGCGCTTGAGGTGTTCGGCGACCCAGGCCGGTCCGGCCGGTACGGTCATTTCGCTGTAGGCGGCCTGGACCAGCGGGTTGGCCAGGGAGGTACCTTCCAGGTACTCCGGGTACAGCAACTCCATGATGTTCATCTGGGTGGTGTTGATGGCCACCGTGACCTGGTCCGGTTTCGGCGTCAGCTCGGCCAGCATGTGGCGAGTGTCGTCGGACAGCCACTTGGCTGCTTCACCGTCGCTTTCCGGGGCGAAGGAAATCGAGCCACCGACCTGGATGATCATGTCCGGCACGGCTTCACGCACACCGGCGATCAGCTCGTTGAACTTCGACAGGCGCTTGGAGCCCTTGCCGTCCAGTTCGCGCACATGCAGGTGCAGGACGGTGGCTCCGGCTTCGTAGCATTCGACCGCTTTCTGGACTTGCTCGTCCATGGTCAGCGGGATGTCTTCGGGGAAGTCTTCGGGCATCCATTCCGGGCCGTAGGGGGCCACGGTGATGACCACTTTTTCCATGTTTTCCGGGTGCAGGGAATCGTCGAAGAATTGCATGGTTTACTCCACTTCTTATGATTGTCCCGCCCACCCGGATTCGTGCCGGGCAGGCGTGTCTACGAGTGCGTATGCAGTAAGGGTCGATCAGTACGTCTTGTCGCCGATGATCCCGGCGCGCTCCATCTTGCGATGGCATGGCGGGTAGTCCATGACGGCATAGTGCTGGGTACTGCGGTTGTCCCAGATGGCGATGCTGTTGGGCTTCCAGCGCCAGCGCACTTGATACTCGGGGATGTACGCCTGGCTGATCAGGTAGCGCAGCAGCTCGCTCGCGCCGGGATTGGCGTCCTGGCCGAAGCGCACCCGCTCAGGGGTGTGGTAGTTGCTCAAGTGGGTGGTGAAGGCGTTGACGAACAACACTTTCTCACCGGTTTCCGGGTGGGTGCGCACCACCGGGTGCTCGGCGTCCGGGTACATGGCCTTGAGCGCCAGGCGCTTGTCGATCGGCATGGCCGCGCCAAAGCTGGCTTCGATGCTGTGGCGGGCGCGCAGATCGGCAATCTTCACCTTCACATCGTCCGGCAGGCGCGCGTAGGCCTCGACCATGTTGGCCCACATGGTGTCGCCGCCCACCGGCGGGCATTCCACGCAACGCAGCACGCAACCCATTGGCGGCGCATCGCGCCAGGTCGCGTCGGTGTGCCAGGCATTTTCGTAGCGGTCCATCGGCTGGTCCGGGTTCTTGTAGATGCGCACCAGCCCCGGATGCTCCGGATCGCTACCGGCCACCGGATGGTCCTCCAGCTCGCCGAAACGCCTGGCGAAAGCCACGTGCTCGGCGCGAGTGATGTCCTGGTCACGCAGGAACACCACCCGATGCTTGAGCAACTGGGCACGAATCTCGGCAAACAGACCGTCGTCATGCACCGCGTCGGCGAGGTTCACGCCGATCAGTTCGGCGCCGATGCTGCAGGTCAATTGTTCGACTTTCATGACTGGCCGCTCCTTAAACGACGAAAATCGACGAACCGGTAGTCTTGCGCGACTCGAGGTCGCGATGCGCCTGCACCGCATCCTGCAACGCGTAGTGCTGGTTGATCTCGATCCTGATCCGGCCGCTGCCGACGTGGTCGAACAGCTCACCGGCCAGGGCGGCTTTTTCCGCAGGGTCGCTGATGTAGTTGGCCAGGGCCGGACGGGTCAGAAATAGCGAACCTTTCATCGCCAGCATCACCGGGTCGAACGCCGGGATCGGCCCGGACGCGGTACCCACGCAGACCATGAGGCCACGGGGTTTCAACGAATCCAGCGAACCCATGAAGGTGTTCTTGCCGACGCTGTCGAACACCACGTTGACGCCGACGCCGTCGGTCAACTCGCGAACGCGGGAGGCGACGTCTTCATGGCTGTAATTGATAGTATGGTCGCAACCATGGGCCCGGGCGATTTCCGCCTTTTGCTCGGTCGATACCGTGCCGATCACGTTCAGGCCGAGCAATTTGGCCCACTGCGAAACGATCAGGCCAACGCCACCGGCAGCGGCGTGCAAGAGGATGCTGTCGCCTTCCTTGAAGTCGTAGATGCGGCGCATCAGGTACGACGACGTCAGGCCGCGCATGGTCATTGCCGCCGCGGTCTCGAAACTGATGGTTTCCGGCAGTTTGATCAGCGGCGCGGCCGCGATCAGCCGTTCGGTGCTGTAGGCGCCAAGGGTGTTGAGGAAACCGGTATAGGTGACGCGGTCCCCCACCTGGACGTTGGTCACGCCTTCGCCGACGGCCTGGACCACACCGGATGCCTCGACGCCCATGCCGTTGGGCATCGGGATCGGGTAGGTGCCATTGCGAAAGTAGGTGTCGGCATAGTTCAGGCCGACCGCCACATGACGCAGACGAACCTGGCCCGGACCTGGGTCGCCAACTTCGACATCCTCATAGCGAAGCACTTCGGGACCACCGGTTTCGTAGAAGCGTACGGCTTTGGCCATTTTTCTTGTTCTCCAATCTGCAATTGTGGCTGCTGCGTCGATTTGCGCTGATTGGACTGTAGGATGCCGCCTGGTGAGCCGCTTCTCATCAGACGACAATGGCTTTTCATTTCATGACAGAGCTCGCCGTGGGCGTTCATGGCGGTGGATGACTTCTCCAGTGCCGCTCGCTACCCTTGCACGGTGCCTGAGGGTGTTCCAGGTCAACCACACTCCATCCAGACGAGCATGTCATGAAATCCTCCGCAGGTTTGCTGTTGTCGGGCATCGAGCTGGACCGTGCCAGCGCCATCCCCCTTTACCGTCAACTATACCTGCAGATTCGCAAACAGATTCTCGGGGGACGGATTCAGGGCGGCGTGCGCCTGCCCTCGACCCGCACCTTGAGCAAGGAACTCGAACTGTCGCGGATCACCATTCTCAATGCGTTCGACCAACTGATTGCCGAAGGCTTCCTGGCGTCGCGAACCGGGGCCGGAACCTATGTCGGCACTGAGTGGGAAAACCGTGGCATCGCTGAGCAACCGCGACAACCGGAGCCCCCTCGCCTGTCCGATCTGAGCCAGTCCATGCTGTCGTTGCGCAGCCGTCACTTCCGCGGCGTTTCCTATACCGGCTGGGCGGCGCAAACGCCCATATCGTTCCTGCCCAGCCACAGTGCCTACGACGCGTTCCCGCAACCGGTCTGGAAACGCCTGATGAATCGCCACCTGCAAAAGCCGAGCAAAGCCATGCTTGGCTATGGCGAACTGCAAGGGTTATTGGCCCTGCGCCAGGCGATTGCCGAATACGTTTTCGATGCCCGTGGCATCGACTGCAGTGTCGAGCAGGTGGTGATCGTTTCCGGTGCCCAGCAAGCCTTCAACCTGCTGGCCATGCTGTTGCTCAACCCGCAGGACAGCGTGTGGATGGAGGACCCGGGGCATATCGCGGCGCGGATCGCGTTCCAGGCCCAGGGCGGTCAGGTGGTGCCGGTGCGTGTCGATGAACAGGGGATGGACGTCGAGCAAGCCCTGGCCCGCTGTCCCGAAGCGCGCCTGGCCTTTACCACGCCTTCTCGCCAGCATCCCCTGGGCGTCACCATGAGCTACGCACGGCGCCAGGCACTGATCGATTGGGCCGCACACAACCATGGCTGGATCATCGAAGACGACTGCGACAGTGAATTTCGCTACAACGGCCGCCCGTTGCCGGCACTCCATGCGATGGATCAATGGGCTCGGGTGATCCATGTCGGAACGTTCAGCAAAGTGCTCTTCCCTTCATTGCGCCTGGGCTACGTGATACTGCCGCAGGATTTGATCGAGCCCTTCTGCACCCTGCGTGCGGTCATGGATCGCAGTCCGGCCACACTGCTGCAGGCGGTGACCGCGGACTTCATGCGCGAAGGTCACTTCCTCGGTCATATTCGCCGTATGCGCGCGCTGTACCAGGCTCGCCAGCGAGCACTGGTCGAGCAACTGCAACAACGCTTGGGCGGTTTCTTCAGGATCACCCCGGTGGACGCCGGCATGCACCTCATCGCCTGGCTGCCACCGCAACTGGATGACGATGCCATCGCCAAGGAGTTGGCCTTGCACAATATTCACACCTACGCGCTGAGCGACTATTGCCTCGAGCAGGTACTGCCGCCGGCCCTGTTGATCGGTTTTGCCGGCACCCCCCAGGACCAGGCCCAAGAGCGGGTCGAGGCACTTGCGCAGGCCCTGGACACAATGGGCTGCCTGCACCCGCCCGGCTGAACCGCGGCAAGTGGTCTTATGAATTAACTGATAATGGATCTATCGAGAGTTCCTGACTGGCGCGATAAAGGCTGCGCCGGTAGACCCGGCGTCTGAACCAGGAACGACTCGAATGAACAATAAGATCCAAGAGCGATTCAACGCCTTGCTCAGCCACAAGGCTGGCGAGGCCGGGGCCCCTCCCGCACTGACCCAGGCACTGGCGCGCCAACTGCTCGCCCGCCTCGGCCAGATGCGCATATTTGCCCATGCCTACCCGTTGCTGACCAACCTTACCCATGGCCGCGTCACGCCCGGCGACCTGCTGGACTTCGCCTATCGCCACGAGCTGCAAGGCCTGAGCCTGCATTTGCTCGACGGTGAGGAAAACAGCCTGAGCCGGATGACTCCCGAACAACTGCGCGCGTTTGCCGACAAGGCCAGGGCCCTTGGCCTGGACGTGCATCTGGAAATCAGCAGCACCCGGCAGGAGGACGTCGATCAGGTGATTGCCATCGCCCTCGCCCTGGGCGTGCGCAACATCCGCGTCTACTCGCGCTACGAGGGAACGCTGTCGCGGGTCATGGACCTGATCGAAACCGACCTGCACTACCTCGCGCAGCAGGCAGACGAGCATGACCTGTACTTCGACTTCGAGCAGCATGAAGAACTCAAGAGCGACGAGATCGCGCAACTGCTGAACCGGCTCAACCACCCTCGCCTGCATGCCTTGTTTGACTTCGGCAACATGATCAATGCCTGCGAACAACCGCTGCAGGCTCTGCGCAACCTGGCGCCGCACATCCGCCAGACCCACCTCAAGGGGGTGCGCATCGTCCCCGAGCAAAACGGCTTCGGCCATTACGGGGTACTGCAGGGCAGCGCCGAAGACGACCTGCCCAACGCCCGCCTGCTGTTCGAACTGTTGATGCTTGGGGAAACAACACCGCAAGTGATCGCGTTCATCCTCGAGCAGGAAAACCACTACGTGGCCCCGGCCTTCCGCCAGACCCTCGAGGCGGTCGACCCGTTCATTGCCTACCGGGAAATGAGTGAAACGGCGCTGCCGGACGGCTATTCGCTGGAGCGCATGTTGGCCGACGAACAACGTTGGGCCAACAACCAGGTCGCCTATGTACGAAGCCTGCTGAGCGAATTTCGAACCCTGGCCGAGCTGACCCTGGCCCATCACACACCGACCTGATCCTGACGTGACAACCGGCACTGCTTATCCAACAACGCCTGGAGAACAATAATGACAACTCGTGACAAGGCCAAATGGCTCCGATTCCTGATTCTCATCCTCGGTGGCGGCACCATCTACAAACTGTCGAACCTCAAGGACGCCTTCTATGTGCCCATGCAGGAATTCATGGGCCTGAGTCACACTGAAATCGGTGTGCTGCTCAGTGCAAACGCGATTGTCGCCACCGCGCTGTTTGTCGTCGGCGGCATGCTCGCCGACCGCTACGACACGCGCAAGATGATCCCCCTCGGCCTGCTCGGCACCGGTGCGCTGGGGCTGTACCTGGCGACCTTTCCACCCTTCAGCAATCTGCTGGTCGTGTTCAGCCTGCTGGCCGTCTGCGCCGATTGCTTCTTCTGGCCCTCGTTGCTCAAGGCCATCCGCAATCTGGGTGACGATCATGAACAGGGGCGGTTGTTCGGCCTTCTGGAAGGCGGGCGTGGCGTGATCGATACCCTCGTGGCTTTTTCGGCGCTGGGCGTGTTCGTCGCCATGGGCTCGGGCGAAACCGGCCTGAAGTCGGCCATCGTGTTTTACTCGATCATCGACATACTGGCCGGCACCCTGACCTGGTTCCTCCTCAAGGGTGGCACCGCGCAGTCGATCGCCAAGCCCGCGAACGGCTTGGCCAACCTGCTGGAGGCCATCAGGATTCCGGGCATCTGGCTGGTCAGCCTCAATGTGTTCATGGTCTACATCGTCTACTGCGGCCTGACTTATTTCATTCCCTACCTCAAGGAAATGTATGGCTTGCCCGTGGCACTGGTGGGCGCCTACGGCATCATCAACCAGTACGTCCTCAAGATTTTCGGTGGCCCTGCCGGCGGTTTCGTCGCCGACAAGCAGTTCAAGAGTACCAGCCGCTACCTCAAGTGGGCGTTCCTGGCGCTGCTGCCACTGATGGGCGTCATCCTGCTGATTCCGAAGAACCCGAGCTTCATCTATGCCGGCATGGCCGCCACCCTGTCCTTCGCCCTGATCGTGTTCTCCATGCGTGGTGTGTTCTGGGCGCCCATGGGTGAAGTCGGCATTCCCCAGCACGTTACCGGCTCGGCCTTCGGCATCGGCTGCCTGATCGGCTACGCACCGGGCATGTTCGCCTACGTGATCTACGGCGCCATCCTCGACCACTTCCCCGGCGAGCAAGGCTATAACTATGTATTCGGCCTGATGAGCGGGTTGGCGATCA
>Ga0068830_1017845_pt1 | contig 11149 bp, 17 predicted proteins | sample Hof3ISUMetaT_23_FD_68490 | JGI IMG/M metagenome (GOLD analysis project Ga0068830, IMG submission 68490) | Enriched soil aggregate microbial communities from Iowa State university to study microbial drivers of carbon cycling -... | ecosystem: Environmental > Terrestrial > Soil > Agricultural land... | reverse complement strand
CGATCACGTCGCCCAGTGCGCGGATCAGCGCTCCGAAGCTTTTATTGGCGCATTGGTCGCTCTGCATCTGGCGGGCACCAGTAAGCCCGTGGCGACCGGCCAGTTCGTTGATGCAGTGGTCGCGATACTCAGGCTCCAGGGCATTCACCCAAGACTCTTCCAACCACGACGGCATTTCCTGATCACCGGACAGCCAGCGCTGCACACGCTTCAGCCAGCGGCCTGTTGCCTTCACAAATTCGCCAACGTCGTTCAGGCGCGCCAGATCATCAAAGTCCGGGACCTTTACCTGCACAACTTTCGCTGCCGGAACTCGTAGGCAGATCTCCCGGCTCAACGCTTGGGCGAAATCGTCTTGGCTCAAGGCAGTGCGGGCGATCTGGTTTTGAGCGTGCGCAATCAGAACCTGATCACGAGTTTGTGCGGTGTGTCTTGGACTGGACGTTTCCATGGGGACTGCTCTCTTCTAATCTGGCTTCAACGGATTGGCGTGGCGGGTCGAGCTTACGAAGCGTTCTTCCACTGGATATCTGGAAGGCACTCTTGCCGAGTCACCTTTCCGCCTGTTGCGTGTTCAATTTCAATGGCGCGCTCCGCAGTGATGGAGCGGTCGCCAGAGATCAAACGAGAGAGGTAGCTCGCCGGAATGCCGAGGCTGAGGGCGAGGCGTTTTCTTCCGCCGCGCGGAAGCTGCTTTGCGTACGTGGGGAAGTCCATATGGATTTACCTTCTGGTTCATTTATGCACGAATTTACCATAAATGTTTACCAAGTAAAGGTAATTTCCCCAAAGGGAAATAAAGGTTCTAATGGGGAGATGGAAATCAAAGACATACGCAGAGCCAGAGTTCGCCAGATCATCGATCGGGACTTCGGCGGAAAAGACGCTGACTTCGCCGCCCGAGTGGATAAGCAGCCGTCCTATATCTCCCGGCTTTTCACCGACAAGGCCGAGCATCTCCGGAACATTGGGGAGAAAATGGCGCGCGACTTTGAAATGAAGTGCGGGCTTGCACCTGGCTCCCTTGATCGCCCGCTGAGCGAGGGGGAGCTAACCGCAGGTTCGGTGTCTGGTGCTGCCAAGCCGAGGATTCAAGTCGAGATCCCACTGTCGTCCATCGATACCTGGGACGAAGAGACCCCGCTCGATGACGATGAGGTCTACGTCCCCTTCCTTCATGAAGTCGAACTGGCAGCCGGATCTGGCAGGTTTGCGATTGAGGAAAGCGCGAACTCGCGATTGCGCTTCAACAAGAAGGATCTGCGCCACAACGGCGTTCAGTTCAGCAACGCGAAATGCGTAAAAGTCGGCGGAAACAGCATGATGCCTGTGCTGCGCGACGGCGCCACGGTCGGCGTGAACGTGGGAAAAAACTCACTGAGCGATATCGTCGACGGCGAGATGTACGCCATCAACCACAACGGCCAGCTTCGCGTGAAGCAGGTCTACCGGATACCGATCGGGATTCGCTTGCGCAGCTTCAACCGTGACGAGCACCCGGACGAGGACTACACGTTCCAGCAGATCCAGGAGCAGCAGATTTCGATTCTAGGGCATGTGTTCTGGTGGGCGATGTACTCCAGATAACCGACATGCACGATTGCTATAAATTGACACCATCAGCATCTGAAGCCCTGGAAAACAATTTCGAAAAATTGTCACAGCACGGGTTTGGCATAAATTGACAAGCCGGCCTCAAAGGGGCCTCGACGATGGTTTGGGAAGGACTGACGCCTGATGGATTTTTGGGAATTTTTAGGCAATTTTTGCAGCGCGCTGAGTAGCTATCAGGGCTATGAAAAACCTCGCCGGGTATTCACCCGAGGGTTCGTTGCCTTTTGCGTATTTGTGGCGACGTTCGAGCTAATTGCCTTGAACCTCTACTATGCAAAAATCGGGTGATAGCTGATCTGCAAAAGCGCAGCTTGGATCGTTAAGCGAAAGGCTTAGCGCAAGACCGATCATGATCAGCGCGGCCCGGCAACAGGCTTTTTCATGCCAGCTTCTCCCATTCAGCCAATTTTGGCGCAACACCCGGATGATAAAATTTCAGCTCAATTGATGGAGGGATCCAATGAAGGGCTTTGGGGCCATTGCAATAATTGTCGGCATCTGCTGGCTGATGTTTGCGCTTGGTATGGATGTTTCTGTCTCGACGGGATCTGGCGGCAGGGTCAACAACCTTGGCCTGATGGCTGACCGCCAGATACATACCATCGTAGGCGGCATGGTTGTTCTGGCCGGCTTACTCATGATCCTGCTTGGTGGCAAATCATCTGCAGCCCAAGCCGGTACGGATACAGACTCCCGCCCCTGCCCTCTCTGCGCGGAATCCATCAAGATGGCCGCGATAAAGTGCAAACACTGCGGGGCGGATATTGAACCAGCGCCAGTTCCACGGCTGAAAAATGGCTGGGTGGCTTCAACCTCCTGTCGTGATGAAGAGGAGCAGAGGCGCACAGTAGAGGCCATTCAAAACGCCGGCCTCCCTGTTGTTTCCATGATTGGCTTGGCTGTGGGCGCAGGGCCATTTGCAACAAAGGAAGAAGCCAAGCAAGCCCTAATCACTATGCGAGATGGCCCAAAGCTGTTCAGTGAGATCGTCTACAGGGACTCAGTAAGCGGAAAGTATCCACCAATAACCGATCATGCAGTTGAGCGCGAATTTCACGGCTGGACAGTTCGGATAGCTGCTCAACCTAGCGAGGCGGATCGGATTGAAGAGCTGCTTGGCGACCTGGATATACACGTGCTTGCAAGAGACGGGAACACCATCATCACCGGCCCATTTGAAAATGAGCAATCAGCAAAGTCCGTTTCGATAGAGCTGAGCGATAACCATGAAATTCAATCAAGGATGTATTGGGTTCCGCTAAGGACTTGACCGGAACAAAGGCATCTACGAAGCCCGCCGAGAGCGGGCTTTTTTTCGTCCCGAGAAAAATGAATAGCATCAGCCGTTTACCAAAATGCAAATTATGTTTACCAATTTATTTACCAATATGCATTGACAGGTAATTTCCAAATGGTAAATTTACCTCAAGCCAACGCTACATCAGGCCAGCAGCGAAAGCCGCGCCGCTCTTTAACAACCCGCGCCATAAACGATTACCCGGCTCACGCTGGGAGGTCAGCCCCGGCCACACCTGTGGGGCGAGATGAAGTCAGGTGAACAAAATCGCGCTGCCACTACTGGCGACCGGCGATCCGATAGCCCCGAAAGGCTACCAACGCGCAGAACTGCGACGGCGGACGAGGTGCTGACCGAACTGGCGAATGACCCGGTAGGAGGCGCGAGCAATTCCCAAAGAGTTACTGATGCCGCTTTTCTGAAGCGGCATCAATCCATAGCGCAGAGCGCTCCTTGCCCTCAATCTCAGATGAAGGGGACAGTCAGGGAGTGCTCTGCGGTGTGGATTGAACAATCGCCGAAGTAGAAAAAATGAATTAGCAACTTGCCCGCTCGGTCAAGAATTATGAACGCAGTAAATCTGACGAGGTGACAGCAATGACTATCCAAGCAGAGACACTCGTACAACTGACCGAGGCGCTCCAGCAGCGCGGAATGAATTTGGTCTCAGATGTCCACTTTACCCGCGCGCCATACCGGCATAACCACCGCTGGATTTGCACCGTAGAGTAACCATGCTCGTTGCCGGCGGCTCGGACTAAGACTCCACCGCCGGCCCCACCGCTTCGTTACGACATTTTCCAACTTGAGATGGTGCAACCGGCATGGTCCAATAGATGATGGCCTTTCGCTACGGTGATCTCAGTTGAAGCAATATCGCGGATTGATAATCTTTTTTTCGGCAACGACGTTGCTCTTTGTCTTGGCTCAGGTATGGCACACACAGTCTGCCCCCGAAGAGAAAAAGGAGGAGCGGGAACGCCAGCTCAAAGGACTCGCACTCATCATGGGCGCCCAGTCCGGAAAAGTATCTGACGAGTCAACTCGCGTCGATTCTGTGACCTACAGCGATGAGGTCATGCGTATCTCTTACACACTCACAAAAGTCACGAAAGACGAAATCGATTCTGATGAATTCACCAAGGACGCAAAAGCGCTTGCAGCTACTGCATTCTGTAACGAAAAAGGGTTAGGGCAATTCGTGAAATCGGGTCTTTCCGTTGATCTCCTGTACAAAGATTCAACCAGTTCACCGGTAGCCGAGTTTCAGATAGGCAAATCCGACTGCCTCTAAAGTCTGCCCCCTGAAGCCCGCCTCTCACGCGGGCTTTTTTCTGCGCGTCGCATCGCAATGATCCTGCGCAGCTTGTCATCAATACCCCGACCAATCCCGAATGCACTCCCCTCCGCGCCCAACGGCAACCAGCGGAGCGGATGAGTGCATCCGAGTTTTGTTGGATCAACACCCCGCCACCCTGGAGGCGACCATGTCAGCTCTACGCAAGCTCATCCCGGAAGACGATTTTCTCGATACGGAGGCTGGTCAAGAATGGTTGACCGGGTCGGTCGACGATCTGCTGTGCCGGCGCCATATCGAAGCGCCGAATCCGGTGGGCCGAAGCAAGGTCCTGGTCAACGCTGATCACCTGCCGGAAGCGCTGGCGGATCACATGGCCGCGACCCCAGACCCAGACCGCTGCATCGAGAAAATCCTGATCGAACTGGTCCGGCGCGGCGACGGCGGGATCTTGCACGCCTGGGCGGTCGAAGCCGTCGGCGGTGATCCGCTGATTGTTCGTTCGCTGGCTGGCGACCTAGTCGCGGTGCATGCCAACGAATACCGCGATGCAAAGCGCGAAAGCGATCGCGTCGAGCAGGAGTGTGGCTTTTGAGCCCGCACATTCTGATCGACAAAGCACTTGATGGTGTCACCGCGCCCTTCGCCCATCAGGAGACAGGGCTGCTCGTACAGGAGCTGATCACCCGCCTCTTCACCGACGGCGCCATCACCATCGACGAGTTCAACCACTACTGCGAGCGCTTGCGCGACGTCTGTCAGCAGCGCAAGGAGACTGTATGAGTACGGCACCGGTTAAATCGCTGATTGATGAGCAACTGGACGACATCGAAAACAAAATCGCCCTGCTCGGCTTCGGTCTTCCTTTCAACGAGGTGATCGGTCGCAAGCGCGAGGAGTTGGTTTCGAATCTCCCGCAACGCCTGGCGCCGTCCATGAAGGGCAAGCGGATCGCTGTGAAGATTCGGCCGTGACCGGTCACCAGCTCGCCCGCCGGCTGCTGATCCGGCGCGGATCGTTCTCCGCCATCGGCGTTTTCACCTTTCTGATGCTGCTCAGCGCCCTCGCCGACCGCATCACCTCCTGACTTTCAACTTCAAGCGCTGCGCACGTCGCGGCAAGGATTTCGTCATGCCTGAATCAAGCCACACACCCGGGCCGTGGAAAGTAGTCGATGGGCATTACCCCGGCTTTATCAAGATCGTCGGCGCCTCTTTTGAGCCATCGATAGTTCTGTCAGCAACTGATTTGGACCTTGCAGACTATTGCCGCCGTACAGCTGATGCACGGCTTATGGCTGCCGCGCCTGACCTTCTGGCCGCTGCGCAAAAAACGGTAGACGCCTGGGCGAAATTCATTGCCTCTTTTGACTACGTTCCGGGCGTTGGTGATCGAGCTGAGGACATGGAGTTTCGTGAAATCCTCGAGCTCCGCGCCGCAATCAGCAAAGCCACCGAATAACCCTCCCACAGCGCCCCTCTCCGGTGGCGCGGAGAACAGTCATGTCCGATAAAAACATGCAGATCTGGAACCGGGTTGAAAAAACCGATACCAGGTTCACCAAAGACGCCAAGGTCGGCGGCCAGCAAATCACCAGCCTGAACGGCACGGCCATGATCATGAAGGCCACCGAGGTGTTCGGCCCGGTAGGCATTGGCTTCGGCTGGAAGGTCACCGAGGAGCGTTTCGACAAGGGCGCCGAAATGTTTGTCGGCGAAGGTGACAAGCGCGCAAGCCTGGGATTCGAGCTGAACCACACGGTAAAAATCCTATTCTGGTTCAAGATCGACGGCGAGCGCGGTGAGCTGGAGCAGTACGGCTGTACGCCCTACCTCTACAAATCGAAGTTCGGCACCACCACGGACGGCGAGGCGCCGAAGAAGTCCCTCACCGACGCAATCAAAAAGTCCCTTTCGATGCTCGGTTTCAGCGCTGACGTGTTCCTGGGTATGTTCGACGATCGTGATTACGTCCAGCAGCGCCAGGAAGAGGAAGCGATTGAGCTGGCTGTCGACAAGGATGCCGAGATCGCAAAGCAGGCGCAGGACCGGCTCGACTACATCAAGTCAGTCATCGACACCATGCAAGGCGCCAAAACTCCGCACGAACTCAAGAAGATCCACGACACCGCCGTCCGCCAGCTCACGCTGCGCAAGGACGAGAAAGGCGCCGCCCGGATTTCCCTTGAGTGGAAAAAGCTCTCTGAGCCAAAACAGGAGACTGCAGCATGACGCAACTCTACGCACTGACCGGAAAGCTCGCCGAACTTCAGGGAATGGCAGACACCGACGACGAGGGCCTGAAAGAGGCCCTGCAGCACGCAATGGACGAAATCCAAGGCGAGTTTGAGGTGAAGGCCGACAACATCGTCATGCTCCGCCGCAACATTGAAAGCGACGTGACCGCCATCGAATCGGAGATTGAGCGACTGACCGAGCTCAAGCGCATCAAGTCCAACAGCGTTGCGCAGATCAGCGATTACCTGCGCCGGAACATGGAAGCCGCCAACCTCAAGTCGATCAAGCGCCCGCTGTTCACCATCACCTTGGCCCTGGGCAAGGAGAGAGTCATCGTCGACAACGAAGACGCGGTACCGGACGAACTGACCGCCGTGAAAACCAGCATCGCGCCGGACAAGAATGCGATCGCCGCCAAGCTCAAGGAAATTCGTGAGCACAACGAAGCCGTGCGCAAGCGCATGGCCGCCGGCGAAGACGCGGAGCATGAACTGCTACCGGAACCAGCCTGGGCGCACCTTGAGCGCGGCGAAAGCTCGATCCGGATCAAGTGAGGCCAGCATGATCAGCAACCACCTCAACCTAGTGGAGCAGCACCGGCCGGACGCTGAGTCGATCTCTGAACGGGTCGCCCAGTTCCTGGCTGCCGGCGGACAGATCGACCATCTGAAAAGTCCGCCGCGCAACCCGCTGCCACCGCCCCGCTCGAAGAAAATAGACCCTGAAACGGTCCTCAAGCGGCGCCCGAAACCAATATCGGCCGCTGACCGGAAGGCTCTGCGCAAGATGGCGGACTCGCTATGAAATCGAAACGCAAACCAAACAACGGTTTCGCCCGGGCCGAGCGCAGTTGCCGGGCGCTGCTCAGCACCAACCACGTCGCAGTCGTGAACATCGACCCGAGCGGCAGCCAGATCATGGTGAACTGGAAGAACTGCCGTCAGATCCGCAGTGTGGCGATCGCCAACGCCCTGTTCGACTTCTCCTATCACTGGACCATCTACATCGCCGCCATGTGCCGCGACGAGCTTGGCACTGAGTACCTGAAGTCCACGGAGATCTCTCCGCAGGGCATGTACAAGGTCGAGCGCTTGACTGATGCGATCGAGCATTACTACCTGGAGCTGCGCAACGGCTGCAACCCGAACCACATACTCGCTTCAGGGTGGATCGCCATTCCGGCCGAGATCACGCTGGAAGAGGCGCAGGCCGCGAAGCTGTTCTACGCCGCCGGCGCCTGGCATCAGGTGAAGGTCGCAGCGTGAAACGAACCACCACCCGGGCGGCCACGCGCCGCCGACAGACCTGGCTGGACTTGCCGGCCAGCGGAATTGAAGAGGTAGGTCATGGCCAAGAGCAACGCGCAATTGCAGAAGGAAAAGCGCGCCAAGGAGAAGGCGTTGCTCGAGCGGATCGGCGCCGAGAAACGCTCGTTGATTGTTTCGAAAGCGCTTGATGAGGCGCTGAAGATTCTCGGCGAGCGTCACGGTTTCGAGGAATGGCAGGAGACGGTATCGACGTTCATCATCAATCTGGCCACAGCGCCGGCGCCTGAGTCGGAACGATTCGCAAGCATGTCGCGACCGGAAATCGTAGTTAAGGAAAAATGGTCGCGGCAGCTTGAGGAGTTCGCAAGCGCAAATGGAGGCATGTAGTTATTTACATGAGTTCGTAGAGGTTTGGATTGATAGAATGCAGCCCTTGCTGCACCTTAGCCCGTAACTCTTCGAGAGTTTTAAACTCATCTAATGAAAGCGTTACAGAAAGCTGTATTAAAAGTTTAATTTCACGCTCAGCACCTTCTAGATTGCTCCGCGCAGAATTCAAATCAGCGGTTCTGACAGTGCCTGTGCTACGAGAATACAAAGATATTCGCTCGACATCAGCCTCATATCTATCAATCATTCGGTCATACATCAAAATTTGCTGATCGAGCAATCTGAGCTGACTTGCCTTGTACTCAGAAAGCCTTGCAGAGTTACCCTCTTCAACAAAGTGCGCACTCTGCTCCAGTTGAAGATCAATAGTACGAAGCAGAGCTATAAGCGTAACCAGAGAAATACCAGGGCCAATTAAGCCTCCAAAAAAAGAACCGAAGTCTGACCAACTGTCAGACTTAGGCGAAAGACCATTATTGAAGACACTCAAGTAGAACCCTACTGCAATCACAACAAGAGCAGCCAATCCAAACAAACCGATATTTAAAGGGTTCCCCCATCGATTTAAGGATTTCGTATCAACATCCATTTCACCCCCCCCCTAATTTAGCTCTCAAGCACTCCCAACTTTTTGAGTAGCGGGCGCACGCCCGGAGGATAACTCATGTCAGCGCAACAGAAGAAACACCCCTTCGATTTCAAAACTCAATACGGACTCGGCTTCAGCACTCAGGACGATGAGATCGTTGTCGACTTCTTCTGCGGTGGCGGCGGCGCCGGTACCGGGCTGGAGATGGGCCTGGGCCGCGCGGTGAATGTTGCGAAGAACCACAGCCCCCAAGCGATCAGCATGCATACCGTGAATCACCCGGGCGCTGTGCACTACACCACCGACGTGTTCGACGGTGATCCCGACACCGAATGCGGCGGCAAGGCCGTGGGCTGGTTCCACATGTCGCCGGACTGCACTCACCACAGCCAGGCTGCCGGCGGACAGCCGCGCAAGCGGGAGATCCGGAACCTGTCGTGGATCGGTCTGAAGTGGGCCGGTAAGAAGAAGCCCCGCGTCATCAGCCTGGAGAACGTGAAACAGATCCTCCAGTGGGGGCCGCTGATCGCCAAGCGCTGCAAGTCCACCGGCCGCGTCGTGAAGCTGGGCGGCGGTGTTGCCGCACCTGGCGAAGTCGTCCCGGTCAGCCAGCAGTTCCTGGTACCAGACCCGGCGCGGCGCGGTCAGACCTGGACCGTGTTCGTCGCCGAGCTGCAGCGTTTGGGTTACACCGTTGAATGGCGAGTGATCAAGGCCTGCGACTTCGGAGCACCAACCAGCCGCGAACGACTGTTCATGATCGCTCGCTGCGATGGTCAGCCGATTATTTGGCCAGAGCCAACCCACGCGAAGAACCCAGCCAAGGGACAGCAGAAGTGGCGCACTGCCGCCGAGTGCATCGACTGGACCATCCCGAGCAAAAGCATCTTTGACCGGGCAAAGCCGCTGGCACCGGCCACCCTTCGCCGAATCGCCAAGGGTATGAAGAAATTCGTCATTGATGCCGCCGACCCGTTCATTGTGCCGATCGCGAACTGGTCCGGCGAAAGCGTTCAGTCCGCAAACGAGCCGCTGCGCACCGTAACGTCATGGCCGCGCGGCGGATCGTTCGCCATGGCTAGCCCGATCATCGCACCAGCCACGCACCAGGGCAGTGACCGGATCAACGACCCTCACGCCCCGCTACCGACGGTGACCTGTGCCAATCGGGGCGAGCTGACGCTGATCAGTCCGGTGATGGTCGACGCCGGCGGCCCGGCGTACAGCGGCAAACCAGCGTCAGTCGATCAGCCAGTAGGCACGCTGATGACCCAGAACCACCGCGCACTCGCAGCGGCGCACCTGGTCAAGTTCCGGTTCTCGGATGAAGGCAAGGCCCTCGACGAGCCGCTGCCGACCATTACCAGTGGCGGCAACTACCAGCGCCCGGCCGGCGCCGCCCACGCCATGGGCATCTCGACGGTGTTCATGGCCCAGATGAATGGCGGATTCAACACCACGGCTGCCAAGAGCATCGAGGACCCGATGACCACGGTGACCAACACCGGCAGCCAGCAGCAGCTGGTGACCGCGAACCTGGTGCACCTGCGTGGCAACTGCGATGCGCGGGACGCCGGCGACCCACTGCACACCATTAGCGCCGGCGGCACTCACCACGGGCTGGTCACCGCCTTCATGGAGCGCCAGTTCGGAGCCAGTGTCGGCCAGGGCGTGGATGAACCGGCGCCGACCATCACCGCCGGCGGTGGCGGCAAGAGCTCGCTGGTAGAGCTGCAACTCTCGCCAGAGGTTGAAGCCGGTGCACTGCGTGTCGCGGCATTCCTGATCAGCTACTACGGCACCGAGAACATGAGCGCCGCCGACGCGCCAACACCAACCATCACGACCAAGGATCGGCTGGGCCTGGTCACCGTCACCATCAAGGGCACGCCGTACGTGATCGTCGACATCTGCCTGCGGATGCTGCAACCGGCTGAGCTGTACAAGGCTCAGGGTTTCCCCGCCGACTACATCATCAGCCACGGTGCCGACGGCAAGCCATTCACCAAAACGCAGCAGGTCCACATGTGCGGCAACAGCGTCAGCCCACCGCCGATGGCTGCACTGGCACGCGCGAACGACCCATGGCGAATTGCAGAACAAAGAGCAGAGGCCGCTTAAGCCTGAACGAGCCTCGCCGCAATTTGGGAATCTATTAAAGGGATTTTGCCGCTGCCCTGTTGATCCGCAATCCAGCGACAGGCTAAGTAAATATCGAATGCCCAGTGATGCAGCCTGAACAGTTCCATTGCCGTTCCGGAAATCCGATAGTGCCCACAGTCTGGGCACGGGTACTCCTCTGAGTCTGGCCGCACGATTGCTTCAACAACTTCGTTCCCGCAGATATAGCAGCTCATTTCGACCTCCAGCGACTGATCGATCCACTCTAGCTGATCCCTCACCACCCGCCACCGCCCGGACATGCCCCGGCAAAGGACACCCCATGCCCACAAAAAA
>Ga0068830_1020060_pt1 | contig 11403 bp, 9 predicted proteins | sample Hof3ISUMetaT_23_FD_68490 | JGI IMG/M metagenome (GOLD analysis project Ga0068830, IMG submission 68490) | Enriched soil aggregate microbial communities from Iowa State university to study microbial drivers of carbon cycling -... | ecosystem: Environmental > Terrestrial > Soil > Agricultural land... | reverse complement strand
TTTTTTGGCCACCGGCAATCCTCTCGGGAGGACAAAGACTGATCGCAGCCTTGGGCAAGGCTATCGACCGCGAAGCCCCACTCAGGCAGGGGCAGCGCTACTGCACCGGTTCTTCAATAAAAGCAGGCCGGTGCAGCTTGAAAAGGTCGCGCAGTGTAACGGCAAAAACGCCGATTGCTAAGTGCCAATCGGCGCCAATTTATGTGTTCTTTGCGACGTTGCTTTGCTGAGCCTTCAGATAACGTTTCAAGGCTGCCAGAGAGTCCGGGCAATAAGGCTTTTGCTCGATTTCCCGCATGACCTGTTCGATCGGAATGAAGCGCGCTTCGAGCACCTCCTCCGGCTGCAGGATCAACGGCCCGTCCCACACCGCCGAAAACGCCGAACACCACAGGCGATTGCCGGTGTCTTCGAAGTAGAAATGGTCGTGGGCCGTCAGTTCGACACCACTCACCCCCAGCTCTTCCTCCAGCTCACGGGCCGCCGAATCGGCGTAGGTCTCGTTCGCCTGCACCATGCCGCCCGCCGCCACGTCCCAGTAACCGGGATAGATGGCTTTGCTCAACGTGCGCCGATGCACGCAGAGTTCACCGGCGGAGTTGAACAGCATGATGTAGGTGCCACGGCCGATCAGTCCGCGTTCTCGCAGGTCCGAACGCACCAGGGCGCCGAGCAGGTTGTCCTGCTCGTCCACCCAGGCGATCTGTTCGGCATCCGAGGCGGCGCGGTGAGCCGCCTCTCTGGCGCTCTCGTCCATGACTCAGCCCTGATTGAGCAGTTGACGCAAATCGATCACGGCCGCGTTGGCCCGGGAAATGTAGTTGGCCATGACCAGCGAGTGGTTGGCCAGCACACCGAAGCCGCTGCCATTGAGGATCATCGGGCTCCAGACCGGCTCCTGAGACGCCTCCAGCTCACGAATGATCTGACGCACGCTGACAGTCGCGTTCTTCTTCGCCAGCACGTCGGCGAAATCGACCTCGATCGCGCGCAGCAGGTGCGAAAGCGCCCAGGCCTGGCCACGGGCTTCGTAGAACACGTTGTCGATCTGCATCCACGGAGTCTCAACGACTTCCTCGTCGACCTGAGGCACTTCACCCACCGCCGGCACTTCGGTTTTCAGCGCGGTGTTGAGTTTGACCCGGCCAACACTGGCCGACAGGCGTTGCGACAGCGACCCGAGACGAGTGCCGACATCACCCAGCCAGTTGTTCAGGTTGTCGGCACGGGCGTAGAACAGCGCGTTTTTCTGGGTCGGGTCGGACAGGCGCGCCTGATAACGGCTCAGGGAATTGATGCCTTCCTGATATTCCGACTCGCTGGATGGCAGGACCCAGCTCTTGTTGTCGAAGTTGAAGCGCGGCTCGGCCTTGGCCAGGTCGGCGTCTTCAGCCGATTGCGACTGCGAACGGGCGAAATCCTTGCGCAGGGCGCGGGTCAGGTCGCGGACCTGCACCAGTACGCCGTATTCCCAGCTCGGCATGTTGTCCATCCACAGGCCCGGCGGGAAACGGTCGTTGGAAATATAGCCGCCCGGCTTGTCGAGCAACGTGCCGGCAACGGTTTTCAGGGTTTCGACGGTGGTGTAGCCGACCACCATCTGCTTGCCCTCTTTCTCGGCGGCAACCTGAGCGTTCTGCGCCACGGGAAACAGCGCCGGCTCCTGGCTCCAGTACCAGCCAAGGGCAATAGTCACCAACAGGTAAATGGCGACCAGCGTGGCCAGCGCCCGGCTGAACAACAGCCCGCCGACATAGCTGCGGGCGGCCGACTTGGGCTCGGCGGCACGTTCAGGCGCGCTGCCCGCGCGGTTCTTCCAGTCCAGCATGGCGATATCCTTTCAATCTTGGGTTCAACGGTTCGACCACAACCATACAACAACGTGCCTCGACCGGGCACCCGCGATCAGGGTAGCGGAGAAAAACAAGTGAAGGTCGGCAGTGAACGAAAGGATAGACGCAGCCTTCAGACGTTGAAAATTCGCATTGAAATCTGCCGGACATCATCTGGCATGAACAGATGCGCGATGCCCTGCGCGTCGGTTCGGCGCTGGGTGGGGACCCCATCGACCGTGGCAATGTAGGCCTGCTGTGGCAATGGTTCGCCGGTCATGCTGTCGACCAGACGATAGATTCGGGGAGTTCTGGTGGGTTGGGGCGGTGGATTGTTCATCAGGTCGAGTACCGCTTGATCGAACGCTGACTGGGCAGTGGGCCATTCGCCGTAATCGGCGTCAGCCCTGAGCAGCAGCCAGTCGCCGTGTTCAATCTGCTCCAGCACTTCACTGTCCAGATCGAGCATCAGGCCTGCCCGCAACTGATCGAGACCTTCGAGGGGTTGCCGCTCCAGCAACACCTTGCAAACCCGCTCCAGCGCCTGGTCCACGGGGTAGACATGCTGGCGTTCGCTTTCGGTCAGGTGCGAATGATGAACCAGCCTCATCACTGGCCCTCGCTCTGCCACTCATCGGAGCCCATCGTCCGGCTGATCTCATGCCGCCAGTAGATGCGACGGTAACTGAAGTGGACTTTTTCCCGTTGTGTCAGGTGCGCTGTGACTGGGTCCTGGCAGTCGGGCATAAAGACCTCGGCGCTGACGATCTGCGCGTCCTCCAGTTCAATCGTATAGAAGTGCTCCTGAGTACCGTGGGCCGATGTTCGATAGAACTCCAGACAACACTTGCTCAGCCGTTCACCGGAACACAGGGCGACCTGGATCAGCGGCGACGCTTTGTCGATGGTTTTGGTGATGACCAGCGGTTTGTGCATTCGCCGCCCGGCACCCGCGCCGTTGGGCAGGAGAATGCCGTGGCTGAAGGCCTGAACCATGATCTTGTCCTCACGCCCGTTCTGGTAGCTGTTGCCCACCGACGGTTCGGTGAAGGCACCGGCGCTGATCAGGCCCTGGCGACTGCCGTGGATGGTCATGAAGGCTGGGGTTGGCATGGAATTTCTCCTTCTTTGGGTTGGGGTGGGGGAAAGGGGTGGGGTTCTTCGTAGAGGGTTTCCGTTTCCTCGAAAGGTATCCAGGGCTTGGTGAGCTCGAGAGTAATGAGATATCGCTCCTGGTCGGGATGTCTTGAGTCGCGAAACCGTGCAAGAACCAGCATCGCCTGGTATTTATCGCTGGCCTGCCAATAAGAAATTCCGGGAATCACGCTGTTCCTGAGATAGATCCGCCACTCGGGCGTATCCGCCATCGTGGGATCACTTCGCGTCCCCATTGGCCTCCAGCCTTTCGCGCACCATTGAGCTTGCAGATCGAGAACGACCTTCATGACATCGTCAATCAGCAGAGGCTCGATTTGAGGAGACATGCGGATATCACCGACCACGTCACCCTCGAAGGTCACCGTAAAAAAACGCGCCATCGGCGTTTCGAACCCATACTGCGAATCGACAAATCGCAGGCGCGCATCCGTCTTCGGAATGCCACCCCAGACACGACTGCCGACGCGCCCCCACGAAAGGAATGGGGCGGTCGAGTGCTCTTGCATGTATTCATATGTGCCCCCTATCGCCAGCGCCATCACGGGCTCGTCCCACAATGGCTGCATCAACTGACGTGCGGCGGTCCACATCAAAACAACACTAAGCGCCAGCCACGCCCAAAAGCGCCATTTGGATAGACAGTTTCGCCAGGACATCAAGTCTCCCCCATGGCGGCAATCTCGCCGATGGATTGCGCCAACGCGTTTCGGTTGCTGTCGTTGAGCATCTGGTCAAAACGCGATGCTGCCCGTAGCACGAACTCCATTCGCTGATCGATATCCGACAGATCCGCCATCGGATTGCTGCCGAACCCGATGGTGCGGCCATCTTCGACACGCTGACATTGACTGGTGAGGGTCAACTCGATGGCCTGCGCCACACCGGAAGGAAAGCCGGTCGCGTAGGAAAAATGATTCCCACGCAACAACGTCACCAAATGACGATTTTCGTAGATGCTCGGTTGGAGAATGTTTCGCTGCTCGTGCCAGGCCAGATGCTTCACACTTTCGGCAATATTCCCCGTTTCTATCGCTTCAAATCCCCTCAAGATTTCTTGAAACGCCCAACCGAAAGGAATGGTTTTCTCCCCTATAGGCCAAAGCACCGGAAACTTTGCGTGTCCATGAATCGTTTTCCGGGTCTTCAGACACTTCTTCAACTCCGCCAACCCTCGCACCGCATAAAACTGATGCAGCGGATAAACATCCAGAAACAGCGTGGTATTGCCCATCGCCATCATGTCGTACACATGCCGGAACTGTTGCTGCACCAATGACAGCTCTTCACCCGAAGTACGCAAATCCAGCGAAGGCACAGGGTTGCGCGCCCTCGCCTCTTGGTAATCCCCCCAGTCCTCGGCCTGTCGGGGCATTTTGTCCGGAGTGAGCAGCCCGGACTCACGGCGCCCGTCGCGCACCCGCTGCCGTGCCTCATGCTCCTGGCGGATCAGCTCGATACTGTCCGCCGCATGCAGCAATCCACAACCGACCTGCTTGGACGCGAACGCCGCCAGCCCGGCCCACTGGAACCGCGAGTCATGCAGCCACAGTCGGGCATACGCGGCGTTGATCGCCCGGTTGCGCTGCACCGGATCGGCGATCAGCACGCCGTCAGGGGCGACGATGTTCTCCGCCTCCCGCTGATAGGCACGCCAAAGGCACTGGCATGTCAAAACCGGCACCTCGGTCACCCTCACCCGTTCGCCATACAACATCTCTTCATTGCACTCACAGTCGGCAACGGGCGTGATGTTGTGATTCAGGCGCAGGGTATCGCTGGGGTATTTGTTGAAACACTGGGTCATGTCCGGGCAAACATCCGGTAGGGGTTTCCCTGACCCTACCAGCGCAAAACACTTGCGAAACCGACCTTGGGAAAAATCAGAAAGCCCTGACAGACGATGACTATCCAGTGCGGGAGAAGCGTCCTCAAAAGCCCTGGGAAACATCCTTCAACGCCCGGTTCACGGGCACTTGATCGACGAGCAAGCCCCGGATAAAACCGACCAGTCAGAAACTGAATGGTGACGCACAGCAGATTATTGACGTACGACACTCATGTAAGGGAAAAGAGGTGCTAGCATAGAGCCACCAGTCGATCTCAGCATGCAGCCTAACTAGTAGTCAGGATATGACCGAGCCAGAAGACCCCAGCCGTGAGCGCCTCAAGCACCACTTTGCCCAGCGGGTAATTCATCAGGCACGTCAGATTCTTGAGATATGGCAGCGCCTGCAACGCAGTGAGTGGTCCACTGCCGACCTCGCCGAACTGAGCGAGGCCAATCTGCGCCTGCTGCGTTTTGCCGAGCGCTTCGAACAGCCCGAGCACACGCAGCTGGCCCGTCACATCAGCCAGTCGCTGGAAGCGGTGGACGCCAATCGCGGACGCCTGAGCAGCGGCCTGATCACCGATCTCAACCGTTTGATGCAGCGTCTGTCGCGCACCGGGCTGCGCCATGGCGATCAGCTTGATCAGACCTTCCTGCCACCCCTGCGCAAACCGATCTACGTGATGCTGCAGGATCACGACCGCGCCGAGCGGCTGGCCAAGCAGCTGGAGTTTTTCGGTCTGAGCGCTCAGGCGCTGGACAGCGTGTCGGCGTTTCGCTCCTCGATGGTCGAGCGCCTGCCGGCCGCGATCGTCATGGACGTGGATTTCAGCGGTGCCGGCGTCGGTCTGAAGCTCGCCGCAGAAGCCCAGCAAGGTCTGGAAGAACCGCTGCCGCTGCTGTTCTTCAGCCTGCACGAAACCGACACCCCGACCCGCCTCGCGGCGGTGCGCGCCGGTGGCCAGGAATTTCTCACCGGTACCCTCGAAGCCTCGAGCCTGCTGGAGAAGATCGAAGTCCTGACCTGCGTCGCCCAGTACGAACCCTATAAAGTGCTGATCATCGACGACTCCCGCGCCCAGGCCCTGCACACCGAACGCCTGCTCAACAGCGCCGGGATCGTCACCCGCACCCTGATCGAACCGATCCAGGCCATGGCCGAGCTGGCGGACTTCCAGCCGGACCTGATCATTCTCGACATGTACATGCCGGCCTGCACCGGCACCGAGCTGGCCAAGGTCATTCGTCATAACGATCGCTACGTCAGCGTGCCGATCATTTACCTGTCGGCCGAAGACGATCTGGACAAGCAGCTCGACGCCATGAGCGAAGGCGGCGACGACTTCCTGACCAAGCCGATCAAGCCGCGCCACCTGATCACCACCGTACGCAACCGCGCCGCCCGCGCGCGCAACCTGAAAGCACGGATGGTTCGCGACAGCCTCACCGGCCTGTACAACCACACGCACATTCTGCAATTGCTCGAAGACTGTTCGTTCCGCGCCCGCCGCGAGAACAAGCCGTTGAGCTTTGCCATGCTCGACATCGACCACTTCAAACGGGTCAACGACAGCCACGGCCACCCCATGGGCGACCGGGTGATCAAGAGCCTGGCGCTGTTCCTCAAGCAGCGTCTGCGCAAGACCGACTTCATCGGCCGTTACGGCGGCGAAGAGTTCGCCATCGTCATGCCCGACACCGATATAGAAGCCGCGCACAAAGTGCTCGACGAAATCCGCCAGCGCTTTGCCGAGATTCACTATCCGGCCCAGCCGCAGGATCTGTGGTGCACCTTCAGCGCCGGCGTGGTGGAGATGCGCGACGACTCCGACAGCCTGATGATGGCCAGCCAGGCCGACGAGGCGCTGTACCGCGCCAAGGGCGAAGGGCGCAATCGGGTGCAGACCGCCCGGGACTCAAAGCAAAGTGCCACTTTTTCATCGGAATCGCCCCAATCGGTCATAACCCTGTAACAGAACCGCAATAAATTCAGGCGCTTACCATTCTGCCGTTGGTAGCCGTCATGCGCCTGAAGTTGCTCACCAATCTCAATACCCTGTTGCTGGTCGCCGTCTGCTTGGCGCTCGGCGCCACGTTGTGGTGGTCGCAGAAAGCCCTGGAACGCCCGTATCTGTTGATGGAGCGTTACCTGGGCCTGTCGCAGCAATTTCAGAATGACGTGGCACGCAACGTCGAGGATTACCTCGCCAGCGGCGACGCCCTGCGCCTGAGCAGCGCCAGTCAGGCCATCGATCAATTGCAGAAAGAACTCGGCGAGCTGCCGCCAGCGCTGGCCGACACCTTGCGCCCGAGCCTCAGCGGCCTCGACGAATTCAGCAAGACCGACCTGCTGGCCGCCGGCAAACTGGCCGGCGATCCACAAGCACTGTTGTTGCAGGCCGAGCGCGAATTGAGCGCCAGCCTCGATCAGCTCAGCACCTACGCCGGCGGCAATGCGACCTACCTGACGCCCCTGCTGATTGCCTCTCAACATCTGGGCAAACTGTCGCTGGCCCGGGACAAACTGGTCAGCAGCGGACGCAGTGAACTGGCCGCCGATGTCGAGCGCGAAGTCAGCAACATCCGCGCCCAGGCCCAAACGATCGATGCCCTGCCCTTGCTCGGTGTGGTCGCCAGCAGTGAGTCCGGCAGCGACGACTTCGCCGCGCTGATGGGCATCGAAAGCACCGAAAAAGCCGCCGCCGAAGACGCCGGCGTCGGTCTCAAACGCGAACTCAACAGTTTGCTCGGCCGTTACCCGGCGGAGCTCGCACGCACCCGCGAGCAGATCCAGAAACGCACCGACCTGAGCACCGCAACCCACCAGAAAATTGCCGCCGTGCAGCAAGCCATCGCCGGCCTCGAACCGGTGGTACGCGCCCAGCACGGGCAAATCCAGGGTGAAGTGCGGCTGATGCAAGGCGTGATGATCGGTCTGATTCTGCTGATCGCACTGCTGATCGATACCCTGCAGCGGCGCCTGGCCCGCACCTTGACCAACCTCGCGCCGGCGCTGTCAACCTGGGCCGAAGGCGACTTCAGCCGCGACATTCATCTGGGCAAGACCAACCGCGAACTGCACGACATCGAAGCCTCGCTCAATCGATTGCGCGCCTACCTGGTGGATCTGGTCGGGACCATTCGCGGCAATGCCGAACAGGTGGCGGGCAGCAGCCGCACCCTCGCCGAACTGAGCAATGACTTGCACAGCGGTGCCGAACATCAGGCCGGCGATACAGCGCTGATCCGTGATTCCCTCGGCGAACTGGAAGCGACCATTCAGCAAGTGGCCGGCGATGCGCGCCAGGCCGCCGACGCCAGTCGCCATGCCGGGCTGGCGGTCGAACACGGGCAACAGGTGATCGGCCAGAGCCTCACCGGCCTGCACGCGCTGGTCGGTGAAGTGCAAGGCAATGCGCAGATGATCGAACACCTGGCCGAAGAGTCGGCGACCATCGGCGGCGTACTGACGGTGATCCGCTCGATTGCCGACCAGACCAACCTGCTGGCGCTCAACGCGGCGATCGAAGCCGCCCGCGCCGGGGAAATGGGCCGTGGGTTTGCCGTGGTGGCCGAGGAAGTGCGCTCGCTGGCGCAACGCACCGCCGGCGCCACCGCCGAGATTCAGACCCTGATCGCCGGCCTGCAAACTGCAGCGAGACAATCGGTCGAGGGCATGCGCGCCCAGGTAGAACACGCCGAAGCCACCGCCAATCAGGCGCAATCGGCGGACGGGGCGCTGGACAGGATTGTCGGCGCGATCCAGACCATCTCCGACACGGCAATCCGCATTGCCGAGATCACCGCGCAACAGAGCGGCGCGGTCAGCGAGATTCGCGATCACAGCGAACGGATTCACCAGTTGGGCGGGGACAATCTGCTGCGCATCGGTCAGAGCCGCGAGCAAGGCGAGAACTTGCTGTTGCTGGGCGGTCAGCTGCACACCGCAGTGCAAGCCTTTCGCGTCTGACAGATGGCTATCGCGAGCAGGCTCGCTCCCACATTGAATGCATACCCACCTGTGGGAGCGAGCCTGCTCGCGATGGGGCCAGACGAGTCAACGCAAGAGCCTGCCAATCGGCACTCTGTCCGCTATCATTCCCGCACCTTTGATTCGCGAGATTGTCATGCGCCGTCTGCTCTGCCTGCTGTTTTTCGTCTTCGCCCTGCCGGCCGGCGCCGCCGGTCTGTTCGACAGCAAACCCAGCGCCACGCTGGGCTCGGTCAACAACAGCGCCGATTTCCTGCCGGTGCGCGAAGCCTTTCAACTGAGTCTGGTCGAGAGCACGCCGCAATCGGTCAAACTGCGCTTCGTCGCCACCGAAGGCTATTACCTCTACCGCCACCGTTTCCAATTTCGCGCCGAGCCGGCGGAGGTAAAACTTGGCGCCGCACAACTGCCGCAAGGCGAACAGAAACACGACGAGTATTTCGGTGACGTCGAGGTCTACCACGGCATTCTCGATGTGGAGCTGCCACGCAATGATGCTCGAGCGTTCACGCTGGCCGTCACCTATCAGGGCTGTGCCGACAAAGGCTTGTGCTATCCACCGGAAACCGAGCGCCTGAGCATCGCGGGCAACGCAGTGCCAAGTGACGCGTCCACTCCGGTGACCGGTTGGGACTGGCGAGATCTGGCGCTGTTCTTCCTGGCAGGTCTGGGCCTGACCTTCACGCCGTGTGTATTGCCGATGCTGCCGATCCTGTCCGGTGTGGTGTTGCGCGGGCAGGTCGGCGGTTTGCGTGGCTTCAATCTGTCTTTGGCTTATGTGCTGCCGATGGCCGCGTGCTTTGCGCTGCTCGGGGCCTTGATGGGGCTCTTCGGCGCGCAACTGAATCTGCAGGCACGGCTACAATCGGCGTGGGTGCTGGTGCCGTTCGCGATGTTCTTTGCGGTGTTCGCGCTGGCGATGTTCGGCGTATTCGAGCTGAAACTGCCGCACTTCATCAGCAGCCGCCTCGACCGGATCGCCGGGCGCACAGAAGGCGGCTCGCTGTGGGGCGCGGCGGTGTTGGGCGTGGTGTCGAGTTTGCTGGTATCGCCGTGCGTTTCCGCACCGCTGGCCGGCGCACTGCTTTATATAAGCGCCAGCGGCGACGCGCTGGGTGGCGGCCTGAAGCTGTTCATGCTCGGCCTGGGCATGGGCGCGCCGCTGTTGCTGGTGGCTACCGGTGGCGCGGCGTGGCTGCCGAAAAGCGGGCCGTGGATGATGTACGTGAAGAACGGCATCGGCGTGTTGCTGCTCGGGCTGGCCATCGGTTTGCTCAGCCGGGTATTGCCGGGACAGATCACCTTGTTGCTGATCGGCCTGCTGGCCGGCGGCGTCGGCCTGTTCCTCGGCGCTTTGGAATTCGTCTACAAACCGCCGCGCAAACGCCTCGGCCAGTTGCTGGGCCTGTTCCTGCTGTTTTATGCGCTGGCCTGCTGGTACGGCGCGTTCAGCGGGCAGACCGACCCGCTGAATCCAATAGCCCCGGCACGACTTGCCGACAGCGGCTCCACCGCGCAAAACAGCGGTTCGTGGCAGACCGTCAGCACCCCGGCGGAACTGGATCGGGTGCTGCTCGAAGCGAAAACCGCCGACACCCCGCTGCTGCTCGACTGGTACGCCGACTGGTGCATCAGCTGCAAAGTCATCGAACACGAAGTGCTCAATGACGCCACAGTCGTCGATCGGCTCAAGGGCTATCGGCTGATCCGGTTCGACATCACCGCCAGCAACGCCGAACAGCGCACCCTGCTCGACCGCTACAGCCTGTTTGGCCCACCGGCGCTGATGTTCTTCGGCAAAGACGGAGTGGAACGTCGCGATGTGCGGGTGATCGGCGAGATCAACGCCCGCGACTTCGCCGAACGTGTCGCTAAAGCGAATGACCGGATTTAATCAGTCAGTCACATATTTTGCGCAAACATCGGTCATCGTGCTGGCTATTGCAGAGAACTGGACAGTCACAAAGTCTTTGCGGCATAGTCGCCGGGTTCTGACGAAGGCTCACCCATAACAAGGAACACGCAGATGGCAACGCTACTGGTGCTGCACGGCCCCAACCTGAACCTGCTCGGCACCCGGGAACCCGGGACCTACGGGTCGACCACCCTGGCGCAGATCAATCAGGATCTGGAACGCCGCGCCCGTGAAGCCGGCCATCATCTGCTGTATCTGCAAAGCAACGCCGAGTACGAATTGATCGACCGCATCCACGCCGCACGCGGTGAGGGCGTGGACTTCATTCTGATCAACCCGGCGGCATTTACACACACAAGTGTCGCATTACGTGACGCGCTGCTGGGAGTGAGCATCCCATTCATCGAAGTGCATTTGTCCAACGTGCACAAACGCGAACCTTTCCGCCATCACTCCTACTTCTCCGACGTAGCGGTAGGAGTGATCTGCGGCCTTGGCGCCAGCGGTTATCGACTGGCCCTGGAGGCTGCACTAGAGCAGCTTGAACACCAAGCTATACGCCCCTGACCGACCCTTGGGAGTTGATGATTCATGGATATCCGTAAAGTTAAGAAACTGATCGAATTGCTGGAAGAGTCCGGCATCGACGAGCTCGAGATCAAGGAAGGCGAAGAGTCCG
>Ga0068830_1020061_pt1 | contig 11416 bp, 12 predicted proteins | sample Hof3ISUMetaT_23_FD_68490 | JGI IMG/M metagenome (GOLD analysis project Ga0068830, IMG submission 68490) | Enriched soil aggregate microbial communities from Iowa State university to study microbial drivers of carbon cycling -... | ecosystem: Environmental > Terrestrial > Soil > Agricultural land... | reverse complement strand
TTTTTTGTCCTAACGGAATCAGACCCCGTGCTTCTAGGATACCGAACCGATTCTCCGCTTCCAGCCCGAACGAACAACCGAGGCGCGCATGATCGACACCCCGACAAAAAAGCCTGCCACTGCACGCAGCGTACCGACCTTCGTGAAAGGAATTTACAGCAAGATGCTGTACAACTGCGGCGAAAAAAGGACGTCTCGTCTAGCGCCTGGCCTGAATCTCAAGCCCCTGGAAAACCTGTTGGTATGGCTGATGGGGCTGATCGTGGCGTGCGGGATACTGATCAATACCGCAACCCGGGTCGACTTCGCCACCACGACGCTGTACATCGCACTGTTGCTGATGGCAATCAACCTGTTGTCGATCAGTGCGGTGATCGTGGTCGCGCTGTTCTGCATGGTGGCATTGACGTCGATATGCCTGTATCAGGATGGCTTTTACCGCTGGGAATCGACCTCGGACTTGCTGCGCAGCCTGACGGTGCTGGCGGCGATCATCTTTCTGGCGCTGCGCAGCAAGCAGGCATCCGACAGCCTGCGCCACAAGGAAGTCTATATGACCGGTGCCCAGCGCCTGACCCAGACCGGTTGCTTCGGCTTTCACGCAAACCTCGCGAGCATGAGCTGGTCGGAGCAAGTGGCACGCATACTCGAATACCCGGAGGCCGCGCCCCCCTCGGCGTCCTTGTACCTGGAGCGCACCCACCCCGGTGACGTGCACCTGGTGCTGGCCGGTTTCGAAAAAGCGGCGCGCCATGCGACCCTGATCGAGGTCAGGCACCGCCTGTTGATGCCCGACGGGCGCGTCAAGCATCTGCACATGCTCGCCACCCCGCTCTTGACCCGGCACGGGCGCTTTGAATACCTGGGCGCGCTGATGGACGTGAGCGCCAGCAAAGAGGCCGAAGAAGCGCTATGCCGCGCCCAGACCCAGTTGGCCCATGTCACCCGCGTGACATCCCTGGGCGAGCTGGCAGCGTCCATTGCCCATGAAGTCAATCAACCGCTGGCGGCGATCGCCAGCAGCGGCGAAGCTTGTCGCAACTGGCTGAACCGCCCGCAGCCCGATCTGGTCGAAGCACGCCAGGCACTGGAGCGAATCATCGCCAGCGCCCATCGAGCCAACGAAATCACCCGCCGCGTTCGGGCCTTGTCGCGCAAGAGCGATCCGCTGCGCCGAAACGAATCGCTCAACGACATTGTCAGCGAGACCTTGAGCCTGCTCCGCTATGAACTGGCCCACCACCAGATCAAGCCGAACATCGAGCTGAACGCATTCGGCGGCCAGGTCAGCGCCGATCGCGTGCAACTGCAGCAAGTCATCATCAACCTGATCGTCAACGCCTGCCAGGCCATGGACTCGGTCAACGCCACACAACGGGCACTGCTGATCCGCACCTGGGTAAAGGATAACGAGGCCGTGCTGGAGGTGGCCGACCAGGGTCCGGGCATCGCCAGCGAGGTCTTGCCGCAGTTGTTCACACCGTTTTTCACCACCAAGGAAAACGGCCTGGGCATGGGACTGTGCATTTGCCGTTCGATCATCGATTACCACGCGGGCCGGATCTGGGCCACCAGCACCACAGGCCAGGGCAGCTCGTTTCTGTTTGCCTTGCCGATACGGGTCGCCAACGACGCGGGATACGCCGCGGCCATCTAATACACAGGTATGAGTGCCGCCCGCCCGACCTGCATTTAATGTTGCGCCCCTCGCCAGGAACACCGCGCCGGGCGGTTGCATGTCCAGCCTCTTGGGAACCAGCCATGAACGAACAACACCCTCTCAATAAAATCAATCATAACGACTCCATGGTCTTCGTCGTCGACGACGATGCGCCGCTGCGCGAATCCCTCGGCAGCCTGTTGCGATCCATCGGCTTGAGGGTCGAGTTGTTCGGCTCGGTGGCCGACTTCATGAAGCACCCGCGCCCGGACACGGCCAGTTGCCTGGTGCTGGATGTGAGGTTGCAAGGCAGCAGTGGCCTGGACTTTCAAAACGAATTGGCCGCCGCCGGCATCAACGTGCCCATCGTGTTCATTACCGGGTACGGTGACATCGCCATGACGGTACGGGCAATGAAAGCCGGCGCGGTGGATTTCCTGACCAAGCCCTTTCGCGAACAGGACCTGATCGATGCGGTTTGCGCCGCCCATAGCCGCGACCGGCAGCGACGCGAGTCCGAGCGTCATGCCGAACAATTGCGGGCGCGCCACCAGACGCTGACCGCGCGGGAACAAACGGTCATGGCGCTGGCCGCCTCGGGCTTGATGAACAAGCAGATTGCCGGCGAAATCGGCCTGAGTGAAATCACCGTGAAGATCCACCGCGGCCAGGCCATGCGCAAAATGGGTGCGCGCTCCTTTGCCGATCTGGTACGCATGGCCGAGGTGTTGGCGACCCAGCCCGTTATACGATGAATATACCCACGTATACTGTGCACCCGATCATGACGGCGTATCTTGCATTGATGGCGCAGTGACTCCAGGTATTTTGCGCGACTACGCAGGTCACCACTATGCACAAAGAGGCAATGATTGCCGTAGTCGACAACGATGAATCGGTTCGCATGGCCCTGGACAGTTTATTGCGATCCAGTGGATATACCGTTCGAACTTACAGCGGGGCCCATGAGTTTCTCGGTTCCGATGGTCCGTTTATAACGTCCTGTTTGATCTGCGATATACAAATGCCGCAAATGGACGGGATCGCCCTATATGAAGAACTGGCGACCAGGGCCATACATATCCCGGTGATCTTCATTACCGGGAACCCCTGTGCGCAGCGGCCGCCGGGCAACCATGCCAGGACACCCATCGCTTTCTTTCCCAAACCCTTCTCCACCGAAAAGTTGCTCGCCTGTATCGAAGCGGTGCTCGCGAAACTCCACTGACCGTTGTTTATCAACGCAACTAACACTTTGGTATAGCTCATTAATACCTAGTCATACCCGGGCTGACCCTATGTAGCAGTGCCAGCGTTATCACCCTCGAATAACATCTGTTGCAGATCAAGCCGATCCCGATGTTTCGTGCTGTTGAACGACAGCGCAAACAATCAGCCACAGCGGACGTGCGGCAACAACTTATTCACGCCCTCGATTGTTCTTCAGGAGCTAAACAATGAAACAGCAAATCTTGATTATTGGTGCAGGGTTCGGTGGTGTCTGGAGCGCCTTGAGCGCTGCCCGTCTGCTGGACAAGCACGATCGAAATGACGTCGAGATCACCGTGTTGGCTCCTCAGGCCGAGCTGCGCATCCGCCCGCGCTTTTACGAGCCTGACGTGCACACCATGAAGGCACCGTTGGACGAGCTGTTCGACGCCGTGGGGGTGAAATTCGTCAAGGGGTCGGCCGAGGTTATCGACGAGAGCAGCAGACAGGTCAGCTACATCAACGCCGCAGGTATCCAGGGCAAGCTGGGCTACGACCGCCTGGTGCTGGCCGCTGGCAGCAAGCTGATGCGCCCGCCGGTCGACGGCCTGGAACACGCCTTCGATGTCGATGAGATCGAGTCCGCCACTCGCCTGGAAGCTCACATCAAATCCCTGAAGGACAAGCCGGTCAGTGCGGCCCGCAACACCGTAGTGGTGGCAGGCGGTGGTTTCACAGGGATCGAAACAGCAACCGAAATGCCGGCGCGCCTGCGTGCCGTACTCGGTGAAGACGCGGACATCCGGGTCATCGTGGTTGACCGTGCCGCGCAAATCGGCGCCGCCCTGGGTGATGGCATCCGCCCTACGATCGTTGAAGCCTCGGAGCACCTGGGCATCCAGTGGATACTCAACACCACTGTGGCCGCGGTCGATGCCAACGGCGTCACCCTTGCCGATGGCCAGCGTATCGAGTCGAACACGGTGATCTGGACCGTCGGTTTCCGTGCCAACTCGCTGACCGAGCAAGTGCAAGGTACCCGCGATCATCAGGGCCGCCTGCATGTCGATCAGCACCTCAAGGTGCGCGGTCACGCCGATGTGTACGCCAGCGGTGACGTAGCCTATGCCGCCACCGACGACCTGGGCAACTTCGCGGCAATGTCCTGCCAGCACGCCATCGCCCTGGGTCGTCATGCCGGCAACAACGTCGCCGCCGAGTTGCTGGGTGTCGAGCCGATCGCCTACAGCCAACCCAAGTATGTCACCTGCGTGGACCTGGGCGCCTGGGGCGCGGTATTCACCGAGGGCTGGGATCGCCAGGTCAAGTTGATCAAGCAAGAAGCCAAGGAGCTCAAGACCCAGATCAACACCCTGTGGATCTATCCGCCGGCCGCTGATCGAGCCGTGGCGCTGGCGGCCGCCGACCCGTTGATTCCGGTGGCCTGAGGACGATCGATACGGCCGTGCCAACCACGGCCGTCACCCTACACTGGCACTGCAAGACGCAGGTGATCGACATGTCTGGTTTTTTTGAGCATCCGCATCGGGCCTTGAAGTTGTCGCACGTCATGCTGATCGCAGGGCTGGTCGCACTGGTCGTCGGCGCCATTCTGGCTTACGGCCTGGATCAGCATCTGTCGCTGCCCGGCCTGGTGATGGCCCATGCCATGACGATACTGGGGCCCACCGCCATCAAACTCGGTTATGTACTGCGCCTGCTGACGCTCAATCGCCTGCGGCGCCAACCGCTCGTTCAGCCACCTGGCCTCGCCGGGTGAGGTGAAGTCTACGCCTGTATCCCGACCAGCCCACTCCTTGCTGGCCCGGGGCCTTTCCCAAGCGCCCGCCACTGGTTTTTCTGGCGGGCGTTTTTTCTCCAGTCCGATCAAGCACCAACCCTTCAAAGAGTTTGCCCGGCATCACCGATGCCTTGTGAGTTGCCGTTCGATAGCAAAAATCCGGAAGAACAAATGTCTATCATTAAACGTTGCAAGAAACTTTTTTTTTCAGACCCCGTCGCCTGGCTGGCCGCCATGGCCGTCGGCAGCATGATCTTCATTACCCATTCGCTGCTCGACCTGGATGTCGCGCCGACCCTGCTGTACATCACGCTGGTGTTCATGTCGGCAAGCATCTTTTCCGTGCCGATGTTCCTGACCGTTGCCTTCAGTTGCGTGGCCATCCTGAGCGCCAGTTTCATCATCGATGAAGGGTATCGTGATCACAGGCTCATCGCCGGTTTCGTGCGCTGCCTGATCGCGCTGACCACCATCACCCTGCTGGCGCTGCGCAGCAAACGCGCCACCGATACGTTGCGGCGCAAAGAGGCGTTTTTCCTGGGTGCCCAGAAACTCAGCCATACCGGCAGTATCGGCCTGATCATCGATGACCCGGTGATCCTGTCATGGTCGGACGAGGCCTCACGCATTTTCGAATACCCGCTGAATGTCGCACCGACCCTGGCCATGGTCAGGGCGCGCATGCACCCCGATGACCTGCCCATCGTCGACAGTGTTCTGGAACAGGCTGCACGCCGGCAAAACCTGATCGAAGTGGACTATCGGCTGGTCATGCCCGATGGGCGGATCAAGCAGGTGCAGATGCTCGCCAATCCGCTGTTCAACCATGGCCGGCGCGTTGAATACGTCGGCGCATTGATGGACGTGACCGCCTCCCGGCAATCGGAAGAAGCGCTGTTTCATTCCCAGGCCAAGCTCGCCCATGTCACGCGGATAACATCCATGGGCGAACTGGCCGCCACCATTGCCCATGAAATCAACCAGCCCCTGGCGGCGGTGATCACTAGCGCAGAATCGTGCAAACGCTGGATCAACCGCCCCGAGCCGAACCTCGAAGAAGCCCGCCGTTCGCTGGACCGGATCATCCAGAATTCATCCAGGGTAAGCGATGTCATCACCTGTATCAGGGCGCTGTCGCGCCAGAGCGATGTGCAACGCAAGGCCGAAGTATTCGACGAGATCGTCCGAGACTCACTGGCGCTCATGCAACATGACATCGGCAACCATCAGGTTCGCCCGCACCTGCAGCTGGGTGCACCCGGCGCTCACATCAAGGGCGACCGGGTTCAACTGCAGCAAGTGATCATCAACCTGATCATCAATGCCTGCCAGGCCATGGCCAACGTGCATGACCGCCCACGAACGCTGCGCATACACACCTCCGTCCAGGGCAACGAGGCGGTGCTTGAAATCGCCGACTCCGGCACCGGCATTGCCGAAGATATCCTGCCCTCGTTGTTCGATCCGTTCTTCACGACCAAACCCACCGGCCTGGGAATGGGCCTCTCGATCTGCCGCTCGATCATTGAATTTCACGGCGGCCGGATCTGGGTCGACAGCACCCTGGGGGTCGGCACGCAGATGCTGTTTGCGATTGCTTTGACAGCCCCCAGACACGATGAGCATCTTCCTCCCCACCTGGCGCCGGGAGCCGGCGACATCGACACCGGCAATGTCTATCAATGCCGTGAACCCGCTGTTGCGCCGCAGTATCCCGCCGCTCATACCCAGGTATGACGGGCCTGACCCCATGTGCTAGCGCGGTGTCTTGAGGTAGGAGTGTTATCGCGGGTTCATCGCTTTAGGCTGGTCACCTCGAAAAAATCCACTCATCGCGCCAATGCGCTGACCTGGGGATGGTTGCCATGAACGCACTGCAAAAGCTGTACCTCGTCAGTCATCCGCTGCGCATCAGCCGCTATGGCGCGCATACCTCGCTGTCGACCGCCGAACGCATAGAGATCATCGACGCATTGACGCAGATCCTGGGCACCACGCTGGGCATGCTCGCGCAACTCAGGCTGGGTCATAAGAAAGTGCGCAATGGCAGCTTCCTGCCGGTGCAACAGTTGTTCCATCGCCTGGTGCGCGCCAATACCGACTATGCCGATTTTCTCATCAGTGGCATCACCGACCTCGGTGGCTACGCCGATACCGCGGCGCTCTATTTCCTGAATGACGCCTGTGAGCCGCAGTGTTTTGCCGACTGCCTGACCGGCATTGGTCAGGGTATGCATCGGCTGCGGGCCGTCGATGCCTTGCTGCGTGACTACCGTGAGTCCGCCACCGCCAACAAGGACAATGCCAGCAAACGTCTGTTTGAAGAATGCGTGCGGCGCAACGCGCGTTTTCTATCGATGATCGAGAACAACCTGCCCCATGAACAGCCAGGGTGAGGCAGTCAACGGCATTGCCCCATCGCAACCACCGCGCAAAAACAACTGCACATACCCAAGCAGGTTCTTGCACTTTTGTGCAGCACATACCTTGGCGGTATGACGGGCTCCCTTTAGCGCCACTCGCAATGACGCAGGTTTCTACATGTTCAACTCAGCTATTATTTCCGTCGTTGATGATGACGAACTCATTCTTGTCTCACTGGACAGTTTGTTGCGCTCCTATGGTTACACCGTAAAGACCTACAGCAGTGCCTGTGCGTTTCTGGAATCCAGCGGACCTGCGCAGACAGACTGCCTGGTGTCGGATATCCAGATGCCTGGCATGTGCGGAGTGGAAATGTACGAGGCCTTGGCGAGCAGAAACATCCATATTCCTACCCTGTTCATCACCGCAAAGCCCGGCCTGCCGCCGCAATTCAGTGCCCGCGTGCGTAAACCCGAAGGTTATTTCTCCAAGCCGTTCAACACCGATGCGCTGCTGGCGTGTATTGAACGGGCCTTGAAGCGCCGTGTTGCAGGGTGAACACATGACAGTGCCAGGGGCCGGCGCGTTGCATTGATCCATCGGGCCACATCGCTGGCAGGCCAGCTCCCACATTGGGTTGCGCAAGGCTGATCCGTGGTCGCCGCAACTTGCAGGAGCCCGGCCGGGTCAAGCGACCGAGGCCGGCGTCATCGGTATCACGGGTGCGCAAGCCGGGCGTCGATGGCATCATCACCGACTTCGAAGGCTTCGATGCCAACGGTGAATGGGTCACCCGACTGATCGACTAAGGAAGCGTCCTGATGCGTATCAAATGCCTGCTGGCCTGCGCCGGCCTGCTCCTGAGCCAAATGACCATGGCCGATGCCTTGCCCCAGCGCTGGGTCAGCGCTGGCGGTGCGTTCAGCGAATGGGTGGTCGCCCTCGGTGGCGAGGGCAAGCTGGTGGGCGTCGACAGCACCAGCCAGCACCCGCGCTCATTGCACAGCCTGCCGAGCGTCGGTTACCAGCAGGCGAAGGCATTCTATCCGTCGGCACAGGTTCACATGGCCGGGCTCCCGACAACAGAGAGCCACCGATGACGGCCATCGTCCGGCCACGGCCGATGCTGATTACCCTGGGTCTGATATTGCTGCTGGCGTTCTGGCTGTCGCTGGCCCTGGGGCCGGTCAGCCTGCCGCTGGGCGATACATTGCTGGCCGGGTTGCGGCTGCTCGGATTGCCGGTGGAGGGAGGCGACAGCCAACAGGCGCAGCTGATCCTCGGCCAGATCCGCTTGCCGCGCAGTTTGCTGGGCATCGCGGTCGGCTCGGTGCTCGCGTTGTCCGGTGTGGCCATGCAGGGGTTGTTTCGCAATCCGCTGGCAGACCCGGGGCTGGTCGGGGTGTCGGGCGGCGCGGCGCTGGGCGCGGCGGTGGCCATTGTCGGCGCCAGCCTGCTGGGCGGTTTGCCGCCGGCCATCGAGCCGTACCTGTTGTCGGTGTGCGCCTTTGCCGGCGGCCTGATTGTCACAGCGGTGGTGTATCGCTTCGGCCGCAGCGATGGCCAGACCAACGTCGCCACCATGCTGTTGGCGGGCGTGGCGATGACCGCCATGGCCGGGGCCGGGGTCGGCCTGTTTACCTACCTGGCCGATGACGCCACGCTGCGCACCCTGACCTTCTGGAACCTGGGCAGCCTCAACGGCGCCAGCTACCCACGCCTGTGGCCGCTGCTGATCGTGGCAGTGGGCGTGGCGTTGTGGTTGCCGCGGCGCGCGGCGGCGCTCAACGCGCTGCTGTTGGGAGAGTCCGAAGCCCGCCATCTGGGCTTCAATGTCGAGCGGATCAAGCTTGAGCTGGTGCTGTGCACGGCGCTGGGTGTGGGTGCCGCGGTGGCGGCGGCAGGCCTGATCGGCTTTATCGGGCTGGTGGTGCCGCACCTGATGCGACTGTTGGTCGGTCCCGATCATCGGGTGTTGCTGCCCGCTTCATTGCTGGCCGGCGCCAGCCTGTTGTTGCTGGCCGATCTGGTCGCGCGTTTGCTGCTGGCGCCGGCCGAGTTGCCGATCGGCATCGTCACCGCGCTGATCGGTGCACCTTTCTTCCTTTATCTGCTGGTACGGGGGCGTTCCTGATGCTGCGGGCCAACAACCTGGGGGTGCGACGCGGCAATCGCACCGTACTGGCGGACATCGACATCGAGCTGCATCCGGGTCAAGTCCTCGGCGTGCTGGGCCCCAACGGCGCCGGTAAAAGCACCCTGCTGGCCGCCTTGTGCGATGAGCTGCCGGCCAACGCAGGCACTGTCAGCCTCGACGAACGTGCACTCGCCGACTGGCCGGGCCAGGAGCGAGCCAGACGCCTGGCGGTCTTGCCCCAGAGTTCGAGCCTGAACTTTGCCTTCTCGGTCAATGAAGTGGTGGGCATGGGTCGCCTGCCCCATGCCAGCGGGCGCGTGCGCGATGCGCAAATTGTCGCCCAGGCCCTGAGTGCCGCCGACGCCCTGCACCTGGCGGGACGCAGTTATCTGGCCCTGTCCGGTGGCGAACGCCAGCGTGTGCACCTGGCGCGGGTGCTCGCGCAATTGTGGCCGGGTGCCGAGGGTCAGACCCTGCTGCTCGACGAACCCACCTCGATGCTCGACCCGCTGCACCAGCACACCATTCTGCAAGCGGTGCGTGATTTCGCCGGGCGTGGTGCGGCGGTGCTGGTGATCCTGCATGACCTGAACCTGGCTGCCCGTTATTGCGATCAATTGCTGTTGTTGCAGGAGGGACGCCCGCACGCCTACGGTCCACCGAATGAAGTCCTGAACGCCCAGGCACTGGAAGCGGTGTATGGGCTGCAAGTGCTGATTCAGCGGCATCCGGAACGCGGTCATCCATTGATCATCGCACGTTGATCCCCCCCTATCGCCGAGGCGAGCGTAGGGCCACCGACTAACGAGGAAAACCGATGCGTATTGTGCTGCTATGCCTGGTCAGCCTGCTGGCTGCCTGCCAAACCCATTACATCGCAGCGCCGCCATCGGCAATCGCCCCGCAAGGGCGAGATCACGCCGATCTCGGGGTGATCCGCGAACTCGCCAGCGGACGCGTCCTCACCCCGCAGGCGCTGGTCGAGCGCCTGGCGGCTGCGCCGCGGGTGCTGGTGGGTGAACAACACGACAACCCCGATCACCATGCCTTGCAACTGTGGCTGCTGCGCCAGCTGGCGGCACAACGTCCGCAAGGCAGCCTGTTGATGGAAATGCTCACCCCCGACCAACAGGCAAGAGTCGATGCGGCACAGGCCGCCACCCGTGCCGGTCAACCGCCGGCCGATCCGTACCAGGCGCTGTCCTGGCAAGCCCAGTGGGATTGGAGTCTTTACGGCGCACTGGTCACCTACGCCCTGCGCCAACCCTACCCCCTGCTGTCGGCCAACCTGGACCGGGCGCAGATCATGCAGATCTACAAACAGCGCCCGACGCTCAGCGGTGAAGCGTCCACTACCCAAAGGGTACAAGCGACATTGCTGGACGATATCCGCGAGTCCCATTGCGGCTTGCTGCCAGAAGCGCAAATGCCGGCGATGCTCGCTGTGCAGCAACAGCGTGACCGGCGCATGGCCGAACGCCTGCTGGCGGCGCCGACGCCCGCGCTGTTGCTGGCCGGGGCGTTCCATGTGCGCAAGGATCTGGGGGTGCCGTTGCACCTGCAGGACCTCGGCGCTGGCGAAGGTAACGCAGTGCTGGTGCTGGCTGAAGTGGGCAAGACCGTGAGCGCCGACAGCGCGGATTATGTGTGGTATACGGCAGCGCAACCGGAGCAGGACCATTGCGCGACATTGCGTCGCTAGTTCGTTAACTGATCCGGGATTTTTGGCGGGGCAACTATCGCTTTCGCGAGCAAGCCCGCTCCCACAGGGGGCTGGTGTGCACCGATCCATTGTGGGAGCGAGCCTGCTCGCGAAGACGGCATCACAGTCAGCCACCCTCCTCAGGGTGATGGGAAGGTCTGGATGTAAGCCAGCAAATCATCGATCTTCTCCCGATCGCTGATCCCCCAGAAAATCATCCGCGTGCCCGACACCACGGCTTTCGGGTCCTCGATGTACGCGGCCAGTTTTTCCCGCGTCCAGACAATGCCCGACGATTTCATCGCGTCGGAGTACTGATAGTCCGTGGTGCTGCCGGCAACCCGTCCGACAACACCGTTGAGTTGCGGACCAAAAAACGCCCGCGCCGACTCGCCGATCTGATGGCAGCCACCGCACACCCGCTTGAACAGTTTACCGCCCGCCTCGGCATCGCCCTGCGCGTTCGCTTGCGTGGCGAACAGGCCTGCGCCGAGGGTCAGGACGAGGGTCATCACGGCCGCTTTGTTCATTTCCAGCTCCCGC
>Ga0068830_1171997_pt1 | contig 11712 bp, 11 predicted proteins | sample Hof3ISUMetaT_23_FD_68490 | JGI IMG/M metagenome (GOLD analysis project Ga0068830, IMG submission 68490) | Enriched soil aggregate microbial communities from Iowa State university to study microbial drivers of carbon cycling -... | ecosystem: Environmental > Terrestrial > Soil > Agricultural land... | reverse complement strand
CCGGGCAGGGGACGTGGCCCGCGGTGCGGGACACAGCACCCCGGGCCATGCGAACGCAGGCAAGGGCAAGGCAGGCAAAGGGCTCAGCGCGCAGGGCAGTGTGGAATTGGCCGCAACGCCCGAAGCGATTTTTGCCGTGTTGCTGGATCCGGTGGCCCTGGCCAAGGTGATCCCGGGATGCCACGCCCTGGAAAGCACCGGCGACAACCAGTACCGCGCCGATGTGACCTTGGGTGTCGGCATGGTCAAGGCCCGGTATGCGGCCGAAATCAGCCTGTCTGAACTCGACCCGCCGCATCGGCTGCGGCTGGCCGGGGCCGGAACGTCGTCATTGGGAACGGCCAGCGGCAGCGGCAGCGTGGAGCTGACGCCGTCGGGCGCCGGCACGCGATTGAGCTACGACTACCACGCCGACGTCAGCGGCAAGGTCGCGGCGGTCGGCGGCCGGATGCTGGAAGGCGCGGCCAAGATCGTGCTGAAGCAATTGTTCGAACAATTGGGCAAACAGGCGGAAAGTCGGTCTGGCACCAAGGTCGGTGCATCGGTCGATGCGCGGGTTGCCGACGGCACGACTGCCGCGTCGGGCCGCGCGACCCAGGGTGCGAAGCCCGGGCCGGGTCACGCCGCATCGGCATCGACAGCGGACGGTCCCTCGTTCTGGCGTCGCCTGGTTGGCCGCCTGTTTGGTGGAGACGCGTCATGAAGCCCGGTCTTTACGATTACTACCGCTGCGACACCGTTGACGAAGTGCTGGAACTGCTGGACCAGCATGGCGACGATGCCCGCATCCTGGCCGGCGGGCAGTCCTTGATGGCCGCGCTCAACATGCGTCTTGCGCAACCCAAGGTGGTCGTGGACATCTCGCGCATCGCGCCGCTGGCCTATGCGCGGATCATCAACGATGCCCTGGTGATCGGTGCGTCGGCCACCCAAGCCAGCGTGGAATGGCGGCCGACGCTCGGCGACGAAGTGCCGCTGCTCAAGCGCGCCTTTCCGTATATCTCGCATTTCCAGATCCGCAATCGCGGCACCGTGTGCGGGTCGATCGCGCATGCCGATCCGAGCGCGGAACTGCCTGTGGTGCTCCTGGCACTGGGCGGGCGCGTGGGGCTGCGGTCGCGCCAGGGACGCCGTGAACTGTCGGCCGATGACTTTGCCCAGGGCATGTTGATGACCGCGCGCCGGCCCGACGAACTGGTGGAAGACGTGAGCTACCCGGTGCACCGCGCCGGCACGGGCTACGCCTTTGCCGAGATGGCGCAGCGCCACGGCGACTTTGCCATCGCGGCGCTGGCGGCCTGCGTGGATGCCGACGGTATCCGGCTGGCGGTGGGCGGCGTGTCGGATCGTCCGCGTCTGCTCAGTATTGAGCGGCTGTCAGGTTCGGCACTGGATGACGCCCTCAACGACTTTGCATGGAGCCTGGAGGCCCAGGACGATCAGCATGCCAGTGCGCAGTATCGGCGGCACCTGGTGCGCCGCCTTGGACGCCGTGTGATTGAGGAGGCAAGCGCATGAAAGCACTTGAGCAACGCAGCCGGACAACGATTTCGATCCAGCTGAATGGGCGGCCGCGCAGTGGCGGGTGCGACAACCGCACGTCACTGGCGGACTTCTTGCGGCATGAATTGGGCGCGACGGGAACGCATGTGGGCTGCGAGCACGGCGTGTGCGGCGCCTGCACAGTGCGGGTCGATGGCGTGGCGGTGCGTGCCTGCATGATGCTGGCGGCGCAGGCCGAGGGCAGCCGCATCGATACTGTGGAGGGACTGGCCCGGGTCGAGGCGGGCGCGCCGCCGGCCGTCATTGGATCCGCCGCCCCATCGGCCAAGGCCCCCACGCTCGGCGACCTGCAGCAGGCCTTCAAGCGGCATCACGCCTTGCAATGCGGCTTTTGCACGGCCGGGATCCTGATGTCGTGCAGCGACTTTCTTGAACGCCGCCCGGACCCGTCTGAAACCGAAGTGCGCGAAATGCTGTCGGGCCATCTGTGCCGCTGCACCGGCTACACCAACATTGTGATGGCCGTGCTGGATGTCGCGTCATCGCGGCGTGCCAACGCGCCTGCCGAACACGAGGGCAACCATGCTTGATCTGGGCCGCACTTTCCTCCAAAGCGTTGAGCGCAGTCCCGTTGCGCTGGCGATCGTCGATGGCGACATCCGGCTGACTTACGCGCAGTGGTTTGACAAGGTGTGCCATGTCGCGGGTGGGCTCACCGCGCTGGGAATGGGGCGGGGCGACCATCTGCTGGTGGTGCTGCAAAACCGCTGGGAGATGGCTACGCTGCATTGGGCCTGCCAGTTTCTGGGGGTGGTGGCCACGCCGCTAAACTGGCGCGCCAAGCCGGATGAAGTCGAATACTGCGCGGTGGATTCGGGCGCCAAAGCCATCGTGTTCGAAGCGGTCAGCGCCGACGCGGTGGCAGGGTCGGAAAGGGCGCAGCAGATGGCGCGCATCGGGGTGGGCGAGGCATCCCCGCCGCAAGCACTGCCCACCGGCGCCACCACGTCCTTCAGCGATCTGCTGACGGCGCCGCCCCTGGACCGCGACAACCCGCCGCTGTCCGCCGGGCCGGAAGACATCTCGCTGATGCTGTACACGTCGGGCACGACCGGCAAACCCAAGGGCGTGCCGCGCCGCCATCGCCAGGAACGGGCGGCCGCCCTGGCGCACGTCGCGCAGAACAGCTACCGGCGCGGCGAGCGCACCCTGGGCGTCATGCCGCTGTATCACACCATGGGCGTGCGGTCCTTGCTGGCGATGGCGATGGTGGATGGCCTGTTCGTGTGCGTGCCGCGCTATGACTCTGCCGCGGTGCTGCGGCTGATCGCCAGCGAACGCATCACCAACCTGTACCTGGTCCCGACCCTGTACCACGACATGCTGGCGCACCCGACCTTTGCGCAGACCGACGTGACGTCGGTGACCAAGATCGGCTTTGCCGGCGCACCCATGCACGATGCCTTGCTCAAGCGCATTGACGCCGCCTTCAAGCCCGAGTTGTTCGTCAATCACTACGGATCGTCCGAGGTCTATACCTGCACGATCAACCAGGACGCCGTGGCCAAGCCGGGCTGCGCGGGACGCGCGGGCATCAACACGCGGATCGGCGTCGTGCCGCTGGACGCCACCACGCCCCACCCGCGCATCGCGGCCGGGCAGGAAGGGCAGATCATTGCCGATCTGGCGGGCGACGAAGCGTTTGACGGTTACTGGAACCGTCCCGATGCGGATGCCAAATCGCTTAAAGGCGGCTGGTACTTCACCGGCGACACGGGCTATGTGGACGCCGATGGCGACCTGTTCGTGACCGGCCGCGTCGACGACATGATCATCTCGGGCGGTGAAAACATTTCGCCGGTCGATATCGAATCGGTCCTGTCTCTGCACCCTGGTGTCGATGAAGTCGCCGTTGCAGGCCTGCCCGATGAACGCTGGGGACAGCGCGTCGTGGCCTTTGTCAAACGGCAGGCGACGGCGGGCACGGGCAGCCATGGCAGCCACACCGCAGCCCCGGTCGATGCCGCCGTTTTGGACGCGTGGTGCCGCACGTCCGACCTCGTCAATTTCAAACGGCCTCGCGACTATGTGTTCGTGCAGGCCATACCCAAGTCGCCCGTCGGCAAAGTGCTGCGGCGTTGCCTGGTGGCCGGCGACTATGAACCGGAACCATCCCTTTCCAAGGAGCAAGACAGTGTCTGACCTCACACACCCCGCGCAGTCGCTGCTGGACGATCTTTCAGGCTTTCGGGTGGAGGTGGATGCCGCGCGCGAACGTGCCGACATCGTGCTCGACCGCGCGCCGCTCAACGTCATCACCATGCCGCAGCGCGATCAGTTGCGCCTGGTCTTCGAAGCGCTGGATGCCGACCCGCGCGTGCGCGTGATCGTGCTGCGCAGCACCGGCGAACATTTTTCCAGCGGCGGCGATATCAAGGGCTTCATGGAAGCCACGCCCGAAAAGGTGTCGGCGCTGGCCTGGAATGTGGCGGCGCCGTTCCGCTGCAGCAAGCCGGTGATCGCGGCCAATCGCGGCTACTGCTTTGGCGTGGGCTTCGAAATTTCACTGGCCTGCGACTTCCGGATCGTGACCGACACCACCTTGTACGCGCTGCCCGAACAGAAGCTGGGACAGATCCCGGGATCGGGCGGGTCGGCACGGCTGCAGAAGATGGTTGGCGTGGGCCGCACCAAGGACATCGTGATGCGGTCGCGCCGCATTCCCGGACCGCAGGCCTACGACTGGGGCATTGCGGTGGACTGCGTGGCCGATGCCGACCTGGAAAAGGCCACCGACGCGCTGGTCGAAGAACTGCGCGCCTTTTCGCCGCTGGCGCAGCGCACGGCCAAGAAGCTGCTGAACGATACCGAAGATGCGCCCCTGTCGATCGCGATCGAACTGGAAGGCCATTGCTATTCCCGACTGCGCAGTTCCGATGATTTCCGGGAAGGGGTCGAAGCCTTTCACGGCAAACGCAAACCGGCCTTCAAGGGCAGTTGAACCGGGGCCTGCCTTGCTGCCCACCCACGACATGAGCCCGGACACCGGGTCGATTCAGGAGACTTGCCATGAAGACGCTACAAAGAACCGCCGTCGCCGCACTCTGGTCCGCAGGCTTGCTGGGCGCGGTTGCGCCGGCGGTCCAGGCGCAAACCGGCCCGCTGCGCATTGGTGTCGTCACGCCGCTGTCGGGCACCTATGCCCCGATCGGCGCGCAGGTAAAGATGGGGCTGGAACTTGCGCTGACCGAGATCAATGCGGGCGGCGGCATCATGGGCCGCAAGGTCGAATTGCTGTATGAAGACGAAGAAGCCAATCCGCAGGTCGCGGTGCAGAAGGCCGAAAAGCTCTTCCAGCAGTCCAAGGTGGATTTCCTGACCGGCACCGTGAATTCGGGATCGACCCTGGCGGTGGGACAAGTTGCAGAACGCAACGATAAGTTGATTGCGACCACGGTGTCCTTTTCGGATGCGATCACCGGCGACAAGTGTTCGCCCAATGTGTTTCGCGTGAACGCCAAGGCCGGGCAGCAGTCGGTGGCGCTGGCCGAATGGCTGGCCAAAGACAAGCCGGGCGCGTCGCTGTTCCTGCTTGGCCCCGATTATGAAATGGGCCGCAGCACGGTGGCCGCGTTCAAGGATGCCGCCACGCAGCGCGGCATCAAGGCCAATGGGGAACTGTTCGCGCCGCTGGACAGCAAGGACTACTCGAGCTACTTCGGGCAGATCCGCGCGGCGCGTCCGCAGGTGTTCTACACGTCCACCGCGGGCAACGACACGGTGCGTCTGTTCAGCCAGCTGGCCGAATACGGCATCAACAAGAACATCACGATGATCGGCGTGTCGGGCGCCATCACCGCGCAGAACATCAAGGCCATCGGCAAGAACGCCGAAGGCTTCGTGACCGGCGTGGGCTATACGCCCGAGATCGACAACCCGCAGAACAAACGTTTCGTGGCCGACTTCGTGAAGGCCAACAAGATTGCGCCGGACCTGTACGGCGCCGATTCGTATGGCGTCCTGTACTTCTACAAGGCCGCTGTCGAAAAGGCCAAGTCCACCGAAACCGCCAAGGTGCGGACCGCCATGGAAGGCCTGAAGTGGACCACGCCGCAGGGCGAAAAGACCATGCGCGCGGCCGACCACCAGGCCATCCAGGACATGTACGCCGTCCGGATCGCCAATGGCGACTTCACGATCATCAGCAAGGTGCAGGGCGACAAGGCCATTGGCCCCAGCACCTGCAAGCGCTGGTGAGCCGATCCGCCGTCATGATCAAGGAATCGACATGAGCGCCTGGCTCGAAAGTCTGCAGTTCGTCTATGCGCCGCAGGTCGTCAACGGCCTGTCGCTTGGGGTGGCCGTCATTCTGATGGCGCTGGGCCTGACCATCATCTTCGGTCTGCTTGACGTCATCAACATGGCGCACGGCGAGTTCTATGCGCTCGGCGCGTACCTGGGCACGTCCTTGCTGCTGACCGGGCTGAGCTTCTGGATCGTGCTGGTCCTGGTGCCGCTGGTGATGCTGCCGGTGGGATACGCGACCGAACGCCTGCTGATCCAGCGGGTGTTCCATCACAAGGATCGGCACATCCTGACCTTGCTGCTGACCTTCGGCATGGCGATCGTGTTGGAAGACGTGTTCAAGCTGATCTACGGCCCGAATTCGCTCAAGCCCGAATCGCCCATCCAGGGCGCCACCGAACTGCTGGGCATGATGTTCCCGACCTACCGCCTGTTCCTGATGGCGGTGGGGCTGGTGATCGTGGCCGGCGTGTGGTGGGTGGTGTATCGCACCCGGCTGGGCGCCATCGTGCGCGCCGCGGCGTATGACCGGCACATGTCGGCGTCGCTGGGCGTGCCGGTGCTGCGGGTGTATGCCGGCACGTTTGCGTTCGGCGTGGCCCTGGCCGGCTTGGCCGGGGTGCTGCTGGCGCCGGTGTATTCGGTGTTTCCGACCATGGGCAAGGACTTCATCCTGATGGCGTTTTCGGTGGTGATCGTGGGCGGCCTGGGCAGCATCAAGGGCGCCATCGTGGCGGGCCTGCTGCTGACGCAGGTGCAGGCCTTGTCCAGCCTGTATATCTCGCCGGTGTGGTCCGACCCGCTGGTGTTCGGGATCATGGTGCTGGTGCTGATGTTCCGTCCGCAGGGCTTGTTCGGGAGGCTCGGTCATGGTTGATCCAACGATTCCTGCGCCGCGGCGGCGCGCCGGGCTGGCCACCGCCTTTGTCGTGCTCGCGCTGCTGGCGGCATTGGCCGCCTGGTGGACCGGTGACACCTTCTATCTGCGCCTGGCGACCGAAGCCCTGATCTTTGGCGGGCTGGCCATGGCGGTGGACCTGCTGCTGGGCATTGCCGGTCTTTTGTCGCTGGGCCAGGCCTTGTTCTTCGGTTTCGGTGCGTACCTGTCGGGCTTGTTGCTGCGGGATGCGGGGCTGTCGTTCTGGAGCGTGCTTGCCATTGCCACGGTGGCGGGCGCCGCCGTGGGGCTGGTATCGGGCGTGATCGCCATCCGGGCCCGCGGCGTGTACTTTGCGCTGATCATGTTCGGGCTGGCGCAGATCGCCGCCAAGGCGGTCTACAACGTGCAGGCACTGGGAGCATCCGACGGCTTGATGGGAGTGCCGGTGGTGCGCATCGGCGTGGGGCCGTATTCGGTGTCGGCGTCCGATCCGCTCAGCTTCTTTCTGGTGGTGCTGGTCGTGATCATGCTGATGTACGCCTTGCTGGCCTACCTGCTCGACACCCCCTTCGGACGCAACATGCAGGCGCTGCGGGCGAACCCCTTGCGCCTGTCCTTCCTCGGCTTCGACCCCTGGCGCTACAAGCTGGCGGCCTTCGTGCTGGCGGCGACCATTGCGTCAGTCGCCGGTGCGCTGTACCCCATGCTGCGCGGCTTTGCGTCCCCCGAACTGCTGTACTTCCAGACCTCGGGCAATGCCGTCATTACCGTGGTGCTGGGTGGGGTCGGCACGCTGATCGGCGCCCTGTATGGCAGCGTGATCCTGTTTGGCCTGAAGTCGGTGGTGGGCACGTATACCGAACATCATTTGATTGTGATCGGTCTGCTGTTCATGGCCGCCGTCATCTTTTTCCCATCGGGGCTGGTGGGCGCGTTAAGGAAGAAAAAATGACCCTGAGCCCAACGGCGGCGTCGTCCCAACCTCTGCTGGACGTGCGCGGACTGAGCGTCCGGTTTGGCGCATTGCGGGCGGTGGACGACGTCAGCATGCAGGTGGTCCGCGGCGGCATCACATCGCTTATCGGACCCAACGGCGCCGGCAAGAGCACGCTGTTCAACCTGATCAGCGGCGCCTTGCGTCCCACTGCCGGCACGGTGCTGTTCGATGGTGTCGACGTGACCGGCTGGAGTCCGCACAAGCTGCTGCGCGCGGGCCTGGCGCGGTCCTTCCAGATCACCAATCTGTTCGTGGATCTGACCGTGCGTGAAAACCTGCGGCTGGCGGCGCAGGTGCTGGAAAGCGGCTGGCTGGCCTTGCGTCCGCTGGCGTCGTCCCATCTCGCCCTGGCCCGGGCCGATGAACTGCTGGAAGAATTCGCATTGCAGGCCAGGGCCAATGACCTGGCCGGGGCCCTGTCCCACGGCGAGCAGCGGCGGCTTGAAATCGCGGTCGCGCTGGCCTGCCGGCCGCGCCTGTTGCTGCTGGACGAGCCCACGCAGGGCATGTCGCATGCCGATACGGCCGACACCGCGGCCCTGATCAAGCGGCTGGCCGGCGGCGTGTCCATCGTGCTGGTCGAGCACGACGTGGGGCTGGTCATGGACGTGTCCGACCATGTGGTGGTGCTGACGCAGGGCCGGAAACTGGCCGAGGGCCCGCCGCGCACGGTGCGCGCCGACCCCCGGGTGCAGGCTGCCTATTTTGGCGAAGCCGCAGCGACGCCTGCCGCGGAGGCGACCCATGCTTGAATTGAACGACGTGCACGTGCATTACGGCCTGGGTCATGTGCTGCAAGGCCTGAGCATCCGGGTGGGGCCGGGCGAAGTGGTCGGCCTGTTCGGCCGCAACGGGGTGGGCAAGACCACCACGATCAAGGCGGTGGCCGGGTGGCTGCCACTGACCGGGGGCGATATCCAGTTCGACGGCCAGCGCCTGTCCGGCCTGTCGGCCGACAAGGTGTGCCGGCTGGGCGTCGGCCTGGTGCCCGAAGACCGGCGGATCTTTCCCGGCCTCAGCACCCAGGAAAACCTGGAAATGGGCTTTATGCAGGGCCCCCGGCTCAAGCGCGCCGAGGAACAGTCGCGTCTGAACGACATCTACGCCCGTTTTCCCAGACTGGCCGAACGGCGCGCGCAGGCCGGCACCACGCTGTCGGGGGGAGAACAGCAAATGCTGGCGGTGGCCCGCGTGCTGCTGGGCAAGCCGCGCCTGCTGCTGATCGACGAACCCACCGAAGGCCTGGCGCCCATGGTGGTCGACGAGCTGTTTTCGGTCATGCGCCAGGTCAAGGAACAGGGCCAGTCGATTCTGCTGGTCGAACAGAACGTGTCGCGTGCGCTGACCCTGTGCGACCGCTTCTACGCCCTGGAACGGGGCAGGGTGGTGGCCGAAGGACGCACGTCCGTCCCGGGCGATGTGGACGCCCTGATGCGGGCGATCGCGGTGTAGCGGGCGGTTCAGGAAGCCGGAACAGGGGATTCAGCCTGGTGTCAGCAGGCCGTGAGTGGCGCAAATCCGTGTCGATTTCGCCGCAACGCACGGCCTGCTGCGCTTAAGCGGGCGTCCTCGCGGTTATGATTCCGAACTGTTCCGGATGCCCCTACCTCTAGCGGCGACGGTATCGAGGTAGTGAATGTCCCAGCAGCCCCCCCAGGAAGTCGCCGCCGCGGCCCTCAGCAACTCCAGCGTACGGTTGAAGCGGCAGCACGAACTCGCCGTCGACTTCGCGATCGGGGCGCTGAAAACCCGGGACATCCGGCGGGTGATCGACGAGGCCTGCCGCGTCGTCGCCCTGGGCCTGAACGCGCGCTTCGTCAAGGTGCTGCGCTACCGCCACGACACTGGCACCTTGCTGCTGGAAGCGGGCACCGGCTGGGCCCAGGATGAAATCGGCACGGCAGTGCTGTCCGCCGACGACGCCAGTCCCGCCGGGCACGCGTATGTCAGCGGCCGCCCCGTCATTTCGAACCATCTGGGCGGCGAACACCGCTTCCGCACCCCCGAATTGCTGGCCCGCTACGGCATCAAACGCGCCGTCAACGTGCCGATCCGCGGCGTGCCCGAATCGTACGGCGTGCTGGAAGCCGACAGTCCCGACGACGAGGATTTCTCGGAAACCGATCTGGTTTTCCTGGAAGCCGTGGCGAACGTCATCTCCATGACACGCGAGCGTGTCGTGGCCGAAGCGGACGAAAAACACCGCTACGACCATTTTTCCGAGACGGTCCTGAACGCCAGCACGGACTGCATCATGGTGGCGACCGCCGACGGTGCCCTGGAATTCATGAACCGGTACGGCGTGACGCAGCTTGAAATCGCCGATTTCGAGGCGGTCAAGGGCCGTTCCTACCTGTCGTTCTGGGACGCCGACGACGTAGAAAAGGCGCAGGCCGCCTTCCACCAGGCACTTGAAGGCGTCGCCAGCCGCTTCGAGGGCATGTGCCCGACCGAAACCGGGGTGGCCAAGTGGTGGGATGTGTCCATTTCGCCCATTCGCGATGACCATGACGCCATTGCGCGGGTCGTGTCGGTGGCGCGGGACGTGACGGAACGGCATGCGCACGAAGAACAGCTGAACGCGCTGGTCTCGATGCAGGAAAACAAGCTGTACAGCTCTGAACTGATGATGAAGGAAGTGCATCATCGGGTGCGCAACAGCCTGCAGCTGGTGCAGACCCTGCTGGCGCTGCAGGGTGACCTGAGCGGTGACGCGACCGTGTCGGCCCACTTGCAGGTGGCGGCGACCCGGGTCATGACCGTGGGGTCGGTGCACCAGCGGCTGTACGAAGAAAGCGGTGTGGAGGCGACCAACGCGGGCGCCTACCTGAGCGGGCTGATCGGCGATCTGCAGGTCCTGTCGTCCGACCGCCAGATCGTGTTCGCCTCGCCCACCATTACCGTGCCGGCGCGGCGGCTGGCGCCGTTGGGGCTGGTCACCGCCGAACTCGTCACCAACGCCCTGAAATACGGCAAGGGCGAAGTGCGGGTCTTCCTGGAAGAAAGCGGTGACGGCCTGAAGCTGACGGTGGAAGACGACGGCGCGGGATTTCCGGACGCCTTCCCCAAGCCGCAGGGCACGGGGCTGGGGATGCGGCTGGTCAACACCTATGCGGGCCGCGGCAAGAACGCGATCACGGTCGACCGGACGGTGCCGTTCAGCCGGATCGTGGTGCTGTTCAAGACAACCTGAGCCGTCTTGACGCTCAATTGCCCGTGAAGACCGCCTTGCGTTTCTGCGCGAACGCCGTGATGCCTTCCAGGTAGTCCGCGGAATACCCCAGTTCCCGTTGCAGGTCGCGTTCCAGGTCGAATTGCTGGCCGAGCGTCTGGTCGGACGACGCCAACAGGGCGCGTTTGGCCGCGGCATGGGCGCGGGTCGGGCCGGCGGCCAGCCGCGCGGCGGTGGATGCCAGGGTGTCTTCCAGCTGCGCATCGGGAATGCACTGCCAGATCAGCCCCCAGTGTTCGGCTTTTTGCGCAGACAGCGCCTCGCCCGACAGCGTCCACCCCATGGCCCGGCCCTGGCCAATCAAGCGGGGCAGGAACCAGGTGGCGCCTGCATCGGGCATCAGGCCGATCTTCTCGAAAGCCTGGATGAAGCGGGCCGATTCGACGGCGATCACCACATCGCAAGCCAGGGCCAGGCTGAGCCCGGCGCCCGCCGCGACCCCGTTGACCACACACACGACCGGCACGGGCAGCGCGCGCAGCCGCAGGATCAACGGCCGGTAATTCTGGTCCAGGCCGATGCCCAGGTCGCGGCGCTGGCCATCGGGCAAGGGCGGGCGTTCCTGCTGGTCCTGCCCGGCGCAAAAGCCCCGGCCCGCCCCGGTCAGTACGACGCCGCGCAGGTCGGATCGGGCTTCCAGGTAGGTCAGGACCGCCGCCAGGTCCGCAAACATTTGCGTGGTCAGGCTGTTAAGGCGGTCGGGCCGGTTCAAGGTGATGCGGGCGACGCCTGCGGTGTAGGTGACCTGCAGGGTGTCGACGGAGGGCAATGTCGTCGTCATGCCGCGCGCTCCAG
>Ga0068830_1009041_pt1 | contig 11758 bp, 19 predicted proteins | sample Hof3ISUMetaT_23_FD_68490 | JGI IMG/M metagenome (GOLD analysis project Ga0068830, IMG submission 68490) | Enriched soil aggregate microbial communities from Iowa State university to study microbial drivers of carbon cycling -... | ecosystem: Environmental > Terrestrial > Soil > Agricultural land... | reverse complement strand
CGATGAAGTGGGCCAGGACCTCCAGGCTGGCTTCCCAAGGCAAGGGCACGCTGGCCTCGGAAACCACCAGGATGTTGGTGCGGGGCAGGCCCAGGCGCACCACCGCGCTGGCGCCGGGCGCACTGCGCCATTCCCAGTCCCAGCCGATGCTCAGCGCCGGTTCGATCGGGCTGACCCATTCCGTGTAGCCGGACAGGGTCGTGGCGGCGCCGCAACACAAGGCGGGGGCCGGCGCGTCCTCGTCGACGTTCGAGATGAGGTGTTGCAAGGGAATGCGATCGAGTTCGCGCGTCCGCAGCCGCAGATAACCGTCGGTCGACACTGTTTTCATATCCGGTTTCTTCCTTTTTTGTTGGCATCGGCGCGCCGCCGAAAGCAGCGCCTTTTGAATATTTCAACCCGCCCCCCAATCGGGCGTCCTCATCAACCCGAGGTGGAAGGGCGGTACTTGCTGCAGAAATCCACGTTCTGGACAAACTCGTGTACGGTGGGGGCGCGCGCCGCGCCGACCCGGATGGGCGCGAATCAGGTAAATTGAAGACTCAGGGTTTCATTCGTTAACGAATCATTTCGACGCCCAACGCCACCTGCCCATGCCGCACTTCAGGCGACTGACCTCACGCGTTCGAACGAGGTTTCGTCATGCAGCCATCCTCTGAGAACCTGCTGACGGCACTCGACAGGGCGCCCAGCGAACAGGCCGTGTTTGCAGCGCTGCAAGCGGAGGCGCGCCGGCTGGGCTTCGAGCACTGCGCATACGGCTTGCGGCTGGCCGTGCCGGTGTCCAACCCCAAGGTCATCACCCTCAACGACTACCCGGATGCGTGGCAGGCCCGCTACGTCGAGGCCGGCTACCTGCTGGTCGACCCGAGCGTGCGGCACGGCCAGCGCAGCCAGGTGCCGCTGGTGTGGACCGACGAGGTCTTCGCCTCGGCACGCGCGCTGTGGGACGAGGCGCGCGACCACGGCCTGCGCCACGGCTGGGCGCAGTCCAGCCTGGACGGATTCGGCGTCGGCGGCATGCTCACGCTGTCGCGCTCGACCGAGCTGCTCAGCGGCCCCGAACTCCTGGCCAAGGAAAGCGAAATGCGCTGGCTGGTGCAGGCCGCGCACCTGGCGCTGTCGCGGCTGATGAAGCCGCGCTATGCGGTGCAGCCCGAGGTTCCGCTCACCCCGCGCGAGATCGAGGTGCTCAAATGGACGGCAGACGGCAAGACCGCTGCCGACATCGGCGCGATCCTGGCAATTTCGGTACCGACGGTGAACTTTCACATCAAGAACGTGGTGCACAAGTTGAGGGCCGCGAACAAGACGGCGGCCGTGGTGCAGGCCCTGCTTTCCGGGCTGCTCAACTAGCTTGCCTTGGCCCGGGCCTTTGCGGACCTATCAAATTTGGGAGCTGTCCGCGGCGCGAAAAAGCGGTTCAATGCCCGCATGGGACTCTCCAAGTTTCTGAGCGGGGCTGAAATTCGAGTGCATCTGGCGCCCGGCGCGCTGATTGCATGCGAAGTGCAACGCGCCTGGGGCCGAGCCCGCGTCGCCCGCAAGGCCAGTTTCCAATTCTTCAGCGGCGAACGGGCGGCGGCCATGGATTCGCTCGGGGCCTGGATCTCCGAGGCGGCCGCCCCGCGCTCCCTGGTCTGGATCGTCGGGCCGACCGAGGCGCAGTACTTCGTGCTGCCCTGGTCCCCGGAATGGGTCGATCCGGACAGCCGCTATGCCTACGCCCGCGCCCACTACGAGCAGCTCTACGGCACCGACTCGCGCAATGTGTCGTTCAGCTTCGCCGACCCGTCGCCGGACGGCGAGCAGCTGGTGTCGTGCATCTCGTCCGCGCTGCATGCCGAGCTGGGCGCTTTCGCCCAGCAGTGCGGCTGCGAACTCGAATCCATCAAGCCGTCGGTTGCCGCCGTCTGGAAGCGATTCCAGGACGTGCTGAAGTCGGAAGACGGCACGCTGTGCGTGGTCGAAGGCGATCACCAGGCCTTCGTGCGGCACGACCGCAACCGCATCCGCGAAGTCATCGTCCGCCGGCGCACCGCCCAGCAAACGATGGACGCCGCGCTCAAGGGCGTGGTGCGCCGCTTCTCGAACACCGTGGATCGCAGCGCCACGCCCGGCAATGCGGTCGATCTGCGGCTGCCGGCCAAACAGGGGTTCGACACCCGGGGTGACGCCGCCTACGCGGTGGCGCTGTGCGGCGCCCTGTGATTCGCGGCTGCTGAGGGCTCAAAGCCCCAGCTTGCGCAGCAGTTCCGCCGGATCTTCGTCGACCGAACGCATCGGGTAGTGCCGCACCTGCGGCTCGTGATCGAACAGCTTCGGCCGATCGCCCGCGTCGATGGTGGGTGCCATCAGGTCCTGGCCGACGAAGGCCTCGATGCTTGCCATCGAATCCCAGATCGACATCACCACCACCTCGGTGGCGCCGTCGCCCAGGTCTCGGAAGATCGCAGCCGCCCGCCGGTTGCCCGGTTGCATCCGCATCTGCGGCAGCTTGGTCGCTTCGAGGTGCAGCCGGCACTCTTCGCGCTGCGAAGCGTGAATCCAGAAGGTCCAGGTTCGAAGTATGGGGCTCATCCGTGTTGATCGACCGATGCCGGCGCCTTCCCGCTGGGCGCGCGAGGAGCATGAAGCCACAAATAAAAAATCCCGCCAACCACTGCGCTAGCAGTCGTTGGCGGGATTTCTCTGTTTGGTTGCGCGAGCAAGATTTGAACTTGCGACCTTTGGGTTATGAGCCCAACGAGCTACCAGGCTGCTCCATCGCGCGGCAGACAGAAATTATAGCTTATTCCGCAGCGTTTTGCTCGTCGCTCGCTTCGGAAATTTCCGGGCGATCGACCAGCTCGACCAGGGCCATGGGCGCGTTGTCGCCCACGCGGAAACCCATCTTCAGGATGCGGGTGTAGCCGCCCGGACGGGTCTGGTAGCGCGGGCCCAGTTCGTCGAACAGCTTGACCACCGAGTCGCGGTCGCGCAGGCGGTCGAAGGCCAGGCGCTTGTTGGCGACGGTGGGCTTCTTGGCCAGCGTGATCATCGGCTCGATGACGCGGCGCAGTTCCTTGGCCTTGGGCACGGTGGTCTTGATGGCCTCGTGAGCGATCAGCGAGTTCATCATGTTCTGCAGCATCGCCAGGCGATGCGAGCTGGTGCGGTTGAGTTTGCGAAGGCCGTGACCGTGACGCATGATTTTTTCCTTTCGAGGTTTTTAATAAAGGCAGCCGTGTCAGGTACTGCCCTTCGCGGCATCCGGATCGAATGCCGCTTGGTTGGGGTTGCTTGCTTGATTAACGCTTGTCGAGGCCGGCCGGCGGCCAGCTTTCGAGCTTCATGCCCAAGGTCAGGCCGCGCGAAGCGAGCACTTCCTTGATTTCGTTGAGCGACTTGCGACCCAGGTTCGGGGTCTTGAGCAGCTCGTTCTCGGTACGCTGGATCAGGTCGCCGATGTAGTAGATGTTTTCGGCCTTCAGGCAGTTGGCCGAACGCACCGTCAGCTCGAGCTCGTCCACGGGGCGCAGCAGGATCGGGTCGAACTGCTGGGCGCTGCGCGGGGCGGGCGCGTCGAAGGCGGCCAGTTCGCCACCTTCCAGCTGCGCGAACACGGCGAGCTGCTCGACGAGGATCTTCGCCGAGGCACGCACCGCGTCTTCGGCGGTGATGGCGCCGTTGGTCTCGATCTCGACCAGCAGCTTGTCCAGGTCGGTGCGCTGCTCGACGCGGGCGCTTTCGACGGTGTAGCTCACGCGCTTGACCGGCGAGAACGAAGCGTCCAGCACGATGCGGCCGATCGACTTGGTCGGCTCGTCCGCATAGCGGCGCATGGTGCCCGGAACATAGCCGCGGCCCTTCTCGACCTTGATCTGCATGTCGAGCTTGCCGCCTTGCGACAGGTGGGCAATGACATGGTCCGGGTTGATGATCTCGACGTCGTGCGGCGTCTGGATGTCGGAGGCCGTGACCGGGCCTTCGCCGTCCTTGCGCAGGCTCAGCGTTACTTCGTCGCGGTTGTGGAGCTTGAACACCACGCCCTTGAGGTTCAGCAGGATGTTGACCACATCCTCTTGCACGCCGTCGATCGACGAGTACTCGTGCAGAACGCCGGCAATGGTCACTTCGGTCGCCGAATATCCAACCATCGACGACAGCAGAACGCGGCGCAGCGCGTTGCCGAGCGTGTGGCCGTAGCCGCGCTCGAAAGGCTCGAGCGTCACCTTGGCCTTGTTGGGCGCAAGTTGCTCGACCTGGATGGTCTTGGGTTTCAGCAGGGTGGTTTGCATGCAGACTTCCTCTCAATACCCCCGGTTCGTTACACCGGTAAGGCTGGGGCCCTGGCACCGTGCCGGGCACCAGGGGACTACTAAACAGAAGAGAACGAGGCTGCGTGCGCAGCCTCGTCCTTCAATCTTTAACGGGAGTAGAGTTCGACGATCAGCGATTCGTTGATGTCGGCAGCGAATTCGTCGCGGTCCGGGGTCTTCTTGAAGACGCCTTCGGCCTTGTCGGCATTCACTTCGACCCAGGCGGGCATGCCCACTTGGGCGGCCAGTTGCAGGGCCTCGACCACGCGGGTCTGCTTCTTGGACTTCTCGCGAACGGCGATCACGTCGCCGGCCTTGACCAGGTACGACGGGATGTTGACCGACTGGCCGTTCACCGTGATGGCCTTGTGCGACACCAGCTGGCGCGCTTCGGCGCGGGTGGAGCCGAAGCCCATGCGGTAGACCACGTTGTCCAGGCGCGACTCGAGCAGGAACAGCAGGTTGGCGCCGGTGTTGCCACGGCGGCGATCGGCCTCTTCGAAGTAGCGGCGGAACTGCTTCTCGAGCACGCCGTACATGCGCTTGACCTTCTGCTTCTCGCGCAGCTGCAGGCCGAAGTCGGAGGTGCGCTGGCCCGAGGTGCGGCCGTGCTGGCCGGGCTTGGAGTCGAACTTGGCCTTGTCCTGGATCGAGCGGCGGGCGCTCTTCAGGAACAGGTCGGTGCCTTCACGGCGGGAGAGTTTGGCCTTGGGGCCGAGGTAACGTGCCACGAGATCTTCCTTTGTGTCATCTGCCGAGAAGGACCATCCTTCGCGGGAGCCGCTCGGCCCTTGGGTCGGCGGCGGTGGGCTTGCTTTTAGAAAACAACCAAAAAACAAAACGCGCAGACTGCACGAATGCAGGCTGCGCCTTTACGCGACGCGCTTAGATGCGGCGGCGCTTCTGCGGACGGCAGCCGTTGTGCGGCACCGGCGTCACGTCGGAAATCGAGTTGATGCGGATGCCGAGCGCGGCCAGGGCGCGCACCGACGATTCGCGACCCGGGCCGGGGCCCTTGATCTCGACGTCCAGGTTCTTGATGCCTTGTTCCACCGCGGCACGGCCGGCCACTTCGGAAGCGACCTGGGCTGCGAACGGGGTCGACTTGCGCGAACCCTTGAAGCCTTGGCCACCCGATGAAGCCCACGACAGGGCGTTGCCCTGGCGATCGGTGATCGTGATGATGGTGTTGTTGAACGAGGCGTGCACGTGGGCAATGCCGTCCGCAACGTTCTTGCGGACCTTCTTGCGAACGCGCTGTGCTGCGTTGTTGGCAGGAGACTTAGCCATGCTTATCTATCCTTACTTCTTCAGGGACTGCGCAGCCTTGCGCGGGCCCTTGCGGGTGCGGGCGTTGGTGCGCGTGCGCTGGCCGCGCATCGGCAGGCCGCGACGGTGACGGAAACCACGATAGCAGCCGATGTCCATCAGGCGCTTGATGTTCATCGTGGTCTCGCGGCGCAGGTCGCCTTCGATCGTGAACTGGGCGATCTGGTCGCGGATCTTTTCCAGATCGCCGTCCGTCAGGTCCTTGACCTTCTTGGAGTAATCGATGCCAGCCGCTTCGCAGATCTTGCGAGCGCGGGTGCGCCCGATACCGAAGATGGCGGTCAGGCCGATCTCGGCGTGCTTGTGCGGCGGAATGTTGATGCCAGCAATACGTGCCATGTGCGTCCTCTAAATCTCTTCTTCTCGAATCAACCCTGGCGCTGCTTGTGGCGCGGGTCGGAACAGATCACACGCACCACACCCTTGCGGCGGATGATCTTGCAATTGCGGCAGATGGTCTTGACCGAAGCCGAAACTCTCATTTGTTACTCCTAAATCTCTCTACGTCTTGTGGGCTCGCCGGTTGCTCAGGAAGTCTTGAAGCTGGCCTTCTTGAGCAGCGATTCGTATTGCTGGGACATCATGTAGTTCTGCACCTGGGCCATGAAGTCCATCGTGACCACCACGATGATCAGCAGTGAAGTCCCACCGAAGTAGAACGGCACGTTGTATTTCAGGATCAGGAACTCCGGCAGCAGGCAGACGAAGGTGATGTACACCGCGCCGGCCAGCGTGAGGCGAACCAGGATCTTGTCGATATACCGGGCGGTCTGGTCACCCGGGCGGATGCCAGGGATGAAGGCACCGCTCTTCTTCAGGTTGTCTGCCGTCTCGCGGCTGTTGAAGACCAACGCCGTGTAGAAGAAGCAGAAGAACACGATGGCAGCCGCATACAGCAGCACGTAGATCGGCTCGCCCGGGCGCAGCGCACTGGCGATGTCCTTGATCCAGCCCCAGCCGCTCTGGCCCGTGCTGAACCAGCCCACCACCGTGGCCGGCAGCAGGATGATCGACGAGGCGAAGATCGGCGGGATCACGCCGGCCATGTTCAGCTTCAGCGGCAGGTGCGACGACTGGCCGCCGTACACCTTGTTGCCGACCTGGCGGCGCGCATAGTTCACCAGGATCTTGCGCTGGCCGCGTTCGACGAACACGACGAAGTAGGTCACCAGCACGACGACCGCGACGATGAACAGCGCGACGATCGGGTTCATGGCGCCGGTGGTCACCAGCGACGCAAGACCGCCAATGGCGCTCGGCAAGCCCGCGGCAATGCCGGCGAAGATCAGGATCGAGATGCCGTTGCCCAGCCCACGCTCGGTGATCTGCTCGCCCAGCCACATCAGGAACATCGAGCCGGCCGTGAGGCTGACCATGGCGGTGATGCGGAAGCCGAAGCCCGGGTTGATGACCAGGCCAGCGGACGATTCCAGCGCCACTGCGATGCTGAAGGACTGGAACAGCGCCAGTGCCAGCGCGCCGTAGCGCGTGTACTGGGTGATCTTGCGGCGGCCCGCCTCGCCTTCCTTCTTCAACTGCTCGAAGGTCGGCACCACGTAGGTCATCAGTTGCATGATGATCGACGCGGAGATGTAGGGCATGATGCCCAGCGCGAACACGGTGAAGCGCGACAGCGCACCGCCCGAGAACATGTTGAACAGGCTCAGGATGCCGCCCTGCTGGCCCTGGAACAGCTGTGCCAGCTGGTCCGGGTTGATGCCAGGAACAGGAATGTGCGCCCCGATCCGATAGACCACGAGCGCGAGCAGCAAAAACACAAGCCGACGACGCAGGTCGCCGAACTTGCCTGTCTTTGCGAGCGTTGCCGCGTTAGTTGCCACGAAGTGCCTTCAGCAAGATGCTTTAAGCGACGCTGCCGCCGGCTGCCTCGATCGCAGCCTTGGCACCTGCCGTCGCACCGATGCCCGTCAGCTTGACGGCCTTGGTGAGTTCACCCGACTTCACGACCTTGACCACCTTGGCCAGCTGGCCCACCAGGCCGGCTTGCTTGAGCGCCAGGACGTCGACTTCGGCCAGACCCAGCTTCTCGAGCGAGGTCAGCGTGATTTCGGCGTTGTACTTGAGCGTCTGCGACTTGAAGCCACGCTTGGGCAGGCGGCGCTGCAGCGGCATCTGGCCGCCTTCGAAGCCCACCTTGTGGAAGCCGCCCGAACGCGACTTCTGACCCTTGTGACCACGGCCAGCGGTCTTGCCCAGGCCGGAGCCGATGCCGCGGCCGACGCGACGCTTCGCGTGCTTGGCGCCCGCAGCGGGCTTGATGCCATTGAGTTCCATATCGTCTCTCTCAGCAGCTCTTGTTTAGAGCACTTTGACCAGGTAGCTGATCTTGTTGATCATGCCGCGCACGGCGGGCGTGTCCTGCAGCTCCGACACGGAGTTGAGCTTGCGCAGGCCCAGGCCACGCACGGTGGCGCGATGCGATTGCTTGGTGCCGATGGTGCTACGGACCAATTGCACCTTGACGGTTTGTTGTTGCGTCATTTCTGAAGCTCCGGCTTAGGCGGCGAACAGCTGCTCGACCGTCAGGCCACGCTTGGCGGCGACTTCGGAAGCCGTCGTAGCGTTGCGCAGGCCGTTCAGCGTGGCGCGAACCATGTTGTAGGGGTTCGACGAACCGTGGCTCTTGGCCACGACGTCGGTGATGCCCATCACTTCGAACACGGCGCGCATCGGGCCGCCGGCGATGATGCCGGTACCCTTGGGCGCCGGGTACATGACGACCGACGAAGCACCGTGGTGGCCGTGCACTTCATGGTGCAGCGTGCCGTTCTTGATCGCGCCCTTGAACAGGTTGCGACGGGCTTCTTCCATGGCCTTCTGCACGGCAGCGGGCACTTCCTTGGACTTGCCCTTGCCCATGCCGACGCGGCCATCGCCGTCGCCCACCACCGTCAGCGCGGCGAAACCGAGGATACGACCACCCTTGACCACCTTGGTGACCCGGTTGATCGCGATCATCTTCTCGCGCAGACCGTCCTCGGGGCCTTCGTTCTGCGTTCTTGCCTGAATCTTTGCCATCTTGAATCTCGTATTCGGTTAGAACTGCAGACCGGCTTCGCGGGCAGCGTCGGCCAGGGCCTTGACGCGGCCGTGGTAGGCGAAGCCAGCGCGGTCGAATGCAACCTTCTCGACGCCGGCAGCCTTGGCCTTCTCGGCGATGCGCTTGCCGATCAGCGTGGCGGCGGCAACGTTGCTGCCCTTGCCTGCGCCGCCCAGCGACGAGCGGATATCGGCCTCGGCGGTCGACGCGGCAGCCAGCACCTTCGAGCCGTCTTCGGAGATGACGGTTGCGTAGATGTGCAGGTTGGTGCGGTTCACCGTCAGGCGGGCGATGCCCTGCTTCGCGATGCGAATGCGGGTCTGGCGCGCGCGGCGAAGACGCTGTTCTTTCTTGGTCAACATCATTTTGCTGCCCCTTACTTCTTCTTGGTCTCTTTGATCACGATCTTCTCGTCCGAATAACGGATCCCCTTGCCCTTGTAGGGCTCGGGCGGACGAACAGCGCGGATCTCAGCGGCGATCTGGCCGACGCGTTGGCGGTCGGCACCCTTGATCAGGATTTCGGTCGGAGCCGGCGTGGCCACCGTGATGCCTTCAGGCATGGCGATGTCCACCGGGTGCGAGAAGCCAACCGACAGGTTGAGCTTGGCGCCCTGGGCCTGGGCCTTGAAACCCACGCCGACCAGGTTGAGCTTCTTCTCGAAGCCCTTGGTCACACCGACCACCATGTTGTTGACCAGCTGGCGCACCGTGCCGCTCATCGCGTTGGCTTCACGCGAATCGTTGGCCGGCGTGAAGCTCAGCTTGCCGTCGTTGTTCTTGACGATGACCAGCGGGTTGCTGGCCAGCGACAGTTGACCGCCAGCGCCCTTGACGCTGATCTGGTCTTCCTTGATCGACACATCCACGCCCTGCGGGATGGCGACCGGCGATTTACCTACTCGGGACATTCTTCTTGCTCCTCGATCAGGCGACGTAGCACAGCACTTCGCCGCCCACGCCGTTGGCGCGCGCCTTGCGATCGGTCATCACGCCCTTGGGCGTGGTCACGATGGCAACGCCCAGGCCGTTCTGCACCTGCGGGATCGCGGCGCTGGCCTTGTAGACGCGCAGGCCGGGACGGCTGACGCGCTCGATGCGCTCGATGACCGGACGGCCGGCGTAGTACTTCAGCGAAATTTCCAGTTCGCTCTTGCCGGCTTCGGTCTTGACCTGGAAGCCGTCGATGTAGCCCTCGTCCTTCAGGACTTGTGCGATCGCGATCTTCACCTTGGAAGACGGGACCGACACGGTGGGCTTGGCGACCATCTGCGCGTTGCGGATGCGCGTCAGCAGGTCGGCAATGGGATCACTCATGCTCATGTTGTTTGCTCCTGCCTGGCTTACCAGCTGGCCTTGGTGACACCGGGGATGTCGCCTGCGAAAGCCAGCTCGCGGATCTTGGCGCGTGCCAGACCGAATTGACGGAAGGTGCCGCGCGGACGACCCGTGATTTCGCAGCGGTTGCGCTGACGCGTGGGGTTGGCGTTACGCGGGAGCTTCTGCAGGCCCAGGCGGGCGGCAGCGCGCTCTTCGTCGCTCTTCTTCGCGTCGTTGGCGATCGCCTTCAGTTCGGCGTACTTGGCGGCGTACTTGGCGGCCAGTTTGTCGCGCTTGAGTTCGCGCTGGATCAAAGCTACTTTAGCCACAGATCACCTCAGTTCTTGAACGGGAAACGGAAGCCGGCGAGCAGCGCCTTGGCTTCTTCATCGGTCTTGGCCGTCGTCGTGATGCTGATGTTCAGACCACGCAGTGCATCGACCTTGTCGTATTCGATCTCGGGGAAGATGATCTGTTCTTTGACGCCGATGTTGTAGTTGCCGCGACCGTCGAAGGCACGACCCGAGATACCGCGGAAGTCGCGCACGCGGGGCAGGGCCACGGTGACGAAGCGGTCAAGGAATTCGTACATCTGGACGCCGCGCAGGGTCACCATGCAGCCGATGGGCTGTTGCTCACGGATCTTGAAGCCTGCGATGGCCTTCTTCGACTTGGTGACGACGGGCTTCTGGCCGGCGATCTTGGTCAGATCGGCCACGGCGTTCTCGAGCACCTTCTTGTCGGCCACGGCCTCGCCCACGCCCATGTTCAGCGTGATCTTGGTCAGGCGCGGGACCTGCATCGCCGACTTGTAGCCGAACTTCTCGGTCAGGTCCTTGGCGATCTTTTCGCGGTAGTGTTGTTGGAGTCGTGCCATGTGCGTACCTACTTCCTAGTCTCAGGCGGCCTTGATTTCTTCGCCATTGGACTTGAAGACGCGCACGCGCTTGCCGTCCGTGACCTTGATGCCCACGCGATCGGCCTTGCCGGTCGCGGCATTGAAGATCGCCACATTGGATTGGTGAATCGGCATGGCCTTTTCAACGATGCCACCGGTCGTGCCCTTCATGGGGTTCGGCTTGGTGTGCTTCTTGACGAGGTTGATGCCTTCGACGATGACGTGGTCCTCGTCCTTGCGCAGCGTGACGGTGCCGCGCTTGCCCTTGTCGCGCCCGGCCAACACGATGACCTGGTCGCCTTTGCGAATCTTGTTCATGGCGTTGTGTCCTTAGAGAACTTCGGGGGCCAGCGACACGATCTTCATGAACTTCTCGGTACGCAGCTCGCGCGTGACCGGTCCGAAGATGCGGGTGCCGATGGGCTCATGCTTGGCGTTGAGCAGCACGGCAGCATTGCCGTCGAACTTGACGAGCGAACCGTCGGCGCGGCGGATGCCCTTGGCGGTGCGAACCACCACGGCGCTGTAGATTTCGCCCTTCTTGACGCGGCCGCGGGGCGCAGCTTCCTTGACGCTCACCTTGATGATGTCGCCAACGCTTGCGTAGCGGCGCTTGGAGCCGCCAAGCACCTTGATACACAGGACGGATTTCGCGCCCGTGTTGTCGGCCACTTCGAGCCTGGATTCAGTTTGGATCATTTGTCTTAGTTCCCAACTTGTACTGATCGCGGCCGCCGGCAGGCATTGCACCCGCTCATCTCGGCAACCGACTTCAGTCAGTCTTGGGCCCGCTGTTGACGCCTCGAACCACTCGAAACGCCGCCAATTGGGCTGAAAGCTCCGCCCTTTT
>Ga0068830_1021822_pt1 | contig 11797 bp, 9 predicted proteins | sample Hof3ISUMetaT_23_FD_68490 | JGI IMG/M metagenome (GOLD analysis project Ga0068830, IMG submission 68490) | Enriched soil aggregate microbial communities from Iowa State university to study microbial drivers of carbon cycling -... | ecosystem: Environmental > Terrestrial > Soil > Agricultural land... | reverse complement strand
CGCAACGCGGCCTGGAACAGATGATCACCGATAGCTGGCGCTGGCAGTCGTGCAATCCGCAGGGGTATCAATCGTCATTCAAGATTCCGGCACCCGTTGCGGTGAAGTGATGCCGATGCTCAAGGAATGTCTGCTGGCCGTGCTGTTTTCGGTTGCGCTGGCAAGCAACGCCGCGCAGGCGCCTACGCCCGTACCGACCACCGGCCTCGTGTTGTGGCTGGACGCGGCCGACTCATCCGCGATGACCCTGGATGCGCAGAACCGGCTCCAGCGCTGGAGTGACAAGTCGGGCAAGGCCAATGACGCGACGGTCGCTGACGCCACCTCACCGCCACAGTGGATAGGAAACAGCCTCAATGGCCATGCGGTGGTGCGCTTCGACGGCAATTCGGGATTACTCGGCCGGGCCCTGCGCACGGCTAAAGGATCTGTGACCGTACTGATCGTGTCCCGGCGGTTGCCGGAACAGGCCGGAGTCGATCCCTGGCAACGCTTGTTCAGTTCACGCCCGCAGGCCGCCAGCAACGACAACGTGCTGCCGAATTTCGCGGTCAGCCTGGCGCAAACCGGGGAGTACGAGCCGACGGTTTCCGTGCTGGAACTGCACGACGTGCCGATCGGCCCCTACGGGGTCGGGCGCAATGCCGTCGGTCACTCGGAAAATTTTCGCGGCGACATCGCCGAAGTGCTGGTGTATGACCGTCCATTCGCCTCGCTCGCCGAGCGCCAGCGCGCCTTTCAATACCTGGCAGACAAATGGTCCGTGGCCATCCCCACGCATGCCGACACCTGGACCCGCGTCGGCCCATTGGGGACATTGCCGACGCGCATCAACGCCCAACTGCCCTTGTCCGATCAGGCCAATGCCGGGCAATGGGTGCTCAACACGACGCTGTCCGACGAGTTCGATGGCACCACCCTCGACCGCACACGCTGGCACGTCAACAATGCCGTCGGGAATGAGTCGCTGGGCCGCAAGCCGGCGCTGTTCACCGAGCGCAACGCCAGCGTCGGCAATGGCAACCTGAACATTGTCTTTCGCAAGGAAACCTTGCCACAAAAGTACGTCGAGCTCGGCTTCAAGGACTACACCTCAGCCATGGTGCGTACCCTTGAACGCGGCTTCTACGGGTACTACGAAGCGCGGGCCAAACCCATGAATTCCGCAGCGTCCAGCGCCTTCTGGCTGGCCTGGACGGGCATGACTGACAACGCCACCGAAATCGACATCTTTGAAATCGGCGGCAAGACCAAAAATGCGCTTTCAGACCGCGCCTACAACATGAACGCCCACCTCTGGGCCACGCCGCACAGCACCGAACATATCGCCAACGGCAGCACCTGGACCAGTCCCTGGCGGCTGGCCGGCGACTTTCATGTCTACGGCTTCGACTGGCAGCCCGATACCCTGCGCTGGTACGTCGATGGTGTGCTGGTCAGAGAATCGAAGAACCATTATTTCTTTTTCCCCATGCAGATCGTCTTCGACAGCGAGGCCATGTGGAAATGGTTCGGCGTGGTCGACGATGCTGACCTGCCCTCCACTTTTGAAGTCGATTACATCCGCATGTGGCAACGCAATCCTTGACCCTCACACCAAGCCTGGGGCCAGACGATGAGCCGCCCCAACCGTCATAGCTTTCGCCTTGAGTCGATTTTCACTCGGCACAGTCGTCAGTTTTCAATCCGCGCTAACACCCCCGGAGCGCATGCACATGAACAACAGACGGCTGACAGAACTGGATTTGCTGCGCTTTCTTGCGGCGTTCGCGGTGGTGATCTTTCACTATGCGTTTCGCGGTTATGCGAGGGGTGAGATGTCGGTCATGCCCTATCCACTTTTGGCTGACGTTGCCAAATACGGTTATCTGGGCGTTGAACTGTTTTTCATGATCAGCGGATTCGTGATCCTGATGACGGCTTCGAGCAACAACCTCAAGGTGTTCTTCATTTCCCGCGTCATTCGTCTCTGCCCTGCGTTCTGGGTGTGTTGCACGATCACCTTTCTCATCACGCTGGCGATCGGGCAGCCACGTTTTTCGGCTGATTTTTATCAGTACGTGATCAACCTGACATTCCTGGGCGATTTGATCGGTGTCCCACCGATAGACGGGGTCTACTGGTCATTGTTCGTCGAGATAAAGTTCTACTTGATGATCGCGATCCTGTTGGCTTTCAAGAAGATAGAGAAAATAGAAACCTTCCTCGTACTCTGGCTGCTGATCTCGGCCGCAGCGGAAGTCTTTGCTTTCGAAAAACTGCGCTCGGTCTTGATCACCGACTACGCGGCCTATTTCATCGCTGGCGCCACGTTCTACATCATCTGGGACAAGGGTTTCACCAAATCCCGTATTTCCCTGCTGGCAGCCGCGCAGGCATTGGCCAGCTTCAACGCGATCAAGTGGGCCGAGTCGATTGAACTGAAATATTCGACCGAATACGACTCCTTGATCATCTGCGGTGTCATTGCCCTGTTTTTCATGACCTTCCTTTTTATCGCGACGCATAAGACGTCAGCCGTGGGGAAGTTCGACTGGACAGCATTGGGCGCACTGACCTACCCGCTTTACCTGCTGCATCAAATGATCGGCTTCATGATCTTCAACATCGCTTATCCGACCATCAATCCACACGTGCTGCTCTGGGGCACCATCGCTTTGATGATAGGTGCGTCCCATGTCATCCATAAAGAAATAGAAACCCCGATGGCCAGACTGATGAAAAGATCCCTTTCGTCCTCCTTCAAGCGTCTCAGAGTTGGTTAGTCGGTAACGCAACAGGCTTGGCAATATCGGCAGATGAAAAAGGCGCAGAGCACCCGTTACAAGGACGATGAACGCTTCAACGTCTCGCTCGGTAACTCCTTGAACAATGCTCGATAACTGCTTGAAAAACGGCCTAAATGCCAGAACGACCAATTCATCGCCACTTCCGCCACGGTGGTCTCCGCGGGCGAACGCTTGAGCAATTCGCGCCGCGCACTGTTGAGCCTGCGCAAACGCAGCCATTGGCTTGGCGACATCCCCGTATAGGCCTTGAAGGTCTGCTGCAACTGGCGCAGGGAAACCCCGGCGACCCGCGATAATTCCAGCAGATTGAGGGTTTCTTCCGGCGAATCCGCCGCCCACTCGCCCACGCGTTTGAGGGTGATTCGCTCCTCGGCGCGACGCTGCAAACCGCCGCCATCCAGACACACGCTCGCGTTGTCGAGGATGAACAGGCAATCCTCCAACAGCTGCTGAGTCAGTGCCTCTTTACTCGGCAGATCAAGGGCTTGCGACAACTTCGTGAGAGTCGAGCTTAACCAGCGACTGAACAATCCATTCTGCGCGCCATTGAGCGGCGCCATGAACATACCTTCCAGCCTGGCCACGTCCAGTCCGTTGCGCTGGACGAATTCCGGGCCGAACACCACGGCGATTTCCTGGTAGTTCTCCGGGGTGATCCAGATGTTGCGGCTCTCTTCATTGAGCAGATACAGCGCGTTGTCGCTGCGATCGAAACAGAACGCCAAAGACCCTTGCGGTGCGCTGAAATTCTGCTCGACCCGGGTGTTCATCTGTTCTTCGTAAACCTCCACTCCCTGCAAATCCAGATAGCGAATCTGCCCGGCGAAATGCCCAGGCGACATCTGCTGGTAATGCTGCACCCAACCCGGCGTGGCGCGGATTTGTTCGGTGACATCGGCGGTGTTGAACGCTTGGACCTGAAGCGGATTGCACGTCGTCATGGGGAACCTTGCGCACTCTTTTGGTGCGCTTTGGTGCTGCTGAAAGTGGATAGATGGAACGGCAAGGCCCGCCCAAGATAGTCGTCAACGCGCCACAGGGGAAGCCTGCGAAAGATGAAATCGCGTTCCCCCGCGTCAACAAAACCAACGACGAGGTCTTTATGAATGCCCCTTTCGATCAGCTGTTCACATGGCTGAAAGATCACAAGATTACCGAAGTGGAATGCGTGGTCAGCGACCTGACCGGCATCGCCCGCGGCAAGATCGCACCGACCAACAAGTTCCTGCATGAGCGAGGCATGCGCCTGCCGGAAAGTGTGCTGCTGCAAACGGTAACCGGGGATTTTGTCGACGACGACATCTACTACGACCTGCTCGACCCGGCCGACATCGACATGGTCTGCAAGCCGGTGAGCGATGCGGTGTACGTGATTCCGTGGGCCATCGAGCCGACCGCCATCGTGATCCACGACACCTTCGACAAGTTCGGCAACCCGATCGAACTCTCGCCGCGCAACGTGCTGAAGAAAGTCCTGCAGCTGTACACCGACAAAGGCTGGAAGCCGATCGTGGCCCCGGAAATGGAGTTCTACCTGACCCAGCGCTGCGAAGACCCGGACTTGCCATTGAAAGCACCGCTGGGCCGTTCCGGTCGCGCCGAAAGCGGTCGTCAGTCGTTCTCCATCGACGCCGCCAACGAATTCGATCCGCTGTTCGAAGACGTCTACGACTGGTGCGAACTGCAAGGCCTGGACCTGGACACGCTGATCCACGAAGACGGCCCGGCGCAGATGGAAATCAACTTCCGCCACGGCGATGCACTGGATCTGGCCGACCAGATCACCGTGTTCAAACGCACCCTGCGTGAAGCCGCGCTCAAGCACAACGTGACCGCGACCTTCATGGCCAAGCCGATCGGCGATGAGCCCGGCAGCGCCATGCACCTGCATCAGAGCGTGGTCGAGATCGCCAGCGGCCAGCCGATTTTCGCCAATGCCGACGGCAGCATGAGCGACCTGTTCCGCCATCATATCGGCGGTCTGCAGAAGTACATCCCGAAGGTGCTGCCGATGTTCGCGCCCAACGTGAACTCGTTCCGCCGTTTCCTGCCGGACACCTCGGCACCGGTCAACGTCGAATGGGGCGAAGAAAACCGCACCGTCGGCCTGCGTGTACCGACCTCCGGCCCTGAGGCGATGCGGGTTGAAAACCGTCTGCCGGGCGCCGACGCCAACCCGTACCTGGCCATCGCCGCGAGCCTGCTGTGCGGTTACATCGGCATGGTCGAAGGCATCGAACCGAGCGCTGCCGTCGAAGGTCGGGCCTACGAGCGCCGCAACCTGCGCCTGCCGATCACCATCGAAGAGGCCCTGACCCAGATGGAAGAGTGCGACACCGTCGCGCAGTACCTGGGCAGCAAGTTCGTGCGCGGCTACGTCGCGGTGAAACGCGCCGAGCATGAAAACTTCAAGCGCGTGATCAGTTCCTGGGAGCGGGAGTTCCTGTTGCTGAGCGTGTAACCAACACCCGCCCTTGTGGGACATGGCTTGCCAGCTCCCACAAGGGAACGTGCTCACCTGAAAAACCCAATAATTCGAAGAGGTGTCGATATGCGTCTGTTGAAATCCATGATCCCCGCCGCGCTGGCCCTGGCGTGCAGTGCCGGTGCCTTCGCCCAACCCCAGGTCAGCGTCTACAACTGGACCGATTACATTGGCGAAACCACCCTCGCCGACTTCCAGTCCAGCAGCGGGATCAAGGTGATTTATGACGTCTTCGACTCCAATGAAACCCTCGAAGGCAAACTGCTCGCCGGCCGCACCGGCTATGACGTGGTGGTGCCGTCCAACCACTTCCTCGCGCGTCAGGTAAAGGCCGGCGCGTTCCTCAAACTGGATCGCGCGCAGCTGCCGAACTGGAAAAACCTCGACCCGAAACTGCTGGCCATGCTTGAGAAGAACGATCCGGGCAACGAGCACTCGGTGCCGTACCTGTGGGGCACCAACGGCATCGGCTACAACGTCGACAAGGTCAAGCAAGTGCTGGGCATCGATCACATCGACTCCTGGGCCGTGCTGTTCGAACCGGAAAACCTGAAGAAACTCACCCAGTGTGGTGTGTCGATGATGGACTCGGCCGATGAAGTGTTCCCGGCGATCCTCAACTACATGGGCATGGATCCGCGCAGCGAGAAACCCGAGGACTACAAGAAGGCCGAAGAGAAACTGCTGAGCATCCGGCCGTACATCACCTATTTCCATTCCTCGAAATACGTGTCCGACCTGGCCAACGGCGACATCTGCGTGGCCTTCGGTTATTCCGGCGACGTGTTCCAGGCCGCCAACCGCGCCAAGGAAGCCAAGAACGGCGTGAACATCGCGTATTCGATTCCCAAGGAAGGCGCGAACCTGTGGTTCGACCTGCTGGCGATTCCCGCCGACGCCGGCAACACCAGGGAAGCTCACGCGTTCATCAATTACCTGCTCGATCCGCAAGTAATCGCCAAGGTCAGCGCCTCGGTCGGCTACGCCAACCCGAACCCGGCGGCCAAGCAATACATGGATCCGGAGCTGGTCAATAATCCCGAGGTCTATCCGTCTCAGGAAGTCCTCGACAAGCTCTACATCTCCTCTACCCCGCCCCAGTCGATCATGCGTCTGATGACCCGGTCCTGGAGCAAAGTGAAGTCGAACAAATGAATCAGTACACCCAGGAACACGCCCGCTCCTATTACGCCGCGTCGGCCCGGGCCAGCACACCCTATCCGGAACTGACGGGTGACTTGATTGCCGATGTCTGCGTGATCGGTGGCGGGTTCACCGGCGTCAATACGGCGATTGAACTGGCGCAGCGCGGGCTTTCGGTGATTCTGCTCGAAGCCCGGCGCATCGGCTGGGGCGCCAGCGGGCGCAATGGCGGGCAGTTGATTCGCGGGATCGGTCATGACGTAGAAGGCTTCGCCCGGCATGTCGGCAGCGAAGGCGTGCGCTACCTGCACCGAGCAGGGATCGACTCGGTGGAGCTGGTGCGCCAGCGCATCACCGACAACGCCATCGAGTGCGACCTGCGCTGGGGCTTCTGCGAACTGGCCAACACGCCAGCGCAGTTCGACGCCTTCAAGGCCGAGCAGGACAGCCTGGCGCAGTTGGGCTACCGCCATGAAACGCGGCTGGTTGCCCCTGAGCTGATTCGTCAGCAAGTGGTGAACGCGGGGGTCTACAAGGGCGGCCTGATCGACATGGGCTCAGGCCATCTACATCCGCTGGATCTGGTGCAGGGTGAAGCGCGGCTGGCGGCATCCCTCGGGGTGAGGATTTTCGAGCAGAGCCCGGTGCTGGAAATTCTCCACGGCCCGACCGTTCAAGTCCGCACCCAGAGCGGCAGCGTGCGCGCCGGCAGTCTGGTACTCGGCTGCAACGCGCATCTGGACGAACTCGAACAGCAACTCAGCGGCAAGGTCCTGCCCGCCGGCAGCTACATCATCGCCACTGAACCGCTGCCGGCGGAACGCGCCGCCGAGCTGATTCCGCAGAACCTGGCGCTGTGCGACCAGAAAGTCGGCCTCGATTACTACCGGCTCTCGGCGGACCGACGCTTGCTGTTCGGTGGCGCCTGCCATTATTCGGGGCGGGATCCGACGGACATCGCCGCCTACATGCGACCAAAGATGCTCAAGGTGTTCCCGCAACTGGCGGATGTGCGCATCGACTATCAGTGGGGCGGCAAGATCGGCATCACCGCCAATCGCTTCCCGCAGGTCGGCCGACTGAAGCAGCACCCGAATGTGTTCTACGCCCAGGGCTATTCCGGCCATGGCCTGAACGTCACCCACTGGTGCGCCAAGCTGCTGGGCGAAGCAATTCATGCCGGTCACAGTCAGGGCATGGATGTGTTCAGCAGCGTGCCGCACATGACCTTCCCCGGCGGCCCGGCGCTGCGTTCGCCACTGCTGGCACTGGGCATGTTCTGGTATCGCCTGAGGGAACTGCTGGGATGACGCTTCCCGGTTAAAGCGGCCTGCGCATTTGCTCTATCGCGAAGCACTTCTATATTGATGAAGTGCTTTTGCGTTCCTGACGCTCAGTGCCCAACACACCCTGGAGGTCATGGATGGAGTCGTCAGCCGCCGATCAACCGCGAGCGCCCGGCCAGGCGCCGGTCAAGACCCGGCGTTTCAGCATTTCACTGGTGTGGATCGTGCCGATCGTCGCGGTGCTGGTGGGCCTGTCGCTGGTGGTGCACAACCTGATGCAGGAAGGCCCCACCATCACCGTCACCTTCAAGACCGGCAGCGGCCTGACCGCCAACAAGACCGAAGTCAAATACCGCAACGTGGTGATCGGCCAGGTCACGGACGTCGAGCTGAGCGACGACCAGAAAAGCGTCAACGCCACGATCAAACTGGCCAAGCAGGCCGAAACCTTTACCCGCGAAGACTCGCAGTTCTGGGTCGTCCGGCCGCGCATCGGTGCGGGTGGCGTCTCGGGCATCGATACGTTGCTGTCCGGTGACTACATCGGCGCCGACATCGGTCAGTCCAATTCGCGCGCCAAGCACTTCAAAGGCCTGGAAAACCCGCCACCGATCACCTACGGCGAGCCGGGTAAACGCTTCAACCTGCACGCCTCGGACCTCGGCTCGCTGGACATCGGCTCGCCGGTCTACTACCGCAAGATCCCGGTGGGCCAGGTGGTGGCCTACGCGCTGGATGCCGATGGCAAAGGGGTCAACATCGAGGTGTTCATCCATGCGCCGAACGACGCCTACGTCACGGAAAACACCCGGTTCTGGAACGCCAGCGGCATTGACGTCAACGTCGGCGCCAACGGTTTTGCGGTGAAAACCGAATCGTTGTCGACCTTGCTGGTGGGCGGCATCGCCTTCCGCGCGCCGGAGTACAGCCCCAACGACGTTGCCGCCGCCGAAGAAAGAACTTACGACCTGTTCGACGACCAGCAAACCGCCCTCGCCCCGCCCAACGGCAAGGCGCAATACCTGACCCTGCGTTTCGATCAGGCCCTGCGCGGGTTGAAAGTCGGCGCACCGGTGGAGTTTCTCGGCATCGAAATCGGCCGGGTGGTGAGCGTCAACCTGGATTTCGACGCGAAGAAACGCAGCTTCCCGCTCAACGTCGGCATCGTGATTTACCCGCAACGCCTCGGCCAGGCTCACGTCAAGATGCTCAAGGTACTCGAGCACAATCCGGACGACGAAGCCGCCGCCGTGCGCCTGATCGGCACCTTTATCGACAACGGTCTGCGCGCCCAGGCCCGCAGCGGCAATCTGCTGACCGGCCAGTTGTACATCGCGCTGGATTTCTTCCCCAAAGCCGAAAAAGTCGCGTTCGACCCGACCGCCCGCCCGATCAGCGTTCCGACCGTCCCCGGCAGCCTCGAACAGTTGCAGGAAAAACTCGAAGCGATGATCGACAAGCTCAACAAACTGCCGGTGGAACGGATTGCCGGCAACCTCGACAGCAACCTCGTGGAATTGCGCAAAGGCCTGACCCAGTTCAATGCCAGGACCCTGCCCGGCGTGCAGAACACCCTCGCCGACCTGAGCAAGACCCTGCAGTCGGCCAGCTCGACCCTGGCCGAAGATTCGCCGCAACGCGAACAACTGACCGAGACCCTCGACGAGCTTGGGCGCATGTCGCGTTCGTTGCGTGAACTGTCCGATTACCTGGGCCGTCATCCGGAATCGTTGATTCGCGGCCGTCCCGACAACGCCCCGCCGCTGGACCTCAAAGGGCCGCCGCGCAACTGAGCACAGGAGCTGTCCCATGGCTTTAAAGCTGAAGTTCACCGTGCTCGCCATTGGCCTGCTGCTCGGCGCCTGCAAAAGCGCTCCGATCAGCTTTCATACCCTGACACCGACGCAACCGATGACCGGCCGCGCCGGCTCGGAAATCACCATCGAAGGCATCAGCGTGCCACCCCAGGTCGACCGGCCGCAAATCGTGATCCGCCAGGGCAACAGCGGCCTGGCGATCCTTGAGACCGAATGGTGGGGCGCCAGCCTCAGCGATGAGTTGCGCAGCGCGCTGGTGGATCAGCTCAGTAATGCCGGCGGCCCGCGCAAAACCTCGGTGCGCATCGATGTGCAACGCTTCGATTCGATTCCCGGGCAATACGGGCTGATCGACGTCAAATGGCGCCTGCGCCAGGCCAACGCAGGCGACGACGCCCTGCTCGCCTGCCGCTCCCTGTTGCGAACTCCTTCCGGGCCGACCATCGACGATCTGGTGATCGCCCAGCAGAACAACATCAAACGTCTGGCCGCGTTGATCAGCCAGGCGTCCGCCGGCTCACGCGGCTGCCCGCCCGCCTCCTGATCGAAACGCAATGCCTACAAGTCGAAACGATCCACCGCGCGGCGCCTTTCGTTGTCGTCGCGCACGTCGTAGTTGGCGGTTGTCTGGATATTGCTGTGGTGGGCGAGCTTCTGGGCAATCGACAGGTCATGCTCCTCGATCACTCGGGTGATGAACGAACGGCGGAAGTCATGGGGCATGATCTTCACCCCGACCTGGGTGCCGCGCTGGCGGGCGATGTAATAGATCGCGTGCTTGGTAATGCGCTCGCGGGTGATGTGGCTGCCACGGCGGATGCGGTTGAACAGAAACGCGTCGTCGCTCTCGCCTTCCTTGAGTTCCGAGCGGCGAAACTCCAGCCAGGCATTCAGCTTGGAGAACGCCCAGGCTGGCGCGTACTTGATCAGTTGTTTATTGCCCTTGGCAGTCACGCACAGACTGCGCTCGGTGAAGTCCACCTGATTCAGGTCCAGATCCACCGACTCCGACTTGCGCATGCCGGTGCCGTACAACAATGCAATCACCGCCGCATCGCGCAAACCTTGTGGCCGTGGATCAGCGGCGCAGACTTCCATCAATTCATGAATCAGCGTGCGCTTCAGATTGCGCCCCTGGGACAGTCGCGTGCCGGCAATGCCTTTGACCGAGCGCATCTTCAATAGATGGTCCTGACTGATCAGGCTCATGCGCCAGGCTTCATTCATTACACCGCGAATGGCGTTTACATACAGCGAAGAAGTGTTCGGTGCGTAGTTGTCCGCGCGCAATGCAGCGACTAGCGCAACGACGTCATCCGGTTGCAGCCCGTGCCAGGGAATGTCCTCAAGGTTCACGTCTTCGAACCCGAGGCGGTCGGCAGCGTCCTGCAACACGTAACGCATGGTCAGTTGGCTGGAGGGCGCCAGGCGCGCCAGATAAACAGTCAGCGGATTGCTGTTGGAGGGTGAGGATTCAGTACTCGACAAGTCAATCAAACGAAACGGCCTTGAATAAGAAACAGTTCAACAAAACAACTAAAAACGGCAACAAAACTTAAATAAGACGGGGCACTTCTGTAGGACTTTTCTACTAAAAACGCCGATGAACGGAAGAAGTCTGAACGGTGGCTGTATAAGTTTCAGATAGACGATTCGCCAACCGCTTTTTCATGTTCCTTTCACAAAAACGCGCATAACCTTAATTGCATCCAGTGGGCCCCGAATGGCTCACAACGTGCCGTCCGGGGACGCAAAAGTCAATCAGGCATTCCCCGGGCGGTACTTCAAACCCTTGAAAACACGTGTTTTTCAGACAATTGGCTGAAGGATGGCTGTCGCCCCGAGGTTCTTATGAGTCAAGCGTTTCTCCCGTTTTCCCGCCCCAGTATCGGCGAAGAAGAAATTGCCGCCGTCGAACAAGTATTGCGTTCGGGCTGGATCACCACCGGGCCGAAGAATCAGGCATTGGAAGAACACTTCGGCAACTATGTCGGTAGTCGCCATGCCGTGGCACTTTCCTCGGCCACCGGTGCCATGCATGTAACTTTACTGGCATTGGGAATCGGCCCCGGCGATGAAGTCATCACCCCGTCGCAGACCTGGGTGTCCACCGCCAACATGATTTCCCTGCTCGGCGCCACGCCGGTGTTCGTCGATGTCGACCGCGACACCCTGATGACCGACGCCGCGCGCATCGAAGCCGCCATCACCCCGCGCACCAAAGCGATCATTCCCGTGCATTACGCCGGCGCTGCATTCGATCTCGATCCGCTCTAC
>Ga0068830_1010524_pt1 | contig 11881 bp, 9 predicted proteins | sample Hof3ISUMetaT_23_FD_68490 | JGI IMG/M metagenome (GOLD analysis project Ga0068830, IMG submission 68490) | Enriched soil aggregate microbial communities from Iowa State university to study microbial drivers of carbon cycling -... | ecosystem: Environmental > Terrestrial > Soil > Agricultural land... | reverse complement strand
TGCCTATGCCCCGCGCGCCGCACTGATTGCATCGAGCGCCTACGCCAAGGCGGGCGACGCCCGCGCCGCCAAGGCGCAGCTGCAGTGGGTCGTCGACCGCAGCAAGGACGACGCCCTGGTGCCGGTGGCGCGCCTGCGCCTGGCCGGCCTGCTGCTCGACGAAAAAGCCTACGACGACGCCCTCAAGCAGTTGGGCGCATCGCGGCCGGACGCCTTTGCGGCGCTGTTCGCGGACCGCCGCGGCGACGTGCTGATCGCGCAGGGCAAGCGTGACGAGGCGCGCGCGGCCTACAAGGAAGCGCTCGACAAGCTGGATCCGGCCACGGATCTGCGCTCGTCCATCCAATTGAAGCTCGACGCCTTGGGCGGGGCATGACAGGAACCGTATGGCCATCACATTTCAGCAACGTCACGTTTCACCTCGCGTCCCCGCACTGATGCGCGCCGTCGCCGTCGCGCTGGTCATCGGCGCCCTGGGCGGATGCTCGCTGTTCGGGGGCAACAAGCCTCGCTACGTGCCCGCACCCCTCACCACCTTCACGCCCAACCTGACGGTCAACGCCGTCTGGAGCGTGTCGGCCGGCAACAAGTCAGGCGTGGGCTTCGTGCCGGTCGCCGTCGGCAATTCGGTCTATGCCGCGACGGAAAACGGCACGGTCGGCAAATACGATCTGACCACCGGTGCCACCCAATGGCGCGGATCGGCCAAGCAGACGCTGTCGGCCGGTGTCGGCAGCGACGGCAAGATCACTGCCGTGGCCACGCCGCGCGGTGAAGTCATCGCCTTTGACGACAATGGCCAGATCAAATGGACGGCGCAGGCCACCAGCGAAGTCACCGTGCCGCCCCTCGTGGCCGAAGGCATGGTCGTGGTGCGCAGCGGCGACTACCGCGTGCAGGCCTTTGACGCCGAAACCGGCCGCCGCCGCTGGAGCGTGCAGCGTCCGGGCCCGGCCCTGGCCCTGCGTGCTCCCGGCGAAATGCTGCTGTCGAACGGCTTTGTGTTTTCGGGTCTGCCCGGCGGCAAGGTGATCGCGATCTCCACGGCCAATGGCGCCATGCGTTGGGAAGGCACCGTGTCGAACCCGACCGGCACCAGCGAACTGGAACGTGTCTCCGACGTGGTCGGCGCCCCGGTCATTTCGGGCCGCCTGCTGTGCGCAGTGACCTACCAGGGCCGCATCAGCTGCTTTGATGTCAGCAGCGGCAACACCACGTGGTCGCGCGAATTTTCCAGCGTGAACGGCATGTCGGCCGACGTGCGTTTTGCGTACTCGGCCAACGACAAAAGCGTGGTCTACGGCTTCGCGCTCGACGGCGGCGCCAATGTCTGGAAGCAGGACGCCCTGCAGCATCGCAGCCTGACCGCCCCGGTCTCGCTCGGCCGCGCCATCGCGCTCGGCGACTATCAGGGTTATGTGCATTTTCTCGGGCGGGAAGACGGTCGTCTTCTCGCGCGCATTGCCACCGATGGCAGTGCAATTGTTTCGCGGCCCCTGGCAACCACACGGGGCTTGATCGTTCAAACCTCGAAGGGCAACCTGGCGCTGCTTGGTGTTGGCGAATAAAGGTTCTTGAGTTCAATGAAACCAGTGGCATTCAAACCGGTTGTCGTCATCGTGGGACGGCCCAACGTGGGGAAATCCACGTTGTTCAACCGGCTCACGCGTTCGCGCGACGCCCTCGTGGCCGACCTTCCGGGTCTGACACGGGACCGCCACTATGGCGAGGGCAGGGTGGGTGACCATCCGTTCATCGTCGTGGACACGGGCGGCTTCGAGCCGGTGGCCAAGGAAGGCATCATGGCGCAGATGGCCAAGCAGACCGTGCAGGCCATGGTCGAGGCCGATGTCGTCATTTTCCTGACCGACGGCCGTATCGGCCTGACCGGTCACGACCGCGAAATCGGCGAGCGCCTGCGCAAGTCGAGCCGCAAGGTCGTGCTGGCGATCAACAAGGCCGAAGGCATCTCGCATGCTACGGCAGCCGCCGAGTTCTACGCGCTGGGCCTGGGCGAACCGCATCCGATCTCGGCCGCGCACGGCGACGGCGTGACTGAGCTGATCGAGATCGCCCTCGAAGGCATGGTCGAGCCGCTGCCGGAACCGGAAGAGTGGGACGGCTACAGCCCGATCGTTGCCCCGTCCGAAGACGAATTCGTGCCGATCGACCCGCTGTCGCACCGTGTCAAGCTGGCCATCGTGGGCCGCCCCAACGTGGGCAAGTCCACCCTGGTCAACACCCTGCTGGGTGAAGAGCGCGTGATCGCGTTCGACCAGCCGGGCACCACCCGCGATGCGATCGAAATCGACTTCGAACGCGGCGGACGTTCTTACACGCTGATCGATACCGCCGGCCTGCGCAAGCGCGGCAAGGTGTTCGAGGCGATCGAAAAGTTCTCGGTCATCAAGACGCTGCAGGCCGTCGAGGCCAGCAACGTCGTGCTGCTGATGCTGGACGCCAGCGCCGAGATCTCGGACCAGGACGCGCACATTGCCGGCTTCGTGCTTGAAACCGGCCGCGCGCTGGTGGTTGGCGTGAACAAGTGGGACAGCATCGACAGTGAAAAGCGCGACGAGATCAAGCGCGAGCTGGAACGCAAGCTGCGCTTCCTGTCGTTCGCCAAGGTGCATCACATTTCGGCGCTCAAGAATTCGGGCATCAACCCGCTGCTGAAGTCGGTGCTGGACGCGCACGCCGCGGCGTTTGCCAAGCTGTCGACGCCCAAGCTGACGCGCGAGCTTCAAGAAGCGCTGGAACAGCAGCAGCCGCCCCGCCGCGGCATCTTCCGTCCCAAGATGCGATATGCCCATCAGGGCGGACAGAATCCGCCGCTCATCGTCATTCACGGCAATGGCCTGGACGACATTCCCGATTCGTACCGCCGGTATCTGGAATCGCGATTCCGGGAAACTTTTAAACTCCAGGGCACTCCACTTAGAATCGAGTTCCGGACCAGCGACAATCCCTACAAGGACAAGGCGCCGGTCAAGGCGGTCGATCCGAACAAGCGGCCACGACCGCGTGGACGGAGCCGTTGAAAGGGGCGCATACGTCCTTATATAGGGTGTGTAGTTCGATGATTTAAGCCGATAGTTTTCGGTGATTCATGCAGTCATGTAGGCTAGTTTGCTCGGGGAAAACCCGGTAAAGTAGCCAGGTTGGCATCCGCCAAGAAAAACACAACCAGGAGCCCACTTATGAGCAATAAAGGGCAATTGCTACAAGACCCATTCCTTAACGTGCTTCGTAAAGAACACGTACCAGTGTCTATTTATCTGGTGAACGGTATCAAGCTACAAGGCCAGATCGAGTCGTTCGATCAATACGTGGTGCTGCTGCGGAACACTGTGACGCAAATGGTTTACAAGCACGCCATTTCAACCGTGGTGCCATCGCGCCCGGTCAACTTCCAGGTTGAACCCACTGCTGACTGATCGCAATCCGGCAGCTTCAGACAGGCCGCCGCCAAAGGCGCTGATCGTCAGCGTCAATTTCGGCGAGCCTGACTTCGAAGCACAGACCGAAGAATTCCATATGCTTGCGCAAGGCGCAGGCGCAGAGATCGTTGATACGATCATCTGCAAGCGTGCCCGCCCCGATGCCAAACTCTACGTTGGCACGGGCAAGGCGCAGGAGATCGCGTTGGCCGTTCAGGCCAACGACATTGAACTCGTCCTGTTCAATCACAACCTGACCCCCGCCCAGCAGCGCAACATCGAACGCGAGATCAAGGTCCGCGTGGTCGATCGTGTCGCGCTGATCCTGGACATTTTTGCGCTGCGCGCGCAGAGCCATGAAGGCAAGCTGCAGGTCGAGCTTGCTCAGCTGCAGCACCTGGTCACGCGCCTGACACGGATGTGGACCCACCTTGAACGTCAGCGTGGCGGTATCGGCATGCGCGGCCCGGGTGAAGCCCAGCTCGAAATGGACAAGCGGATCATTGCGGACAAGGTCCGCATGCTCAAGGAACGGCTTGGCAAGCTGCAGAAGCAGCGCCAGACCCAGCGGCGTTCGCGCGCCCGGGGTGGTGCGTTCTCGGTGTCGCTGGTCGGCTATACCAACGCCGGCAAGTCCACCGTGTTCAACGCCCTGACGGCTGCCGATGTGTACGCGGCCGACCAGTTGTTCGCGACGCTCGATACCACCACCCGCAAGGTGTGGATCGAAGGCGCAGGCTCGGTGGTGGTGTCCGACACGGTCGGATTCATCCGCGAGCTGCCCCACATGCTGATCGCCGCGTTCCGCGCGACGCTGGAAGAAACGATCCATGCGGATCTGCTCTTGCACGTCGTGGACGCCGCCAGTCCGCAGCGGGACGAACAGATCGCCGAAGTCGACAAGGTGCTCGAGGAAATCGGCGCCGCCGACATCCCGCGCATCCTGGTCTTCAACAAGATTGACCTCACTCATCTGGAGCCCGGGGTCGAGCGTGACGAGCGTGGTACGATTTCGCGAGTGTTCGTCAGCGCGACAGAACGCCTGGGGTTCGATGCTTTGCGGGGAGCGATCGTCGAAGCCAGCCAGGCAGAACCCGTGGTTGTCAGCAGCATCGACAATGACGACCCGCGTTTTCGTACGCAGTCTCCGTCCGTCAGCCCTGCGGCTGACGCCCGCTCCTGAGCGGGCGGGTTCCCCCGTCCGCCTCGCTTTCTAGCAAAGATGCGTCTGCCTTCGATATCAAGAATATTCAATCTGAACGACTCGAACTGGGGCCGCGGTAATAACGGTTCCGGCAATGAGCCTCCACGTCGCCCAAACAACAACAACGACGGCGGCAAGAACAACAATAACGGCGGACCTCCCGACCTGGACGAACTCTGGCGCGACTTCAATCGTCGCCTGGGCGGCCTGTTCGGGCGCAAGCCGGGTGGCCCGCGCGGTGGCGGCAATGGCGGTGACAACAACGGCCGATTCTCGCCGTCGCCACGCGGCGCCGGGATCGGTGTCGGCGTCATCGGCGGCATCGTCGTCCTGCTGTGGCTGGGCTCCGGCTTCTTCATCGTCCAGGAAGGCCAGGTCGCGGTGGTGACGCAGTTCGGCAAATACAAGGAAACGACGCGCGCCGGCTTCCAGTGGCGCCTGCCGTATCCGATCCAGTCGCACGAGATCGTCAACCAGTCGCAACTGCGCACGATCGAAGTCGGGTTCCGCAACAATTCGCGCAGCAAGGTGCTGCAGGAATCGCTGATGCTGACCGACGACGAAAACATCGTCGACATGCAATTCGTGGTGCAGTACCGCCTGAAAGAGGGTGGGGCACGCGATTACCTGTTCAACTCGCGCAATCCCGACGAATCGGTCAAGCAGGCGGCCGAATCGGCCATGCGTGAAGTGGTCGGCAAAAAGAAGATGGACTTCGTCCTGTACGAAGGCCGGACTGAAGTCGCCGCCGAAGTCACCAAGCTGATGCAGAACATCATGGACATCTATGGAACGGGCGTGCTGATCAGCACGGTCGCCATCCAGAATGCCCAGCCGCCCGAGCAGGTCCAGGCCGCGTTTGACGACGCCGTCAAGGCCGGTCAGGATCGGGAACGCCAGGTGAACGAAGGTCAGGCGTATGCCAACGAAGTGATTCCGCGCGCTGCGGGCGCCGCATCGCGTCTGCTGCAGGAAGCCGAAGGCTACCGTTCGCGTATCGTCGAAAACGCCGAAGGTGATGCATCGCGTTTCACCCAGGTGCTGACCGAATACCAGAAGGCCCCGGGCGTGACCCGCGATCGTCTGTATCTCGACACCATGCAGGAAGTGTTCACCAACGCGTCCAAGGTGCTGGTTGATACCCGTTCGGGCAACAACCTGCTCTACCTTCCGCTCGACAAGATCATGCAGCAGGTATCGAAGGAATCGTCGGCAGCGGTGGCGGCACGGTCCAATGGCAGTTCGAGCACGATGAACAACGGTACGGCATTGCCTTTGCCCGCACCGATGTCCAGCAGCGTGCCCGAACCCACCCCACGGGAAGCCCTGCGCTCCCGCGACCGTAACGTCCCCCGTTGAGACAAGGAACCCCGTCATGGATCGTCTGATTCCCACCGTGGTCGGCCTGCTCATCGCGCTGGCCGCACTTTCTTCCTGCGTTTTCGTGGTCAACGAACGCAATTACGCTGTCGTGTTTGCCTTGGGTGAAATCAAGGAAGTGATCAGTGAACCGGGGCTGTATTTCAAGCTGCCGCCCCCGTTCCAGAACATCCAGCAATTCGACAAGCGTGTCCTGACCATCGACGCGACCGATGTTGAGCGCGTGCAGACTTCCGAAAAGAAGAACCTGCTGATCGACTCGTTCGTGAAGTGGCGCATTTCGGACCCGCGCACGTACTACGTCACCTTTGGCGGCAACGAACGCGCCGCCCAGGAACGTATGTCGGCGCTGCTGCGTGATGCATTGAACGCGTCGATCAACCGCCGCACCGTCAATGATGTCACTTCGAAAGAACGCGACAAGATCATGCAGGAAATCCGGACCAACACCGCCGCGGCCGCCAAGCTGCTGGGTGTGGAAGTGCTGGACGTGCGCTTGAAGCGTGTCGACTTCGCCCCCGAGATTTCCGAGTCGGTGTATCGCCGCATGGAAGCCGAGCGCAAGCGTGTCGCCAACGAACAGCGTTCGATCGGCGCCGCCGATGGCGAAAAGATTCGCGCCGATGCCGATCGTCAGCGTGAGGTCATCATCGCCGAAGCGTATCGCCAGGCACAAAAGACGATGGGTGAGGGCGATGCGAAGGCATCGGCCGTGTATGCCCAGGCGTTTGGCCAGGACCGCGAGTTCTACAAGTTCTACAAGAGCCTGGAAGCGTACCGCGCGTCGTTCGCCAACAAGGGTGACGTCATGGTGGTGGACCCGAGTTCGGAGTTCTTCCGCTTCATGAAGTCGGCAGGCGGCAACGCCAGCACGCCGGCACCGGCGCCCGCACGATAAGCGGGCAGGCACCAACGTGGCGTTCCGGCAGCGGATTGATCGCTGCCTGCGCCACGGCGGGGCCGGTCCCTTGATTTTGTCCCCGAACGAGTGGACAATAGCGTGTAAGCCAAGAGTCGAGTCGTTTCCTGCGTGGTGCACCGTTCAAGTGCATGTCATCAGCAGGATCCCACCCCGACACAAGCTTGGAAGAAGCGGTTGATGGGCTTGCACTGTGTGCACCCCCGTAGCCGCTTTTTTTTCGTCCATTGATTTTTCATCGTCTTTACCGAGAATCCCGCATGGGCAAATGGCTGTTGCCCGAGAGCCTGGCAGATATTTTGCCGGCCGAGGCCCGGCGCATCGAAGAGTTGCGCCGACTCCTGCTAGACCTGTATCGCACCTACGGCTACGAGTTGGTACTCCCGCCGCTGGTCGAGTATCTCGACTCGCTGCTGTCCGGCAGCGGTGGCGATCTGGATCTGCATACGTTCAAGCTCGTCGACCAGCTTTCGGGCCGGTCGCTGGGCATTCGCGCCGACATGACGCCGCAGGTAACGCGTATTGACGCGCACCTGCTCAACCGTGCCGGCACGACCCGTCTTTGCTATTACGGCAGCGTGCTGCATACCTTGCCGCGGGGCCTCTGGGCCACGCGCGAGCCGCTGCAGATCGGCGCCGAAATCTATGGGCATGCCGGTCCGGAAGCCGATATCGAAGCGCTGCAGCTGGCGGTCGAAAGCGTGCGCCGCGCCGGTGTTCCCAGCTTTCGGGTCGACCTGAGCCATCTGGGGGTCGTGCAGGCGCTGCTGGATGCCGACCCGGCGGCCGCAGGCCTGTCCGACGTCATTTTCGGCCTGCTGCGCGACAAGGACGTTCCTGGACTGGCCGCGCTGGCTGACCAGCTGCGTCCGGACACCGCCAAGGCCTTGCAGATCCTGCCGACGCTGTATGGCGACCTGGATGTGCTGCAGCGTGCGCGTGACGTGCTGCCGGCCTTGCCGCGGATTGCCCAGGCGCTGGACGCCCTGGCCACGTTGGGCCGGGCGCTGGGTGACCAGCCGGTAGGCGTGGACCTGGCTGACGTGCATGGCTTCCAGTACCACACCGGCATCGTGTTTGCGGTGTATTGCCCGGGCTGGCCGAATGCCATCGTCCGGGGCGGCCGGTACGACGACGTGGGCGAGGTCTATGGCCGCGCGCGTCCGGCCACCGGTTTCAGCCTGGACCTGCGCGAACTGGCGGGGCTGTTGCCCGCGCCCATCGCCAGCCCGGCCATCAGCGCGCCGTGGGGTCTGGAGCCTGCCCTGGTGCAGGCCGTCCGCACGCTGCGCGACGCCGGTCATATCGTCGTCCAGGTTCTTCCCGGCCACGAGCACGAGCAGCAGGAATTCCTGTGCGACCGTGCGTTGGTCTTGCGTGACGGCAACTGGCAGGTCGTGCCGCTGTCGTCCCCCCAGGCTGCGTCGTAGGCGCATCATCCTTATTTGAAATCTGAGCGCCCGTCGCGGGGCTTACTACAAGAGAAGCAGAATCAGCATGGCTAAGAATGTCGTCATTATCGGAACCCAGTGGGGCGACGAGGGCAAGGGCAAGATCGTCGACTGGCTGGCCGAGTCCGTCCAGGGCGTCGTGCGTTTCCAGGGCGGTCACAACGCGGGCCACACGCTGTGGATCGACGGCAAAAAGACCATCCTGCGCCTGATTCCGTCGGGCATCATGCACGCTGGCGTCACCTGCTACATCGGCAACGGCGTCGTGCTGTCGCCCGAAGCGCTGCTGCGTGAAATCGACGAACTGGAAGCCGCCGGCCTGGAAGTGCGCAAACGTCTGCGCGTGTCCGAAGCCTGCCCGCTGATCCTCCCGTACCACGTCGCGATCGACCAGGCGCGTGAAGCGCGCAAGGGCGACGCCAAGATCGGCACGACCGGCCGCGGTATCGGCCCGGCCTACGAAGACAAGGTGGCGCGCCGCGCCATCCGTGTGCAGGACCTGTACGATCCGGCTGCCTTCGACGCCAAGCTTGAAGAAGTGCTGGAATATCACAACTTCGTGCTGGTCAACTATCTGGGCGGCAAGGCCGTGGACGCGGCGCAGGTGCGCGACCAGGCGATGGCGCTGGCCCCGGTGCTCAAGCCCATGGTGGCCGACGTGGCCAACGAATTGTTCGAAGCATCGGCTGCCGGCAAGCGCCTGCTGTTCGAAGGCGCGCAAGGCGCGCTGCTCGACGTCGACCACGGCACCTATCCGTTCGTCACCAGCAGCAACTGCGTGGCGGGTGCCGCGTCGGCCGGCGCGGGCGTGGGTCCGCAAACGCTGGAATACGTGCTGGGCATCACCAAGGCCTATGCCACGCGCGTAGGCTCGGGTCCGTTCCCGACCGAACTCGACGACGACGTCGGCGCTCACCTGGCCAAGGTCGGCAAGGAATTCGGTTCGGTCACGGGCCGTCCGCGCCGCTGCGGCTGGTTCGACGGCGCCGCGCTGAAGCGTTCGATTCGCCTGAACGGCATTTCGGGCCTGTGCATTACCAAGCTCGACGTGCTGGATGGTCTTGAAACCATCAAGCTGGGCGTTGGCTACAAGGTGAACGGCGAATTCCGCGACGTGCTGCCGTATGGCGCCGCTGCCGTCGCCAACAGCGAACCCGTGCTGGAAGAAATGCCCGGCTGGACCGAGTCCACCGTGGGCGTGACCGAATACGACAAGCTGCCCGTCAATGCACAGAACTACCTGAAGCGCGTGAGCGAAGTCTGCGGCGTGGGCATCGACCTGGTGTCGACCGGCCCCGACCGCCTGGAAACCATCGTGCTGCGTCACCCGTTCAAGGCCTGAATTCGCGGGTCTTGCCTGTGATGCATCATGCCCCGGACCGGTTCCGGGGCCACTTTTTTATCGATAAGAATCAATAACGACATGTCAGAAGATAATGACAAGCACCTGTGGGTCAGCTGGGACAAGTATCACCACCTGATCGAGCAATTGGCCCTGACGGTGCATCAGTCGGGTTGGAAATTCGACCAGATCGTGTGTCTGGCGCGCGGCGGTGTGCGCGTTGGCGACGTGCTGTCGCGGATTTTCGACGTTCCCCTCGGCATTCTCGCAACCAGCAGCTATCGCGAGGCGGCAGGTACGGAGCAGGGCGCATTGGACATCGCCCAGTTCATCACGATCACGCGTGGGTCACTGGGCGGCAACGTCCTGCTGGTCGACGACATGGTCGACACGGGCAACACGTTCGACAAGGTCCATCAGCATCTGCTGTCGCAGTTCTCGGCCATTACCGAGATGCGCACGGCCGTGCTGTGGTTCAAAGGGCACTCCAAAGTCGTGCCCGACTACTACGTCGACAAGTTGCCTACCAATCCCTGGATCCACCAGCCGTTCGAGGACTACGACACGCTCCGTCCTTTCCAGCTGGAAGCCTGGATCCGCAAGGGCGAGGCCGGTTGATCGGTCCTCTGGCATCCGCCGGCGCCTTGCCGCCGGCGCGCCCCACGCGGGCATCGCACAATCATCCCCATCGCGCTGCCGCCCGCGGCGCAGGCCCGGCTTGCCTGCGCAACATGATACGAACGGTGTATTCTATTCAGGCCGGAAAAAATTACCGGTGGAACACTGTTCCGGGTACGCCTTGCCCGGGTTTGCCTTGCAGACCCTTGGCGTCTTCCTTTCACTTTTTGTTCGAGCAGCCTCTGCGCCTGGCCCCTGCGTCCCTGAGCAATACCCTTCCAACACGTGGCTTCGACACGACGTCGAACCGCCGCGGGCTCATCGACACCCTGGCCGCAGCAGTTGAGCTGTGTGCAGACGCAAAAAAGCCCGTCATTGCGATGAACACATGTTCGTGGAACACGCGTTCAACCCAATGCACGGGCGACTTTGCTGCACTGTCGACGCTGGAATCCAAATCAAACCAAGTGGATATCCAGGCAATGACTCAATCGACACTGCGTACCGACGTTCAGACAACTGATATTCGTTGGTGCCCAGAAGAGGACTCGAACCTCCACACCTTTCGGCACACGGACCTGAACCGTGCGCGTCTACCAATTCCGCCATCTGGGCACTGTTGTGATGAACGTTCAACGCATTCGTTGGCGTCGCTCAACAACCTAGCCGCGCATTCTATAGAGATTTTTGACCTTTGACAAACCGATCGCATAACAATTCGCCCAACGCACCTCAGGACTACGATCCGGAAGTGCCGACACGCGAAAAGATCCTGGCCACGCTGCGCGAAGCAGACGGTCCGCTGTCGCCGGATGACCTGGCGGCTACCCTGGGTGTCGACCCGCAAAGCATCGGCTTTCAGCGCCGTCTGGGCGCCATGGAGCGCGACGGGCAACTGATGCCCAACCGCAAGGGCGTGCTGCTGCTGGCCGACAAACTCGACTTCATTGCTGGCCGCGTCCAGGGCCATCGGGACGGCTTCGGCTTCCTGATCCGCGACGACGGCAAGTCCGATATCTTCCTGACACCGAAGGAAATGCTGAAGGTCCTGCATGGGGACCGCGTCCTGGTGAAGCTGTCGGGCAACGACTATCGCGGCAAGCCGGACGGCATCATCGTCGAGGTGATCGAACGCCGCACCAATCGCCTGGTAGGGCGTTTCCTGAACGAGCGCGGCCTGTATATCGTCGTGCCCGAAGACCAGCGCATCAAGCATGACGTGCTGATCCACGAAAGCGACATCGGCGATGCGCAGCATGGCCAGGTGGTCATGGTCGAGATCGTCGAACAGCCGACGCGCCACAGCCAGCCCATGGGCCGCGTGGTGGAAATCCTTGGCGAGATCGACGATCCCGGCATGGAAATCGAGATCGCGGTGCGCAAGTTCAATGTGCCGCATGAATTTTCAGAAGCGGCGCTGGCCCAGGCCGCCAAGCTGCCGAACGAAGTGCGCCGCGGCGATCTGGCGGGCCGTATCGACCTGCGAGACGTGCCGCTGATCACGATCGACGGCGAAGACGCCCGCGA
>Ga0068830_1171882_pt1 | contig 11989 bp, 5 predicted proteins | sample Hof3ISUMetaT_23_FD_68490 | JGI IMG/M metagenome (GOLD analysis project Ga0068830, IMG submission 68490) | Enriched soil aggregate microbial communities from Iowa State university to study microbial drivers of carbon cycling -... | ecosystem: Environmental > Terrestrial > Soil > Agricultural land... | reverse complement strand
GTTTTTTTCGTTTTTTGTTGTAATCGTTTTTTATTTACTTTATTTCTCTTTATTTTTTTATTTTTTTTACATCGGGGCGCCCCCAAACCTGGAGGCGCCCCGATTAAGTGAGCACTAACTAGAACCTTGAATGCTGGCCGTCGATCAGCCGCTCACCTCGCGAAACGAGCTGACCCGCCCGTCGCTTTCGACCTCTTCCAGCCGGACCTTGAAACCCCACAGGCGTGCCAGATGCTTCATCACCTGATCGGCGTCGTCGCCCGCCAGCGGCCGGCTGCGCGCCCGTGAATGGCGCAGCACCAGCGACCGGTCGGACTCGCGATAGAACCGGGTCACCTGGATGTCCGGCACCATGTTGTCGCGATTGTGCTGTTCCGACAGCAGCTTGCGGATGCGCCGGTAGCCTTCGTCGTCGTGGATCGCGTCGATTTCGAGCTTGGCCTTGGCCTGATGGTCCGCCACCGCAAAGAAGCGGAAGTCGCGGATCAGCTTGGGCGACAGGTACTGCGAAATGAACGACTCGTCCTTGAAGTTGCGCATGGCAAAGTGCAGGGTTTCAAGCCAGTCCCCGCCGGCGATGTCGGGGAACCAGCGCTTGTCCTCTTCCGTCGGGTTTTCGCAGATGCGGCGGATGTCCGTCATCATCGCAAAGCCCAGCGCGTACGGGTTGATGCCGCCGTAGCCACGCTGATCGAATCCCCGCTGGCTCACCACGTTGGTGTGGCTTTGCAGGAACTCGATCATGAAGCCGTCGTCGACCAGGCCCTTTTCGTGCAGCCGGTTCAGGATCGTGTAATGCCAGAAGGTCGCCCAGCCTTCGTTCATGACCTTGGTCTGGCCCTGCGGGTAGAAGTACTGGGACACCTTGCGTGTGATGCGCACCAGCTCCTTCTGCCAGGGCGCGAGCTTGGGCGAGTACTTTTCAATGAAATACAGCAGGTTCTCTTCCGGTTCCGCCGGAAATTTTTCGTATTTGCCCGGCTCGGGCACCGGATCGGACTTGGGCACGGTGCGCCACAGGTCGTTGTATTGCACCCGTTCATGTTCGGCCCGCGCGGCCATCCGCGCCGCTTCTTCGCGCATGGACATCGGGCTTGGCCGCTTGTAGCGATCCACGCCATGCGGCATCAGCGCATGGCAGGAATCCAGTAATTCTTCGACCGCACCGATGCCATAGCGGTCTTCGCACTGCATCACGTAGTTGCGCGCAAACACCAGGTAGTCCAGCACGCCTTCGGCGTCGGTCCACTGCTTGAACAGGTAGTTGCCCTTGAAAAAGGAGTTGTGCCCGTAGCACGCATGCGCGATCACCAGCGCCTGCATCGCCATGGAATTTTCTTCCATCAGGTACGAAATGCAGGGACTGGAATTGATGACGATTTCGTAGGCCAGGCCCTGTGCGCCCTTGCGATAGGCCTGCTCGTTCCGGATGAATTCCTTGCCGTAGGACCAGTGGGGATAACCAATGGGCAGCCCGACCGAGGCATAGGCGTCGAGCATCTGCTCGGACGTGATCACTTCAATCTGGTTGGGATAGGTGTCGAGCTTGTATTCCCGGGCGACTTCGGCGATTGCGTCGTCGTAGCGCTGGATGAGCTCGAAGGTCCATTCGGACCCGCGTGAAATCGGGCCCGTCCCGGCGTGGGCCTTGGGGGTCTGGATCGGGGCCCTGGGTTCGATGACGGCACTCATGCGAGCTCCTTCTTGAACAAATCGTGGAACACGGAAAAGATTTCTCCGCGTTCACGGATGCGCCGCATCACGAAATGCGGCGCCGATTCCTGCTCGTACTCGGCCCACAGACTGGTCTTGCGGGCATCGCCCGGATCGGGAATCTCGATATAGGCGTAATAGCGGGTGGCCGGCAGCAGATGCTCGGCCAGGAAACGCGCGCTTTTGCCTGCATCGGCGCCGAACGAATCGCCGTCGGTCGCCTGCGCGGCGTACACGTTCCAGGTCGATGGCGGATACCGGTCGTGCATGATCTCGCGCATCAGTTCCAGCGCCGACAGCACGACCGTGCCGCCGCTTTTCGGGTCGTGGAAGAAGGTGTTCTCGTCCACTTCTTCGGCGTTGTCGGTATGGCGGATGAAGACCAGATCGACATGTTCGTACTTGCGCGACAGGAACAGGTACAGCAGGGTGAAGAAGCGCTTGGCAATGTCCTTCTTGGGCTCATCCATCGAACCCGACACGTCCATCAGGCAGAACATGACGGCCCGGGCCATGGGCGCCGCCACCGACACGCGGTTGCGGTAGCGCAGGTCCAGCTCATCAAGAAACGGCACCCGGGCCAACCGCGCCCGGGCTTCTTCGATTTCGACTTCGATCGAGGCCAGCGTGTCCGCATCGGCGCCGGACGCTCTCGCCTCTTCCATTTTCAGTTCCGCCAGTTCCAGCTCGCTGCGGGCCGGCACGCTGAGCGCGATCCGGCGGGACAACGACGTCTTGAGCGTACGGCCGACGCTCAGTGTGCTGGGAGATCCGGAAGTGGTGTAGCCGGCACGCTGGAACTTCTTCTGATGCACGTCGCCAAGTTGCGTGCGCACCAGGTGGGGAAGTTCCAGGTCTTCGAAGAACAGGTTGAGGAATTCCTCGCGAGAGAGGCTGAAGGTGAATTGGTCCACCGACTCCCCTTCGCCAGGATCGCTGCCGGACCCATTGCCGCCCCCGCGGGGACGATCGATCTTGTCCCCTTTCGCGAATTCCCGATTGCCGGGATGCACCATTTCGCGGTCCCCGCCCATGCCGTGGCGGAAACTGGGCTCGGAAATGTCCCGGGCCGGGAGATTGATCTCCCCGCCCTGGTCCATCTGTTCGATGGAACGCTCCTGCACCAGTTCGCGGACGGCCTTGCGAACCTGGTCCTTGTACCGCCTCAGGAAGCGCTCTCGATTGACAGCGCTCTTGTTGCGTCCGTTAAGACGACGATCGATAAGTGAATTCATATTCACCTTTGTTCAGGAAGACTTCCTCACCCGCAGATACCATTCGCAGAGGAGACGCACCTGCTTTTCGGTATAACCCTTGTCCACCATACGCTCGACAAAGCTCTGGTGTTTGCTGCGGTCTTCGGCCGAGGCTTTGGCGTTGAACGAGATGACCGGCAGCAGGTCTTCGGTATTCGAGAACATCTTCTTCTCGATGACTTCGCGCAGCTTTTCGTAGCTCGTCCAGGTCGGGTTGGTGCCGCCGTTGTTGGCGCGGGCACGTAGCACGAAGTTGACGATCTCGTTGCGGAAGTCTTTCGGGTTCGCGATGCCTGCCGGCTTCTCGATCTTTTCGAGTTCGGCATTCAGCGAGGACCTGTCGAAGCTTTCACCGGTCTCCGGGTCCCGGAACTCTTCGTCCTGGATCCAGCAATCGGCAAACGTCACATACCGGTCAAAAATGTTCTGGCCATACTCGGAATACGATTCCAGGTACGACGTCTGGATTTCCTTGCCGATGAACTCGGCATACCGCGGTGCCAGATACCCCTTGATGAAGTCCAGGTATTTGCGGCGCGTTTCTTCCGGATAGTCTTCCCGGCCGATCTTCTGCTCCAGCACGTACATCAGGTGCACCGGATTGGCCGCGACTTCTGTCTGGTCATAGTTGAACACCGCCGACAGGATCTTGTAGGCGAAGCGGGTCGATACGCCGTTCATCCCTTCGTCCGTGCCCGCGTAATCCTTGTATTCCTGCAGCGCCTTGGCCTTCGGATCGACGTCTTTCAGGCTTTCGCCGTCGTACACGCGGATCTTGGAATAGATGCTGGAATTTTCGGGTTCCTTCAGCCGCGTGAGCACCGAGAACTGCGCCATCATTTCAAGCGTGCCAGGTGCGCACGGCGCCGCGGACAGCGAACTGTTCTGCAGCAGCTTGTCGTAGATGTGAACCTCTTCGGACACCTGCAGGCAATACGGCACTTTGACGATGTAGATCCGGTCCAGGAACGCTTCGTTGTGCTTGTTGTTGCGGAAGGTCTGCCATTCGGATTCATTCGAATGGGCGAGGATCGTGCCGTTGAACGGGATGGCCGAAAATCCTTCCGTGCCCTTGAAGTTGCCTTCCTGCGTCGCGGTCAGCAACGGGTGCAGCATCTTGATCGGGGCCTTGAACATTTCGACGAATTCGAGCAGACCCTGGTTGGCCAGGCAGAGGCCACCGGAGTAGCTGTACGCATCGGGATCGTCTTGCGAGTAGCGGTCGAGCTTGCGGATATCGACCTTGCCGACCAGCGACGAAATATCCTGGTTGTTTTCGTCGCCCGGTTCGGTCTTGGCGATGGCGATCTGCTGCAGGACCGACGGGTTCAGACGCACCACGCGGAACTTGGAGATGTCGCCATCGAATTCGCGCAGGCGCTTGACGGCCCACGGCGACATGATGCCGGTCAGATAGCGGCGCGAAATGCCGTATTCGTTTTCGAGCAGATCGCCAAAACGATCCGGGTGGAACAGGCCCAGCGGCGACTCATTGACGGGCGAACCCTTGAGCGCATACACCGGATAGGCTTCCATCAGCACCTTGAGGCGTTCGGCAATGGACGACTTGCCGCCCCCCACCGGACCCAGCAGATACAGGATCTGCTTGCGTTCTTCCAGGCCCTGCGCCGCATGCTTGAAGAACGCAACGATCTGCGCGATCACGTCCTCCATGCCAAAGAATTCCTTGAAGGCCGGATAACGCTTGATGACGCGGTTCGAGAACAGACGGGACAAACGCGGATCGTTGCGGGTGTCAACGATTTCAGGCTCACCGATGGCAGCCAGCATCCGTTCCGCAGAACTGGAATAAGCCATCGGGTCGCGTTTAGCAAGGTTGAGGTAGTCCTCAAGAGACATCTCGGTCTCTTGGGTTTTTGCATACTGCGACTTAAAGCCTTCGACAATATTCAGCACGGAAAACCTCCAACAGCAATGGAAAAGGTCTTTGAAACTCCGTTCTCGTCTGCCGGGGTGGCCCCGGCGCCGGGTCTGTGCCGGCTTGGCGTTCAGTTTTGCAGCAAGGCTACGGTGCGGCGGTGATGGACTCGCTGTAACGCTGAATGGTGCGGAGTAGATTGGTCAAATCTTTCTGCCCCAGGTGATGTCCAGAGCCCCGCTGATCGAGGCCCCCTTGGGTATATCTTCGTGCGTAGCCACCATTCATGCAACGCAATTGATGTTGCTTTCGCACACTTCACGACGCTTTGTCACATCGTGCATTGAAGTAAGGCTCTCCTGCAAGGCGCGAGTTCCTCAATAAGGACGATTCGAACAAATTATTTCGTCGAGGATGAGCCGCTTTTATCCTGCCTATGCTGCATTGTTTTCCCCAAGGATGACAGGGAAACTGGCGCCACGCGCCGGTGCGTCAAACCCCTGTCGCGCGCAGGGTCAATCTTGGACAACGCGAACAAAAAATGCCGCTGGATCGCAGCGGCATTTGTCTTGCTGGCAACCCCCGCGATTAACGCGGCAGTTCGGTCGCACCCATCAGGAAGGTGTCCACGGCGGCCGCGCATTGGCGGCCTTCGCGGATCGCCCAGACGATCAGGGATTGGCCACGGCGCATGTCACCGGCGGCGAACACTTTATCGACATTGGTGCGATAGTCTTCTGCGTTGGCACGTGCGTTGCCGCGCTGATCGCGGTCCACGCCGAAACCGTCCAGCATCTTCTGCACGGGCGACACGAAGCCCATGGCGAACAGGACCAGGTCGGCCGGGATTTCGAATTCCGATCCGGGCACGTCCACCATCTTCATCTGGCCAGTATCGTCCTTGACCCATTCGACCTTGTTGCCGACGAGGCTGGTGATCTTGCCGTCCTTGCCGACGAACTTGCGCGTGGTGATGCTCCAGTCGCGCTCTGCGCCTTCTTCGTGCGACGACGAGGTACGCATGCGGGTCGGCCAGTAGGGCCAGGTCAGCGCCTTGTTTTCCGATTCCGGCGGCTGTGGCATGACTTCGAACTGCACGACCGACTTGGCGCCGTGGCGGTTGCTGGTGCCCACGCAGTCGGAACCGGTGTCGCCGCCGCCGATCACGACGACGTGCTTGCCGGCGGCCGACAGCTGGCCCTTGATCTTGTCACCCGCGTTGGACTTGTTCTGCTGGCGCAGGAAGTCCATGGCGAAATGCACGCCGTTCAGGTCACGGCCTTCGATCGGCAGGTCGCGCGGCGTTTCGGCGCCGCCCGAAATCACCACGGCGTCGAATTCGGCCTTGAGTTCGTCCGGCGTCTTGCAGGTCAGCTTCCCGCCATAGGCTGCGGCGTCTTCCTGGCTGCCGATGAACGTGGACGGCGCAAAGGTCACGCCTTCCTGTTCCATCTGCGCCATGCGGCGGTCGATCAGCCATTTTTCAAGCTTGAAGTCGGGGATGCCGTAGCGCATCAAACCGCCGATACGGTCGTTCTTTTCGAACAGCGTGACGTCATGGCCGGCGCGCGCCAGTTGCTGGGCACAGGCCAGTCCGGCCGGGCCGCTGCCCACGACCGCAACTTTCTTGCCGGTCTTGAGCTTGGGCGGCACGGGCACGACCCAGCCGTTTTCCCAGGCCTTGTCGATGATCGCGTGTTCGATCGACTTGATCCCGACGGCGTCGTTGTTGATGTTCAGCGTGCAGGCCGCTTCGCACGGGGCGGGGCACACACGTCCCGTGAATTCCGGGAAATTGTTGGTCATGTGCAGGACGTCGATCGCCTGCTTCCAGTTCTGGCGGAACACCAGGTCGTTCCAGTCTGGAATGATGTTGTTGACCGGGCACGCGCTGGAGCAGAACGGAATGCCGCAGTCCATGCAGCGGGCGCCCTGCTGCTTGGCAGCGGTGTCGTCCAGACGAACGACGAATTCCTTCCAGTGCTTGACCCGCGAGTCCGGCGCTTCGGAGGCTTCCTTCAGCCGTTCGAACTCGAGAAATCCAGTGACCTTACCCATGGCTATATCCTGACGATTCGTTGTGATGTTGAGTGGGTGATGCGCGAGCCTCAGGCCGCCAGTTGTTGTCCGTTCTGTGCCTGCCACATTTCGCCAAGCGCACGGCGGTATTCGGTCGGCATGACCTTCACGAACTTGCTGCGCGAGACTTCCCACTTGTCCAGCATGTCGCGGGCGCGGAAGCTGCCCGTGTAGCGGAAGTGATTTTCGACCAGGCGGCGCAGGATCGCTTCGTCGGTTTCCTGCTCGCCGCCCCGCACCATGCTGTGACGCAGGCGCTGGGCGTTTTCCTTTTCCTGCGCCGCGCTGGTCATGACCGGTTCGAGGTCGACCATGGCCAGGTTGGTGCGCGAACGGAAGGTGCCGTCCGGATCCCACACAAAGGCCACGCCGCCCGACATGCCTGCCGCAAAGTTGCGGCCGGTGTCGCCCAGCACCACGACCGTGCCGCCGGTCATGTATTCACACCCGTGGTCACCCACGCCTTCCACCACCGTGGCCGCACCCGAGTTGCGGACCGCGAAACGTTCGCCGGCCACGCCGTTGAAATACGCTTCACCCGACAGCGCGCCGTACATGACCGTGTTGCCGGCGATGATGTGTTCCGGACCGTAGCCGCGGAAATCGTTGGGCGAACGCACGATGATGCGGCCACCCGACAGCCCCTTGCCGGCGTAGTCGTTGGCTTCGCCCACCAGGTCCAGGGTGATGCCGTGCGCCAGGAAGGCGCCGAAGCTCTGTCCGGCCGTGCCGGTGCACTGGATGTGGATGGTGTCGTCAGGCAGGCCGTCATAGCCATACTTGCGGGCGACCGTGCCGGACAGCATGGCGCCGATCGTGCGGTTCACGTTGCGCACCGGCACGATGAAGGACACCTTTTCGCCGCGATCCAGCGCCGGGCGGCTGCGTTCGATCAGTTGATGATCGAGCGCCTTGGCCAGGCCGTGATCCTGTTCTTCGACCTGACGGCGCGGCACGTCGGCCGGGACGTTGGGCTGGAAGAAGACACGGGTGAAGTCCAGGCCGCGGGCCTTCCAGTGTTCGATGCCGGCGCGGGTGTCGAGCAGGTCCACACGGCCCACCAGGTCGTCGAACTTGCGCACGCCCAGCTGCGCCATCAGTTCGCGCACTTCGTCGGCGATGAAGAAGAAGAAGTTCACCACGTGTTCAGGCTTGCCCTGGAACTTGGCGCGCAGCACCGGATCCTGGGTGGCCACGCCTACCGGGCAGGTGTTCAGGTGGCACTTGCGCATCATGATGCAGCCTTCGACCACCAGCGGCGCCGTGGCAAAGCCGAATTCGTCGGCGCCCAGCAGCGCGCCGATCACGACGTCGCGGCCGGTCTTCATCTGGCCGTCGGCCTGCACGCGGATACGGCTGCGCAGGCGGTTCAGCACCAGGGTCTGCTGGGTTTCGGCCAGGCCGAGTTCCCAGGGCGTGCCGGCATGCTTGATCGACGAGATCGGGGATGCGCCCGTGCCGCCGTCATGGCCGGCGATCACGACGTGGTCGGACTTGGCCTTGGCCACGCCCGCGGCCACCGTGCCGACGCCGAATTCGGACACCAGCTTGACCGAGATCGAGGCCTGCGGATTGGCGTTCTTCAGGTCGTGAATCAGCTGCGCCAGGTCTTCGATCGAGTAGATGTCATGGTGCGGCGGGGGCGAAATCAGGCCCACGCCCGGGACCGAGAAGCGCAGCTTCGCGATGTAGTCGGTGACCTTGTGGCCAGGCAGCTGACCGCCTTCGCCAGGCTTGGCGCCCTGCGCCATCTTGATCTGGATCTGGTCGGCGCTGGCCAGGTATTCGGCGGACACGCCGAACCGGCCCGATGCGACCTGCTTGATCTTGGAGCGCATGGAATCGCCCGCCAGCAGCGGCACGTCGGCCACGATCCGGTCGGCGCCCAGCACGGATGCCAGGGTGTCGCCATCCTTGATCGCCGACTGGCCGCTCTGCATTTCGGCGCGGTAGCGGATTTCGTCTTCGCCGCCTTCCCCGGTGTTCGACTTGCCGCCGATCCGGTTCATGGCCACGGCCAGCACGGAGTGCGCTTCGGTCGAGATCGAGCCGAGCGACATGGCGCCCGTGGCGAAACGCGTCACGATGTCCTTGGCGGATTCCACTTCTTCAAGCGGAATGGCCTTGGCCGGATCGAACTTGAACTCGAACAGGCCGCGCAGCGTCATGTGGCGCTTGCTCTGGTCATTGATGAGCTGGGCGTATTCCTTGTACGTGCGGTAGTTGTTCGCGCGGCTGGCGTGCTGCAGCTTGGCGATCGCATCGGGCGTCCACATGTGGTCTTCGCCCTTGACCCGGAAGGCGTATTCGCCGCCCTCGTCCAGCGCGTTTTCCAGCAGCGGGTCGTTGCCGAAGGCCGCACGGTGGATGCGGATCGATTCTTCGGCGACTTCAAAGATGCCCACGCCCTGGATGTTGCTGGACGTGCCCGGGAAGTACTGCTCGACCAGCGAACTGCTCAGGCCGATGGCTTCGAAGATCTGCGCGCCGGTATACGACATGTAGGTCGAAATGCCCATCTTGGCCATGACCTTCTGCAGACCCTTGCCCACCGCCTTGGTGAAGTTGTAGATGGCCTTTTCGCCCGACACCTTGGGGTTGTTGGCGTGTTCGGCCAGCAGCGCTTCCATGGCGAGGTAGGGGTGCACGGCTTCGGCGCCGTAGCCACCCAGCAGCGCGAAGTGGTGCACTTCACGCGCCGAACCCGTTTCGATCACCAGGCCGGTGCTGGTGCGCAGGCCGGCGCGGATCAGGTGCTGGTGCACGGCCGACGTGGCCAGCAGCGCCGGGATCGGCACGCGGGTGGCGTCGACCAGGCGGTCCGACACGATCAGGATGTTGTAGCCGCTCTTGACCGCATCGACAGCCTGCGCGCACAGCGCGGCCACGCGGGCCTGGATGCCTTCCTTGCCCCAGGCTGCCGGGTAGGTCATGTCGAGCTCGAAGCTCTTGAACTTGCCGCCGGTGACGCGTTCGATGTGGCGGATCTGCGCCATGTCGGCGAAGTCCAGCACCGGCTGCGCGACTTCCAGGCGCAGCGGCGGGTTCACGTTATTGATGTCCAGCAGGTTGGGCTTGGGGCCGATGAACGACACCAGCGACATCACCAGGTTTTCGCGGATCGAGTCGATCGGCGGGTTGGTGACCTGCGCAAACAGCTGACGGAAGTAGTTGTACAGGCTCTTGTTGCGGTTCGACAGCACGGCCAGCGGCGAGTCGTTACCCATCGAACCGGTGGTTTCTTCACCCAGTTCGGCCATGGGGCGCAAGATGAACTTGTAGTCTTCCTGCGTCCAGCCAAAGGCCTGCTGGCGATCCAGCATCGGCACCGACGAGCGGCTTTCGGCGATTTCTTCGGCTGCGGGTTCGGCCAGCGTGTCCAGCTTGATGCGCAGGCGTTCGATCCATTGGCGATAGGGCTTGCTGTTCGACAACTGGTCTTTCAGTTCCTTGTCGTCGATGATGCGGCCCTGTTCCAGGTCGATCAGGAACATCTTGCCCGGCTGCAGGCGCCATTTCTTGACGATCTTGCTTTGCGGCACGGGCAGCACGCCCGATTCCGACGCCATGATGACCAGGTCGTCGTCGGTCACGATGTAGCGGGCCGGACGCAGGCCGTTGCGGTCCAGCGTGGCGCCGATCTGGCGGCCGTCCGTAAAGGCAATGGCGGCGGGGCCATCCCACGGTTCCATCATGGCAGCATGGAATTCGTAGAAGGCGCGGCGGGCCTCGTCCATTTCGGTGTGCTGTTCCCAGGCTTCCGGGATCATCATCATGATCGCGTGGGCGATGGGGTAGCCGGACATGACCAGCAGTTCAAGGCAGTTGTCGAACGTGGCGGTGTCGGACTGGCCTTCGTAGACGATGGGGTACAGCTTTTTCAGGTCGTCGCCCAGCACCGGCGACTGCATGACGCCTTCACGGGCGCGCAGCCAGTTGAAGTTGCCCTTGACCGTGTTGATTTCGCCGTTGTGGGCGATCAGGCGGTACGGGTGGGCCAGCGGCCAGGCCGGGAAGGTGTTGGTGGAAAACCGCTGGTGCACCAGCGCAAGCGCCGACACGGCGCGTTCGTCGGCCAGGTCGCGGTAGTAGCGGCCGACCTGGTCGGCCAGCAGCAGACCCTTGTACACGACGGTACGGGTCGAGATCGACGGCACGAAGTATTCCTTGCCGTGCTTCAGGCGCATGGCCTGGATCGCGTGCGACGCCATCTTGCGGATCACGTACAGCTTGCGTTCCAGCGCGTCGGGGACCATGACGTCGCCGCCGCGGCCGATGAACAGCTGGCGGATGACGGGTTCGTGGGCGCGTACCGTAGGCGACATCGGCATGTCGGTGTCGATCGGCACGTCGCGCCAGCCCAGCACGACCTGGCCTTCGGCGCGCACAGCGCGCTCGAGTTCCTGTTCACAGGCCAGGCGGGATGCGATTTCCTTGGGCAGGAAGACCATGGCCACGCCGTATTCGCCCGGCTGCGGCAGGTTGACGCCCTGGCGCGCCAGTTCCTCGCGGTAGTACGCGTCGGGAATCTGGATCAGGATGCCGGCCCCGTCGCCCATGAGCGGATCGGCGCCGACGGCACCCCGGTGGTCCAGGTTTTCAAGGATCTTCAGGCCTTGCTGGATGATGGAGTGGCTTTTCTTGCCCTTGATGTGCGCAACGAAGCCGACACCACAGGCGTCGTGTTCATTGGCCGGGTCATACATGCCCTGCGCTTCGGGCGCGGTATGGATGGCCGGCGCGGCAGCGGCTGCCCGGGTGTGACCGTTGAAGCCGATGCGGCTGGCGTCGATGACGGCCATCTGGCCTTGCGACGACGGGGACACCGAGGAGGGATCCTGGTGGGAATGGGGCATGAAACGCTCCGGTAAAGCGACCCGGCAAAGGAACGGGTCGTGGACAGGTCTGACAGGATGGGCAGGTCGCGGCCAGGCAATGCATGAAGTGCAGTACTGGCGGGCACCGATAGCCTGACGATACTGCGGCGCAGCAGCCGGCGCAAGGACAATATTAGGGGACTGTCCCTTTTATTTATTCAGCCTTGCCGCTTCAGACATTTAAT
>Ga0068830_1020248_pt1 | contig 12292 bp, 9 predicted proteins | sample Hof3ISUMetaT_23_FD_68490 | JGI IMG/M metagenome (GOLD analysis project Ga0068830, IMG submission 68490) | Enriched soil aggregate microbial communities from Iowa State university to study microbial drivers of carbon cycling -... | ecosystem: Environmental > Terrestrial > Soil > Agricultural land... | reverse complement strand
CACTCGGCGCTGATTCCCGGCGCACTGGAGACCATCGCCCACCTGCGTCAGCAAGGGATCAAGATCGGTTCCTGCTCGGGTTATCCGAAGCAAGTGATGGACAAGGTCGTGGCACTGGCCGCCACCAACGGCTACGTCGCCGACCACGTCGTCGCCACCGACGAAGTGCCGAACGGCCGCCCATGGCCTGCGCAAGCGCTGGCCAACGTGATTGCACTGGGCATCGACGATGTCGCCGCCTGCGTGAAGATCGACGACACCGTGCCGGGGATTCTCGAAGGTCGTCGCGCCGGGATGTGGACCGTGGCGCTGATCTGCTCCGGCAATGCGCTGGGCCTGGATTACGCAGGTTACCGCGCACTGGGCATCGACGCGCTGGCCAGCGAACGCAAGCGCATTCACGCGCTGTTCGAAGGTTCGCGCCCGCACTACATGATCGACACCATCAGCGATCTGCCGGAAGTGATCGCCGACATCAACAAGCGCCTGGCCAACGGCGAGATGCCGCAAAGCAGCTGATTGCATCCATCGCGGCAAACAAAAACGCCAGTGTCTGCCCGACACTGGCGTTTTTTCATGAGTGTTTTCAGCTAAATCGCTGACTCAGCTCAGTGAAAGCTTTTTTAGCCTCGGGCAAACGCGCCAAAGGGGATTACAGTTAAGGCATGCCGTCGCAGAACGGCACGCTTGAGCCCTGAACCGTGAGGAACGCCGTATGCCGTGGACAAACTCCGAGTCACGTTACAGCACCGTGTCGATCCTGTTGCACTGGCTGATGCTGGTGCTGTTGGTGCTGGTGTACGCCAGCATGGAATTGCGCGGGCTGTTTCCCAAGGGCAGTGGTGGTCGCACGCTGATCCGCGAAGTGCATTACATGCTCGGGCTGACTGTGTTCGTGCTGGTGTGGTTTCGCCTGTTCGCTCGCAGCCTGGGGCCTGCGCCGAAAATCTTTCCGGCTTCGCCACAATGGCAAACCACCCTCGCACGCTTGATGCACTGGGCCTTGTACCTGTTCATGATCAGCATGCCGATCCTCGGCTGGCTGATCACCAGCGCCGAGGGCCATCAGGTGATGTTCTACGGTTTCGACCTGCCGCTGCTGGTGAGTGAGGACAAGGCCTACGCCAAACAGGTTGAATACTGGCACGTACTGATCAGCACGATTGGCTATTGGCTGATCGGCCTGCATGCGCTGGCGGGCATCTATCACCATTACGTGGTTCGCGATAACACGCTGCTGCGGATGATGCCCAAGCGCGGCCAGGGTTAACCGTCGAATCCGCGCCGGCCCTGCAAACCGCCGGTGTGGATGAAGATCAAGCGTGAACCCCGGGCAAAGCGGCCCGCCTCGATCTGTTGTTTGAGCGCCAGCAAGGCCTTGCCGGTGTACAGCGGTTCGAGGGGAATGCCGCTGGCTTGCTCGGATTGCGCGATGAACTCAAGCAACGTCGGATCGACCTTGGCGAAACCGCCACGGCTGGCGTCGATCAGCTCAAAGCCTCCGGTGTCACCGACAATCGCCTCGACATTGGCCGCGACGCCGTGATCGTCGGGCACAGCCATTGCGCCATACACCGCACGTTGGCCTGCCTCGGCCAACACCAATCCCGCTAGCGTGGTGCCCGTGCCGCAGGCCAGCCACCAACCGTGGTAGTCGTCCCAGCCGAGCTTGCCGAGTTGTTGACTGACCTGATCCTTCAATGACGCGCAACCCTGCGCCCCCGGCAAACCGCCGCCACCTTCAGGCACCGGATGCAGCGTCTGATATTGCTCTCGCCACGGCTGCCAGAACCCCGGCTCGTGCCGCGCCCGATAACCGCCGTAACCGAGCCAGTGCAACTGCATGCCGAAATCCTGCAGATCCCTGACCGTCGGGGTGTCCTGCGGATGCCCGCGCAACAGCCCGACCGTTGTGAATCCCAGGCGTTTGCCCGCAGCCGCCAGCGCATGCAGATGATTGGAGTGCGCACCGCCCAGGCTGATGATGCCTTCGGCACCCGCGCGGTCGGCGGCTTTCAGGTGTTCGACGAGCTTGAACCACTTGTTGCCGCTGATCAGCGGATCGATGCGGTCTAGACGCAGGATCGCGACTTCAATGCCGGCGGCAGTGAGCCAGTCCAGATGAAAGGGATCGAGGGGGGCTTGAGGTAGCCAGTCGGTGGGAGGCAGAAACATGAAGGCCGGCTCTGTGCAAAGAGCCGGCATTCTAGGGTGGATCAGAGCTCGGCGGCCAGACGCGAGCCCTGATTGATCGCACGCTTGGCATCCAGCTCGGCCGCCACATCGGCGCCGCCGATCAGGTGCACGTTCTGCCCGGCTGCTACCAGCCCGTCGTGCAGCTCGCGCAGCGGATCCTGGCCGGCGCAGATGACGATGTTGTCCACCGGCAGCACTTGCGGCTCGCCGGCTTCGCCGATGCGGATGTGCAGGCCTTCGTCGTCGATCTTCAGGTATTCGACGCTGTTGAGCATCTGCACCTGCTTGTTCTTCAGACCGGTGCGGTGAATCCAGCCGGTGGTCTTGCCCAGACCGTCGCCGACTTTGGACTTCTTGCGTTGCAGCAGGAACACGTCACGGGCCGGTGCGTGCGGTGCAGCCTTGATCCCGGCCACGCCACCACGGGCTTCCAGATTCGTGTCGATGCCCCACTCTTTCCAGAACGCAGCGCGATCCTGACTGGTGGCCACACCTTCATGGACGAGGAATTCCGAGACGTCGAAACCGATACCGCCAGCGCCGATCACCGCCACACGCTTGCCGACCGGTTTGCGCTCGAGCAGCACATCCAGGTAGCTCAGCACTTTGGCGTTATCGACACCCGGAATCGCTGGCAGACGCGGCGCAATACCGGTCGCCAGAATGACTTCGTCGTAACCGCCCTCGACCAGTTTCGCCACGTCGACGCGGGTGTTCAGGCACACCTCGACGTTGGTGGTCTGCAGTTTGCGTTTGAAGTAACGCAGGGTTTCGTAGAACTCTTCCTTGCCCGGTACACGTTTGGCGACGTTGAACTGGCCGCCAATCTCGCTGGCCGAATCGAACAGCGTTACCTGATGCCCGCGCTCGGCGGCCACGGTGGCAGCGGACAGACCGGCAGGACCGGCACCGACCACGGCGATCTTCTTGATCTGCTTGACCGGCAGGTAGTTGAGCTCGGTCTCGTGGCAGGCACGCGGGTTGACCAGGCAACTGGTGAGCTTGCCGCCGAAGGTGTGATCGAGGCAGGCCTGGTTGCAGCCGATGCAGGTGTTGATTTCGTCGGCGCGACCTTCGGCGGCCTTGTTGACGAAGTCCGGGTCGGCGAGAAATGGCCGCGCCATCGAGACCATGTCGGCATCGCCTTCAGCCAGAATCTGCTCGGCGATTTCCGGGGTGTTGATGCGGTTGGTGGTGATCAGCGGAATATTCACCGAGCCACGCAGCTTGGCCGTGACCTTGCTGAACGCCGCACGCGGCACTTTGGTGGCGATGGTCGGGATCCGCGCTTCGTGCCAGCCGATGCCGGTATTGATGAGGGTTGCGCCGGCCTGCTCGATGGCTTTGGCCAGGGTGACGATTTCTTCCCAGGTGCTGCCGCCCTCCACCAGATCGAGCATCGACAGACGGAAGATGATGATGAAGTTCGGGCCGACCGCTTCACGTACGCGGCGAACGATTTCCACCGGCAGGCGCATGCGGTTTTCATAGCTGCCGCCCCAACGGTCAGTGCGGTGGTTGGTGTGGGCCGCGAGGAACTGGTTAATGAAATAACCCTCCGAGCCCATGATCTCCACGCCGTCGTACTCGGCAGTCTGGGCCAGTACCGAGCAAGTGACGAAATCGCGGATCTGTTTCTCGATGCCTTCCTCGTCCAGCTCTTTGGGCTTGAACGGGTTGATCGGCGCCTGAATGGCGCTCGGTGCGACCTGTTTCGGGCTGTAGGCATAACGGCCGGCGTGGAGGATCTGCATGCAGATCTTGCCGCCCGCATCATGCACGGCGCGGGTGACGATGCGGTGCTTGAGCGCTTCTTCCTCGGTGGTCAGCTTGGCCGCGCCGGAATACACACCGCCCTCGTCGTTCGGGCCGATACCGCCGGTGACCATCAGGCCGACGCCGCCGCGGGCACGCTCGGCGAAATACGCCGCCATGCGTTCGAAACCACCCGGTTTCTCTTCCAAGCCAGTGTGCATCGAGCCCATCAGGGTGCGGTTGCGCAAGGTGGTGAATCCCAGGTCCAGCGGGGCCAACAGGTGCGGGTATTGAGTGGCGGTCATCGTTAACTCCACAGCAAGCAATCACGGAAAATGCGGGAGCTCTGCGTCCCCCGTCAGTCATGTTCGACAGATTAGGAGTCGCCTCGCTGTCACTCAATGACCGTAACTGACAAGTTATTGATCCAAATGCGCAGCGCCTCTTGGCAAGCCGGGGCTGGCGCCCTACCCTGTCCGCACACCCTGTACCCGGTTGTTGTTGGATTTCATGCGCAAACTTCTGTACCTGACTTTTTCCATGGCGCTCATCGCCGCGCTCACCTTCTACGCCATGTGGGCGGCTGACCGGCCGGCCGGTCATTACCTGTCGGACCTGCGGATCAAACTCGCGGTCGATCAGGGCACCCCCGCCGACCGTGGCAACCTGCTGGGCATCCAGCCCGAGCTGTTTCCCACCGACTACCAAAGCCCCGAACGCCTGCACCGCAAGCTCGCCGCCTATTTGCAGCAGGCGCAGGATCAGGGGCTGTTGAATGAAAAAACCGTGGTCATCCTGCCGGAGCATGTCGGCACCTGGCTGATGATCAGCGGCGAGAAAGATGAGCTGTACCAGGCCGCCACCCTCGCCGAAGCGATGAACTGGCTGGCGGCGAGCAACCCGGTGCAGTTTGCTCGCGCCTGGCTCACCGCCAAGGGCAGCAGCCGTCTGGATGACGCGCACCTGCGCATGAAGTCCCGGGACATGGCCAAGGACTATCAGGCTCTGTTCGGTGGATTGGCCAAGGAGTTCCACATCACCCTGGTGGCCGGCTCGATCGTGTTGCCTGATCCGAACATCACCGACGGCCGGCTCAAGGCCGGCAGCGGCGCGCTGTACAACAGCACGGTGGTCTTCGGGCGTGACGGCGCCCCCCTCGGCCAGCCACAGCGGCAGATGCGTCCGGTCTTCGATCACGATGACTCCGGCACCCGCGAAGCTTCGCGGATCAATGTGATCGACACCCCGGCCGGACGCCTCGGCGTGTTGATCGGCAACGACAGCTGGTACCCGGACAACTACCGCAAACTCGACGAGCAAGGCGCGCAGCTGATCGCGGTGCCCGCGTTTGTCGTCGGTCATGGCGTGTGGGATCAACCCTGGAAGGGTTACAAAGGCTCGAGCGTGCCGGACTCGGTCAGCCTGAAACCGGGAGCAGTCAGTGTAGGCCAGGCCTGGCACCAACTGACCCTGACCGCGCAACCGCCGGCCAGCAAGGCGCTGGCCGGTATGAGTGTGTTTCTGCGCGGGCAGTTCTGGGACAAGCCGAGCGCCGGGCAAAGTTTCCTCAGTAGCAACGGCCAGCAATTCGCCGACAGCGAAGCCCGCGGCGCGCGCCTGCTGAACCTCTGGTTGTAAACCGTGAAGCCGCTGCCGATGCGTCTCGGGGATCTGTCGGTGGGCTTCGTCCACAGCCTGGCCGATGCCGTGCGCAGCCATGACGTCGATCCCCTGCCATTGCTCGAACAGTACGGCCTGGATGCCGCACGGCTGGCCGAAGCCGGGGCGCGCCTGTCGATCCCGCGCTACATGCGCCTGGGGCATGGCGCGATTCAGCTGACCGGCGACCCGGCACTGGGTTTGCGCATGGGCCGGCTCAGTCGCCTGAGTCAGGCCGGGCTGGCCGGTGTGACCGCCGCGCAGGCGCCGACCGTGCGCGAAGCCGCTCGCTGCCTGACTCGTTTCGAACCGTTGTACGGCTCCAACTATCGCGGCCAGTCGAGTTTCCACGAGGACGCCAGCGGCGCGTGGCTGCGGTTCTACTCGATCAGCCCGTACAACGCCTACAACCGCTTTGTGGTGGATTCGATCATTGCCGGCTGGCTGCATCAGCTGTCGAGCGTCAGCCCTGAGCCCTTGCGCGCCGAACGGATCGAGATCGAATTCGACAGTCCGGATTATCGCGACGCTTATGCCGTACTCGGCGAATGCCCGATCCAATTCGGCGCTGAACACAATCAACTGCGCCTGAGCCTCACCAGCCTGGCCCAACGCAACCCGGAGCATTGCCCCAGCACCTGGAAACATTTGCTCGGTTTGTGTGAACGGGAACTGGAACAACTGACTCGCACCCGCAGCCTGCGCGAACGCATCACGCAATTGCTCGGGCCGTTGCTCAATGGTGGCCGGGAACCCGACCTGGAAGAAGTGGCGACACGCCTGAAGCTGCCGACCTGGACGTTACGGCGCAAACTGGCCGAGGAAGGCACGCAGTTTCGCGCGATCCTCAATGACACCCGCCGTGACTTGGCAATGACCTACATCCGCGACACCGAACTGGCATTCGGTGAAATTGCCTACCTGCTGGGCTTTGCCTCGGCCGAAGCTTTCCAGCGCGCCTTCAAGCGCTGGAACGGCCAGACACCGGGCGAATTTCGCCGCAGTCACCGCAAGACAGGCTGACGCCTTACAGCTCGGTGGCGTCTTCCGCAGGCTCTGGTGAATCCAGCTCAAAGGCCTGGAATTCGAGCAGTTCTTCTTGATAGTCATCCATTGCGTAATCCCCCCTGACGCTTGCTTGAAAATGGCCTGGAACAAATGACCAGTGCCTCGAGCATAAAGTGCCCGTGTGAAGGAAAAATGAAACACGGCCTTCATGAAATAAACGTAGCAGGCGGTCAGGAATTTATCGCGGGAAATTTTGAGAAGGATTCATCCACAGGTTTACTGCCCGGAGGCAGGCATGGCCGGAATCGGCTCGGAGGGCGGCGGGATGTCCGTCGGATTGGCCGGTGGCGTGATGGTTTCCGTGGCGGGCGCAGGCTCGGTAACCGGTGCCGGGGTAATCGGCGCCGCTTCCGCTGGCGGCGCTACCGGCTCGGAACTGGCCGGGGTCGCTTCTGCAGGCGCTGGCGCAGGTGCTGCAGCGGGCTCGGCGGCCGGTGCTGGGGCCGGGGTCGGTTCAGCCGCGGGGGCTGGAACCAGCGGAGCCGGTGCCGCTTTGGCTTCCGGCACACCCAGGTCGGTCTTCGGTTTTTCGGTGATGTGCGCGGCCTTCTTCGCTTCGGCCGGCAGGAACAGCTCGACCAGCGTGAAGAAGCGCTCGTAGAACTTCTGCGACGACACGGTTTCACTGGCGACCTTGACCATCGAATCGTCAGACGAGCCGATCGGCATCGAAACCGAGCCCAACACGCCGACACCGAGGCTGGCCGAGTTGTTGGTCTTCTTCAGCGCGTAGCGGTCCTGCAGGGCATTGGCGAACACGGTGGCGTGATGGCCGGCGCTGCCATCATCGGCGCATACCACGTTGAAGCTGATCTCCAGGTGGGTTTCGCCGGTCTGCTGGAAGCTCTTGTGTCCGCTGACCAGTTTCGGGTCATTGCTGGTAATGATGTAGCCCTGGCTGAGCAACGCTCGGCGGGCCGCTTCGCAACTGGCGGTGTCGGTCACCGGGTAATTGCGCGAAAAGGTGCCGGAGTCGTCGAAATTCTCATGCTCGTAGATGGGCTTGTCCTTGGAGCAGCCGGCAGCGGCGGTCAGCAACAACGCCAACCCGATGAAACGCACGGGAATAGAATTCAACATTAAACATCCTGAGGGAAAACGGTCCGGGGCGTATTGTGCAACAGATCGCTGCCCCGCGGCGTATGGATTAGTGTCTTAAAACAGTTACAACTCTATCGACCTTCAGTGGCAGGAAAAAGTCGCGCCGATAAATGATCGATGAACACCCGCAACTTGGCGGTTGCATGCCGGCTCGACGGCCACAGCACCCAGAACTGTCCGACGTGCTCCAGATGCTCATCCAGCACGCGCTGCAGGCGACCCTGCTGCTGCGCCTCGAAGATCATGAAGTCCGGCAGACAAGCGATGCCCATGCCCGCCAGCGCTGCATGCCGCACGGCTTCGATCGACGTACTGACCAGGCGTGTCGGCAAGGTCGGCTCGGGAGCGCCCTCCTCGCGTTTGAACGGCCAGGACTCCAGTTTGCCGGTGGCGTGAAACGTATGGCGCAGGCAGGCGTGCTCCGCCAGATCGGCCGGGGTCAGCGGCTCGCCGCACTCGCGCAGATACGCGGGGCTGGCCACCAACACCATGTGAAACTCGCCCAACGGTCGTGCCATGAGTCGCGAGTCTCGCGGTTTACCCGTTCGGATCACCGCATCGAAGCCCTCCTCAACGACGTCGACCATGCGATCAGTCAGGTCCAGATCCAGTTCGATCTGCGGGTACAGCGCCATGAATTCGTTCATGACCGGCATCACCAGGTCATGCACCTGCGGCAGGCTGACCCGCAATTTGCCGTGAGGCGCCGCTGCGGCATCGCACAGTTCAAATTCCGCCGCCTCCACTTCGGCGAGGATCTTGCGGCAACGTTCAAGAAACAGCGCGCCTTCACTGGTCAGCGTGATGCTGCGAGTGGTGCGGTGAAACAACCGCACATTGAGTCGTGCCTCCAGTCGGGCAATGCTTTTGCCGACCGCCGACGAAGACACGCCCTGCAAGCGGCCGGCCTCGGTAAAGCTGCGGGTTTCCGCCACCTGCACAAACACTGAAATACTGCCCAGGCTGTCCATTCATCCCTCCCTGATTCACGACATTCTTGTCCGAGATGTTCGGAACCCTAACCTGTTTTTCCCGAATGTGCAGCGCCCTACCCTATGGCCTTCGTCTTTCTCGGCAAAAGGGATGCTGGTTCATGAACGATGCGCAACTCACCTCTACACCGCTGACCAATAGCGTCCAGCACGATGAACGACTACCGCTGGGCGCACTGCTAGCGCTGGCCACCGCCGGCTTCATCACCGTGCTGACCGAGGCGATGCCCGCCGGCCTGCTGCCGCAGATGAGCGCGGGGCTTGATGTCTCTCAGGCACTGATCGGGCAACTGGTCACGCTGTACGCCATCGGTTCGATGCTGGCGGCGATTCCCCTCACCATCGCCACCCGAGGCTGGCGTCGACGTCCGCTGTTGCTGGCGGCCATTGGTGGGTTTGCCATCGCCAACAGCATCACTGCACTGTCGGAACTGTACTGGCTGACCCTGATTGCACGCTTGATCGCAGGCGTGTTCGCCGGGCTGCTCTGGGCTCTGCTGGCCGGGTACGCGAGCCGGATGGTCGCACCTCATTTGCAGGGCCGGGCGATTACGGTGGCCATGCTCGGGGCGCCGCTTGCGCTGTCGCTGGGCATTCCGGCCGGGACGCTGCTGGGCACGGCGGTCGGCTGGCGTCTGAGCTTTGCGATCATGACCGGGCTGACGTTGCTGCTGGTGATCTGGGTGCGCTGGCAAGTGCCGGATTTCGCCGGTGAACGCGCCGGAAAACGTCTGCCACTGCGTCAGGTGTTTATCTTGCCGGGCGTGCGATCGGTGTTGTTTGTAACTTTGACCTACGTCGTCGCGCACAACCTTCTGTACACCTACATCGCGCCATTTCTTGAACCGTCGGGACTTGGCGGAGAAATCGACCGGGTGTTGCTGGTATTCGGTCTGGCGTCGGTACTGAGCCTGTGGATCGTCGGCAGCCTGATTGATCGCTGGCTGCGTCAATTGGTTCTGGTCAGTGCCACGCTGTTCCTGCTGTCGGCGATTGCACTGGGTCTTTGGCGCGAATGGCCGGGCGTGGTCTACACCGCCATCGCCGTCTGGGGGCTGGCATTCGGCGCGATGCCCTCGCTGTTGCAGACGGCCCTGGCGAAAACCGCCAGGGAGGCTGCCGACACCGCGCAATCGATGCTGGTGACCCTGTGGAATGTCGGAATTGCCGGCGGCGGGCTTGCGGGAGGCCTGCTGCTGAACAACCTGGGCGTCGGGAGTTACCCGTGGATTGTCGCGGGCCTATTGCTGTTGACCCTGTATGCGACCGTCAATGCCCGGAGCCATGGCTTCCCGAACGCCGGATAGCGCGCATAAAAAAGCCCCGGATTTTCATCCGGGGCTCGGGTCTTGCGGCTCAGCCAGGCATCAGAAACGCTTGATGTCGGCTTCGGCTTCGAGCTGCTTGCGGTACGCCGCGAAGTCTTGCTGGCCCACACGCGAGGCGAGGAAGCGACGGTACTGCGCTTTCTCTTCATCGGTCGGAGCCGCTGCTTCGTTCACGCCGTTAAGGCGCACGATGGTCAGGCTACCGTCCGCCAGCGTCACGCTGGTGAAGGTCGGCTTGTCCTTGGCGGCCGGTTTCGGCATGCGGAACAACGCTTGCAGCACCGCTGGATCAACGCCTTCCTGAGCGCGGTTCGCCGCTTCAGTGACTTTCCAGCTCTGACCGTCCACCGCTTTGTCCAGCGGGGTCTTGCCATCACGCAGACTGGCGATCAGTTGCTCCGCCTTGGTCTTGGCAGCCGCGCTGGCATGCTCTTTGGTCAACTGGGTGCGAATGGCGGTGGCCACGCTTTCCAGCGGCAATTGAGTCGGCTTGAGGTGCTCCTTGGCGCGCAGCACGATCACGGTTTCCGGATCCAGCTCGATGGCGGTGCTGTTGGCCCCCTCTTCCAGCACTTCGGTGCTGAACGCGGCCGTCACAACGGCACGGTTGGCTGCAACGCCTTCGCCACCTTCACGGCCGAACGGCTTGGAAGTGTGCACGGTCAGTTTCAGATCCTGCGCCGGCTGGGCCAGGTCGGATGCTTCGAACGAAGAGTCTTCCAGTTGCTTGGTCGCCTCGACGAAACGCTGCTCGACCTGCTGGGTTTTCAGCTCGCGGGTCAGCTTGTCCTTCAGGCTGGCCAGAGTCGGTACTTCAGGCGCCTCGACACCCAGCAGCTTGATCAGGTGGAAACCGAAGTCGGTGCGAACCGGCTCGGAAACCTGATCCTTGTTCAGCGAATACAGGGCTTTCTCAAAGGCTGGATCGTAAACGCCAGGACCGGCATAACCGAGGTCACCGCCATTGTTGGCCGAACCCGGATCCTGCGAGAACTCCTTGGCCAGCGCTTCGAACTTCTCACCCTTGGCCAGACGCGCCTGGACTTCTTCGATCTTCGCCTTGGCCTGAGCTTCGGTAGTCTTGTCGTTGACTTCGATCAGAATGTGCGCCGCACGACGCTGTTCCGACAGGTTGGCGATCTCTTTCTGATACGCCGCCTGCAGGTCTTCGTCCTTGACGGCGACCTGATCGAAGAACGAAGCCTTCTTCAACTCCAGGTAATCGATGACCACTTGATCCGGGGTCATGAACTCCTTGGCGTGCTCGTCGTAGTAAGCCTTGACCTCGTCATCGGTCAGCTTCACGGTCGAAGGGTCAGCCTTGATGCTCAGCGTGGCGAAGTCGCGGGTCTGTTTTTCCAGACGGGCGAAGGCCAGCACCTGAGCGTCGGTCACGAAACCGCTGCCCGCCACACCGGCGCGCAGTTGGCCGATGAGCATCTCCTGAGCCAGCATCTGGCGGAACTGCATGCGGCTGTAGCCCAGTTGACGGATCACCTGATCGAAACGGTCGGAGCTGAACTTGCCGTCGACCTGAAATTCAGGCGTCTGCAGGATCACTTGGTCCAGGGCCGCTTCGGAGAAAGCGAATTTCGATTGTTCTGCGCCTTGCAGCAGCAGTTTGCGATCGATCAGACCCTTGAGGGCCGATTCGCGCAGCATTTTTTCGTCCAGCAAGGAAGCGTCGAAGTCCTTGCCCAGTTGTTGCATCAGCTGACGGCGTTGCATATCCACCGCCTGGCTCAGCTCGTTCTGGCTGATTTCTTCGCCGTTGACTTTGGCCGCCTCATTCTTGTGAGTCGTGGCCTGGAAAATGGCGTCGAAACCGGTCAGAGCCATCAGTGCAACGATGACCCCGATAATGGTCTTGGCAATCCAGCCTTGTGAATTGTCCCTGATATTCTGCAGCATGCGTCCCCCAGAAACGGTTGAACTTCAAAATTAGGCAACCGTGGAGCGTGGGTAGAATCCGGATAGAAGAAAGGCGCATCCGAGGATGCGCCTTCTCGTAACTGGCGGAGCGGACAGGGCTCGAACCCTCGATCCCGGTGTGACAGGCAGCTATTCCAACCGCCTGCTCTACCGCTCCGCTGCCAAGTCAGGCATGACCCCGACCCGGATGGGTAAAAACCTGAATCAAACTTAGTTGACGGCTTCTTTCAGGGCTTTACCGGCTTTGAAACCTGGTTTTTT
>Ga0068830_1022636_pt1 | contig 12385 bp, 9 predicted proteins | sample Hof3ISUMetaT_23_FD_68490 | JGI IMG/M metagenome (GOLD analysis project Ga0068830, IMG submission 68490) | Enriched soil aggregate microbial communities from Iowa State university to study microbial drivers of carbon cycling -... | ecosystem: Environmental > Terrestrial > Soil > Agricultural land... | reverse complement strand
CCGGGCTTGAGCAGTTCCTCGCCGAACACATCAGGGTCCAGCTCGCGATAGGTCCAGCTGAAATTGTCGTCGCCCAGTAGCGGCTGGATGGACTCGAGAAAAGGATCCGTCCCGGCCACCATCGCCACCCCTGTATACAGCAGCAGGCTGCCGGCTTTGTCCAGGCGCGGCAGCGATTCGCGGACGATGCGTACTGACAAGGCTTCCCCCAGCGCCCCACCGCCATGACGATACGCCCGTTGCTGGCTGTCGTTCATGTAGGGCGGGTTGGCGATGATCAGGTCGAACAGGCCTTCGACACTGCCCAGCACGTCGCTGTGGTAAGCACTCACATTGCTGGTTTGGGCCAGCTCGGCATTCACCGCCGACAAGCGCAACGCCCGTGGGTTGATATCCACCGCCAGCACGTCGGCGTCCGGGCGGGCGCGGGCGACGACCAGCGCTCCGATTCCGCTTCCGCAACCAATGTCCACCGCGCGCCGCACGGGCTCGGAGCGCTGCTGCAGATGCGTTTCGATCAATTGCGCGAAGCGGTAGCTGTCGGGCCCGAAAAACACCGCGTCGCTCTGCGTCGTCGGGTACGCCGAGTGGGCAATCAACAAGGGCCCAAGGCTTGACCAACGTACCGTGCTACGCCACAACGAGCCCTCTTTTTCGACGATGGCCGCCTGCTCCAGGTCAGCCAGTTCCTGCGCTGGAAACAGCGTGTGCTCAAAAGGCAACGACCAGCCGAACACGTCACGCCGGTCCTTGGCCAAGGGTGGTGCAACGCGTTGGCACACGCGCTCATGGGTCAAGGGCGTGGGCGTGATGAAACGATAGCCCTGGGCAGCCAGGCGCCGGCCCAGCGCCAGCAACGTGCGATCGGCAATCTGTTGTTCTGACATGCATGACACTCCTGAAATCAGCGCAAACGGGCCACGCATTCAATGAAACGTCGGGTGGCGTAGAGCCCGGCGGGGCGACAATGGCGCTGTGCAGAGAGCCAGGGGATCAGCAGTTGCAATTGCTGTCGCGGTGACTGGTCGTGCAGGGCGTCTTGCAAGGCCTGGAGCTCGGTATCGTTCGCCCCGATGTCATCGTCGAAGGCATCATCGGACGGCACCCGGCGTATCGCCCGTGGCTGTTGCGGCGCTTGCCAGTCACCGGCGATCCAGTCGTGCAGCAGCTGTTTTTCGTAGCCACTGAACACGCCGAACATGGCCGCCGTGTCACCCTCGATCAATTGCCAGAACCGACTTTCCCCGGGTGGGCCATGCCGTTTTATCCAGCCCTTGCGTTGCAGGGCGCCGAGAAAATCTTCGGTCTGGCCAGAGGTTGCCAGCCATTGATTGACGGTCTGGCCTTCGATCTGGCAGTAATCGGAATGCATGTGCTGTCCATAGGTGCGTTTGCGCTCGAGCATGGCGATCACTTCCTGCTGCAGATCGAAACCTGCGATCACCGCCGTCGAGCCCGGCCCCAGGTCATTGAGTCGATAGCCGACGGCAACGCGCCGATAGAACTCGTCCCGCCCCTGCTCCATGGGCATCAGGTCGAGCAGCGCGTCTATAGCCTTGCGCCCGTGACCGCTGCTGATGTTGTCGATGGTCACGTGCAGGGTGAAATAGTACGGATCGATCCCCAGCTCACGCAGTTCATAGGCACTGATCAGCAAGTGCAGCGGCAGTTGTTCGTAGCCGAGGTTGTAGCCGATCACTTCCGGCATGAACATCGCGCTGCACTGCCCCAGTGCCAGCTGGATCGCGCCTTGGCGAAAGTGTTCGTCAAGCAACCCCTGCCTGTCGCCACAGTCGTGGGCAGCCAGCAGCTTGCGATAGATGACCACGTGATTCTGCCGCGGATCGCCGTTGCCCAGTTCTTCCAGATAAGTGCTCAGCAGCCCGTCATAGCGCATGTCCTGCCACTGCTCCAGCACCCCGGCCAACCATGCACCGTCGACTTCCTTGGTGGGTGCCACCCGTTGCAGGAAATACAGGGCATGAGCCTTGTTCGAGAAATACCGACGCCCCCCGCCCTGCTTGCGCGCCTCGAGGTAGAGGGCATAATCGCCCGCCACATCGGCGCAATGCTGTTCCGTCCATGACGACAACTGGCCTGGCTCTTCAGGCAGATCACAGGGAAGCTCGGCGGCGAGGGCCAGTTGTTCGCGCAGGAACTGTTCGCCCCGCGCTTGAGCTTGCGGACCATTGCTGTACAGCAAACCATAGAGTTCGCGGTACGGGCCATCGACGCCGGCATCCGAAAGCACCGAAGGCGAACCCGACAAGGGCGTGAATAGTGTCATTGGCTGTTCTCCTGGGCAGTGCATCGGGCTATCGCCGGGCGCCTGCGCTTATCGCCTGTCGTCGGACAAAGGTGTTTGTTCATCTGCCTCGGGCAGCTTCCTGTCATGTTCATTCCACTCCTGCGCGCCCTCGTCTTCATCGAGGTCGGGCTGGGTCAGGGGATCGTATTTGCCCGGATCGCCCGGCGCAGGTTTTACAGCGCCCTGTGACTTGTCCGGGTCTTGCCCTTTATCCTGGAAGATCGATTCGCTGGACATGTTTCACCTCACCACGTAGTTCCGGGTTTTCCGGGCCGTACTGGTTTGAAGGTGTCCAGGGGAAAGTGTGCGTTCGAATAGACGAGCGGCATGTGCGGTGAGGAAGGAAAAAGTATTCGCGGATCTGGAAAGGAGCGGCATCGCCCTTTCCCGTGCGGGAAAGGGCGAGTGCAGGTTTCAGGTGTGATGGATCTCCCGGTCCTTGGTTTCCGGCAGGAAGAACGTACCCAGGATCGCCGTCATCACTGCGATGACGATCGGGTACCACAGCCCATAGTAGATATCGCCGGTGGCCGCGACCATGGCGAAGGCCACGGTCGGCAGGAACCCGCCGAACCAGCCGTTGCCGATGTGGTACGGCAGCGACATCGAGGTGTAGCGAATGCGCGCCGGGAAGAGTTCCACCAGCCAGGCGGCGATCGGACCGTAGACCATGGTCACGTAGATCACCAGGATGGTCAGCAGCAAAAGCACCATCGGGTAGTTGGTCTTGGCCGGATCGGCCTTCTCGGGGTAGCCGGCGTCCTTGAGGGCGGTGCCGAGGGTCGCGACGAAGGCGTCGTTGCGGGTCTTGAAGTCGGCGGCCGGCATGCCGGTGCCTTCGAAGCTTGGGATGACTTTGTCGCCGATGCGCACCTGCGCGACGGTGCCCGGTTCGGCCTTCTCGTTCTTGTAGGGGATGGCCCTTTTCGCCAGCACGGTCTTGGCCAGGTCGCAGGAGCTGGTGAATTTGGCCTTGCCGACCGGGTCGAACTGGAACGAACACTGGTCGGGATCGGCGACCACCGTGACCGGGTTGTTCTCCTGCGCAACGAACACGTCGGGATTACCGTACTGGGTCAACGCATTGAAGATCGGGAAGTAGGTCACCGCTGCGAGGATGCAGCCAGCCATGATGATGCCCTTGCGTCCGATGCGGTCGGACAGGCTGCCGAAAATGACGAAAAATGGCGTACCGATCAACAGCGAACCGGCAATCAGCAGGTTGGCCGTCTGCGCGTCGATCTTGAGCGTTTGCAGCAGGAAGAACAACGCGTAGAACTGCCCGGTGTACCAGACGACGGCCTGGCCGGCGGTACCGCCGAGCAACGCCATGATCACTATCTTGAGGTTCTCCCAGCGGGTGAAGGATTCAGTCAGCGGCGCCTTGGAGGACTTGCCTTCGGCCTTCATCTTCAGGAACACCGGCGACTCGCTGAGCTGCAGGCGGATGTAGACCGAGATGATCAACAGCAGGATCGACAGCAGGAAGGGAATCCGCCAGCCCCAGGCCTCAAATGCTTCGTTGCCGAGGACTGTACGGCAGGCCAGGATCACCAGGAGCGAAAGGAACAGGCCGAGGGTGGCGGTGGTCTGTATCCACGAGGTGAAGTAGCCACGCTTGCCTTTGGGTGCATGTTCGGCCACGTAAGTCGCTGCGCCGCCATACTCGCCACCCAGGGCCAGGCCTTGCAACAGGCGCAGGGTGATCAGGATGATCGGCGCCGCCACGCCAATGGTCGCGTAACCGGGCAAAAAGCCCACGACGGCGGTAGAGATACCCATGATCACAATGGTGATCAGGAAGGTGTGCTTGCGCCCGATCATGTCGCCCAGACGGCCGAACACGATGGCGCCGAAGGGGCGAACGGCGAAGCCTGCGGCGAACGCGAGCAAGGCAAAGATGAAGGACGTTGTCTCGTTGACGCCGGCAAAGAAGTGCTTGGCGATAATCGCGGCAAGAGAGCCGTAGAGATAGAAGTCGTACCATTCGAACACGGTGCCCAGGGACGAGGCGAAAATGACCTTGCGCTCCTCCTTGGTGATCCCGCGGTTGGGCGCGCTGCCCGTGGTTGTGTTGTCGATTGCGGCCATGAGTCTTCTCCGTCTTTCTCTTGTTATAGGCCGGAGTACCCCACTGTCTTATTGCCGCACCCAGGCCCTAGGGCTGATGTCATCGGATTACGGATTGCGCAAAGCTTGCACACAGGCTGACGGCCTCGCATCGCTGCAAGGTTTCCTGAAGCATAATCGGCTTCTGGCAGATATCCACTCGCCATCACGGGCAAAGGGGATCGAGCGAACGAGCTGTGGTGAGCCTGCGAAGGAGACACTGTGCAGCAGGAAGCTATTTTGTTGCGGGGAGGGGATATTCAGAATGCAATCAGCAGCACTCGCGCAATGCACGAGTGCTGCTGATCAGAAGATGGCAGGGGCGGCTGGATTCGAACCAACGCATGGCAGGATCAAAACCTGCTGCCTTACCGCTTGGCGACGCCCCTGTAGCTGCTGCCTGGAGAGCCCGGGAAGGCCCTCAGCAGGAATGGCCGGCAATTTATCAACTTTCTCGCCGCCTGGGAACCCCCTCGCATCATTATTTTATTTTAAAACAGCGACTTACCCTCAAGGGTCGACCTGCCCCATCAATTCCGGCACCGATTCCGGGCGGTTGGCGAACCGCTGGGCAAGCACCGCGCAGACCATCAACTGGATTTGGTGGAACAGCATCAGCGGCAGGATCAACACGCCGATGGTGCTGCCGGCGAACAGTACCTGGGCCATCGGCACGCCGGTGGCCAGGCTTTTCTTCGAGCCACAGAAGAGGATGGTGATGCGGTCCTGCTGGTTGAAACCCAGGGCCTTGCCCAGCACGGTGGACGCCAGCAACACCAACCCCAAAACCACACAGCAGGCGACCACCAGCCCGGCCAGATCGCGCAATGGAATCTGGTGCCAGATGCCTTCGATCACCGCTTCGCTGAAGGCACCGTATACCACCAGCAGGATCGAACCCTGGTCGACGAATTTCAGCCAGCTCTTGTTGCGCGCCACCCAGGCGCCAATCCAGCGGCGAGCGATCTGCCCGGCAATGAAAGGCAGCAGTAACTGCACACTGATTTTCACGATCGCGTCGAGGGTCGAGCCGCCCTCGCCCTGTACGTCCAGCAGCAAGGTCACCAGCAACGGCGTGAGAAAGATCCCGAACAGACTGGACGCCGCCGCGCTGCAAATGGCCGCCGGAATGTTGCCTCGGGCCAACGAAGTAAAGGCAATCGCCGACTGCACCGTGGCCGGCAGCGCGCAGAGGTAAAGCATGCCCATGTACAAGTCAGCACCGATCATCGGCGACAGCACAGGCTTGAGCGCCAGGCCCAGCAGAGGGAACAGGACGAAGGTCAGGCCGAACACCAGCAAGTGCAGGCGCCAGTGACCGGCGCCGGCAATGATCGACTCGCGGGACAGTTTTGCGCCGTGCAGGAAAAACAGCAGCGCGATGGCGCTGTTGGTCAACCAGCCGAAGCCCACGGCCACCTGGCCACTGGCGGGCAGCAGGCTGGCGAGAAGGACCACGCCGACCAGGGTCAGGGTGAAATTGTCGGGCAAGAAACGGGGGCGGGTCATCAGGGTCATCCGTGCCGGTAAGGTTGCGACCACAATAGCGCGCCCCCTGATTGCCGGCTAACGCTAACAAGCCAGGAGATATCGGCTAACGGACAGGACGACTCGCTGATCTTCTGTAGGAGCGAGCATGCTCGCGATGAACCTGAGAGCACCGCTGGGTGTCAGGTTGCCAGCGTTATCGTTGACGTCATCGCGAGCATGCTCGCTCCTACAAGCCATATCATTTAGCCGTCACCTCGGCCGGTGCCCTCTCGATCGTGCTTGTAGTGCCGTGCGAGCGGGAATGCCGGCAACCAGGACTCGCGCCGCACCGTCCAGCTTTCGTAGGTTGGCTTCAACTGGTCAGGGGCATCGAGTGAACCCAGGTTCACCTCGACTTCGTCGTCGCTGCGGGCGAACACCGACGAGCCACAGCGCGGACAGAAATGGCGCCCGGCGTAATCCCGTGTTTCGCCCTCGATCGTCACCGCGTCCTCGGGGAAGATCGCCGAGGCGTGAAAGAGTGCCCCATGGTGCTTGCGGCAATCGAGGCAGTGACAAAGACCGACCCGGTAGGGCTGGCCCGAAGCCACGATCCGCACATTGCCGCACAGGCAACCGCCTGTGAATCGTTGCATGACGCACCTCCTTTCCAAGGGTTTGAAAATTCGTTCAACGACTGTAGAGGGTCACACACCCTTCACAGCAAAAACTTGCGAAAAGCGACAGTAGGCTAAGCTTACGTCAGCTTATTGCCTACGATGCTCGCGGCGGCAGTTGTTGGTTTTTCTGGAGAGCGTCTGCAACAGCTATCTCAGACAAGCCCAGACAACTTGCGCAGGATTGCCGTGATGACCGAGCCGTTACTCAGTTTTGACCAACTCAAGCGTGCTGCCGCCTCAGGCGAGATTGATACCGTGCTGGTGTGCATGGTCGACATGCAGGGGCGCCTGGTCGGCAAGCGCTTCCAGGTCGAGTTCTTCATCGACAGCGGCCATGAAGAAACCCACTGCTGCAATTACCTGCTGGCCGACGACATCGACATGGAGCCGGTGCCGGGTTATGCCGCCGCCAGCTGGAGCAAAGGCTACGGCGACTTCGTGCTCAAGCCCGACATGCGCACCTTGCGCAAGGTGCCCTGGCTTGAGTGCACGGCGCTGGTGCTGTGTGACGTGCTGGACCATCACCATCGAGAGGATTTGCCCCACAGCCCGCGGGCGATCCTGAAAAAACAGGTCGAGCGCCTGCGTGAGCGCGGCTACACCGGCATGTTCGCCTCGGAACTGGAGTTCTACCTGTTCGACGAGAGCTACGAGGCCATCCACAAGCGCAACTACCTCAAGCCGAAAACCGCCGGGCACTACATAGAGGATTACAACATCCTGCAGACCACCCGCGAAGAGCCGGTGCTGCGGGCGATTCGCAAGCATCTGCAGGCCAGCGGCATTCCCGTGGAAAACTCCAAGGGTGAATGGGGCCCGGGCCAGGAAGAAATCAACATCCGTTACGCCGACGCCATGACCATGGCCGACCACCACGTCATCATCAAGCATGCGTGCAAGGAGATCGCCCAGCTGCAGGGCAAGGCGATCACCTTCATGGCCAAGTGGCGCTATGACGCCGCTGGCTCCAGCAGCCACATCCATAATTCGCTGTGGGACAAGAACGCCAAGAAGCCGCTGTTCTTCGATGCCAAGGCCGAGTTCGGCATGTCCAAGCTGATGCGTTCCTGGGTGGCCGGGCAGCTCAAGTACGCCAACGACATCACCTGTTTTCTCGCGCCCTACATCAATTCCTACAAGCGCTTCCAGGCCGGCACCTTCGCCCCTACCCGCGCGGTGTGGAGCCGGGACAATCGCACCGCAGGCTTTCGCCTGTGCGCCGAGGGCAGCAAATCGATCCGTATCGAATGTCGGATCGGCGGTGCCGATCTCAATCCTTACCTGGCCTTCGCCGCCTTGATCGCTGCGGGGCTGGCAGGCATCGATGAAAAGCTCGAGCTCGCCGCGCCCTTCGAGGGCGACGCCTACGTCGACGAGCATTTGCCCGAGGTCTCCAAGACCTTGCGTGAGGCCAGCGCCGCATTGCAGAAGTCGAGCATGTTGCGCGAGGCCTTCGGTGACGAGGTCATCGATCACTACGTGCACACCGCCGAATGGGAACAGAAGGAGTACGACCGGCGGATTACCGATTGGGAACTGCAGCGCGGTTTCGAGCGCTATTGAGATTGCCATGACCAAGACGATTCAACTCATCTCCCCGGTCGATGGCCGGGTTTTTGCTGAGCGTCCCTGCGCCGACTCCGACCAGCTCTATCGGGCACTGGCGGCGGCGGCCGATGCCCAGGCGCAGTGGAAACGCCGGCCGCTGAACGAACGCGCGGCCATTTGCAGCGCCGCGGTGGACGCAATGCTGGCCATGAAGGATGACATCATCCCGGAACTGGCCTGGCAGATGGGTCGACCGGTACGCTTCGGCGCCGGCGAACTGCGTGGTTTCGAAGAGCGTGCTCGGCACATGATCGCCATTGCACCTGAGGCGTTGGCAAGGGTGGAGCCTGCACCTGTCGCGGGTTTCAAGCGTTATATCAAGCGCGAACCACTGGGCACGGTGCTGGTGATCGCCCCGTGGAATTACCCTTACTTGACGGCCGTCAACTCGGTCATTCCGGCGCTGATGGCTGGCAACAGCGTCATCCTCAAACACGCTTCGCAAACCCTGCTGGTGGGTGAGCGTTTCGCCGAAGCTTTTCGTCGGGCGCATCTGCCTGAAGGGTTGTTCCAGAACCTGGTGCTTGAGCACGCCTCGACTGCGGTGGCCATTGTCTCCGGCGACATACAGCAGGTGAACTTCACCGGCTCGGTGGAGGCCGGCAAGATCGTCCAACAGGCGACACTCACAGGCTTCATCGGCACCGGCCTGGAGCTCGGCGGCAAGGACCCTGCCTACGTTCGGGCCGATGCCGACCTCGAACACGCGGTGGAAAACCTGGTGGACGGCAGCTTCTTCAACTCGGGACAAAGTTGTTGCGCCGTGGAGCGCATCTATGTCGATCGGACCCTCTATCCGGCCTTCATCCAGCGTTTCGCCGAATTAACCCGCCGGTACGTGCTGGGCAATCCATTGGACCCCGCCACCACCCTCGGACCGATGGTGAATCCGCAAGCGGCCGATTTCGTGCGCGGGCAGATCGCCCAGGCATTGAGTGAGGGCGCCACGGCGCTGATCGACGCGCAAGCCTTCGCCGCCGATGTGCCCGGCAGCGCCTATCTGGCCCCGCAAGTGCTGGTGGATGTGAACCATCAGATGTCGGTGATGCGCGATGAAAGCTTCGGGCCAGTGGTCGGCATCATGCCGGTTGCCGGCGACGACGAGGCCGTCGCCTTGATGAACGACAGTGAGTTCGGGCTCAGCGCGTCCATCTGGACCCGGGACCTGGCCGCCGCCGAACGCGTGGGCGAGCAGATCGAAACCGGCACCCTGTTCATGAATCGCTGCGACTACCTTGACCCGGCCCTGGCCTGGACCGGGGTGAAGAACAGTGGGCGCGGCGTGACCCTTTCCCGCTTGGGATACGATCACCTGACCCGCGCCAAATCCTTCCATCTGCGCCACGAGATCTGAGCCATGAGCCTGACCGGAAACTGGAACTACCCCACGAGCATCCGCTTCGGTGTCGGCCGCATCGCGGAACTGGCCGAGACCTGTCGCAGCCAGGGGATCCAGCGCCCGCTGCTGGTCACCGACAGCGGCCTGGGGCGAGCGTCGATCACCACGGCTGCGCTGGACGCCTTGCGCGATGCAGGGTTGGGCGCCGCGCTGTTCTGCGACCTCAAGCCCAACCCGGTCGAAGCCAACCTGGCAGGCGGGCTGGACGCCTGGCGTGCAGGCAACCACGATGGCGTGGTCGCCTTTGGCGGTGGCAGCGGCCTGGACATGGGCAAGCTCATCGCCTTCATGAGTGGCCAGACCCGTCCGGCCTGGGATTTCGAAGACATCGGTGACTACTGGACGCGCGCCGATGAAAACCGCATCGCCCCGGTCATCGCGGTGCCGACCACCGCGGGCACGGGATCAGAGGTGGGCCGTGCGGCGGTGATCATCGACGATCGCACCCACACCAAGCGCATTATCTTTCATCCGAAAATGATGCCGCGCGTGGTCATCAGCGACCCGGCCCTGACCGTTGGCATGCCGGCCAAAGTCACTGCCGGCACGGGCATGGACGCCTTGGCGCACTGCCTGGAGGCTTACTGCGCCCCCGGCTTCCACCCCATGGCCGACGGCATCGCGGTCGAAGGCATGCGCCTGGTGAGCAATGCCCTGGTGCGCGCCGTCCACACCCCGTCGGACCTCGATGCACGGGGGCAAATGCTGGCGGCTGCGGCAATGGGCGCCACCGCCTTCCAGAAAGGCCTGGGCGGGATGCACGCGCTCGCACATCCCATCGGCGCGTTGTACGACACCCACCACGGCATGACCAACGCCACCCTGATGCCCTACGTGCTGAAGTTCAATCGCCCGGCCATCGAGGAACGCATCACGCGCCTGGCCGCGTACCTGCACCTGCCCTCCCCGGGTTTCGACAGTTTCCTGGCCTTCGTCCTCAAGTTGCGCAAGGACATCGCCGTGCCGCATACCCTGTTGGAGCTGGGGGTGGATGACCGGCAGGCCGACCTGATCGCCGACATGGCAATGGTCGACCCGTCGGCCGGCGGCAACCCGCTGCCCTTGACCCGGGCCGGTGTGGCGGAAATTTTCCAGGCGGCCCTCCACGGCCGCCTTCTGTAGGAGCGAGCACGCTCGCGATGGACGCCAACGATAACGCGGGGAACCTGACTCTGGGAGCGAGCCTGCTCGCGATGAACCTCAACGATAACGCGGGGAACCTGACGCCCCGAGTAATCGTTAACCTCCATCGCGAGCGTGCTCGCTCCTACAGAAAAGCAGGCAGGTTTCACCAATAGGAAACAGGAGCAGTACGACAAGGGGTTGAAAGCCAATCCATCCGGAGCGCCGGATGGCTGCGTATCAAAACCTGAAGGGGCACACGACAATGAACCCAGCAAGCCAGCCCGGTACCGACGCGCCGCATGACGATGACGTCAAGGTGCTGCACAGCATGGGCTACGCCCAGCAGTTGTCGCGACGAATGGGGGTTTTCTCCAATTTCGCGATTTCCTTTTCGATCATCTGCATCCTTTCCGGTGGCATCAACTCACTGGCCCAGGGCACCTCGGGCGCCGGCGGTGCGTCGATCGGCATCGGCTGGCCGATCGGTTGCCTGATTTCCGGGGTGTTCGCCCTGGCCATGGCGCAGATTTCCTCGGCCTACCCCACCGCAGGCGGCCTGTACCACTGGGGCTCGATCCTCGGCAACCGTTTCACCGGCTGGCTCACGGCCTGGTTCAACCTGCTGGGGCTGGTCACGGTGCTCGGGGCGATCAACGTCGGCACCTACTACTTCTTTTTCGGGGCCTTCGGCCCCACCCTGGGCATGGAAGACACCACCACGACACGGGTGATTTTCCTGGCCATCCTCACCGGTCTGCAGGCCCTGTGCAATCACCTGGGGATCGGCCTGACCGCCAGGCTCACCGATTTCTCCGGCTACCTGATCTTCGCCACCGCACTGGCGCTGACCATCGTCTGCCTGATCTCGGCCCCCAGCTACGACTTCTCGCGACTGGTGACCTTCGGCAACTACTCCGGCGCAGCGGGCGGCGGCGTCTGGCCGGAAGTCTCTAACGGCTGGGTTTTCATGCTCGGCCTGCTGCTGCCGATCTACACCATCACCGGCTACGACGCCTCCGCCCACACCTCGGAGGAAACCCGCAATGCCGCCATGTCGGTGCCAAGGGGCATGGTCATGTCGGTGGTCTGGTCGCTGCTGTTCGGCTGGGTGATGCTCAGCGCATTCGTGCTGATGTTGCCGAGCATGGACGAAGCGGCCAAGCAAGGCTGGAGCGTGTTCTTCTGGGCCATGAATACCCAAGTCAACCCGCTGCTCAAGGACGGCTTGTACGTGGCGATTTTCATCTCGCAGGTGCTCTGTGGCCTGGCGACCGTGACCTCGGTTTCACGCATGATCTTCGCGTTTTCCCGCGATGGCGGCCTGCCTTGTTCCAAAGCCCTGGCGTCGGTTTCGCCGACCTTCCGCAGCCCGGTGGCAGCCATCTGGACCGGTGCCACACTGGCGGTGCTGTTCGTCTGGGGATCATCGGTGATATCGATCGGCGAAACGCCGGTGTACACCATCGTGGTCTCCTGCACGGTGATCTTCCTGTTCTTCTCCTTCATCATTCCCATCGTGCTGGGCTTGTTTGCCTACGGGAGCGCAAAATGGCCGACCATGGGGCCATGGAACATCGGGCGTTTCTGGTACACCGTGTTCGCCCTGCTCTCGGTCGTGTCGATGGTGATCATTTTCGTCATCGGCATCCAGCCACCGAACGACTGGGCGCTGTACATCACCATCGG
>Ga0068830_1019384_pt1 | contig 12393 bp, 9 predicted proteins | sample Hof3ISUMetaT_23_FD_68490 | JGI IMG/M metagenome (GOLD analysis project Ga0068830, IMG submission 68490) | Enriched soil aggregate microbial communities from Iowa State university to study microbial drivers of carbon cycling -... | ecosystem: Environmental > Terrestrial > Soil > Agricultural land... | reverse complement strand
AAAAAACCGACCGGCACCCTGGTGCTGGACGACCTGAACCCGGGCAAGCATTTGTATCTGCTGAGCACCGGCACCGGTCTGGCGCCGTTCATGAGCGTGATCCAGGACCCGGAAACCTACGAGCGCTTCGAGAAAGTGATCCTGGTTCACGGTGTTCGTTACGTCAACGAAGTCGCCTACCGCGAATTCATCACCGAGCACCTGCCGCAGAACGAGTTCTTCGGCGAAGCGCTGCGTGACAAGCTGATCTACTACCCGACCGTGACTCGCGAGCCGTTCGAAAATCAGGGCCGTCTGACCGACCTGATGCGCAGCGGCAAGCTGTTCAGCGACATCGGTCTGCCACCGATCAACCCGCAGGACGACCGCGCGATGATCTGCGGCAGCCCGAGCATGCTCGACGAAACCAGCGAAGTGCTCGACAGCTTCGGCCTGAAGATCTCGGCGCGTATGCGCGAGCCGGGTGACTACCTGATCGAGCGTGCATTCGTCGAGAAATAATCCCGACGATGCAAACAGAAAAGCCCGCGTTGCCTGAGAAGGCAGCGCGGGCTTTTTCGTTTCCGGAGTTCACGCCTCGGCGGGGATGACTTCCAGGACGCGGATCTGCTCCGGTGTCGGGTAATGCCAGCGCACATCCAGATCCCAGAACTGCGCGCCGTATTCGCGCTCTGGCGCGGGCGTCTGATACGCCGGGCGCGGATCCTGAGCCAGGCATTGCTCGATTAGCTCGACCAGCGGCTCGGCCAGGCGCTGAGCGTGCGTGTGCGCCTGTTGCAGCGCCGCATCCGTCCACTGCACGTCGATCAGGTGCGGCGCGGCACTGGCGATGCTGTTGGAGGCGTCAGCGATGATATCCGCGTAAGGCACGTAGGGTTTGATGTCGAGAATCGGCGTGCCATCCAGCAAGTCGATGCCGGAAATGAACAGACGATTGGCCTCGACCTTGTCCAGCTTCACCACCGACTGGCCGATGCCGTTCGGCCGGTGCGTGGCGCGGGTGGCGAACACGCCCATGGACTTGTTGCCACCCAGGCGCGGAGGGCGGACCTTGAGGCGTGGTTTTTCTTCCAGCGCCTGATGGAACAGGAACAGCAGCCAGACATGACTGACCTGCTCGAGTCCCTGTACAGCGTCGCCCTGATCGAACGGCGCCACCAGTTCCAGCACGCCACGGGCGGCGGGGGCCAGTTGCGGCTGGCGCGGGATGGCGAACTTCTCCTTGAAACAGGAGCGGACGAAGCCGATGGGGGAAACGCTGTAAGTCATGGTGTGCATTCGAAGCGGAGCAGGGCGGGCATGATAACCCGGCAGGCTTCAAGTCTGGTGCTGGCAGATCTGGCCTCTTCGCGAGCAGAGCTAAAGACTGAACCCTCCATCCAGTGGAATGATATTCCCGGTCATGTAGGCCCCGGCGGTACTCGCCAGGCTGATCGCCAGCGCCGCCATCTCTTCCTCGCGGCCCCAGCGTTTCATCGGGATCAGTGCGGTGTCTTCGGCAAGCGCCTGCTGGTCGCTGCCGATGTGCTGGGTCATCTTGCTCGGGAAACGACCCGGTGCGATGACGTTGACGTTGATGTGCTGGCTCACCAGTTCCCGGGCGAGAATCCGCGACAGTTGATGCAGGGCAGCCTTGCTCGGCCCGTAGGCATAGGCCTGTTCACCGAAGGAAGAAATCCCCGCCACCGAACCGATGTTGATGATCCGCGCCGGATTGGCTGCCGACCCGGATTGGCGCAGCAACGGCAGAAACTGCTGGATGCAACTGAACACCGAGGTCACGTTGAGCTGCATGACTTTCTCCCAGCCCTTGACCGGGTAGCTCTCCAGCGGCGCGCCCCAGGTGGTGCCGGCGTTGTTCACCAGAATGTCCAGATGAGTGATCTGCTCGCCCATTCGCGCAACCAGCTCTTTCACGCCTTCTTCGGTCGCCAGGTTCGCCGCCATGCCCTGACAAGTGCCCAGAGCACTGAGTTCTTCAGCGGTTTGATGACAGGCTTCAGCGTCACGGGAGCAGACGTATACGCGGGCGCCGGCTTCGACAAAGGCCTTGGCGATCATTTTGCCGATACCACGGGTGCCGCCGGTCACCAGGGCGGTGCGGCCTTGCAGGGAGAAATACGGGTGCATGGCGAATCCTGAGGGCTAGGGTTCAGTACACCCTAGTCGCCGGCCGCAAAAAGCGGAGCCACTATTTTTCGAGGGAATGGAGGGGCATGCATGAAAACGGCGACCGAAGTCGCCGTGATCGAATGGGTCAGCCGCGAACGCGCAGGGTCAGGCCCTTGAGGAAATTGCGCAGCAACTGATCGCCACACGGGCGGTAGTTGGTGTGGCCTACTTTGCGGAACAAAGCGCTCAGCTCAGGCTTGGACACCGGGAAGTCGGCAGCCTTGAGGATCGCGTGCATGTCGTCTTCCTTCAGTTCGAAGGCCACACGCAGCTTTTTCAGGATGATGTTGTTGGTCACCGGCAGTTCGATCGGCAGCGGCGGACGGCTTTCGTCCTTGCCGCGCTTGAAAATCACCAGACCGTCGAGGAAGTGCGCGATGACTTCGTCCGGGCAGCGTACAAAACCTTCTTCGTCTTCTTCTTTCTTGTCGAGGTACTTCACGACATCAGCCAGCGTGACGTCCAGGCCGCCGAGTTTGATGATCTCGACCACTTTCTTGTCGCTGATGTCGAGCATGTAGCGCACGCTGCGCAGAACGTCGTTGTGAACCATGTGTGCAATCCTGATCTTTTCGCTGTGGGCATCACGCGGGCGCGATGCCGGAAATGTAGGGTGGCTTGCGAGCCTTAGAATTTCTCTTTGCCGGACAGGTAGCGCCATTGGCCGACCGGCACCTTGCCGATGGACACGCCGCCGATGCGGATCCGGCGTATGCCGATGACCTTCAGGCCGACCGCTTCGCAGAACTGAGCGATGATCCCCGGCTGCGGGTTCTTCATGGCGAAGCGCAGACGGTTTTCGTTCTGCCAGCTGGCCTTGACCGGCGGCAGCTCCTTGCCCTTGTGGGTGAGGCCGTGCTGCAGTCGGTTGAGGCCGTGGGCAACCATGTCGCCTTCGACTTCGACCACGTATTCCTGCTCGATCTTGGCCGCGTCGGCGGTGAGCTTGCGCAGCACCTTCCAGTCCTGGGTGAACACCAGCAGGCCGCTGGCCTTGGGTTGCAGGTCGGCGCTGGCGGTCAGGCGCAGGAAATGCCCGCGCAGCGGACGCTTGCCGTAGCGGTGTTCTTCGCTGAGGGTCTCGGCGTTCAGCGACTGCATGGCGCTGTCGACATCCATGCCGGCCGGCACGTTGAGCAGGAGGGTCACCGGCTCCGGCGCGGTGGCCTTGGCGTCCTTGTCGAGCTCGACCTTCTGGTCGCCGACCTTGAACTGCGGCTCGTCGATGACTTCGCCGTCCACGGTGACCCAGCCGCCCTCGATGAACAGCTCGGCCTCCCGGCGGGAGCAACCGACCAGCTCGATGAGGCGTTTGGAGAGGCGAATCGGGTCAGTCATGACAGGGGCCGTAACAAAAAAGGGGTGGGCATTGTACCTGCCTGGGGCCGGTTAAGCCCGGAACGATTTTTACCGCTTGGCTTTTTGTGAGAGCGAGCCTGCTCGCGATGAGGCCTTTAGTCTCGATATCAATGTCGACTGTCAGATCGCCATCGCGAGCAGGCTCGCTCCCACAGTTGATTTCTGTCTTGTCAGCCGTGTTGCGAGCGCTGCTGATTCTGCCGCAGACGCATATGCAGCAGTGGATACGGCTGGCCCATGCCATCGACCTCCGAGCGGCCGATCACCTCGAACCCTTGCTTGAAGTAAAACCCCAGGGCCTGCGGATTCTGCTCGTTGACGTCCAGTTCGTCGGCGTTCAGGTGTTCCATCGCGTACTTCAACAGTTTCTTGCCAAGGCCCTGGCCGCGATGAGCCGGGTCGATGAACAGCATTTCGATCTTGCCCGCCGCGACACCGGCAAACCCGGTGATGCGCTGGTGGCTGTCCCGGGTGCAGATCAACATCACCGCATCGAGGTAGCGGGTCAGCACCAGATTCTTCAGCAGCTCGATGTAGGATTCCGGCAGGAAATCATGAGTCGCACGGACCGAGGCCTCCCAGACCCGGGTCAGTTCCTGGTAATCGCTGAGTTTCGGCGTGTGGATGACCGAATGCTGACGCATGCCCGATAGCCTCTTTGTCATGGATGAGGGAGTCCTTCCCCTCACAAACTCTAGCTGTAAAAAAGCCCCGCATCTCGTAAAAGAGAGCGGGGCTTTCTGTATTTTTCGCGCTTAGATCTGTTCGGCCCAGAGGTCGTATTCGTCGGCGTCGGTCACCTTGCACCAGACCTTGTCGCCCGGCTTGAGGTTGCTGCCGTTGTCGATGAACACGTTGCCGTCGATTTCCGGGGCGTCGAAGAAGCAGCGGCCGACCGCGCCTTGCTCGTCGACTTCGTCCACCAGCACTTCGATTTCGCGGCCGATGCGCATTTGCAGGCGCGCCGAGCTGATGGCCTGCTGGTGCGCCATGAAGCGCTCCCAGCGATCCTGCTTGACGTCGTCCGGAACGATGTCGAGGTTCAGGTCATTGGCCGGCGCGCCTTCGACCGGCGAGTACTGGAAGCAGCCGACGCGGTCGAGCTGGGCTTCGGTCAGCCAGTTCAGCAGGTATTGGAAGTCTTCTTCGGTTTCGCCCGGGAAGCCGACGATGAAGGTCGAACGGATGATCAGGTCCGGGCAGATTTCGCGCCAGTTCTTGATCCGCGCCAGGGTCTTGTCTTCGAACGCCGGGCGCTTCATCGACTTGAGGACTTTCGGGCTGGCGTGCTGGAACGGGATGTCCAGGTACGGCAGGATCTTGCCGGCGGCCATCAGCGGGATCAGTTCGTCGACGTGCGGGTACGGGTAAACGTAGTGCAGACGGACCCAGACGCCGAGGGTGCTCAGCGCTTCGCACAGTTCGGTCATGCGGGTTTTCACCGGCGCGCCGTTCCAGAAACCGGTGCGGTATTTGACGTCAACGCCGTAGGCGCTGGTGTCCTGGGAAATCACCAGCAGTTCCTTCACGCCGGATTTGACCAGGCGCTGGGCTTCGTCGAGCACGTCGCCCACCGGACGGCTGACCAGTTTGCCGCGCATCGACGGGATGATGCAGAAGCTGCAGCTGTGGTTGCAGCCTTCGGAAATCTTCAGGTATGCGTAGTGACGCGGGGTCAGCTTGATGCCTTGCGGCGGCACCAGGTCGATCAGCGGGTTGTGATCCTGCTTCGGCGGCACGACTTCGTGCACGGCGTTGACCACTTGCTCGTACTGCTGCGGACCGGTGACGGCCAGCACGCTCGGGTGCACGTCACGGATGTTGCCTTCTTCCACGCCCATGCAGCCGGTCACGATGACCTTGCCGTTTTCCTTGATCGCTTCGCCGATGACTTCCAGCGATTCGGCCTTGGCCGAGTCGATGAAGCCGCAGGTGTTGACCACGACCACGTCGGCGTCCTGATAGGTGGACACCACGTCATAGCCTTCCATGCGCAGCTGGGTCAGGATGCGCTCGGAGTCGACCAGTGCTTTCGGGCAACCCAGAGAAACGAAGCCAACCTTTGGATTGGCCGGCGCAGGAGTGGTGGACATGTCTAACCTCGGTGTTTTGTGACATCGATTACCTTGTTCAGGAACCGACGGACGGGCGCTTGAACTGCGCCTCTGATCAAAAAGTGCGCAATTCTAGCGACGAGCAGCGCACTTGACCAGCTTTATGCAGGGAAATACGACGAGTGCTGCGCTATGCTTCGCGCCGTTGCGCTTTACTGAATTTTTACAGTCAAGAAAACGTCTGTTACAGGGCGTAAAAACGCGCATGCTGCACACAAAGCATAGTGCTTCATATAAGAAGCCGGTCTGGGAATCAGGAGTGTTGGATGGGTCAGGCAAGTAGTCACGCGGCAGGCGCCGAAGGTTCGGCCACCAAGCCGCTGAGCATGCTGGTCGCGGCGGTCGGGGTAGTTTACGGCGACATCGGCACGAGCCCGTTGTACACCCTCAAAGAAGTGTTTTCCGGCGCTTACGGTGTGCCCGTCAATCACGACGGAGTGCTCGGCATTCTGTCGCTGATTTTCTGGTCGCTGATCTGGGTCGTTTCAATCAAGTACATGATGTTCGTCCTGCGCGCCGACAACCAGGGCGAAGGCGGGATCATGGCGCTCACCGCGCTGGCGCGGCGGGCAGCGGCGGGGCGCAAGCGATTGCGTACGTTGCTGGTGGTCTGCGGGCTGATCGGCGCGGCGCTGTTCTATGGCGACAGCATGATCACCCCGGCGATTTCCGTGCTCTCGGCCATTGAAGGTCTGGGCCTGGCCTTCGACGGCATCGACCACTGGGTCGTGCCGCTGTCGCTGGTGGTGCTGGTGGCGCTGTTTCTGATCCAGAAGCACGGCACGGCGCGGATCGGTATTCTGTTCGGGCCGATCATGGTCACCTGGTTCCTGGTGCTCGGCGCCCTCGGCGTGTACGGCATCAGCCACACCCCGGAAGTGCTGCACGCGATGAATCCTGTGTGGGCGGTGCGGTTCTTCACCGTCCATCCGGGCATGGGCGTGGCGATCCTCGGCGCCGTGGTGCTGGCGCTGACCGGTGCCGAAGCGCTGTACGCCGACATGGGCCACTTCGGTCGCAAGCCGATTGCCCGTGCGTGGTTCCTGCTGGTGCTGCCGGCGCTGGTGCTGAACTACTTCGGTCAGGGCGCCTTGCTGCTGGAGAACCCGGACGCCGCGCGCAACCCGTTCTACCTGCTGGCCCCGAGCTGGGCGCTGATTCCGCTGGTCGGTCTGTCGACCCTGGCCACGGTGATTGCCTCCCAGGCCGTGATTTCCGGCGCGTTCTCCCTGACCCGTCAGGCGATCCAGCTCGGTTACATCCCGCGCATGTACATCCAGCACACCTCCAGCGACGAGCAGGGCCAGATCTACATCGGTGCCGTGAACTGGTCGCTGATGGTCGGCGTGGTGTTGCTGGTGATCGGCTTCGAATCCTCCGGCGCCCTGGCCTCGGCCTACGGCGTGGCTGTCACTGGCACCATGCTGATGACCACGATTCTGGTGTCGGCAGTCATGTTGCTGCTGTGGAAATGGCCACCGATTCTGGCGGTGCCGGTGTTGCTCGGCTTCCTGCTGGTGGACGGTCTGTACTTCGCCGCCAACGTGCCGAAGATCGTCCAGGGCGGTGCCTTCCCGGTGATCGCCGGTATCGCGCTGTTCGTGCTGATGACCACCTGGAAACGCGGCAAGCAACTGCTGGTCGAGCGCCTCGACGAAGGCGCGCTGCCGCTGCCGATCTTCATCAGCAGCATCCGCGTGCAACCACCGCATCGCGTGCAGGGCACCGCCGTGTTCCTCACCGCCCGCTCCGACGCGGTGCCGCACGCGTTGTTGCACAACCTGCTGCACAACCAGGTGCTGCATGAGCAAGTGGTGCTGCTGACTGTCGTTTACGAAGACATCCCGCGCGTCCCGCCATCTCGCCGCTTCGAAGTCGAAGCCCACGGCGAAGGCTTCTTCCGGGTGATCCTGCACTTCGGCTTCACTGACGAACCGGACGTGCCGCAGGCGCTGAAGCTGTGCCATCTGGATGATCTGGACTTCAGCCCGATGCGCACCACCTACTTCCTCAGCCGCGAAACGGTCATCGCCTCGAAACTCGAAGGCATGGCCCGTTGGCGTGAAGCGCTGTTTGCGTTCATGTTGAAGAATGCCAACGGCAACCTGCGCTTCTTCAATCTGCCGCTGAACCGGGTGATTGAGTTGGGGACGCAGGTGGAGATGTAGGTTGCGTCTCGATTGAATAGCCCCCGTCAGCTTTGCGGCTGGCGGGGGCTTTTTTGTGTTTGTGGACTTATCAGAATCCAGTGGAGATCCCTGTGGGAGCGGGCTTGCCCGCGAATGCGGTGTATCAGTTTACAAATCAGCTGCCTGACCCATCGCCATCGCGGGCAAGCCCGGCTCCCACAAGGATCTCGGGCGTTTGCCAAAACGAAAAAGCCCCCGCAACTGCGAAGTCGCGGGGGCTTTTCGTTGGTGCGCTTCAGATCACTCTTCCGCCACCTGCGCAGTGTTCTGGCGCTTCTCGATCAAGTCCACAAGACGCTTGGCCAGCGCCGGGTAGTTCTCGTCGAAGTGGTGGCCACCAGGCAACTTCACCGCTTCGCCCACCGCCGTCTTGTCGGTGCAGCCGCTTTCGTCAGTTTCTTCTTCACCGTAGATGCACACGACCTTGGCCGGTGGCAGCTTGGCCATTTCCGGGCCGGTGGCGGCTTCTTTGCCGGCGTTGCCGAGCCAGCCTTCGACTTCGATTTCGAAGCTGCCGGTGCGGGCGAAGGCCAGCAGGATGATTGCGTCGACGCGTTGCTGCTCGGTTTCCGGCAGGCGGTTGTAGATGGCCGGGAGGACGTCGGCGCCGAACGAGTAGCCGGTCAGGATGAAGCGCTTGGTGCCCCATTTCTGGCGGTAGTGCTGCATCAGTTCGGTCAGGTCCAGCGCGCTCTGTTCCGGGCTCTTGTGCTGCCAGTAGTAGCGCAGGGTGTCGATGCCGACGACCGGGTAGCCGATCTTGGCCATTTCACCGGCCACGTCGCGGTCCAGATCTCGCCAGCCGCCGTCACCGGACAGGAACAGGGTGACAGTGTCCTTGGCCTGGCCGGCCGGGACTTCCACCACCGGGATCTGCAGGCCGCCGTTGGCCTTGTCGCCGCCGACGAGGATCTTGCGCAGTTCGTTGTTCAGCACTTGCGGCAGGTTGATGTCGTAGTCGCTGATGCTGGTTTCGGCGTTCGGTTGGTCGCGCACGAAGCCGGCGCTGGTGTCGTCCGGGTTATCGTTCCACGCCACCAGCCAGTGGCCGTGGGCGGCGGCTTTTGGCAGCAAGTGGGTGCAGCCGGGTTTTTCCAGGGCCAGGTCGACGGAGACGGCCTGGGCCTTGTCGTCCTTCTGCTCGGACAGCCAGCGCCACGCCAGGACGGCGCCGGGGCCGATGCCGCTGACCAGGGTCGCCGGGCCGTTCAGTTCACGCAGGCCCGCTTGCAGGGCGCGGCTTTGCAGCAGGCAGTCCTTGGGCAGGATCACCTGGACGATCTGCGCCGAGGCGCTGCGGCTCAGGGTGGTCAGTTGCTTGTCACTGAGCTTCTGGTCGTCGTTGACCGCCACCAGCACCTGAGCCTTGGGCTTGGTGCCAGGGATGACCCGGGTCATGGCGGCGCCATCGGCCGGGGTGAGCTGTTCGAGGGTCGGTTCCGGTGCCGGGCGTTTGAGGTACCAGAAACCGCCACCGGCAATCGCGGCCAGCACCAGCAGTGCGACCAGGATGTACTTCAGGGAGCGTTGAATCATCAGCGTTTCACCAATCCAGTCAAGCCGCCCGCGATCAGGGCAGCAGTGTCGGCCAGCGCCACCAGCGGATCCAGTCCGGCGGGCACGGCCATATAACGGGGTTCCCAGTCAGGCTGGAACTTGTCTTTGAAGCGGCGCAAGCCTTGGAAGTTGTACAGCTGCTCACCACGGCGGAAAACCATCGAGCCCAGACGCTGGGTCAGTGGTGCCCCGCGCCGGGGTTGCAACCCCGACAGCGGCACCATGCCCAGGCTGAAGCGCGCGTATCCGTGACTCTTATAGTGTTGAATCAGACCGACCATCATGAATTCCATGGTCAGCTTGGGGGCGTCCGGGTGCGCGCGCATCAGGTCGAGACTGGCCAGGTCATGGCTGTAGGTCTCGAGCAGGTTGGCGAATGCCACCGGGCGCCCTTCGAAGCGAATCACCGCGATGCGGAAATGCTTCAGGTAATCGTCGCTGAAACGGCCAAGGGAGAAGCCTTTCTCGCGCACGTTCTTGCCGGTCAGCCAGGCATCGGAAATCACCTTTAGCTCATCCATTGGCGCCTGGCCCGGCTCATGGATTTCCAGTGACAGGCCATCGCGAGTGCCACGGTTCCAGGTGTAGCGCAGGTCCTTCATCTCCTTGCCCTTGGCTTCCAGGTCAAAGCGATGCAGATCGACCCGGGCTTCCTCGCCCAGCTTGATCGCAGTCAGACCGATGTCCATGTAGTACGGCAGGTTTTCGGCGCGCACCTGATAGAACACCGGACGGGCGTGATGGATGTCGCACAGGTCGCGGAACTGCCAGATCATCTCGGCCCGTTGCTGGCCAGGGCCGATCGGGTCGTACAGGGCCACCAGACTGCGGCCGCGGCGGGCGTACATCAGGAAGGCTTCGTCGTTGGGATGAAACAGCAGCGCCTTGTCACCAGTCAGGGCCAGGCCACCGTCCGGTTGCGAGGAGGCCATCAGGATCTTCGAGGCGCGTTCCAGTTCGTCCGGTGTCGGCAGGTGAATCACCGGGCGGGCGGTGCGCAGCAGCCAGGTCAGGGCGATCACCAGCAGCAGCACGGCGGCGCCGAGCAGCGAGCGCAGGCCGCGCGGGGCGTCGGCGTCGAGGGTGAACTGCCACCACAGTTGATGGCTGTACGGAACGTCCTGATAAGCGAACAGCAACAGCCAGGTCGAAGCACCGAGTACGCACAGGCTGGCCACCAGATACAGCGGCGAGAACGGCAGTTCGGTCAGACGGCTCGGGCGGTAGAACGAGCGACGGAACACCCCCAGCAGCGCGGCGGTGAGGGTCATCAGGGTCGCTTCTTCCCAGTCGAAACCCTTGAGCAGCGAGAGCAGGGCGCCCACCAGCAACAGAATGGTGGTCAGCATCCACGCCGCCGACAACCGGCGACGCAAGCCCTGGGCGAGCATCAGGCACAGCACGCCGATCAGGCTGGCGCCAAAGTGCGAGGCGTCGACCAGGCGGTGAGGAATCAGAAAGCCGATGTGTTCCAGACGGGTGTCGATCTCTGGCGTCGCGCCGGAAAACAGCAGCACCACGCCGGACAGGAACACCAGCACCGCGAGAATCGGTGCCGCCAGACCGGAGGCTGCACGCATCGTCTGCGACTGAAACAGACGCTGGCCTTCGTTGAGCAGCAACAGCACGCAGGCCACCAGCAACGGCAGCACCACATAGATCAGGCGATACAGGAGCAGGGCAGCGGCCAGTGGCGCGGCGCCAAGCTTGTCGGCGAACGCCGCGAGCAGAATCGCTTCGAAGACCCCCACGCCACCCGGAACGTGACTGAGTACGCCCGCCGCCAGCGCCAGCAGATAAACCAGCAGGAACGCACCGAAGGGCGGCGCTTCCGGCAGCAGCAGATAAAGGACGGTCGCAGCGGCGGCGACGTCGAGGGCGGTGATGACCAGTTGCAGGAACGTCAGGCGACGACCCGGCAGACGCAGGGTGCGACGACCGGCCCGAACCAGCAGGTTGTCCGGATAAGGTTGTTCCGGCAGGCGACGGCGATAGATGCCGATAGCCAGGATCGCGCCGAGCAGCAGCACCACGCCGGCAATCGTCCCCAACAAGGTCTCGGACAACCCCAGTGCCTGCGATGCAGCAGGCAAGTTGCTCAGGGTCGCAAGGGCAGCCAGCGGCGGCAGGGCGCAGCCCAGCGACAGGCTGGCGAACAGCGTCATGTGCGCGACTTCGGACGCGCCCAGGCCATGTCGTGCATATAAACGGTAACGCACCGAACCGCCGGACAGCATCGACAGGCCGATGGCGTTGCCGATGGCAAACGCGGTGAAGCCGCCAAGGGCCAGAACTTTCGGTGCCAGCGTCACGCGGGCATAACGACTGGCCGACCATTCATAGCCGAGCAGAATGATGAAGCCGACGAATGTCGCACCGAGGGCACCGAGAAGGGCCGGTTTCGGCACCTCCAGAATCGAGTCGTGCAGTGCGTCGAGATCGAGTTCGCTGAGCAGATGGCGACAGGCAATCAGCGCGATGGCGAACAGCAGCAAAGTAACCGCCAGACCGATCGGTTGCCGGTATTTGCTGATCCGATCCAGCAGGCGCAGACGCTCAGGCTTGATCGGTGGGGTCGCTGTGACGGTGTCTTGTGAATCAGACGAGTTGGCGCGCATCAATCACCTCTTGGATTGTGCGCGACAGGATGGAGGTATCCAGCCAAGTAACCAATCCCTGTAGAAAAAAATAATCACAAAATACTACGCCTCTCACCGGGTATCGGCGAGGGCAGGTCCTGGATTGCAGATGCCTTGTCCGCGACTCAAGCATAGTCGCAACTCGGCGGGTCTGAAGATCCTGAACGGTTCACTGCACAGTGACAGATCATTGTTGCGAAAGGAATTTTTCCACAGATACAAAAAAGGCCACTCTTTCGAGTAGCCTTTTTTGATGTTTGGTTGCGGGAGCCGGATTTGAACCGACGACCTTCGGGTTATGAGCCCGACGAGCTACCAGACTGCTCCATCCCGCGTCTGTGTGGCGGCATTCTACAGGCGAAC
>Ga0068830_1022867_pt1 | contig 12481 bp, 14 predicted proteins | sample Hof3ISUMetaT_23_FD_68490 | JGI IMG/M metagenome (GOLD analysis project Ga0068830, IMG submission 68490) | Enriched soil aggregate microbial communities from Iowa State university to study microbial drivers of carbon cycling -... | ecosystem: Environmental > Terrestrial > Soil > Agricultural land... | reverse complement strand
CCATCAGCAAGCGGTGTTCATTGCCGGTCAGTTGGCCGTGCTGCTGCGAATGCAGTCGTGGGGTGTGGAAGTCGAACCGGCAGAGTTTGTTCAGGCCATGCAGGACTGGACCAAGCCGGAGCTGGACGGCTACACCGTCTGGGTTGTGGAATGGACGCAGCAGATTTACCTCGGCGAAACGCAATGGCCGTGGCCCGATCAGCCACCGGGCACGTTGCTGTTCGGCGTGGAGCCTGACACCGGCCTGGCTAACAAGGACAAGTATTTTGCGCCGGAGAATCTGCCATGAGCGGCTATGTCAGCGCCCAGCATGACCGCATGCTCGCAGGCCTGGTGAAGGACTGCTATGTGGTGGCGGTAGATCTCGCGGCGTCGCCCCCTGTATGTCGGGTGTCCGATGGTGAATGGGTCAGTGGTTGGGTGCGCTGGCACAGCGTCGCCGCCGGCAAGGCGCGGCACTGGCGGGCGCCAAGCCTGAATGAGCAGGGCACGCTGATCAGTGCCAGTGGCGAAGTGGCACAAGGCACGTTCATTCCCGGCTTATACGGTAACGGCGGGCCACCGCCTGACAACCGTGACCATGTCGAAGTCTGGCATTTCGAGGATGGCGGGCGCTTGGTCTACGACTGGCAGGACAGCATTTACAGCATCACCCTGCCCACCGGCACGGTCGTCATCAAGGTCGGGGCAACCCTGGCCGAAGTGACCGACAACGCCATCACCGTGAAGTCGGGAACGATCGATCTCGAAGGCAAAGTGAACATCAAGGGACCGGTGAATATCGACGGGCCACTGCACGCCACGCAGAACATCACCAGCGACGGTGCGATCCTGGACACCACCGGCAACACTGCCAACCACAAGCACTGATCACCCATCCACCCAGCCCGCCGCGCGCGGGCTTTCTTATGTCTGGAGATCCTCATGACCAAGGTCAAATCTGAAGTCGAGGCGTCCGCGGAAGCATTACCAGTGTCAGGGCTTGTCCCTGTTGCTCAGGGATTCCCCGGCCATGCCTCTGACCAGCTCATAAAGTTTCGCGATGCCCTCTATACCTCCCGCACGGTGGTTCTGCCGGACGGTCGCACCCTTCCCGTGGCCAAGAGCCTGGTCATGGTCGAGGCAGACGATGACGTCGCGCTTAAATACCTCAAGGCTCACCCTGAATACGAGCAGCTCAAGGAGTAGACCCGATGATCGGAATGGATCGCCACACCGGGCAGCCCATCTCCGGCATCGAGCATCTACGTCAGTCGGTTGCGGACATCCTCGGCACACCGTTGCTGAGCCGCCGCGAACGGCCGGAGTACGGCAGCAAACTACGGCGCATGGTCGACTTGCCTATCAACGAAGGCTGGAAAAGCGCGGCGCAGGCTGAAGCCGTGCGGGCACTCAACCAATGGGAGCCGCGACTCAAGCTTGAGCGCATCGTGGTTGTCTCCGTCCTCGGCGGGAAAATCAATTTCAAGATCAGCGGCGAATACCTCGGTGAGCGCGGCACGTTGGAGGTGTGGGTATGAGTACCCTGGTAGATCTGTCGGAGCTGCCGGCACCGGACGTGCTGGAACCGCTGGATTTTGAAGACACGTACAGCGAGGCGCTGGGCGTGTTCCGAGGGCACATGGGTCAGAACTGGACCGCCTCGCTGGAAAGCGATCCGGTGACCAAGCTGCTGGAGGTTGGCAGCTACATCAAGCTCGGTAACCGGGCACGTGTGAACGACGCGGCCAAGGCTCAGTTACTGGCCTACGCCACCGGCGCCGATCTGGATCACCTGGCCGCCAACGTCAACCTCAAGCGCCTGGTGATCCAAGCGGCGGATCCGCTGGCTGTGCCGCCGATTGCAGCGACCATGGAGTCTCATGATGCGTTGCGCGAGCGTGTACAACTGGCCTATGAGGGGCTGACCACGGCCGGCCCCCGCAACAGCTACATCCTCCACGCACGAAACGCCTCGGCGCTGGTCGCCGATGCCACGGCGGAAAGCCCGGCGCCGGCCTGCGTCGACGTTACGGTGCTGGGATTAGAGGGCGATGGCACGGCTGGTCCGGAGTTGTTGGCCTTGGTCGCTGTGGCTGTGAATGACGATGACGTGCGGCCGGTGGGCGACCGCGTCACCGTGCGGGGCGCCGAGATCCTGCGTTACCGGGTCGACGCCGTGCTGCACATGAAAGGGGCAGGCCCGGAGAACGACGCGGCGCTTACGGAGGCGATCCGTCGACTGGAAGCCTGGATCAATCCACGGCGCCGGCTGGGCGTCGAGGTGGCCCGGTCTGGCGTCGATGCCCAGCTGCATGTCGCCGGTGTCGCGCGGGTGGAACTGAAGGATTGGCAGGATCTGAAACCCACCAAGGGGCAGGCCGCGTACTGCACGGGTTACACCGTCGTGCTGGGAGGCTGACATGCGCAGTCTTTTGCCGCTCAACAGCACTCCCCTGGAACGGGGTATCGAGGCGACATTCGCCGAAACCACGTTGATTCCGTTGCGCACGTTGTACAACCCCGACACCTGTCCGGAGCACCTGCTGCCGCATCTGGCCTGGGCCTGGTCGGTCGACCGCTGGGATCCAGCCTGGTCGGAACCGGTCAAGCGTGCCGCCATTAAGGCATCGTTCTTCATCCACAAACACAAGGGCACCATCGGAGCCTTGCGCAGAGTCGTCGAACCGCTGGGCTATCTGATTGAGATCGTCGAGTGGTTCAACGCCGTGCCAGAAGGCGTGCCGGGCACCTTTGCTTTGAAGGTCGGGGTGCTGGATACCGGCATCACCGAGGAAATGTACCTCGAACTTGAACGCCTTATCGATGACGCCAAACCGGTCAGCCGCAAGTTGACGGGGCTGGCCATCAGCCTTGAAACGCAAGGCAACCTGAATGTGGGTGCATGCCTGTACGACGGCGACGAACTCGACATTTACCCGCCTGAAATGCAGGACATCAACGTCACCGGCAATTTCGGTGTGGTTGGGCGGGAACACTCCATTGATACCTTGGACATTTATTCATGATTGATGAGAATTCGAAGTTCTTCGCGATCCTCACGGACGTGGGTGCCGCCAAGCTGGCGAATGCCAACGTGCTTGGGGTTCCCTGGAACATTACACAGATGGGCCTGGGCGATGCGAACGGCACTGACCCCCAGCCCAGCGCCAAGCAAACCAAACTGATCAACGAGTGGCGTCGGCGGCCGCTGAATCAGCTACGCATTGATCCGGTCAATGCGGCAGTAATCATCGCCGAGCAGGTGATTCCAGCCGATGAGGGTGGCCGCTGGATTCGTGAGGTCGGACTGTATGACGCGGACGGCGATCTGGTCGCAGTGGCCAACTGCGCGCCGAGTTTCAAGCCAATTCTGTCGCAGGGCTCGGGACGTACGCAGGTGGTGCGGATGAACCTGATTGTTTCCAGTACCGCGCAGATCAGTCTCAAGATCGATCCGGCGGTGGTGCTGGCGACGCGTGAGTGGGTCGACTCACGCATTCTGGAGGAACTGAGCAAGCTCGACATCAAGCAGTCGGTGCGCGCAGCCACCACGGCCAATATCAACCTGGTTGGTTTGCAGGTGGTGGACGGCGTTTCGCTGAACCCCGGTGACCGGGTGCTGGTGAAGAACCAGACGTTGGCCAAGGACAATGGCCCATGGGTGGCGGCGGTAGGTGCTTGGGTGCGAGCCAAAGATGCGGACAACAACACCAAAGTAACGCCGAATCTGACGGTGGCGGTCGAGGTTGGCGCAACTCAGGCCGACACGATCTGGCAACTGGTGACGGACGGCCAGATTGTCGTGGGCACCACCGCGCTGACGTTCAAGGACATCACGGACGGTTTTGCCCGGTTGTTCTCGCCGACGTTCTCCGGCAATCCCACGGCCCCCACGCCGGCGCAGTTCGACAGCAGCAAGTCGCTGGCGACGACTGAATTTCTCAAGCGGCGCGGTATCGAGTTCTCGGGGTTCACGACCACCGATGCGAGCCTGTTGCTGTCGGCGGCGCACGTCGGTGGCCTTCACAGTTTCTCCGCCGCCGCACAGCTCACGGCGACCTTGCCACCGACAGCAGGTGTGGCGCAGGGAGCTACGATTACGCTGGTCAGCGCCGGCGCGGGCGGGTTGAAAATCGTGGGGTCGGGGACTGACGTAGTCTATACCTCGACCGGTGTGGCCGGCCCACTGTTGCTGGCTTTGGGCGACACAGCCGAATTCATCCGCCTGCAAGACCAGTGGCGACTAGTCGGCGGTTCGGCGCTGTTGCGTTTTGCTGGCACGATGAGCGGCGCGCACTTCACCACGCAACCGCAGTTCGATAACGGCAAGGCGCTGGCCACAACGGAGTTTGCGCAGCGGGCGCAGGGGAACTTTGCCGGACGTGTCGATATCGGGGCGCTGCCCGCTTCACTCACTGCCTCGGCCGCCGGCTGCCGTATTGTGCTAGCGGCTTCAGGGACGCTGACCCTGCCGCCTGTTGCGTCGGTGCCCACCGGCACCAATTTCTTTCTGTTCAACACGACGCCGGGTGTGGTCACCATTGCTCGGCAGGGTACGGACTTAATTAGCGCGATGTCCGTCAATTCCATGACTTCTGTGACTCTGCAATCGCTTTCTACCATCGTGATTACGGCGGGTAACGGGCAGTGGGTCGTTGAAGACGGTATGTCTGCCCTGAAGTATGCGCCCGAGTTCGCCAGCTTTTGGGGAGGCAGCGGTTATCACCGACTGCCCTCGGGAGCGATTGAGCAATGGGGGTCAGGTGTTACGGATGCTAACGGGTACGTTTATGTCACGTTCCCTATTCCGTTCCCTAACGCGCCGCGCAACATTACGCCAATGCATGTCGGGTCATTGTGTTTGATGCACGCGGTTATGGGGGCGGGTCTGGGTGCGGCCGGCTGTACGTTGCGCGTACAAAATCAGTCGGGTGCGTCTCAGGCTGGATGGACGGTTTGGTGGCGAGCAGTGGGGAACTAAATATGAGCAAGATTGTTTTTTTCAGTCCGTCCATCTGTGGGGCTTATCGCCCCGAGGTTCACGGCGCCGACATGCCGGCGGACGTGGTCGAGGTGTCGGAAAGTGTTTGGCAGGCGCTGCTCGATGAGTTGTCGGTCAGCCCCAAGAAAATGTCGTCACGACCCGATGGTCAGCCGGTGCTGATCGATCCGCCGCCGCTCGACACTGACGAATTAGCGGCTGTCGAGCGGGCTTGGCGTGACGCGCAGTTGGCCCTGACTGATCCGTTGGTTTCTCGCCACCGCGACGAGGTTGAGGAGGGCGGCGCGACCTCAATCACGGCCGACCAATACACGGAGTTGCAGGTCTACCGCCGGCAGTTGCGCGACTGGCCGCAAGGCGAGCAGTTCCCACTCGCGGAACACCGTCCGCCGGCGCCGACTTGGTTGGCAATGGAAACGACCTGAACGCCCCGCAATGACGGGGCGTTTTTCATTCCGCCTCACGCTACATCAACACCTCAAGCCTCGCAGACAAGCGGGGCTTTTTCGTTTCTGGAGAACGAGCCTTATGAGTTTCTTTCACGGCGTCACGACCACAGCGGTCGACACCGGCGCGCGCACCATCACGCTGCCGTCTTCCTCGATCATCGGTTTGTGCGACACCTTCACGCCGGGTGTGTTGGGCGGCGGCACTGCCAAGGCTGGGGAACTGAAGCTGATCACCACCGAGCGCGAGGCCATTGCAGCGTTCGGCGCGGAATCGGCAATGACCCGAGCCTGCCAGGCGATTTACAAAAAAGCCAAGGCGGTAATCGTCGCCATCGGCGTGCCGAAGATGGACGATCCGGCGCTGCAGACATCGGCCATCATCGGCGGCGTGTTGGCCTCGGGTCAGCGGACCGGCTTGCAGGCGCTGCTCGATGGCAAAAGCCTGTTCAATGCTCAGCCGCGATTGCTGATCGCCCCCGGTCATTCGGCCACGCAGGCGGTGGCTACTGCCATCGACAGCCTGGCGCAGAAGCTGCGTGCCATCGGCATCATCGACGGGCCGGGCACCACCGACGAGGCGGCCATGGGCTACGCCGACAATTTCGGCAGCCGCAACCTGTACATGGTTGACCCCGGTGTGCAGTTCTGGGACACCGGAGAAAGCAAGACCGTGGATGCGCCGGGTTCTGCATGGACCGCCGGCCTGTTTGCGTGGACGGATGCGACCTACGGCTTCTGGGCCTCGCCGTCGAACAAAGAGTTCACCGGCATCACCGGCACCACCCGCGCGGTCGAGTACCTGGACGGCGACGAGACCTGTCGGGCCAACCAGCTCAACAACGCCAATATCACCACGATCATTCGCGATGACGGCTACCGCCTTTGGGGTAACCGCACGCTGTCGAGCGATCCGAAATGGGCGTTCGTCACCCGCGTACGCACGTTGTTCATCCTCATGGATGCGGTGCAGGCCGGCCACAAATGGGCGGTTGACCGCTCGATCACCAAGACCTACGTCAAGGACGTCACCGACGGCCTGGAAGCGTTCATGCGCGACCTGAAGAACCAGGGTGCGGTGATCAACTTCGAGGTGTTCCCGGATCATGAATTGAACACCGCCAGCCAGATCGAGCAGGGCAAGGTGTACTGGCGTATCCGCTTCACCGACGTACCGCCGGCCGAAAACCCGAACTTCCTTTTTGAGGTCACCAACGAGTGGATGACCGAAGTGCTTGAACCTGCCTAAGGAGGCACCCTGATGATTCCTGAAGTTCTCTCCAACTGCGCCGGGTTTATCGACGGCGTCAGTTTTGCCGGCGAAATGCCGAGCCTCACGCTACCCAAGGTCGTGCTGAAAACCGAAGCCTATCGGGGCGGCGGCATGGCCGGCGAGGTCGAGATCCCGACCGGCGTGGAAAAGCTCGAAGCCGGCTTCACCACCAACGGTGTGCGGCGCGAAGCGCTCAAGTTCTTCGGTCTGTCCGACCGCACCGCCTGCAGCGCTGTGTTCCGAGGTTCGTTCAAGGGGCTCAAGGGCAAGGTCACCCCGGTGATCGTCACCATGCGTGGCGGTATCAAGGAGGTCGACATGGGCGACTGGAAGGCCGGTGAGAAGGCCGAGACCAAACACAACATGGCATTGACTTACTACAAGCTCGAAGTCGCCGGCCGGGTGATTTACGAGATCGACATGCTGGGCATGGTGCTGGTTATCGATGGCGTCGACCAGCTCGCAGACGAACGTGCGGCCCTGGGCCTTTAAGGAAAATACGCAATGAATCAAGACATTCAACCGACCACCGAAAAATCGCTGCCAAAGTGGCTGCAGCTGTCTGACGAAGGCTTTCGCATCAGCCTCAAATACCCGACAGAACTGTCCGGTGTCACGGTCGACACCCTGATGATGCGTGCACCGTGCGTGCGTGATGTACGAGCGGCGCAGGCTGCCTTCAACGGTGATGCCGAGCAGCGTGAAATGTCGTTGTTCGCTTCGCTGACCCAGACCCCTGAAGCGGATCTGATGGGGCTGAAGATGGTCGACTACCTGCGCCTGCAGGCCGGCTACTTTCGCCTGGTCACGGACGAGTAAATGCGACGGCTCTACGTTGAAGATCCTGGCCAAGCGCATGGCCAGGGAGACCGGGTTCTCGGCGGCTGAGATCACGGCCATGCCCTTCAACGAACTGGTGTGGTGGCTCTCCGACTGAGCCACCGCTCAACTCTTTCCGACGCATAAGGCACGCACATGGCGAAGAACCTCGCGCTTGGCTTTGTCATTGGCGGCGCCGTCGATCAGACGGTAGGCAAAGCGTTCAAGGACGTCGAAAGCAAGATCAAACATCTGGATTCGGTGGGCAGTAAGGCCCGAGTCCTGCAGAACACCATCGGCGACACCATGCGTCTACGCGAAGAGTGGCGCAAGGCACACGCGACCGGCGCCGAAGGCGCGGACAAGCTGCTGGCCAAATATGAAAAGAACCTCGCGCTGCTCAAGAAACAGGGCGTCGAGGTCGGACGGCTGAGCAAGGCTTACGCGACCATGGGCCGCGTCGCCGCCGGCGCCGAACTCAAAGCGCTGGGGCACCGGCAGATCGAGGAAGGCCGGTCCGGCCTGAAAAGCACCCTCGGTCAGGCCGGTGCGCTGACTGCTGCAGCCGCCATCCCGACCAAGGTCAGTGCCGACTACGGTGCGATCATTCGCGACATCGCGATCAAGGCCAACATTGCCAATTCACCGGAAGAGGCGCAGTTGTCCAAGACGGTGATCGACACGTCGCGCGACACCGGCATGGCGCGCAACCAAGTGGCCGAGGTAGTCAACGCGCTGGTCGGCGCCGGCATGGAGCTGGACAAGGCGCTGGCTTATGCACCGACGGCGGCCAAGTTTGCCGTGGGCCAGGGATCGGATGGCACTGAAACGGCCAAGATGATCAACGCACTGGGTCAGAACGCCAAGATCACTGACCCCAAGGTGATGGAAAAAGCGTTGGAAGCCATTGCCTATCAAGGCCAGGCAGGCAGCTTTGAAGCGGTCGACATGGCCAAGTGGTTCCCCGAACTGTTGGCCGGGATGGGCAAGCTGGGCATCACCGGCATGGACTCGGTGACGCAGCTGGGCGCCATGCTTCAGGTGCAAATGAAAACGGCCGGCGGTTCGGATGAGGCGGCCAACAACCTCAAAAACTGGATGGAAAAAATCGGATCCGGTGAGACGGTCGACGCTTACAAAAAGGCCGGTATCGACTACAAGGGCTCGATGCAGACCGGTTTGCAAAACGGCATGTCTACACTGGAATCCAGCTTTGCCCTCGCGCAGAAATACATCGAAGCGACCGATCCGAAACGGGCCGCCGAGATGGCCAAGGCCACAGCCGCGATCAGCAAAGAGGCTGATCCTGAGAAAGCCAAGGCCATGATGAAGTCTTTGGAGGAGGCTTTGCGTACCGGTGACCTGTTTGCCGACATGCAGGTGAAAGCGGCTCTAACCGCGTACATGCAGAACAAGGATCTGTACAACCAGCTGAAAAAGGACTCGGCAGATGCCACCGGGATCCTCGACAAGAACCTCGCCGAACGCCGGCAAACCTCGGCGCAGAAATGGTCCGAGATGGCACAGTCCATGGATGACGCCATGCGCAGCATCGGCGATGCGATCCGGCCGGTCACCGACGGCGTGGCTGACGGCATCAACAACGTCAGTCGCAAGCTCTCGGGCTTCGCCGATGAGTTTCCACGGGTCACGCTCGGCATCGGCACGGCGGTGGCTGGACTTATCGCGCTCAGAGGCGTGGTCAATGCCTACAAAGTGGGTAAGGGCCTGATGAACCTCGGGCGTGGCACCTTGATGGGCAACCCGAACATCCCGCAAAAAGTGATCGTCACCAACCTGCCGGGTGCCGGCGGTGGGTTGGATGCCGGTGATCTGGATGGCGGCGAAGGCAAGAAGGACAAAGGCGGGAAGGACGGTAAGGCCGGCGAAGGCAAGAAGAGCAAAGGCAGCAGGGGCGGCGGTCACGAAGGCGGCGGTCGCGGTGCCAAGATCGCCGAAGGCGTCAAGGGCCCGGCGTTCTTCGCGGTGGTTGACGCCGGCTTCAAAGCCTATGACACCTACGAAAATGCGGTGACTCAGGACGAAAAGGCCGAAGGTTACGGCGAGGCAGCAGGAGGGCTGGCCGGCACTTTGGCCGGCGCAGCTGCAGGCGCCGCCATCGGGTCGGCCGTGCCGATCATTGGCAACATCGTCGGCGGCATGATCGGCGGTTATCTCGGTTACATGGGCGGCGATGCGGCGGGAGGTTTTCTGGGAAAAAAACTGTTCGGTACCGACGAGTCGCTGAAGCGTGTACCGGACGCCGGGCCATTGATGATGGCCGATGCCGGGAAAAACCTGCCGCCGGTGATGGGTGACATCGCACGGTCATTCGCACCGAAATCCGCCCCCGGCCCGCTTGCGCCGGGTGCAACACCACCTGCAGTGCCCACGGTCAATAAGTTGCTCCCTGAGCGCCCAGCCGACGCTGCAGCGTTGGGTGATGTCGCCCGTTCGCTGGCCACGCCTGCCAGCCTTCCGATCCCGCCACCTCTGCTGGCAGCACCGATCCCGACTCCCCGATCCGAAACACCGAAGGTCGAACAACGGGTCGAGATCTCTGCGCCGCTGCACATTACCGTGCAGGGCGATGCCAAGGATCCGGCGCAGATGGCGCGAGAGCTGCAGCCCTACATCGCGCAGCAAATGCAGCAGGCCACGCAGCAGCTGCAGAACCGCAAACTCTTCGATGAACCGCATGTGTAAGGAGGACTGATGGCTTACATGGAACAGTTGCAGTCGGGGCTCAAGCAACTGGCAGCGGCGGGGGAGACCGGGCGGCGTAGCCTCGACGGCATGATGGGACCGGTCAACGGCGCGATCAGCGAAATCAGCGGCGCGGCCTCGGAGCTTGAAGGCATTCCGATTGTCGGTCCGGCAGTCGGTGAGAAACTGCAGCGCGTGATGCGCGGCGTAAACGCCGCTCAGGCCAAGGTCGGCCAGGTGGTGGCCACCTACAACAAGGCCACCCGCGCCGTGTCGCAGATTGATGAGCGGATGGGCGAACTCAAGGAACAGGCAGCACGGGCGTCCACTGCGATCAACAAGATCGCCGGCAAGGTCAGCCCGTCGCTGGCCAATATCGTTCCAACCGGTTCGTTGGCCGGTGACGCCACGCCACTGCCAGAGGCGGTGCAGCCATTTCCACACCTGCTGATCGTGCAGCCGCTTGATCCCAACGCTCAGCCGTACTACTTCAACCTGGATACGGCGGCCTTTGAGGAACTGCGGCGCTCCACGGAATACCGCTGGGCCTCGCAGGAACGCCTGACCCGGCGGCCGGCGCAACAGGCGGTTGGCATTGGTGAGGAAAAGATCACGCTCAAAGGCGCGATCTTTCCCGGCTTCAAGGGCGGCATCAAGCAACTGGACACTCTGCGCAGTCTCGGCGCTCAGCAGTTGCCGCTGACGCTGACCACCGGCTATGGCGACGTGCTCGGCACCTGGTGCTTGAAGAGTGTCGACGAAGAACAGAGCGCGCTGCTGCAGGGTGGTATTCCGCGTAAACAGTCATTCACTTTGGAGTTTGTGCGTTATGGCGATGACCTGCAGAACGTCTGACGGGGATCTGCTCGATACCCTGTGTTACCACGCTTATGGGCATCTCAGCGGAACGGTGGAGGCTGTTCTCGATGCCAATCAGGGCCTGGCCGATGAGCCGCAACCTTACCGTGCCGGTATTGTGATCGAGTTACCAGATCTGCCCCTGCCGTCGGAGGACGGCATAGCGCTATGGAGTTGATGAACTATAGTCACCCGTAGTTCACGTTGCTCCTTTAGCTTCACCCCTTCCAAAGCCCGCCCCGTGCGGGCTTTTTTTTGGAAAAAATAATGACCCCGACCTTTCGCATCGTCGCCGACGGTGCCGATATCACCCAACGGATCAACGACCGCCTCCTGCAACTGAAGACCACCGACAAACCCGGTATGGAGTCCGACGAGTTTGAATTGCGCATCGACGACCGCGATGGCGCGATAGTACTGCCGCCGCGCGGAGCCAGCATCGAGATCTACCTAGGCTATGCAGAAACCAAATTGACCCGCATCGGCCGTTACGTCGTCGATGAGATCGAGCTGTCCGGTCCGCCGGATACGTTGGTGATCACCGGTAAGGCCAGTGACATGCGCGGCAGTGGCAAGACCACGCGCAGCGGAAGCTGGGAAAACGTTCCGCTGTCGCGGATCGTCGCCGATGTCGCCGCGCGCAATGGCTGGCAGGCGGTCTGCCCGGTGCAGACCAAGGTGCCGCGCGCCGATCAGCTCAATGAGTCGGATTTCAATTTCATCACGCGCCTGGCCAAGCAATACGACTGCACGGCCAAGGTCGCCGACGGCAAGTTGCTGGTGATGCCACGGCAAGCGGGGCAGAGCGCGTCGGGCAAGGCGCTCGGTGTGGTGACAATCCGCCGCCCGGACGTGAGCCGCTTCCAGTTCAGACTCGGTGATCGCAACACCCACAAGGCCGTGTCGGCCAAGCATCAGGACAAGAAGACCGGCAAGCTCGCCGTAGTCACCCTCGACAATGACGAATCGCCGGACGGCCTGCCGCCGGTGCACACCGACCGTCACATCTACCCGAACAAGTCAGCTGCCGAAGCGGCAGCCCAGGCGCGTCTCACCGCCTTCAACCGCTCCACGGCCGGCGTCCGGCTGGAGATGGCGGGTCGCACTGATCTGTTTGCCGAACGATCGATCAACGCCCAGGGCTTCAAGGTCGGGCTTGATGGCGATTATCTGGTCGACTCGGTGGAGCAGGTGTTCACCCAGGCCGGCTGGAGCACGACGATCGAGTGCAACGGCGGCAAAAAGGGCAAGGCGAAAGCCAAAGGCAAGAAGAAAAAGCCGGCGAAGGATCTGAAGGTTGTTCAGATCAAGCAGTAGCGCCGCGTTCCATCACCCAGGAGAGATTCATGTCACTGACAGAACAACAGGTGCAACGCATCATGCCCAACGCCCGCC
>Ga0068830_1016589_pt1 | contig 12588 bp, 12 predicted proteins | sample Hof3ISUMetaT_23_FD_68490 | JGI IMG/M metagenome (GOLD analysis project Ga0068830, IMG submission 68490) | Enriched soil aggregate microbial communities from Iowa State university to study microbial drivers of carbon cycling -... | ecosystem: Environmental > Terrestrial > Soil > Agricultural land... | reverse complement strand
TTTTTTTTGCCTGTAGAAAACGGGCTGATGCGATCATGCCGCGCTGGCCGGACCGCACCTCACACAGTTTTCTATACACTTATCCGGTTACTTCCTCGGCGCCCTTGTCCGCCAGCTCCATCCAGCCTGCCAGTACAGTGTAGGCGTCTTCCAGCCCCATGCGCTTGGGGGCCGAAAATAACTGGATTGTCACGCTGTCGCCCCAGCCCTTGCGGATTTGCGCCTGCACCTTGAGCAAGGTGTTCTTGGCCGCGCCGTAGGTGAGCTTGTCTGCCTTGGTCAGCAAAATGTGCATCGGCATGCCGGCTGCGACCGCCCAATCGAGCATCAACAGGTCGAAGTCGGTCATCGGGTGACGGATGTCCATCATCAGGATCAGACCTTTCAAACTCTCACGGCCACCCAGGTAGGCTTCCAGGTGACGCTGCCAGTGTTGCTTGAGCGGGATCGGTACTTTTGCATAACCGTAGCCCGGCAGGTCGACCAGACGGCGTTCATCGTCTAGCTTGAAGAAGTTCAACAGCTGCGTGCGCCCCGGTGTTTTCGAGGTACGCGCCAGGCTGGCATGGGTCAGGGTGTTCAGAGCGCTGGACTTGCCGGCGTTGGAACGCCCGGCGAAGGCCACTTCAAAGCCCTCGTCATCCGGACATTGGTCGACTTTGGCGGCGCTAAGCATGAAGGTGGACTGTTGGCACAGACCGAGGATGGGGTTCTTGAGTTGCATGGGATTTCCGATGTGGGCGGCGCCAGGAATGGGCGCGGCAAGCAGTGTCGCTTCCGTTTCAGTGACGCCAGTATATAATGCCGCAGATTTTGTGTGCGCTTTGTCCCGACGCAGGATGAAGTTCACGAGAGCGACAGACCTCGATTGCGCATTAGAACGCAGATCGCTCTCAACCCTGAAAAGGTCGTTTTATGACGAAATGGCTGCTGGCTGCCGGAATTCTGATGCCGCTTTACGGCGCTCAGGCTACACAGGATCCGGAAGCTGTGTACAACCGTGTTTGTGGTGCCTGTCATTCCGGCCAACTACCCATGGCGCCCCGCAAGGGCGATCAGGAAGCTTGGACGCCGAGGTTGGCGAAAGGTATGGAGACGCTGGTGCAACACGTGACCCAGGGTTTCAAGGCGATGCCGCCGCGTGGTTTGTGCATGGACTGCAGTGCCGAGGATTACCAAGCCATCATCCACTGGATGAGCGAGTAAACCCGGTCCATAACTTAACCCTTAGCCGTAGTTGGATTAGCTGATGAACAAATTGATCGTGAGTCTGCTGTTGACCGTGGGGATCTCCGGCATTGCCCATGCTGCAGGTGAGCCAGTCAAACCTGGTGACGCCGCCGCAGGCCAGGCAAAAGCCGCCGTATGTGGCGCCTGTCATGGCCCGGATGGCAACAGCATGGCGCCTAACTTTCCAAAACTGGCAGGCCAGGGTGAACGCTACCTGACCAAGCAGTTGCACGACATCAAGTCGGGCAAGCGCACCGTCCTGGAAATGACCGGCCTGCTGACCAACCTGAGCGACCAGGATCTGGCGGACATCGCCGCCTACTTCGCCAGCCAGAAGGGCAGCGTCGGTGCCGCCGACCCGAAAGTCGTGGCTCGCGGTGAAGCACTGTTCCGCGGTGGTGACCTGGCCAAGGGCCTGCCATCGTGCACCGGCTGCCACTCGCCAAACGGCGCAGGCAACGCAGCCGCCGGCTTCCCGCACCTGGGTGGCCAGCATGCTCAATATATCGCCAAGCAACTGACCGACTTCCGCAAGGAAGAAGGTGGTCGCAATAACGACGGTGATACCAAACCGATGCAGAGCATTGCCAAAAAGCTGAGCGACGAAGACATCGCCGCAGTGTCCAGCTACATCCAGGGCCTGCACTAAGACCCACCTGTCGTGCGTTGTGCGGGGCATGCAACACCGGTGACGTTAACGCTCGATTAATCCGTCACAGCAAGAATAAAAAGGGTGGCTTTGGCCGCCCTTTTTTGTGGCCGCTGCCGTTACACTACAGAACTCAGGCCCGCCATGACCTGTCTGAAATCAGGCCCCGCGAGGCGATAAAATTTGTCCAGGAGTAAAGCATGCGTAATCTGATCATCAGCGCCGTTTTTGCCGCTGCCAGCCTGTTCGGCATGACTGCCCAAGCCGCTGAAGCCCCCGCCGCACCCTATGTCGAGCTGAGCAATCCGGTGCCGGTCGCCGTGCCTGGCAAGATCGAAGTGGTGGAGTTGTTCTGGTACGGTTGCCCGCACTGCTACGCCTTTGAACCCGTGATCAACCCGTGGGTTGAAAAACTGCCTTCGGACGTGAATTTCGTGCGTATCCCGGCCATGTTCGGCGGCCCATGGGATGCCCACGGCCAGATGTTCCTGACCCTCGAAGCCATGGGCGTCGAGCACAAGGTCCACGCTGCAGTGTTCGAAGCCATCCAGAAAGAACACAAGAAGCTGACCGACAAGAACGACATGGCGGACTTCCTGGCCACCCAGGGCGTCGACAAGGACAAGTTCCTGGCCACGTTTGACTCCTTCGCCATCAAGGGCCAGATCAACAAGGCGCGAGAGCTGGCGAAAAAATATGAAATCACCGGGGTTCCGACCATGATCGTCAATGGCAAATATCGTTTTGACGTGGGCTCTGCCGGCGGTGCCGAACAAGCCTTGCAACTGGCCGATAAACTGGTCGACCAAGAGCGAGCGGCTAACAAGGCTGCCGCCAACTGAGCGAGGCGCCTGCCATGCGCCGCTGGGGAACCGAACGCGTCGTTGGCCTGCATGATCCGCGGGTCAACGAGCATCACCTGGAATCGACGGGCCTGCCCGCAGACAGCCGTCTGCGTTTACTCAGTTTCAATATCCAGGTCGGCATCAGTACCGAGCGATATCGGCATTACCTGACCCGGGGCTGGCAACACCTGTTGCCGCACACCGGGCGTGCCGACAATCTGCAAAAAATCGGCAACCTGCTGGGCGACTTCGACCTGGTCGCCCTGCAGGAAGCCGATGGCGGCAGCCTGCGCTCGGGCTACGTCAATCAAGTCGAGCACCTGGCCCAACTCGGCGCCTTCCCCTACTGGTATCAACAACTCAATCGCAATCTCGGTCGCCTGGGCCAGCACAGCAACGGTGTACTCAGTCGCCTGCGCCCGTGGGCGATCGAGGACCATCCGCTGCCAGGGCCCAAGGGACGCGGCGCGATTCTGGTGCGCTTCGGTGAAGGCGCGGAGGCGCTGGTGGTGGTCATGATGCACCTGGCACTGGGTGCGCGGGCCCGCAGCCTGCAACTGGCGTACATCCGTGAGTTGATCGGTGGCTACAAGCACCAGGTATTGATGGGTGACATGAACACCCATGCCAGTGACCTGCTGCAAAACTCTCCATTGCGCGACCTTGGCCTGCTGGCCCCGCAACTGGAAGCGACATTCCCCAGCTGGCGTCCGCAACGCTGCCTGGACCATATCCTGCTGAGCCCGAGCCTGACCCTTGAGAAAGTCGAGGTGCTGGCGCAACCCATTTCCGATCACCTGCCGGTCGCGGTAGAGATTCGTCTGCCGGGTTCGCTCACGGCTGATGCATTCCCCGCGTTGAGTCCTGCCCCCTCGCGGATCCCATGAATGAGCGACGAAGCACAGCGCTGGAAAGAGAAGTACCTGCAAAGCATCGAACAACAGGAGAAGCTCGAACGTCGTTGGGACGCCCGGCTCGACCTGCTGCGCCGGGGCCTGGTGCGCAGCACACTGGCAGCCGAAGGCACCGATCGCGCCGTTGACCAATGCATGAAAGAGATGCGCGAGGTCGTGCGCACCGACGACATGGATGCCGGTCTCGCCGCCCTGCTGCCACGCCTGGAAAAAGCCGTACTCGATTCCGAGCAGCGTCGGGAAACCCGGGTCAACCAGACCAGCGCCGCACTCACCGCTCTGGTTACCCAGCTGCAAACACTGCCGCTGCCCCGGGAAGTGAGCCGCCCTCTCAAGCACTTCGCCAAACAACTGGATAGCCGCGTCGGCCAGGCACGCGAGATCCCGTTACTGCTCGGCGAGTTGAGCGGACTGCAAGGCAAGGCCCTGAGCCAGCTGGAAAGTCCGGCGGAACCCGAACGCCCGGGCCTGTTGCAGCGACTGTTCGGTCATCGTGACGCCGAAGACGCCACCGACTCCGCGATCGCGGGACGGGCACTTGTCGCACAGGCAGGCGAAGCTGCCTCGATGCCCATGAGCGCGACGCCATCGGTCATTGCTGACGGCGTGCCGCAGCCGCTTTGCGATACATCGGATGCAAGCCCGCCTGCGGCTGTCGCGCCAGACCTGCAACCGCGGCAAGTTTCAGCCCGGCCTGCCGACGTCATGGTTGAAGTTGATCAGCCGCCATCTCCGAGCCTGGCCGTACCTGCCGCCGAGGCTGAACCGGCAGTCAATCCCGATGAGTTGAACCCGGCCCTGTTGCTCGACACCCTGCCGCTGCCCTCGCCCATGGCCCAGGTCCTGGCTGCCATTGATCCGCAGCAGCCTGAGCAGGACATGTTCTACGCCCTGCCCGACTCGCCGGAACCGTCCTACAGCTCGGTGGCCAAACACATCGAGGATACCTTGCTGGGCTTGCTCGACGACCTCACAGTTCCCGAGCGTCATCGCCCGCAAGCCGAATCAATGCGTGAACGTCTGAAAAACGGCCTGAACTGGTACGAGTTGCTGCCAATTCTCGACGACCTGGCCACTTTGATGCTGGCAATTTCCGACGGCGGCCAACACGAATTCGAAGCCTATCTGCAGCGGCTCAACGAGCGCCTGGAATCCTTCCAGAGCAACCTGCAGGCCGCCAGCGCCGGTCACGCCGACAGCCGATCCGCCGCACATGCGATGGACACGCAGATTCGCGAACAGGTCGACGGCTTGCAAAGCAGCGTGCAGGAAGCGGCCGACCTGGATGATCTCAAGCACGTCCTGGAAAACCATCTGGAAGCCTTGCTCGGCACCATGGACCAGCACCGCCTGCAGCGCGACGAGCGCGAACAGGAGGTGGCGGCCCGCCTGCATAGCCTGGCCGAACGGGTTGCCCATATGGAGCAGGAAGCCCAGGGCTTTCGCGAGCACCTTGAAGAGCAACGCCAAAAAGCCTTGGTCGACCCGCTGACCGGCCTGCCCAACCGAGCGGCCTGGAGCGAGCGCCTTGCGCAGGAGATCAGCCATTGGCAACAGCACGGCAACACACTGATGCTGGCCATGCTCGACCTCGATCACTTCAAGCGCATCAACGATAATTACGGTCACCTGGCGGGCGACAAAGTCCTGAAAATCATTGCCAGTGTGCTGCGCAAGCGCCTGCGAGGAACGGATTTCACCGCGCGATTTGGCGGCGAGGAGTTTGTCCTGCTGATGCCCTCGACAGCCTTGGCGGTCGGCATGAAGCTCATGGAAACCCTGCGCGGCTCGATCGAAGCCTGTCCTTTTCACTTCAAGGGCGAACGGGTGACCGTGACCGTCTCCATAGGGCTGACGGCCTTCAGGCCGGGCGAACATAGCGATCTGGTGCTCAAAAGAGCCGATCAGGCGCTATATCGTGCAAAACATGCAGGGCGCAATCGGGTAGAGCCAAGCTGAAAGCTGTCTCCATTTGTGCAAAACGTTGCGAAGGGCCAACTCGCACAAGACATTACGTTACACTGTTGCATTACTGTCTGCAGCGTGTCGGCTTTCCCATGAAATATCTTGCTCTCATCGTATCGCTGATCCTGTTGGCCGGCTGCGCCAGCGGTCCCCGCTACGACACCAGCCATGCGTCGGCCAACTACGACAGTCGCATACAGTTCGTCGTGCTCCACTACACCTCGGCATCGTTGGAGCGCTCGCTGCAACTGCTGACCCACGGCGAGGTCAGCAGCCATTACCTGGTCGGCGATGACAAGAAAGCGACCATCTACAAGCTGATGGATGAAAACCTGCGTTCCTGGCACGCCGGTGAAAGCCAATGGCAGGGCCGGACCTGGATGAACTCCAGTTCCATCGGCATCGAAATCGTCAATCCTGGCTTCAAGGACACCCCGACCGGGCGTCTGTGGTACCCCTACACCGAAGCCCAGGTGCAGTCCCTCATCGTGCTGCTCAAGGACATCAGCCAGCGCTACTCGATCAGCCCTCGCAATATTGTCGGCCATAGCGACATCGCGCCCTTGCGCAAGCTCGATCCGGGCCCTCTGTTCCCCTGGAAACGCCTGGCCGAGCAAGGGATCGGCATATGGCCGAACGAGCAAGTCGTAGCCCGCGAACAAATCCGGTTCCAAACACAGCTGCCGAGCATCAGCTGGTTCCAGGCGCAACTGGCGCGCGCCGGGTATGACACGCCGCAAACCGGCGAACTGGATGTCGCTACCCGCCATGTGCTGGCGGCCTTCCAGATGCATTTCCGACCGTCGCGATATGACGGTACCCCGGACGCACAAACGGCAGCGCTGCTTCAGGTTTTGAATCAGACAAAATAATGACGATCGCCCGACGGTCAGCACGTTTCTCAAACAGCAGCTATAACTCATTGGTAATTCGTCGGATATTCCATAATGACAGCTGCTCGAGAGACACTCCGAAGTTGGTTCTATCGCCCCTGGTTTCTGGCGATGCTGGCTGCCGTCTTGAGCGCTACGTTGATGATGGCCGGCAGCTACTTTGTCGCCATACACCAGGTTGAGCAAAACGAAAGCTGGGAAATGAACGCCCAGGGCGAACGCTTTCTCGCCCGACTGGAGCAACTGTTCGGACAACTGCGCGAAAGCCTGGATGACCTGGAAGCCCAGCCACTGCGTACCTGCGATGACGACATGATCGCAACCCTGCAGCAGGTCAGCTTCAATTATCGCTTCGTCTATGAGGCGGCCTACATGGACGCCTCGCGAATCTGCTCCAACCGTCCGCGCCAGGAAGGTTTGTCACTGAGACGCCCACCGGACATCCAGGGCCCCACCTACAGCTACTGGCTCAACACCACTACCGAGCCCGATGAAAACCGTGCCGCGCTGATGCTCGGACGCGGGAACTTCCGGGTTGCGACGTCTCGCGGCCATTTGACCGACATGGTCGACCTGTCGCCAGGAAGCAGCCTGCTGGTGGTACTGGACCACGGCACTCGGGCGATCCCGGTACTGGGCGTCGCGCAATCCTGGCCCCCGAGCCATTGGCCGCCGAAAAACCGCGATGCGCTGCAAGTCACCCAGACACGCTTGATTTACCGCATGCCTACCGACAACCCGGAATACCAACTGGTATTGATCACTCCACGCAGTGGCACCCATATACCGCCCGTATGGTGGTGGTTACTGCCTGCCTGCGTGTTATTGGCCCTGTGCGTGGGCTTCCTGGTGTTTTTACTGGTGCGTCAGCGCCAGTCCCTGGATGCGGAACTGACAGGCGCCATCCGCCGGGGTGAATTGCAAGTGCTGTATCAACCGATCTTTGACCTCGACAGCCGCAACTGCGTCGGGGCTGAGGCCTTGCTGCGCTGGCGACGGCCGGATGGCACCCTGACCAGTCCCGATCTGTTCATCCCGATGGCAGAGAACACCGGGCAAATCCGCCAGATGACCGACTTTGTCCTGCAACGCCTGCTGGAGCAGCTGGGGCAACTGTTGCGGGCCAATCCGCAGTTGTACATCTCCGTCAACCTGGCGGCCTGCGATGTCATGGTCCCGCGGATCGGCCAGGTGATGGCTCGGCTGCTGACCTTGCACCGGGTCGCGGCCAAGCAGATTGCCTTCGAAGTCACCGAGCGCGGGTTGATCGATGTCGTGGTAGCCCGGGAAAACCTGCAATCCTTGCGGGATGTCGGGCACCAGGTACTGATCGATGACTTTGGCACCGGCTATTGCAGCCTCGCCTACCTGCAAACCCTGCCGGTCGACTGCCTCAAAATCGACAAGGCATTCATCGACGCGCTGGGTCACGATGCGGCGAGCAGTGGCGTCGCCCCGCACATCATTCACATGGCCCAGTCTCTGCACTTGAAGGTGATTGCCGAGGGTATCGAGCATGAAGCCCAGGCGGCCCTCCTGAGCAGTGAAGGGGTGAAGTTCGGCCAGGGCTGGCTGTTCGCCCATGCGCTGAGCGCGGTGCAGTTCATCGAGCTGATTACCCGGGGTCGCCGATTGGCCGGCCGACGCCTGGATGACGAAGCGTAAAGGCGCTTATACCGTCAACGCCATATAGAACTGAGTTCCCTGCCCCGGTCGCGAGTAAACGCCCATACGCCCACCATGCAGTTGCACGATTTCCTTGCACAACGCCAGACCGAGCCCGGCCCCGCCTTTCTTGCGGCCGACCTGGACAAAAGGCTCGAAGATCCGGCCCTGCTGCCCATAGGCAATGCCTTCGCCATTATCTTCGACGCTGATGATGACCCGCTCGCCATGACGCCTGGCTTGCAAGCGAATCAATCCGCCCGTGGCGGTATGGCGCAGCGCATTGTCGATCAGGTTGTCGAGCACCCGGTCCAATTGCGGCTGATCGGCTTGCAACCTTGGCAAAGGCCCCTGGATTTCCACCAGGAGCTCGATACCCTTCTCTTGCGCACCGTCGATAAAGCGAAGCCGCGCTTGCTCCAGCAAATCCTCGATGGAGCAAGGCGCCAGGGTGAGTTTCTGCAAACCGTTCTGGTAGCGAGAGAAATTCAGCAAGTCGTTGATCAATTGCATCAGGCGCTGCATTTCTTCGTTTACAGTGTCGAGCAGGTCCGCTTCCCGGGATTCTGGCGGGAAATGTGCGCGTTCGCGAAAAAGGCCGAATGCCATGTGCATGCCGGTAACGGGCGTGCGCAGTTCATGGGAGGCGCGCAAGACGAACTCGCTGCGCACCCGTTCGAAGGCACGCTGTTCGGTGACATCGTGCAGCACCATCACCGCACCAAGAATATGCCCCTGGGTATGAATGACTGGCGTCAGGCTATAAGTCAGTAATCGGGTCTCGCCATCGACCTCGATACTCAAGTCTTCCGGCATGCGCTCCAGCATGCCGCCACGCAATACCAGCTGCAGTTGCTGATCGAGCTCTGGATGCTCCAGCGCCTCACCCAGGCCGCGCCCCAGCCGTTCGCTGTCCCAGCCCAACTGCCGCTGCGCGACCGGGTTGAGGTGCTCCAGATGCCCCTGGCGGTCGATCATCAGCAAACCATCATCGATGCCATCGAGCACCGCCTGCAACCGCTGCTGTCCCGCCAGCAGCTCATCGACATTGGTGGCCTGATGTTCGCGTAGCGCCTCGGCCATGATCCCGAAACGCCGGGTCAGCTGATTGAGCTCAACGGCCGAAGACACCGGTAGCGTGACATCGAAATTACCCCGGCCTATATGATCGGCCGCCTGCGCCAGGGCCTCGATGGGCTCGCCGAAACGTTTGGCGATGGCATGCGCGGTGATGTAGCCGATGATCAATACGGCAAGCCCGACCAGACCAAGTAGCCCGGCGATCAGCAGCGCGCGTTCACGGGCCTCGCGTTCGGTGGTGCTGATGTCATCCAGTGCGCGCTTGTGTTCGGCGATCAAGCCATTGCGCAACGCATTGAATTTTTCGGTTAACTCATCATTGCCGGTCAGCACGTGAGTCGGGTCAGCAGTCACTTTATACGCGTCGATAAAGTTCAAATAATCGGTCTTGGCCTTTCTGAACCCATGTTCGGGGTTTGCACCGGGCGGCTCCTGGGCAATGCCCTGCTCCAACAGCTCAAGGTAACGCTGCCTGGACGCTTCAAAGGCGGCGGGATCGGCTTTTTCGCTGAGCATGATGATCAGCTGATCACCCAGCGTCTGACGGAGCTTGAGCCCCAGATCCAGAGTGACGAAGTTGCTGCGCAACACTGCTTCCTGACTCCCGGCCATCTGCAACACACTGACAAGACCCAGCAGCAGCCCAAGCAGTGCGACGGTGATCAGCGCGGAAATGCTGAGGAACAGACGAGTCTGCAACTTCATCGCCAGTTTTTTCATCGCCCCTGACTCACAGGTTGTACTGCTTGCGCTTGCGGTACAGCGTCGACGCATCGATTCCAAGTGTCTTGGCGGCTTGATCCAGTGTACCGGCGGTGGCAAGGACGGCACCGATGTGAGCTTTTTCCAGTTCATCCAGGCTTAACGGAGCGCCAATACGCGGCGCGCTGTTGGTCGGTGCCTCAGCCATGCCCAGGTGGCTGATTTCGACCCGTTCCTGTGGGCAAATAATGCTCGCACGCTCCACTACGTTACGCAGCTCGCGAATGTTCCCCGGCCAACGGTACCCCAGGAGCGCGTCACGGGCCTCGTCGCTGAAGCCCCGTGCAGGACGTGCGTACTCCTTGACGAAGCGGGCCAGGAAGCGGTCGGCGAGGTTGAGAATGTCTTCCCGGCGTTCGCGCAGTGGCGGCAGGTGCAGCGTAATGACATTGAGGCGATACAACAGGTCCTCGCGGAATCGGCCGTCGCGCACCATGTCTTCGAGGTTCTGGTTGGTTGCCGCGAGAATTCGCACATCGGCCCGACGGGTAACCGGGTCACCCACCCGTTCGTATTCTTTGTCCTGAATGAATCGCAGCAACTTTGGCTGCAAAACCAAGGGAAAATCGCCAATTTCGTCAAGAAACAAGGTACCGCCATCGGCTTGGTTGACGCGACCGAGCGTGCTTTCGCTGGCACCGGTAAAGGCACCCCGGCTATGGCCGAACAGCTCACTTTCCATGAGCTCGGCAGTCAGTGACGGGCAGTTGATGGTGATACAGGACTTTTTCGAGCGCTTGCTCCAGCCGTGAATCGCTTGGGATAACTCGCCTTTACCGGTGCCGGACTCGCCGAGGATCAGGATGTTGGCGTCGGTACTCGCCACCTGCCGGGCCGTCTCGAGCACGACTTTCATCGCCGGGCTGTGGGAGTCCAGTCCGTCCTTGGGTTTACGTATTTCTCCTTCCAGGGCCTCCAGGCGCGCCGACAACTGCCGCACTTCCAGTTGCTTGGCCGTAGCCAGGCGCAACTGATCGGGGCTGCATGGCTTGACCAGATAATCGGCGGCCCCCGCCTGGATCGCATCCACCGCGGTGTCCACGGCCGAATGCGCGGTGACGATCACCACTCGCATCCACGGGGCCTGGATGCGCATCTGCGCCAAAACGTCTAGACCGTTGTCTTCACCCAGGCGCAAATCGAGGAAGCACAGGTCGAAAACCTGACGTTGCAGCAAGGCTTCCGCCTGCGCAGCGCTGTTAGCGGTCGCCACACTGTAGCCTTCATCTTCCAGGCAATAGCGGAAGGTTCGCAGGATGGCAGACTCATCATCCACCAGAAGAATGCGGCCTTGATGCTCAGTGGCGGATTCCATTTTCCTACGCTCCTTAATGAATGATCTTCTTTAGTCCCGGAAAAATCGGGCAAGTTGCATGGTTTATTCTGATCCATTCCTGCCTTGTCAGGGTAGCAATCTCCTGTCACTCCATTGCTTGGCTCGGGATCGCGTTTCCTTGTAGAAAACCGCCATCAGGAATGCCGTGCGTCAATTTCTGACAGTTGCGCCCTCCTCTCAATTCAAAAAAATTACGCCCCCCCTCCAACAGGTCGTGCATTACGCACGACCGCACGAGGCCCCATCGTGCAGGATGCTTCCTGGCACCGCCTCAAAATTACGTTAACTGTCTGTTTTTAAACGATTTTTTGAAACAAAAAAAGCTGGCATGCAGGCTGCAACATTCCGGTTAACGCAGGGCAATGAACACATGCCCTCAACCCTATTCCCCAGCGTGGGAGGAGCTTCAGGATGATTCGCCAACGTGCCGCCCAAATGCATCTCTCGCCACTGACGATTCAGCAAGGCCTGTTCGCGGTGCTTGCGCTGTTGATCACCTTGATCGCCGGTCAACAGTTTGCCCTCTGGAAACAGAGCCAGCAGCCTGAAGCCCCGCGCATATCGTTTGAATATCCGACCCAATCCCACTTCAGCGCAGCAGGTAACGCTTTGGTGGATAACACCGCAATGCGAATGATGGACGTCGATCAGGCACAGCCGGCCGACGAGATGCCCCGTCAGGAACGTTGGGTGTTCTGAACACATTGACTTGGTGTGCTCCACGCACCGGGAAAGCAGCACCTTTTAATAGAAACGTAAGGAGAATCACCATGTTGAGCTGGGCAATCACATTCTTGATCATTGCCATTGTCGCCGCAGTCCTGGGCTTCGGTGGTATCGCGGGCACCGCCACGGGTATCGCCAAGATTCTCTTTGTCGTGTTCCTGGTGATGTTCATTGCTTCCTTCTTCTTTGGCCGTCGCGGCCGAGGGTGAACATGAGCGTTTCGCTTAAGAGTCTGGCAGCCGCCCTGCTACTGGGCGGCAGTGCCATGGCAATCGCCGCCAATGATGGGCAGGCACGGGTCAACGAGCTCTTCAATGCTGACCCGCAATACCGTGAAACCTGGCAAGGCGTCGTCAAGAAGGAAGAACGCCTGCCGGAATGGGTGATGAATTTGTCCGGCGATGCCGAGCAAATGAACGCTGTTGAAGAGGATGGCGACAAGTACCTGGTCGGACCGCTGTGTCCCTCGCAGGCCCATTGCATCAATGAGCGCTTGATCGTCGCCGTCAGTTTTGACAAAAAA
>Ga0068830_1022877_pt1 | contig 12643 bp, 8 predicted proteins | sample Hof3ISUMetaT_23_FD_68490 | JGI IMG/M metagenome (GOLD analysis project Ga0068830, IMG submission 68490) | Enriched soil aggregate microbial communities from Iowa State university to study microbial drivers of carbon cycling -... | ecosystem: Environmental > Terrestrial > Soil > Agricultural land... | reverse complement strand
CTCCCCGAGGGCACCGAGATGGTGATGCCGGGCGACAACATCGCGATGGAGGTGCACCTGATCGTGCCGATCGCGATGGAGGAGAAGCTGCGCTTCGCCATCCGCGAAGGCGGCCGCACGGTTGGAGCAGGGGTGGTCGCAACGATCATCGAGTGATGATCGTTGCGGACAGCCCGTCCGCGACAAGCGCGTCCGAATGCGGCGCCGGCGTCGTCGCTTCCATCATCGAGTGATTCTCGGGTTCTGGGCCTGAATAACGTCTCTACCGCCGGCCGTTCGACCAGACGGCCGGCGCAAAGCTCTCGAAAGCGTTGACGTCGGCGCTTTTCGTGATCCGTCCGCGCCCTAGTGGTTGCGAACGGCTCTTGGGCGTGGCATATGAAGCCCCCGCCCAAGACCCCTGCGCTTAGGAGTGTAGCTCAACTGGTCAGAGCGCCGGTCTCCAAAACCGGAGGTTGCGGGTTCGAGTCCCTCCACTCCTGCCAGCGTGGGATCAAGGTTTAAGGTTCGCCCAGACGCGGACCAATTGGGGAGCCTGCTTGCGGGCGAAGCGACCTGAAACGACATACTGGGGTGCGGACCTGTCGGCTGCGCCCCTTTTCGACGTGAATTGAGGCTATGGCGAAAACCAGTCCTGTCGAGTTCCTCCAAGAGGTGGGCGCCGAGACCTCGAAGGTCGTGTGGCCGACCCGGCGCGAGACGACGATCACCACCATCATGGTGTTCGTCTTCGTGTTCGTGGCGAGCGTCTTCTTCTTTTTCGCCGACATGATCCTTCGGACCGCCGTCACCTTGATCCTGGGGATTGGACAATGAGCGCGACCGACGCTGCCGTGAGCGGCCGGCGCAAGCGCTGGTACATCGTCCACGCCTACTCGAACTTCGAGAAGAAGGTCGCCGAGTCGATCCGCGAGAAGGCGGAGCAGACCGGGCTTTCGGATCTGTTCGAGGAAATCCTGGTTCCGACCGAGAAGGTCGTAGAGGTGCGTCGCGGCCGGAAGGTCGACGCCGAGCGCAAGTTTTTCCCCGGCTACGTGCTGGTGAAGATGGACCTGACGGACCAGGCCTACCACCTGATCCGCAACACGCCGAAGGTGACCGGCTTCCTCGGCGCGGACAACAAGCCGTCGCCGATCTCGGACGCCGAGGCCGGCCGGATCATTCAGCAGGTCCAGGAAGGCATCGAGCGGCCCAAGCCCTCCGTGTCGTTCGAGGTCGGCGAGAACGTCCGGGTTTCGGACGGTCCGTTCGCCTCGTTCTCGGGCGTGGTGCAGGACGTCGACGAGGCGCGGGCGCGCCTCAAGATCGACGTGTCGATCTTCGGTCGCGCGACGACCGTCGATCTCGAATACGGGCAGGTCGAGAAGGTCTGATCCGTTTCCCGCCGTGGGAGAAAGGCGCCGGGCTCTTCGCTCGCCCGGACCGCCGGTCGCACCACGGACAATGACGGCGGAATGCGAGCGCCGTCCAAGGAGCATCTAAATGGCGAAGAAGATTACAGGCTACATCAAGCTGCAGGTGCCGGCCGGCTCCGCGAACCCGTCGCCGCCGATCGGCCCGGCGCTGGGTCAGCGCGGCCTGAACATCATGGAGTTCTGCAAGGCGTTCAACGCCCAGACCGGCCAGCTCGAGAAGGGCATGCCGATCCCGGTCGTGATCACGGCCTATGCGGACCGCTCCTTCACGTTCCAGCTCAAGACGCCCCCGGTCAGCTACTTCCTGAAGCAGGCTGCCGGCATCAAGTCGGGCTCGAAGACCACCGGCAAGGCGGCTCCCGTCGGCAAGGTGACCCAGGCCCAGCTCCGCGAGATCGCGGAGAAGAAGATGGCTGACCTGAACTGCGCCACCGTCGATTCGGCGGTCGCAATGATCGCGGGCTCCGCCCGCTCCATGGGTCTGACGGTGGAGGCCTGATCATGGCGAAGCTTGCAAAGCGCGTCGCGAAGTCCCGCGAGGGGATCGACCGTCTTAAGCTGTATGGCATCGACGAAGCTATCGGCTTGGTCAAAGAGCGTGCCACGGCGAAGTTCGACGAGACGATCGAAGTCTCGATCAACCTCGGCGTCGACCCGCGCCATGCCGACCAGATGGTTCGCGGCGTGTGTCAGCTGCCGAACGGCTCGGGCCGCACCGTGCGCGTGGGCGTCTTCGCCCGCGGGCCGAAGGCGGACGAGGCCCGGGCGGCCGGCGCCGATATCGTCGGCGCCGAAGACCTGCTCGAGATCGTTCAGGGCGGCACGATCGACTTCGATCGCTGCATCGCGACCCCGGACATGATGCCGCTCGTCGGCCGCCTCGGTAAGGTGCTGGGCCCGCGCGGCCTGATGCCGAACCCGAAGGTCGGCACGGTGACCATGGACGTCGCCGGCGCGGTCAAGGCCGCCAAGGGCGGCGCGGTCGAGTTCCGCGTCGAGAAGGCCGGCATCATTCACGGCGGCGTGGGCAAGGCCTCGTTCGACTCCGAGAAGCTGGTGCAGAACATCAAGGCGTTCGCGGACGCCGTGGTGAAGGCGAAGCCGACCGGCGCCAAGGGCCAGTACGTGCAGAAGATTTCCGTGTCCTCGACCATGGGCCCGGGCGTGCACGTCGAGCCGTCCACCGTCGTCGGCGGCGCCTGAACATTTGATTTCGCCCGGAGTTCGCTCCGGGAGAATAGGAGGGTCGGATCCGTCCGCCCCTCCGCACCTGTCCGAGAAAGCAGGCGCGCCTCCACGGGGAGGCCGCTTAAGCCCGGAGCACCGGGACCTGCTGAGACGGGGACGACCGGATTTCGGCCCGCGCGAGCGGCCCGTCCTGCCGGTTCGAACCATCGCCGCGGCGTTTCCTGCGTCGCGCGCGGACAGGCTTGAAGCCGCCGTTCGCCGGCGGGTCCTGAAGGCCCGCATGACGAACGGTCGTCGCAACCCGGCGGTTCGGCCCACAAGGTCGGATCGTCAACCGGAGAGAGCACGTGGACCGCGCGGAAAAGCGTGAAATGGTCACGACGCTGAACTCGGTGTTTTCGAACTCCGGGGCCATCGTCGTCGCTCATTACTCGGGTCTGACCGTCGCCCAGATGCAGACGCTTCGTCGGCAGATGCGCGCCGCAGGCGCGAGCGTGAAGGTCGCGAAGAACCGGCTCGCCAAGATCGCTCTCGATGGCACGGACGTCGCCCACATCGGATCCCTTCTTACGGGTCCGACCATCCTCGCCTACAGCGAGGATCCGGTGGCGGCGCCCAAGGTCGCAGTGGAGTTCGCCAAGGGCCACGAAAAGTTCGTGATCCTGGGCGGCGCCATGGGCGCGACCTCCCTGAACCCCGACGGCGTGAAGGCTCTTGCCACGCTGCCGTCGCTGGACGAACTGCGCGGCAAGCTCGTGGGCCTCATTCAGGCGCCCGCGACCAAGCTCGCGCAGCTCTCCACCGCGCCGGCGGCAAAGCTTGCGCGCGTGTTCGGGGCTTACGCCAAGCGAGACGAGGCGGCGTGACGCCGTTCTTCATTTCAAATACTGGTTCGAACTCAAGGACGTAAAACAATGGCTGATCTGACGAAGATCGTCGACGAACTGTCCAACCTGACGGTTCTCGAGGCTGCGGAGCTGGCGAAGCTCCTGGAAGAGAAGTGGGGCGTCTCGGCCGCTGCGGCGGTCGCGGTCGCTGGTCCTGCGGCCGGCGGCGCCGCTGCGGCCCCGGTCGAGGAGCAGACGGAGTTCAACGTCGTGCTCGTCGCCGCTGGCGAGAAGAAGATCGAGGTCATCAAGGAGGTCCGCGCGATCACCGGCCTCGGCCTCAAGGAAGCCAAGGACCTCGTCGAAGGCGCTCCGAAGCCCGTCAAGGAAGGCGTCGCCAAGGACGAGGCCGAGAAGCTCAAGGCCCAGCTCGAGAAGGCCGGCGCCAAGGTCGAGCTTAAGTGATCCGTCGCAGGCTTTTAGCCTGCGCCTGATCCGCCGTCGCGGGAGCTCCCTCGGGAGCTTCTGCGGCACGCGAAAGCCGCGGGGAAGGGCGCTCTTAGAGCGCGCCGTCCCCGCGGCTTAAGCGCCTTCCGGGACGCTCTCTCGGCGGCGTGACCTGCAAGCGGAGATCCGGGACCGTCCGGCTCCGCCACGCCTGACCCAAGGACCGCCTTACGGTCCGGCGGTCTTTGGATCAGGCGTGCCCCTCCGGCATGGATGAGGAAGACGATGGCTCATACGATCACCGGCCGCAAGCGTGTCCGCAAGTTCTTCGGCAAGATCCGCGAAGTCGCGGCGATGCCGAATCTGATCGAAATCCAGAAGGCGTCTTACGACCAGTTCCTTCTGTTTGGTCAGAGCGCACGGCCGGATGAAGGTCTTCAGACCGTGTTCAAGTCGGTGTTTCCGATCTCCGACTTTTCGAACAGCTCGATGCTGGAGTTCGTGAAGTACGAGTTCGAGCAGCCGAAGTACGACGTCGACGAGTGCCGCCAGCGCGGGATGACCTTCGCCGCCCCGCTCAAGGTGACGCTGCGCCTCATCGTGTTCGACGTGGACGAGGAGACCGGCGCGAAGTCCGTCAAGGACATCAAGGAGCAGGACGTCTACATGGGCGACATGCCCCTGATGACGGACAACGGCACCTTCATCGTTAACGGCACCGAGCGCGTCATCGTCTCGCAGATGCATCGCTCGCCGGGCGTGTTCTTCGACCACGACAAGGGCAAGACGCACTCGTCGGGCAAGCTGCTGTTCGCCGCCCGCATCATCCCCTACCGCGGCTCCTGGCTCGACATCGAGTTCGACGCCAAGGACATCGTGCACGCGCGCATCGACCGTCGCCGGAAGATTCCGGTGACGTCGCTGATGTTCGCCCTCGGCATGGACGGCGAGGAAATCCTCGACACCTTCTACAACAAGGTGCGGTACGTCCGTGACGGCGAGGCCTGGCGCACGCCGTTCGACGGCGCGCGCATGAAGGGCATGAACGTCACGGTCGACCTGATCGACGCCGACACCGGCGAGGTCGCGCTCGAGGCGGGCAAGAAGCTCACCGTCCGTCAGGCCCGTCTGATCGCCGAAAAGGGCGTGAAGGACCTGCGGATTGCCAACGAGGAACTCGTCGGCCAGTACATCGCCGAGGACATCGTCAACGTCGAGACGGGCGAGATCTGGGCGGAAGCCGGCGAGGAGATCACCGCCAAGCTGCTCGAGACGCTGCAGGAGGCCGGGATCGACGAGCTCGACCTGCTCGACATCGACCACGTCAACACCGGCGGCTACATCCGCAACACGCTGATGGTGGACAAGAACAGCTCCCGCGAGGAGGCCCTGTTCGACATCTACCGCGTCATGCGTCCGGGCGAGCCGCCGACGCTCGACACCGCCGAGAACATGTTCCAGTCGCTGTTCTTCGACGCCGAGCGTTATGACCTCTCGGCCGTCGGCCGCGTGAAGATGAACATGCGTCTTGACCTCGACGCCGAGGACACGGTGCGGACGCTCCGCAAGGCGGACATCCTCGCGGTCATCAAGACGCTGGTGGATCTGCGCGACGGCAAGGGCGAGATCGACGACATCGACCACCTCGGCAACCGCCGGGTGCGCTCGGTCGGCGAGCTGATGGAGAACCAGTATCGCGTCGGCTTGCTCCGCATGGAGCGCGCCATCAAGGAGCGCATGTCGTCGGTCGAGATCGACACCGTCATGCCGCAGGACCTGATCAACGCGAAGCCCGCGGCCGCCGCCGTGCGCGAGTTCTTCGGCTCGTCGCAGCTGTCGCAGTTCATGGACCAGACCAACCCGCTCTCCGAGATCACGCACAAGCGGCGTCTCTCGGCGCTCGGGCCCGGCGGTCTGACGCGAGAGCGCGCGGGCTTTGAAGTCCGCGACGTTCATCCGACCCATTACGGCCGCATCTGCCCTATCGAGACGCCGGAAGGCCCGAACATCGGCCTGATCAACTCGCTCGCCACTTTTGCGCGCGTGAACAAGTACGGCTTCATCGAAGCCCCGTACCGCAAGGTGCGCGACGGCGCGGTCACCGACGAGGTGCACTACCTCTCGGCGGTCGAGGAGTCGAAGCATCACGTGGCGCAGGCGAACGCCGTGCTCGACGCCTCGGGCAAGTTCACCGACGACCTCGTGGTCTGCCGCCACATGGGCGAAGTGGTGTTCGTTTCGATCGACCGCGTCGACTACATGGACGTGTCGCCGAAGCAGCTCGTCTCGGTCGCGGCCGCGCTCATCCCGTTCCTCGAGAACGACGACGCGAACCGCGCTCTCATGGGCTCGAACATGCAGCGGCAGGCTGTCCCGCTCGTGAAGGCGGACGCCCCGTTCGTCGGCACTGGCATGGAGGCCGTGGTCGCCCGCGACTCCGGCGCCGCGATCGCCGCCCGCCGGTCGGGCATCATCGACCAGGTCGACGCGACCCGTATCGTCATCCGCGCGACGGAGGAGAGCGACGCCTCGAAGCCGGGCGTCGACATCTACCGCCTGATGAAGTTCCAGCGCTCCAACCAGTCGACCTGCATCACGCAGAAGCCGCTGGTGCGCGTCGGCGACATCGTCAAGAAGGGCGAGATCATCGCCGACGGTCCGTCGACGGAGCTCGGCGAGCTGGCGCTCGGCCGGAACGTGCTCGTCGCGTTCATGCCGTGGAACGGCTACAACTTCGAGGACTCCATCCTTCTCAGCGAGAAGATCGTCTCCGACGACGTCTTCACCTCGATCCACATCGAGGAGTTCGAGGTGATGGCCCGCGACACGAAGCTCGGGCCGGAGGAGATCACGCGCGACATTCCGAACGTTTCGGAAGAAGCGCTGAAGAATCTCGACGAAGCGGGCATCACCTACATCGGCGCGGAAGTGCAGGCAGGCGACATCCTCGTCGGCAAGATCACGCCGAAGGGCGAGAGCCCGATGACGCCGGAGGAGAAGCTGCTCCGCGCCATCTTCGGCGAGAAGGCGTCGGACGTGCGCGACACCTCGCTCCGGGTTCCACCCGGCGTGACGGGCACGATCGTCGAGGTGCGCGTGTTCAACCGGCACGGCGTCGACAAGGACGAGCGCGCCCAGGCGATCGAGCGCGAGGAGATCGAGCGGCTCGCGAAGGACCGCGACGACGAGCTCGCGATCCTCGACCGCAACACCTACGCGCGCCTGGGCGAGATGCTGGTCGGCAAGACCGTCATTTCGGGTCCGAAGACGATCAGGAAGGACGCTGAGCTGACCCGCGAGAGCCTCAGCGAGGCCCCGCGCTCCCAGTGGTGGCAGATCGCCGTCTCGGACGACAAGATGATGTCCGAGCTGGAGGCCATGCGCGCCCAGTACGACGAGCAGAAGAAGCGGCTCGAGCAGCGGTTCCTCGACAAGGTCGAGAAGCTGCAGCGCGGCGACGAGATGCCCCCCGGCGTGATGAAGATGGTCAAGGTCTTCATCGCGGTGAAGCGCAAGATCCAGCCGGGCGACAAGATGGCCGGCCGGCACGGCAACAAGGGCGTCGTGTCGCGGATCGTGCCGGTTGAGGACATGCCGTTCCTCGCGGACGGGACTCACGCCGACATCGTGCTGAATCCGCTCGGCGTGCCGAGCCGGATGAACGTCGGGCAGATCCTCGAGACCCATCTCGGGTGGGCTTGCGCGGGTCTTGGTCGGAAGATCGGCGAGGCGATCGACGCCTACCGCGCGGGCGCCGACATCGGCGGCCTGAAGTCGACGCTCGACACCGTCTACGGCGACGACCCGAAGGTGAAGGAGCTCGACGACAAGGAGCTCGTCGAGATGTCGGAGAACCTTCGTCGTGGCGTTCCGATCGCCACGCCGGTGTTCGACGGCGCTAAGGAAGCGGACATCGAGCGGATGCTCGAGCTCGCAGGCGTGGCGACGTCGGGGCAGGTGACGCTCTTCGACGGGCGGACCGGCGAGACGTTCGATCGACAGGTGACGGTGGGCTACATATATATGCTCAAGCTTCACCATCTCGTGGACGACAAGATCCACGCCCGTTCGATCGGACCGTACTCGCTCGTCACCCAGCAGCCCCTGGGCGGCAAGGCGCAGTTCGGCGGACAGCGCTTCGGCGAGATGGAGGTCTGGGCGCTCGAGGCTTACGGCGCCGCCTACACGCTGCAGGAGATGCTGACGGTGAAGTCGGACGACGTCGCAGGCCGCACCAAGGTCTACGAGTCCATCGTCCGCGGCGACGACGCCTTCGAGGCCGGCATTCCGGAGAGCTTCAACGTGCTCGTGAAGGAAATGCGGTCGCTTGGCCTGAACGTCGATCTGCACACGTCGAAGCGCGTCGCAGGCGAGCTTCCTCCCGCCGACGCGGCGGAGTGACGGTCGCTCCTTCCGGGGGAGCGATCGTGCGGCGGACGGACCTGAGGGTCCGCCCGCTGGGCTGCATTGGGATTTTTAAGCGGACCTTGCCGGCGTTGAGCGGCGGCGCCTCAGGGTCACGCGGAAGGAGACGGCGATGAACCAGGAAGTGATGAATCTCTTCAACACGCAGGTTCCGGCCCAGACGTTTGACCAGATCCGGATCTCGATCGCGAGCCCCGAGAAGATCCTCTCGTGGTCGTTCGGCGAGATCAAGAAGCCTGAAACGATCAACTACCGGACCTTCAAGCCGGAGCGCGACGGCCTGTTCTGCGCCCGGATCTTCGGTCCGATTAAGGACTACGAGTGCTTGTGCGGAAAGTACAAGCGCATGAAGTACAAGGGCGTCATCTGCGAGAAGTGCGGCGTGGAGGTCACCCTCTCGCGCGTGCGCCGGGAGCGCATGGGCCACATCGAGCTGGCCGCGCCGGTCGCCCACATCTGGTTCCTGAAGTCGCTGCCCTCGCGCATCGGCCTCCTGATGGACATGACCCTCAAGGATCTCGAGGCGATCCTGTACTTCGAGAAGTACGTGGTGCTCGAGACCGGCCTGACGCCGCTCAAGGACCGTCAGCTCCTCACCGAAGACGAGTACATCCGCGCTCAGGACGAGTACGGCGAGGACGCCTTCACCGCGCAGATCGGCGCGGAGGCGATCCAGTCGATGCTGCGCACGCTCGACCTCGAGAAGATGGCGGCCGACATCCGCGTCGAGATCGCGGAAGCCACGACCGAGCTCAAGCCGAAGAAGCTCGCCAAGCGCCTGAAGATCGTCGAGGCCTTCATCGAGTCGGGCAACAAGCCGGACTGGATGATCATGACGATCGTCCCGGTGATCCCGCCGGACCTGCGTCCGCTCGTCCCGCTCGACGGCGGCCGCTTCGCGACGTCGGACCTGAACGATCTCTATCGCCGCGTCATCAACCGCAACAACCGTCTGAAGCGTCTGATCGAGCTGCGCGCGCCGGACATCATCATCCGCAACGAGAAGCGGATGCTGCAGGAGGCCGTCGACGCTCTGTTCGACAACGGCCGCCGCGGCCGCGTCATCACGGGCGTCAACAAGCGCCCGCTGAAGTCGCTTTCCGACATGCTGAAGGGCAAGCAGGGCCGCTTCCGCCAGAACCTGCTCGGCAAGCGCGTCGACTATTCCGGCCGCTCGGTCATCGTCGTCGGTCCGGAGCTCAAGCTGCACCAGTGCGGCCTGCCGAAGAAGATGGCGCTCGAGCTGTTTAAGCCGTTCATCTACTCGCGGCTTGACGCTAAGGGCCTGTCGGCGACCGTGAAGCAGGCGAAGAAGCTCGTCGAGAAGGAGAAGCCCGAGGTTTGGGACATCCTCGACGAGGTGATCCGCGAACACCCGGTGATGCTCAACCGCGCGCCGACGCTCCACCGCCTCGGCATCCAGGCCTTCGAGCCGGTGCTGATCGAGGGCAAGGCGATCCAGCTTCACCCGCTGGTCTGCGCCGCGTTCAACGCCGACTTCGACGGCGACCAGATGGCCGTGCACGTTCCGCTGAGCCTCGAGGCCCAGCTGGAGGCGCGCGTCCTCATGATGTCGACGAACAACATCCTGCATCCTGCGAACGGCCAGCCGATCATCGTGCCGAGCCAGGACATCGTGCTCGGCCTCTACTACCTGACGCTGATGCGCGACAACGAGCCGGGCGAGGGCATGGCCTTCGCCAACATGGGCGAGCTTGAGCAGGCGCTGTTCACCAAGGCGGTGACGCTCCACACCAAGATCAAGGGTCGCCACGTCGGCGTCGACGCCGACGGCAACAAGACCTCCAAGATCTACGAGACCACTCCTGGCCGCATGATGCTCGGCCAGCTGCTGCCGAAGACCCCGAAGCTGACCTTCGACGTCGTCAACAAGCTGATGACGAAGAAGGAAATCTCGAACATGATCGACACCGTCTACCGAAATTGCGGTCAGAAAGACACGGTCATCTTCTGCGACCGGATCATGACGCTCGGCTTCACCAACGCGTTCCGCGCCGGCATCTCGTTCGGCAAGGACGACATGGTCGTGCCGGAGACGAAGACGAAGATCGTCGACGACACCCGGACGCTGGCGAAGGAATACGAGCAGCAGTACCAGGACGGTCTGATCACCCAAGGCGAGAAGTACAACAAGGTCGTCGACGCCTGGGCGAAGTGCACGGACAAGATCGCCGACGAGATGATGGCGCGGATCTCCGCGGTCCAGGTGGACAAGGAGACCGGGCGCACCAAGCAGATCAATTCGATCTACATGATGAGCCATTCGGGCGCCCGCGGTTCGCCGGCGCAGATGAAGCAGCTCGCCGGCATGCGCGGCCTGATGGCCAAGCCCTCCGGCGAAATCATCGAGAGCCCGATCATCTCGAACTTCAAGGAAGGTCTCTCGGTTCTCGAGTACTTCAACTCCACCCACGGCGCTCGTAAGGGCCTCGCGGACACGGCGCTGAAGACCGCGAACTCGGGCTATCTGACCCGCCGGCTCGTGGACGTGGCGCAGGACTGCATCATCACCGAGGACGATTGCGGCACCGAGGCGGGCATCCGCGTTCGCGCCGTCATCGACGCGGGCCAGATCGTGGCCACGCTCGGCATGCGCATTCTCGGCCGCACCGTCGCGGAGGACGTCTTCCACCCGGCGACGGGCGAAGTGGTCGTTCCGAAGAACACGCTGGTGACCGAGAAGGACGTGGACCTCGTGCAGGCCGCCGGCGTGCAGGAAGTCCGCATCCGTTCGGTGCTGACCTGCGAGACCAAGATCGGCGTCTGCGTGGCCTGCTACGGCCGCGATCTGGCGCGCGGAACTCCGGTCAACCATGGCGAGGCCGTTGGCGTCATCGCGGCGCAGTCGATCGGCGAGCCGGGCACGCAGCTCACGATGCGCACGTTCCACATCGGCGGCACGGCGCAGCTTGCGGACTCGTCCTTCCTCGAAAGCACGTTCGAGGGCACGATCAAGCTTCGCAACCGCAACGTCGCCCGGAATTCGGACGGCGACCTGATCGTCATGGGCCGCAACGTGGCCGTCATCATCCTCGACGCCGACGGCGTGACGGAGCGGTCGACCCACCGCCTCCTTTACGGCTCGAAGCTTCGGGTCGACGACGGCGACAAGATCAAGCGCGGCCAGCGCATCGCGGAGTGGGATCCGTACACCCGCCCGATCCTCACCGAGGTTGACGGCAAGGTCGGGTTCGAGGACCTGGTGGAGGGCGCTTCGTTGAAGGAGAGCTCGGACGAGGCGACGGGCATCACCAAGCGCGTCGTCACCGATTGGCGGACGTCCACGCGCAACGCGGACTTGAAGCCGGCGATCGTGATCCACGGTCCCGACGGCAAGATCGCGAAGCCCGCGAAGGGCGGCGAGGCGCGTTACCTGCTCGCAGCCGACGCGATCCTCTCGGTCTCGCCCGGCTCCGAGGTCCAGGCGGGCGACGTGCTTGCGCGTATCCCGCTGGAGAGCGCCAAGACGCGCGACATCACCGGCGGTCTGCCGCGGGTGGCGGAGCTGTTCGAGGCGCGTCGTCCGAAGGACGCGGCGGTCATCGCCGAGATCTCCGGCACGGTGCAGTTCGGCAAGGACTACAAGAACAAGCGTCGTCTGACGCTGGTGCCGAACGACGGCGACGAGCCGGTCGAGTACCTGATCCCGAAGGGCAAGCACGTCCATCTGCAGGACGGCGACGTCGTGGAGAAGGGCGACTACATCGTCGACGGCAACCCTGCGCCGCACGACATTCTGGCGATCAAGGGCGTGGAGGAGCTTGCGGCTTACCTCGTCAACGAGATCCAGGAGGTCTACCGGCTCCAGGGCGTGCAGATCAACGACAAGCACATCGAGGTCATCGTTCGCCAGATGCTGCAGAAGGTCGAGGTCTCCGACGCCGGCGACACCGAGCTGCTCACCAATGAGCAGGTCGATCGGATGGAGTTCGACGAGATCAACGCCAAGACGATCGCCGAGGGCAAGAAGCCTGCGGTCGGCCACCCGGTGCTGCTCGGCATCACCAAGGCCAGCCTGCAGACGCGTTCGTTCATCTCGGCCGCCTCGTTCCAGGAGACGACCCGCGTCCTCACCGAGGCGGCGGTCAACGGCAAGGTGGACGACCTGGAAGGGCTGAAGGAGAACGTGATCGTCGGCCGCCTGATCCCGGCGGGCACCGGCTCGGTCATGAGCAAGGTTCGCGAGATCGCGACCCACCGCGACGAACTCATCCTCGCCCAGAAGGCGCAGGAGTCGGGCGTGGCGCCGGCGAACGCCGGCCTGCTTCCGGCCTCCGACGCCGCGGAGTGAGGGGAGGGGCAGCGCCCCTTCTAGGAGAC